>Ga0315537_1004537_pt1 | contig 10086 bp, 7 predicted proteins | sample SalMarSW160270MG_FD_203091 | JGI IMG/M metagenome (GOLD analysis project Ga0315537, IMG submission 203091) | Salt marsh sediment microbial communities from the Plum Island Ecosystem LTER, Massachusetts, United States - Salt Marsh Sediment SW1602-70 ... | reverse complement strand
CCATATCATTGATGCAAAGAACAACGGCATACCGTGCAAGATTGAGGCATCGATCTCACCTATCCGGGATAGCACGGGCACTATTACTAATTACGTAACCTTCGAGCGGGACGCGACCCATGAGGTGGAGTTGGAAACGCAGCTTCGCCAGGTACAAAAGATGGAGGCCATCGGTACGCTTGCCGGTGGCATTGCCCATGACTTTAATAATATCCTCGCGGCCATTATGGGATACACGGAGATGGCATTGTATGATCTACCGGAGGGGACGGCGGGCAGACGCAATTTGGAGCAGGTCATCAAGGCCGGATATCGCGGGAAGGATTTGGTGAAGCAGATCATTACGTTTAGCCGAAGGAGCGAACAAGAACGGAGACCGATGCGCGTGAGCCCCATTATTAAAGAGGCCCTTAAACTCCTCAGGGCATCATTGCCCTCGACCATTGAGATTCGTCACCATATTGAGACTCAGTCTGGTATGGTGCTGGCTGACCCGACACAGATCCATCAGGTATTGATGAATCTCTGCAGTAATGCCGCCTATGCCATGCGCGAGAAGGGCGGTGTATTGGAGGTGAGCCTGACCGACGTCGATATCGATTCGGAGGGGGGAGAGTCCTATCCGAATTTGCATCAAGGGGTATATCTGAAGTTGACCGTGAGCGATACCGGCCACGGTATCGATGGTGCGATCAGGGAGCGCATCTTTGACCCGTTTTTCACCACCAAGAGGCCCGGTGAAGGGACCGGTATGGGGCTTGCGGTAGTCCATGGTATCGTCAAGAACTATGGGGGGACGATTGTTGTCGATAGTGAGTTGGGGAGAGGGTCTACCTTCGATGTCTTGTTCCCACGGGTTGATGGTGATTTCCCCCAGGAAGTTGATACTACCGCACCGACGCCCAGGGGCAAGGAGCGTATTTTATTTGTCGATGATGAAGAAGATTTGGTTGACATGGTCCAACAGATGCTGGAGCGCTTCGGCTATAGCGTCGTGGCCAAGGCAAACAGCCTTGAGGCCCTGGAGGTATTTAAGGCACAACCGGACCAATTTTCCCTCGTCATCACCGACCAGACCATGCCGCTTATGACCGGTGCGGATTTGGCCAAGGAACTCATGCGCATCCGGCCCGATATCCCAATCATCCTCTGTACCGGCTTCAGCGAGGTCATCACTGCCGATGAGGCCAAGGCCTTGGGTGTTCGTGAGTTTGTCATGAAACCTTTTACGACGCGCGAGATAACCGAAACGATCCGGCGTACACTGGACAGCAATACATAATCGCTTATTGGGGGAAGTAGCATGGCACATGTCTTGATCATCGATGACGACGAAATGATGTGTGACATGTTGTCTACTATGGTGCGGCAAATGGGGCATGATGCCACAAGCGCCAGCACCCTCCAGGACGGGCTTGCAGTGTCGGCTGCCGAAGATTTTGATGTCGTATTTCTCGATGTACTGATGCCCGACGGAAGTGGGTTGGAGGCATTGCCCCGTATTCGCGAGGCTCCGTCCTCTCCGGAGGTCATCATCATTACCGGTTTTGGTGATCCGGATGGAGCCGAGCTTGCCATCAAAAATGGTGCCTGGGACTACCTTGAAAAGCCGTCTTCTATTAAGGCAATGACCCTCCCCCTCGTTCGCGCCCTCCAATACCGGGAGGAAAAGAAGGCCCGGAAGCCACCCGTTGCCTTGAACCGGGAGGGCATTGTGGGCAATAGCCCCCCGATGAGAGTGTGTATTGATATGGTGGCCCAGGCGGCCAACAGCGACGCCAACGTCCTCATTACCGGTGAGACCGGCACTGGGAAAGAACTCTTTGCGTATGCCATCCATAACAACGGTCCGCGTGCCGACAAAAATTTTGTGGTGGTTGATTGTGCCGCCCTTCCTGAAACCCTCGTGGAGAGTATGCTCTTTGGACATGAAAGGGGCGCCTTTACCGGCGCGGATAGGGCTCAGGATGGTCTCATCAAGCAGGCCGACGGCGGAACCCTCTTTCTCGATGAGGTGGGAGAGCTTCCCCTCTCTATGCAAAGTTCTTTTCTGCGGGTCCTCCAAGAACGCCGTTTTCGCCCCATCGGGGGGAAGCAAGAGATAGAGAGCGATTTCCGGTTGGTCGTGGCGACCAACCGTGACCTTGATCGGATGGTCAAAGAGGGCCAGTTTCGGAAAGAACTTCTTTTTCGTCTCCGTTCCTTCACCATCGAACTGCCCCCCTTGAGAAAGCACCCCGAAGATATCAAGGAGTTGGCCCTCTACTATGCTGCCAAGATCTGTGAGCGGTATGGGACGGAGACAAAGGGATTTTCTCCCGAGTTCTTTGAGGCCCTCGATGCCTATGACTGGCCCGGCAATGTACGGGAGTTGGTCAACACCATGGAACGGGCCATCGCCGCGGCACGGCAGGACCCCATCCTCTTTCCGAAACATCTGCCGACCCACATTCGCGTTGATGTAGCGCGGGCCTCTATCAGCAGAGCCACTCCGGCAGAAGGCGGCCACAGGGAAGGCGGTCCTCTTACGACCCTTCCCAATCTACGGGATTTTCGGGAAAATGCCATCGCCGAAGTGGAACAGCACTATCTGCACGATCTGATGGCACTCACCGGCGGCAACATCCAGGAGGCCTGCAAGGTATCCGGTCTGTCCCGGCCCCGCCTCTACGCCCTTCTCAAGAAGTATCATATAACCAGATCAGGCTGATTACTCCTCCACCAGTGCATCTTGCCTTGTAAGAATTTGTCTTGTCTCACAAGACATAATTTATCTACCATCGTCATACACATCTTCTGCGTACTTGCCTAAATTTCGTAATTTATTGAAATAAAAGGCAAAATAAATCATCAGACCTTTTGGCACGCTTTTTGTTATTGTTTGTATAAGAAAATTCAAAGAGAAACTGGTGTTCAACCAGGTGGTTGATGCTTCATCAATGGTGTTGTTGAGAGACAAGGTGAAAACGTGAGGCTCGAGCAGTGTTTTATTCAACTCGATCAAAACTAATCGCCAGCTTTCTCGGCGTATCCTTTCTGGTGGGCGCCGTTTCTCTGTTTGTTGGCGGCCACCTGCTGTACAAGGCCTTTATTAGCGAGACGACAAATCGTATCAGATTGGAACTGAACACCGCCCGTGAGATTTATCTTAATCGGATCAAGGGCGTAGAAGTTGCCCTCAATACCACCACGTTGGGATCTGGATTCCGTTTCGCACTTAAGAACCAGGACGCCCGTGAGCTTATCACTCGGCTCACGCGTCTAGCCCAGCAGGCTGGCTTGGATTTCGCCGGTATCGTGACCCGAGAAGGCACAACGCTCTGCCGCATTGGACCTCATCCTGTCCCCACGAGAAAAACACAGGTCTCCAATCCCATAGCACACCTCACACTGAAAGAACGTGCTCCCCGTTCAGGCACGGTGGTTCTGAGCGGTGAGTTTCTCTGGGCCGAGAATCCCGGCCTTGCTGATCGAGCCATGATTCGGGTTCTCCCCACCCCGAGGGCTGCTCCGATAGGGGAAGAGGAAGAAACGTCAGGGATGGCGCTTGCAGCCGCCATTCCAGTTTTCGAAGGGACTAAGCTGCTTGGCGTTCTCTACGGAGGGGTTCTGCTCAATCGGGACATTTCGATCGTTGACCAGGTGCGCGATACGGTCTTCCAATATGAAATGTACGAGGGTCGTAACATCGGGACAGCGACTATCTTCTTCAAAGACCTGCGCATCTCAACCAATGTCCTCAACCCCGACGGAGAGCGAGCCATTGGAACACGGGTATCAAAAGAGGTTAGCGAACATGTTTTAACAGCGGGAGAACAATGGACGGGACGTGCCTTCGTCGTGAATGACTGGTACATTACCGCTTATGAGCCTATTGAAGACATCTTTGGCGAACGCGTGGGTATGCTCTACGTGGGAATCTTGGAGGCACAGTATGCTGATATTCGAAATAAGGCTCTTTCCGTCTTTATCCTCTTGACTATAGCCAGCATAGCGTTGGCCATTATGCTGGGATACTTTTTGGGACATAAGATCATGCGACCGGTGCATCGGCTGATTGAGGCGAGCAATGAGGTTTCTCACGGCAATTTCTCGCCTCAGTTCGGGCCTGTTTCAAAGAGTGAGATCGGCGTGCTCCAAAAAACGTTTGCGGAGATGCTCACCTCGCTTCAGGAACATGATAAACGCATAAAGGCCGAGAGTGAGATAAAACTGGTGCAGTCTGAAAAACAGGCCAGCGTCGGCAGGTTGGCTGCAGGGGTGGCCCACGAGATAAACAACCCCCTGACAGGAATATTGACCTTTACACACATGTTACTTAAGCGTAAAGATATTTCAGATGATGTTCGCTCCGATCTGAGGACCGTCGCTCAACAGACAGAGCGAGTACGTAAGATAGTGAAAAGTCTTTTGGATTTCTCGCGGCAGACGGAGCTTAATCCCAAGCAAATTGACATCAATCGAGTTGTCAGCACTGCCGTTTTGTTGATGAGAAACCAGGCACTGGTAAAAGGGGTAAGCTTGAAGTTTAAGCCGGGCGAGGGGATTCCGTTGCTTACCCTTGACGCCAATCAAATGCAGAGCGTTTTGCTCAATTTGCTTCTCAACGCCCTGGATGCCACAAAACGGGGCGACAGTATCAATATAACGACCGGCATGGGCATAGCTGGCAATGAAGATCGTTCGATGGGTGTCGAAATTCACGTGAAGGATACCGGGTGCGGTATCCTGCCCGAAAACCTTGATAAATTATTTGACCCTTTTTTCACCACAAAGGAAGTAGGCCGGGGTACAGGTCTTGGACTGGCTGTTTCCTATGGCATTGTTCAACGCCATGGGGGGACCATTCGAGTTCAGAGTGAAATCGGTAAGGGGAGTACCTTTATCGTCTGGCTTCCTCTCGAGGAACACCATGGGGAAAATGCACATACTCATCGTTGATGATGATCAAATAGTGCTCGATAGCTGTAAGCGAGTTTTCGAGGCCGAGGGTTTTGAGGTCTATCTTGTCTCAGACGCTATCAAGGCATTGGAGGTTTTAGAACATACTACCTTTGATCTCTTACTCGTCGATGTGAAGATGCCTGAATATGATGGCATTGATCTCATGCGGATGATCAAAAAAAAGTGGCCACAGCTTCCTATAATACTCATGAGTGGGTACCCTACCCATGAAACGATGGAGGCGGGTGCTCAGAATGGGGCGGCACAGTTTATCGACAAACCGTTCACACCCGAGGAACTCATCAAAACTGTCCGTATGGTCATGAAACATGAAAAGTAGATATACATGGTCAGGTCTGCAGTAGCAGGGGAAGATCATGCATGACGGCGCATGGCTGGGTAGTACAAGACGATGAGAACGTGATGGATATGTTATTCGTGTAAGTAAGCATTGAATATTATGAAAGGAGGGCACTATGATGGCCGAGACAATGCTTATTATTGATGATGAGGATGTTGTGCTCGAATCCTGCCGAAAGATATTTTCGGCCGAGGGATTTCAGGTAACATGTACCACCAGTCCTGCGGAAGGGCTCAGGCTGGTCTCTGACACGTCCTTTGACGTGATTCTGTGCGACTGGAAGATGCCGGGATTTGATGGGATGGATGTTTTGGAGGAACTTGAACGCCGCTCACCCGATTCCGTTGCGGTAATGATCAGCGGCTACCCTACGGTTGGTCGGGCGAAAGAGGCTCTCAAGCGAGGGGCGATGGATTATGTAGCCAAGCCTTTCACCCCTGATGAAATCGTTGAGGCCGTCAGGAAGGCGGTAAAGCGCAAGTTGGCCGAAGAAAAAAAGGCCATCGGAAGATTTGAACAAATCATAAAAAACTGGCAGTTCCCTGTGCCGAGTATGGAGGATAAGGCACCAAAGACTATTGCGGAGACGGTCGCCTCAACCGTGAGTGTTGCGAAAGCAACCTCACCATGGCTGTCTGTTTTTGTATTGGGTATTCTGGCCGGAGCGTACATCGGATTCGGAGGTCTTCTTTCGACTACGGTGACCTTTGATCTGGCTGCCCACGTCGGTATTGGTCTAACAAAGTTTTTAGGGGGTTCTGCTTTTAGCCTAGGCTTGATACTCGTCGTCATTGCAGGGGCAGAGCTGTTTACCGGCAACAATCTCATGGTATCGAGCGTGATGACAAAGGGCATCACGCTCGATACCATGGCCAAGAGATGGGCCCTTGTGTATGGTGCCAACTTTATCGGTTCCCTCGTCCTGGCATTCGTTTTTTACTTATCGGGGTTATGGAAGACCGGTAGCGAAGCCCTGGGATCCGCCGCTGTCGGTATCGCCTTTACCAAGGTCAACCTCGGCTTCATCGAAGCCCTTGTGCGCGGGATCGGCTGTAACTGGTTGGTATGCTTGGCCGTCTGGATGGCCCTGGCTGCCCGCCAGACCATCGGCAAGATATTCGCTATTTTCTTCCCGATTATGGGTTTCGTCGCCATCGGTTTTGAGCACTGTATTGCCAATATGTATTTCATTCCCACCGGGATATTTTTGCACCAGTGGGCGGGTATCGCAGCTCCGGCGGCTTTTGACCCGGGCTCGCTGAGTTGGGTCAGTTTCTTATGGAAAAACCTGCTTCCCGTAACCATCGGCAACATAATCGGCGGCGCAGTCTTTGTGGGGATGAGTTATTGGGGTGCCTATCTCAGGCCGGTTAAAGCTGCGCGTGCATGAGGCGATCTTCAACTATCTCATGTGACGTTGCTGTATGTGCCCTAACAACACATCTTACAAAACGAGGGGGCGTCTCGCATAACAAGATAAGTCTTATCAGATAAGACAGATTTTAGTAGTTTCGGGCATTGGTACCGTGCAAATAGTAGCCAATAAATTATATAACTTATTGAAATAAAAGCTAAAAGCTTCTAAAAGTGAATTTTGGCACGATTCTTGTTAATAGTAAAGTAACGAGTGAAGAAAAAAATTCGTTTCGAGACGGATAAAAAACTGCTGCATGAAAGGAGGATTAATTAGTATGGCATCTAAGAAGGGGATGACCACAATGATGGAGGAAACGCGGGTGTTTCCTCCACCGCAGGAGATCGTTGACCGGGCGTATATCAAGAACATGGATGATTACCAAAAGATGTACAAACGTTCCCTCGACGATCCCGAAGGGTTTTGGGCCGAACAGGCCGAAGAATTTATAGACTGGTACAAAAAATGGGATAAGGTCTGGGATTGGAGCTTCGATACCCTTGATATCAAGTGGTTCGAGGGAGGTAAGCTTAACATCACGTACAACTGCCTCGATCGACAACTCGAGAAGCGGGGCGACAAAGTCGCCCTTATCTTTCAGGGTGAACCCTACGATGACAATAAGACATATACCTACAGGGAGCTTCACGCGGAGGTCTGCAAGTTCGCCAATGTCCTCAAAAAGCAAGGGGTCAAAAAGGGAGATCGCGTCTCCATCTATCTGCCCATGATTGCAGAGCTTCCCATCGCCATGCTGGCTTGTGCCCGCATCGGCGCCATCCACAGCGTGGTCTTCGGCGGGTTCAGCGCCGAGGCCTTGAGAGACCGGATGCTTGATTGTGAGTCGGCAGTTCTTATTACCTGTGACGGATACTGGCGAAGCGGCAAGACCGTCAACAGCAAGGCCAACGCCGACAAGGCCTTGGCGGAGTGCCCCCTGGTGAAGACGGCGATCGTGGTCAACAGGATGGGGATCGACGTTCCCATGAAGCAGGGCAGAGATATGTGGTGGCATGAGGAGATGGCACAGAAGGATATTGAGCCTGTCTGTGAACCAGAGCAGATGGACGCCGAGGACCCCCTCTTTATCCTCTACACCAGTGGGAGCACGGGGAAACCCAAGGGGGTGATGCACACAACGGCAGGTTATTTCCTGCATACTATGATTACCCTTAAGTATTGCTTTGACATCCATGAAGAGGACGTTTGGTACTGCACCGCTGACATCGGATGGGTTACCGGACACAGCTATATCGTCTATGGCCCGCTCGGCCTGGGTACCACCAGTTTGGTGTATGAGAGTGTGCCGACCTTCCCCGAACCGGACAGGTTCTGGCAGATCGTTGAACAGTGGAAGGTCACCCAGTTTTACACCGCACCAACAGCCATACGGGCCTTGATGAGAGAGGGTGAGGATTGGACTAAGAAGAGAGACACATCCAGCCTGAAGATTCTCGGTTCGGTGGGTGAGCCCATTAACCCCGAGGCCTGGATGTGGTATCACACGAATGTCGGCAAGGGGAAGTGTCCTATCATAGATACCTGGTGGCAGACCGAGACGGGCGGATTCCTGATCACACCTATTCCTGTTACGCCGCTGAAACCTGGTTCAGCTACCTTCCCCTTCTTTGGCTTGGAGCCCAAGATCCTGAGAGATGATGCCTCCGAGTGTGAGGCAGATGAGGGCGGGTCCTTGTGCATTGCGAGGCCGTGGCCGGGGATGCTGCGCGGGTTCTGGAACGACCCTGATAAGCAGCGGTTTAGGGACACCTATTTCTCGATGTTTAAGGGCTATTACTTCACCGGTGACGGGTGCCGAAAGGATGCCGACGGTTACTACTGGCTCTTGGGCCGCATTGACGACGTCATCAATGTATCGGGGCACAGGATCGGCACCGCCGAGGTCGAAAGTGCCCTTGTCTCCCACGAGAAGGTTGCTGAAGCGGCCGTCATCGGATATCCGCATGAGATCAAGGGGCAGGGGATCTATGCCTTTGTGACATTGAAAACCGGTGTTGAGAAGAGTGATGACCTCCTCAAAGAACTTCGCACCCACGTGCGGACCGTCATCGGCCCCATAGCTACTCCCGATAAATTACAGTTTGCCGATGGTTTGCCCAAGACCCGAAGCGGCAAGATCATGCGGCGCATCCTGCGGAAGATAGCCGAGGGAGCCATCGACCAGTTGGGTGATACCTCCACCCTGGCCGACCCTTCAGTGGTCGATGCCCTGGTGAAGGGAAGACAGTAGACGAAGCTTATAAGAGTTTTCCTCCCCTCCTTCTATGGGGTCGGGGATGGAGAGACGGACAGCATAACCGATACTGCTCCATCCCCGGCCTCGTAGAGGTAAGCGATTGATGAGAGGCGAATCTCATATTGATAGAAAATATGAGGGTGATTATAAGAGGATACAATTTGTATTATTCGCCTGAGAGGAGACCCACAACGAAATGGATGAGATAGTTTTACCCCGTTTTTTTAGGGTGGCGAACGGCAGGCTGATTTTCACTAAAGGGAAACGGTGTTAAACACACAGGTCACAGAAGCGGTTATTACGAGGCTCTCCCTTTACATGCATTATTTGATGGAACAGGAAGAAAGAGGGAAAACATTGGTTTCATCATCCGATATTGCACAGGTATGTGGGGTAACAGCGGGCCTCGTGAGAAAAGACCTGGCTCGTTTTGGCAGACTGGGCGTAAAAGGTATTGGTTACCACCTACCCGACCTTTGTCAAGGTATAAAAACTATACTTGGGCTGGAGCGCAGATTACATATCGCGATAGTCGGACGGAGCGATCTTGGATTATGTGGCATTAGTTTCAAGGAATTTTTAAATAACAACTATGTGCTGGTGGCTGTCTTCGATACAAAAACCGCAGTTACCGACCGTAGTGTCACGAGCGACATATCAGTGTCCGTAGATATTCAGCCTATCAGTTGTCTTGAGGAGATTGCGCAGCGTAAAAAGATCGATATAGCCATTGTCAATACCATGCCATCTGAGGTGGAGGAAGTGGTTGACCAGGTAGTTAGGGGAGGTATCCGGGGAATCGTCAATCTGTCCCCCATCTATGTGAGGGTACCCCGTGGTTTTATAATAAAGAATGTCTGTTTTGCGACGGAGCAGGACAACTTAGTCTATCTTCTGCAATCCCAAGGGATATATGATGGGCCGTGAATTTTTCACCGCTGTTCGATCACATGCTCGGTCAGCGCTTACTCATATCAGCAAACCCTCCCTTCGTCGTGGAGGCGAACGTGAGGGGAATACCATATACTGGAAAGATGTAATCATTGAGGAGTAAAAAAGAAGAGGTTTAAGATGGTTACTATCAATTATGATCTGTATACGATATACAGC
>Ga0315537_1004533_pt1 | contig 10088 bp, 13 predicted proteins | sample SalMarSW160270MG_FD_203091 | JGI IMG/M metagenome (GOLD analysis project Ga0315537, IMG submission 203091) | Salt marsh sediment microbial communities from the Plum Island Ecosystem LTER, Massachusetts, United States - Salt Marsh Sediment SW1602-70 ... | reverse complement strand
TTGATTCCAAAGGAAAAGTTGCCTTGACGATCAAAACAGTACTTTGAAAGCTTGTTATCGACGGCTTGGAGAGCCTTCCTGAGAAATTCTTCTGCTTTTTCCTTTCGAAGAGTCACTAGGCACGCTATGGATTCCCCTTTTCTGATACCGAATTCACGTATGGTTTTTTTGGCTTGTCTCCGGGAGGGCTTCTGATTTGTTAGTTGCTGGAGAATCGTTGCCGCCTGTTCCAGAGGTGTTCCGGACTTTCCAACTGACATGTTGACAGTTACTTTGTCTATTCTAGGCTTAAGCATAGGGTTTTCAGTCAATTCTCCGCTTGTTTGTTTAGCTACTTTAGGCTCCACTTTCTTCGCGGCTACCGGCTTTTTCTCTAAAGGTGGAACCTTTGCTTTGGCTACTTTCTTTTTGGATGCCTTCTTTTTTTTAGCAGGAGTAACCTTGGGTTCAGCTGCCTTCTTTTCCGGTACCACTTTTTCTTCAACAGAAGAAACCGCAGGTTTAGCCGCTTTCTTTTCTTTAGCTGAAGGAGCCTTTGTTTTGGCTACTTTTTCACCCGTTACAACTTTTTGATCAGTAGAAGGAACTTTTGCTTTGGCAACTTTCTTTTCAGTTACCACCTTTTTCTCCACAGGAGGGGCTGCTTTTTCTTCTGCCAAGTCAATCCTCCTCCGGTAGGGATATGGAAGGTTCAGCGTCTCCTAGGATGAAGACGAAATCGAGGATTGTCTGGAACTGGTCTCCGTTTTCGTCTTCGATGGTGACGAGCAAGTCTCTACGTTTTTGGTTTGGCTTTTTTTCGATGGCGATGACCTTGCCATACTTGCCTATGTTTTTTCCTCCGATTATTATTGCTGGAGCGCCTACAGTTAGCTTCGTGTGCCCAATAAGTTCTCGATCAGGGACGCTGAGCTTCAGCACATCGAGAGTTTGATAGACATCTCCTGATGCCTGAGGGTTGTCCACCCTAATCAGGGAGCTTGTTCCGTCGTGAAGATCAAGATGCACATGCCCGCCCTTTACAACGGTTTTGTCTTCTATTCGACAGAGTTTTAACGCAGCTTCACCGGAATCGATTGGATGAAGAAAGAGACCCTTCCTAGAAGGTAGGACTCGATAAGATTTCTCAGCGTCAAGTATCGAGATGACATCCATCAAACCGACAAGAAAACGCTCGTCCCGTCTGACTTTTCCGTCAACCATTATCTTTTCTTGAGAAATTATGTTCTTGGCTTCCTTACTTGTTTTGGCGAATTTAAGCATATCCCGGACGATAAGGACAAGCGGTAAAGAACGTGAAAGGGAATGAGGACCAGGCTTGGGCATAACGGTCCAAACAGCCTCCTTTCGATGAATAGGCCACATCTTCGGCGCAGGTTTCCTCTTCAAATGTCCACGTTCGCCTTTTCTTCCCAACTCATGTTCCTCCAGATTTCTTGGTTATTTTACTTGTTTTCCTCTTCTTTTTCACCTTTTCCTTCGGAGGCTCCTCTTCGGCGATTTCAGCTTTCTCAGCTACACCCTTTCTTTCCAGAATCTTTTTGCGCCATTTATCATCAAGATTTAGGCGTGTTATCATTACCTTTGAAGGATGAATAGGAACAGGGATCGTGGTTCCGTCCACCTTTTCCCGGTTCGCCCCCTCAAGGAATATCCTGTAATTTTTCCGGTCAATCTGGGAGACCTTTCCTTCTGAGCCCTTACGGTCTCCCCTCATGATCATGACGGTGTCGCCTTTTCTCACCGGAACAGAGTTGGTGCCGTGAGACTCCTTCAGCTTAGATGAGAGGGGCGCAGAGAATCTTTTGTATCGTTCGTTGAGAGGAGCTTGATACATTCTCTTTCTCTGTTTCCCAGGTTTTGTTGTCTTCATCTCTTACATCTCCTATACGATGATGCTGGCAGCGCTGGCAATTCTAGGCCATTTCTCCGCCGCCTCCTTCGCAATGGGTCCCCGAATCTCTGAGCCCCGCATTTCCCCCTCCGGAGTCATTATGACAGCTGCGTTGTCCTCGAATTGAACCCAGATTCCTTCAACACGCCGAAACGGTTTTCTCTGTCGAACCACAACCGCGTGAAAAATCTTTTTTCTCATGTCGGGCGTCCCCTTTCTAACTGAGACAGTGACTAGGTCCCCCACAGAAGCTGATGGAAGCCGACATAACCGTCCTTTGTATCCCACAACTTGAATTATCCGGATCTGTCGAGCACCGGAGTTGTCTGCACACTTCACGATGGCCCCGGTTGGCAATCCTCGAGAAATCTTTGGCTTCTGACCGACGACGCCTTTCGCCATGAAGGCCCGAGACTTAGCTCTTGCCGCCACCAGATCCTTCCTCCAGTTTCTCGATGACAACAAACGAGACGGTTTTACTTATGGAACGGCATTCTGCTAATCTCACCCTGTCTCCTGCTTTGATTTCTAGGCAGGGAGGGCTGTGGGCAGCTACATTGCTGCGTCTTCGTTCGTACCTTTTGAATTTTGGCACGTAGTTTAGGTAGTCGCGGCGGACGATAATGGTTTTTTCCATCTTGGCGCTGACGACGATTCCTTCCAGTGCGTGTCCCCTCAGGGAGAGTTTTCCGTGAAATGGACAATATATGTCATCACATGTTTTCTTTGGTTTTTTTGCAGTAAGGGCTGCCATCTACCATAGCCTCCTAGGTCGTTTCTTAATTCGATCTTCAGGTCGTCCCATTATAACTTTGCCGTCTATCTCTACAACTGTTCCGTCCGGCATGACAAAATCAAAAACAGCCGTATCCTTGATGACAACCCTTCTTTTACCATTATATAATATTGTGAATGTGTTGCGGGTTTCGTCAACTACTCTACCCGATATTCCCACCACATGGGGGTTTGAACTTCTAACCACCTTGGCCTCAAGACCGATGAATTCATTTTGAACTATGCTGGGGGTGACCATCATTTCTTTTCATTCCCTCGTTTTTCTTCGGCTTCGATTGTGAGTATGCGGGCAATGGTTTTACGTAGTTCACGTATTTGGGTGGGGTTGTCGATGGCTCCACCTGCTTCAACCATTGTTTTCAATCTTGCTAGTTCTGTTCGAAACTCGTTTACCTTTTCTTTTCGTTTCTCAGAAGACATGTCGCGAATGTCTTTTAACCGCAAGATTGCCATCTTATTCTCCAGCCTCTTTCTTTTCTTTAGCTGAAGGCGCCTTTGTTTTGGCTACTTTCTTTTTGGATGCCTTCTTTTTTTTAGCAGGAGTAACCTTGGGTTCAGCTGCCTTCTTTTCCGGTACCACTTTTTCTTCAACAGAAGAAACCGCAGGTTTAGCTGCTTTCTTTTCAAACACTACTTCTTTTTCACCAGTAGAATCTGCTGGTTCAGAAACTTTAGGCTCCACTTTCTTCGCGGCTACCGGCTTTTTCTCTACAGCTGGAACCTTTGCTTCGGCAACTTTCTTTTCAGTTACCACCTTTTCTTTAACAGGAGCAGCAACTGGCTCAGCTACCTTCGCTTTTGTTGCAACCTTTTCTTCAACCGGAAGAACCTCAGGTTCAGCTGCCTTTTCTTCCACAACAACTTTTTCGTCAACCGGGAGAACCTCTGGTTCGGTTACTTTCTCTTTCGCTACTACCGTTTCTTCCACGGTCTCTCTTTCTGTTTCGTTCTCCAATTCTTCTTCAATTATCTGTATTTTTACCTGATCGGGAAACTCTGCCTCAGGGGGAATCAGCCGCACTTTCACTCCCAAAGTTCCAGGTTTCATTTGAACGTGTAACACCGCTTTTCTCATGTATTTCCTTGGAGGTTCCCCACTCTTAGGCAAATATCCTGCCCGAAATTTTTCGTATCGAGCCCTATCCGTCCGTAACTTACCGCTGATAATAACCTCTGCACCCAGTGCCCCTGCATCCATAGCCTGATTTAGACCCCAGAAACCGGCTCTTCGATAGTGAACACCCCGTTTCAAGGCTGAAGCAATCCGTGAAGCCACAACATAGGCGTTGAGTTCGGGGATTTCGATTTCAGCTACTGAAATCTGGGGGCTGGGAAGCTGGAACTTTTCTTCAAGAACGGTTGCGAGTGCTCTTATGGTTTCTCCGCCTCTTCCGATGACCAGACCGGGGCGCATGGTATATATGACTAGGTGTGTTCCCAGAGGGGTTTTTGTGATGCTTACGCCACCATATCCTGCCCTTTCGAATTCATTTCGCAAAAATTCGTCAATCTGCGCCTTCTTTATTGAATCTTCTATAAAATGTTTAACCACAGACATTAGGTTGCCTCCATCTCTTCCAGAACAAGCTCTACGTGAGAAAGGGTGTTAAAGCGCGGTGATGATCGCCCGAAGGCTCGGGGAATAAATCTTTTTATCTTCATTCCCGGGTAGGCTGAGGCGTGAATTATTCGAAGCCGCTCCATGTCAAGGCCCTTATATTCTGCGTTTGCCTCAGCGCCTTCAAGCACCTTCAAAATTTGTTGTGCAGCCTTAACAGGATATCTGCCGGCGAAGGCTTTTTCCAAACCGTGGCGATGTCCTACTTTTTTGTTGAATCTGCGGAAGGGGACGGGTTTTTTCTTTAGGATAACCTGTTGAAGGTAGTCTTTGGCTTGATTGAGTTTCATTCCTTTTATTGTTGTGCAGACTTCTCTTGCGTGTTTGGGGGATGCTCTCAATTCGCGTCCGCTAGCTTTAACTGTCTTCTCAGGATCCATGTCCGTTATTGAGTAGCCCCATTTTGGCATATCTATCGTCCAAGTCAGTAACAAGCAGGATATTTAAGGCTTTATGGCGAAAAGAAAAAACGGGTCACTTCAAGACGGTTATAAAATGAATGAATAATAAGGGAGTTAAATATAGTTAGGTAGTTCGTTGAAGTTTTGGCTGAAGCAGAAAGATTGTTGAAGACTAAAAGATCAGACAAAAACTGTCTGTTTCAACGATAAAATCAATATTGAAGACTTGACTTCAATAGAATGGAAAAGTTTGAATGGAATAGGTTGGAGAGAGTTTGACGGTTCAGATGCAGGTTGTAGAAGCGTTAAGGAAGCCTGAAGCCTACGAAGAAGAGTCGGGACAAATTGAACTGAAACAAACCCACATATCATTCGTCTTCTTAACTAGAAATTTTGTTTACAAGGTGAAAAAGGCTGTAGACTTCGGATTCTTAGATTTCTCAACCCTTGAGAAGAGACGTTTCTTCTGCGAAAAAGAGCTGGAGCTCAACAGACGGTTATGCGGAGACATGTACCTTGAGGTTGTTCCCGTCAACAGATCAGACTGTATCAAAATAAACGGTGAAGGAGAACCCGTTGAATACGCCGTAAAGATGAAGAGAATGCCTGAAGAAAAAATTATGACTCGGCTTCTTGAAGAGGACAAGGTGGATAGAAAACTTATTGACAGAATGGCAAAAATCATCGCTGAATTCCATTCAAAAGCGGAAACAAATAAGAGAATAGGAGAGTTCGGGTCCTTGCCGATGATAGAAACGAATTGGAGGGAAAATTTTGAGCAAACCGAGGAATTCATCGGCGAAACGATATCCATGGAAAGTTACAGGTTAATCCGTGAAAGAACAGAGGATTTCATGAAGAGAAACGCGGCTTTTTTTGCGAAGAGAGTGGCTGAGAACCGAGTTAGAGAGTGTCATGGAGACATTCATTCGGGTAACATCTTTGTTGCAGACAGGATCTACATTTTCGACGCGATAGAATTTAACGAAAGATTCAGGTTTTGTGATGTTGCGTCTGACATTGCTTTCTTAGCCATGGACTTAGACTTTAAAGACCGAAGCGATCTGTCCAGTTTTTTTGTTCAAAGATATGTCAGGTATTCGGGAGACCAAGAGTTAGAGAAACTTCTTCAGTTCTACAAGTGCTACCGAGCTTACGTGCGAGGAAAAGTTATCAGTTTTAAACTAAAAGACCCCAGCGTGGACAGTGAAGAAAAGAGTGCAGCAAAGAAAGAGGCGAAAGCGTACTTTAAGCTAGCTACAGACTATGCGAGACAGTTTTGATCAGAAAGCGTTCTACCCGATGAATTGTTGTGCCACAAAATCGGGGACTTTGACTGTTCCCATTATGATGGGTTTCTGGTGGCAGTCGCTTCCTCCAGTCATTGTTAGTCCATGTTTTTTTGAAAAGTTTATGTAATGATTGGTTGTTTCGGCGTCGTTTCTGGAGTGCCAACATTCTATGCCGTCAAGGTAACTTAGCATCGAATCTTCGATTATACCTGTCTGTTCCTGTAGGGATTTAGTTAACTTCGCTAATGAGGTGCCGTGAGGATCGTTGGGATGGGCTAACACTACTATTCCGCCAGCGTTTCTCAGCAGACTCGAAGCCTCTTCGATGTAAAGGGGATATTTTGGAACGTTGCATTTCACCAGATACTTGTCGAAGGCTTCTTGCCTGTTTCGGACAATGTTCTTTTTCACCAGATAGTCTGCTATGTGGGGTCTTCCGAGTACTCCATCGGCGGAGTTTTGAATTTCGGTTAGATCATTTTTTGTTAAGTTTTTGAGTCCTTCTTTTTCGAATTCTGTGTTGAGTTTTTCTAGGATTTTTGCGGCGCGTTCTTCACGGTATTTCGCAATTTCTTGAAGTTTTTGCTTCAAGACTTTGTTGTTTACGTCAAATTGGTAACCTAAAAGGTCTAACGACACTGATTTGTTGTTGTGAAATTTTGGGTGTGAAAAAGTTACGTTTAGTTCAACGCCGTAAACGTAGTTGATTTCGTTTTTTTGTGCTAAATCTTTGGCTTGTTTTTGGCAGCCAATTGCGTCGTGGTCTGTAATCGACATTAACCCAATGTTTCTGGCTTTAGCTTCTTCAATGATCTCTTCAACAGACAAGTTTCCGTCAGAGCAAGTTTTTGAGTGAATATGCAAATCGATTATCATGAAACTGGATCCAATTATCTAATTTCTTTTCCGATTATGTACCAGTCTTCTGGGTTGTCGTATTCGGTGTCAACTGTCAAGTGGATTATTTCAAGATGTGGATGGTTCTGTTTCAGGTCATCCAAGTCGACAGGTTCAAACTTCTTCTTGTTGTTAAGGTATGCTTCTTTGGTCAAGGCGTTCGATTCATAATTTTGTTTGGTTCTCCGCAAGATTCGTGTAATGGACGCGTCTTCAGAGCAGCTGGTCTGAAGTATAACAAAAGGTATCTTGCTTTTTGCGGCAATCTCAGCGGCGCGTCTCCGCAGTTTCTGGGTTACAAAAGTAGCATCCAATATTACGCCTTTGCCTTTCTGTGCAAGATTTTCTGCTTGTCGAAACATTTCATCATAGACAAGCTCTCGTTTGCTCATGTTTCCTGCAACTTTCGCGTCGAAGACATCCTCATTTTTGAGAACTTGTAGGCGAATCAGGTCGGTTCTGAGAATTGGGTATCCCTTGATTTTCGAGATTTCCTGTGATGTCTCTGTTTTCCAAGTTCCTGGAAGTCCACAGGTGATTAACAGAATGTCGGGGCTTAGTTCGGTTTTAACAAATTCGGCAAAAGGTTCCCTCAATTAGATGCACCCTTGTTTCTTGGATTTAAGTTGAAGCAAGAAAAAAATAAACCTTTGCATGAAGGAATAAGCGCGTGCCAACTTTTGTTGTGTGCACATTATAGCTTTGCATGGTTTTTTGGAACCACTGTTTTTATAAATGAATTCCGAGAGTTCACTTTGACGAAATATGGAGAAAATTAATGCCAGAACATTAGGTTTCGTCTTCGTTCTGGTAGGCTTGTTGATCCTTCTTCATCATCTCCTAATTAGTGGAAGATTCTTTGATCTAGGGGACATCCTTCACCACGAATTCTTCGAAGCAGTATTCTTCACGGCAGGGCTCGTGCTTCTACTAACAGCTAGAGCAAAACAGAAGTGACTATTCTATAAGAGAGACATAGAAGTTCATTTCTTCAAAGGTGTTATTGGGAAAGATTCTCCTCCCAAGAATTTTTCAGAAAAAGTACTGATTTCAACATATTTCTGTTATTAGGCTCCAAATATGCCCATGGAGGCAAAATGAGAATCACAAAGAAAACGTTTTTGCTCGTGTTAGAAAAGTTGGGTTCACGGGTGGCAAATTCGCTATTGTTTGGGAAAAAGCCAAAAATGGCGGGGCTTCCCTGTTTTGTCCCCGATACGCTTACTCGTTTTTGTATTCTTTAGCTACAATCATTGTCGTCGTTAGGAAGATGTCTGATAATGACCTGAGTTTATCTGTCAGGAATTTGTCCAAGTCAGCTAGGTCTTTAGCTTGCACCTTTGCGATGGCATCGTATTCGCCGTAAAGCTCATCCACTTGGATAACCTCTTCAAAGTTGGCGACCTTCTCGCACACGTCCCTTTCAGCGCCTGACTTCAATGTAACTAGAATATAACCATAGACGGGCATAACATTTCATCTCCACAATAACACTTCAACACAAAAACTTAAACATATCGTTAAAAACCCTCTGAAAGAAGTTAAACCACCCCCTCTATGTTAAGAACTGCCACTTTGATTAACGAAGAGGCTTTACTCCCTGCTAAATATCTGAAAACTGAAAGAAAACATGGAATCTGGGTTACAGTCGCATTTTCTTTGTCAGCTTCTTTCTGTAAATTGTGAAACCAGAGTTGCTATCAAGAATAGGGGCAGAAGCATTATTGATGGAAACTCTGGGATTGGGTTTGATGTTGCTTCAAGGTTTGGCTCAGACAAGAAGTGAACAAAAGTAACCTTGCCCAAGCCAAAATCGTATATGTTTCATCATGTTGTGCAGTTCCCACCAAAACCATCATTCTTTTGCCTATTATGCCTTGCGTCTGTTGAACATATTCAAAAAAGAAACGAAAATGTACTCAAGTATTGACTCTGAATGACACCAAATGTAGCCCCACGGCTAACGGAAAAGAAAATTTAGACTGCACAAAACTTTTATGCACTCAAATACTCGTGTGATAATTGATGCCCAAAGTCAAGGATGTTATGACTAAAAAAGTCATAACAGTTGAAGCTAACAAGACTGTTACTGAAGCAGCAGCCCTAATGGCAGAGAATGATGTGGGCAACTTGATTGTTATGGACGACAACACGCCAATAGGAATCGTTACTGAACGCGACTTTGTGAGAAGAGTCTTGGCGAAGGAAAAAAACCCGAAAACTAAAATTTCAGAGGTAATGTCAACGCCCCTCAGAGTAATCGACCCTGAAGCTCCACTCAAAGAAGCCGCCAGAAGAATGGTCCGAAAAAGAATCCGTAGACTTGCCGTAATAAAGGACAACAAACTAGTTGGAATCATAACTACCACTGACTTCGCAACTCACCTGAGCAAAAAAACCTTCACCGATGACATACTTGAAGCAATAGGACGCAGCAACTATCCGGTTCCAGAAGTTTTCGAAAAATAGCAGACACCATTTACAAGATTACTGTCTTTGAATCGCCAAAACGTGTCGCGCTACAACAACAAAGGAAGCACAAGCAAAGCAGTCATACCTAGAAGCTTCATGAAAATAAGAACAGCAGGACCAGCAACATCCTTCAACGGATCACCTACAGTATCGCCGACCACTGTTGCTTTGTGAGTATCCGATTTCTTCCCGCCATATAACCCACCTTCAACCAGCTTCTTAGCGTTATCCAGCAGGGCACCCGTATTGTTGAAGAAGAAACCCAACATAGCCGCCGAAGCAGTAGCACCTATAAGCAGCATCCCCAACGCTGTTGGACCAAACAGCAGACCCACAACTATGGGAGTCACGATAGCAATAATCCCCGGCAAAACCATTTTACTCAGAGCATTCTTGGTTGCAATATCGATGCATCTGGCATAATCAGGAGGAACCTTACCCTCCTTGAGTCCCAGTTTCTCCTTGAACTGCAGTCTCACCTCATCAACCATTTTGAAAGCTCCATCAGCAGTTGCCCTTATTGTCAGAGACACTAATGGCAAGGGCAAAACTACGCCCAGAAACAATGCAGCAACAGCATAAGGTGACTCGATGGAAACTACGGAGATGTTGGCTGTTGCGAAGTAGGTTGCAAAAATCAAGAAAGAAGTAACTGTGCCTGAAGCCATGGCATAGCCTTTAGTTGCAGCCTTCATAGTGTTTCCGACAGCATCCAGAGT
>Ga0315537_1004532_pt1 | contig 10092 bp, 9 predicted proteins | sample SalMarSW160270MG_FD_203091 | JGI IMG/M metagenome (GOLD analysis project Ga0315537, IMG submission 203091) | Salt marsh sediment microbial communities from the Plum Island Ecosystem LTER, Massachusetts, United States - Salt Marsh Sediment SW1602-70 ... | reverse complement strand
GCATCTAAATACATGTTTAAAGCCAATATTCTTAGCAAGGGAATATTTTGCTGCACAACAACTATGAAATTTAGCGTCACAATTAAAACACTTGTGTATTTCATCTGATGATAAATTACAAATGGGACACAGCTCTTGCTCGCAAATATCACATAGTTCCTGATCTTCTGGAGAGAGACTAATGAGATCTACAGCCAATCGTTCATAAAAAATTTGATCTTCTTTTAAAATTTGTTCAGGCTGATCAGAGATTATAACTTTAAATTCTTTTTTATTCTGAGTTAAAGATCCTAAGATAGTTTGAAGAAGTTTATCACTATGACAATAGAATGTTCCTCCATGGGTTTCACTTGAAATAACTTTAAGTTTTACATCATCTTCAAAAAATTTCTCTTCTCCTACACGAATAATATCAATAAAAGCTGAAAATTTTTTTGCTTTAATTAGTAAATCGTAAAGTGCATTATAATAATCCTCAGATAATTTGCTAGGAGAATCTGAAATTATTATTATACGATAATTTTTTCTTGTATCACGGCTTTTCCTAAAAATGTATGCGAGTATTTCATATAACCCATTTTCTAGATAGCTCTTTTCAATTTCTCGTGTTTCCCACGCATCGTTTATAGTATTTGTAACTGTTTCTGCATCTTTTAAATCATAAACGTTGATCGGATTCTGATCTTTTTGAAAGAATACTACTCCGTAAGAAGATAAAGCATTAAATTTATTTTTTTCTTTTATGAAAGCATTTATTGCTTTCATTAGTTGTTTTTTCTTCATGAAATCTGTAATTAAATCTATGTAAAAAATAAATTCCTCAGAATTTACCGTATCAGATCTTGAGAACATTTTAGCATCAATCGTAAAACTTTAAAAGAATAATAGTAGAAGTTTTATTTATTTTTATTGATAATACTAAAATCAGTTCTTTTTCTTTTAACAATATTGTGATTTACTTTATCTTTATTAAAAGAATATGTTATAAAAATGATATAGAACTCAGCTTTTTTCTGATTCTTATAATAATTTATTCCCACAATTAGAACATTTAGTTTGTAGTGAATTATTTTGTGTTCCACATTGAGGACAAATAATAAAACTCGGTTTTTTTCTTGATCTCTCACTTGTAAGTTTTATTGTATCTTTTAGTATAAATTCTCCTTTTTTTGAAGTTTCAGCACTTGGTTTAAAAGTTGGTTGTGTAGACTTCTCGTAGACAATTTTATCTCCCATTTTTTTTACGGTATAGACTTTTCCAAAAAATCCACCAATTCTAATGGTTGTAACTTGTTTTGATCCTGAGATACTTTTTTCTTTTACTGGCGGAGTTTCTATTTTTTGTAGAGTAGGTGTAATAGAACTAGGTTCTTCTACTTCGGGAATTTCTTCTAATGAATCTTGAAGTAGTTCCTCCTCCAAATAATCCTTTACAGTTCCTACTTCTCCTTCTCCTGATACTTCAATTATCTCATCTTCATCTATTTTAAGAAGCACATCACATTCGTTATTAGGACAACGAAAAATATGAGGTATACCAATATTATGATTTATAACATAATTGGTAATACAACAATGATGAAAACTTGTATTACAGTCTTCACAAATCAACGGAGCATCATGAACATCCATACAAACGGGACATACCTCTTCATTACAAAAATGACATACTAAATTTAATTCACTAGATTTTAGTAAGGATTTTGCTAATTGACTATAGAAAGCATAATCTTCTTTGCTGATTCTAATAAGATCAGGTTGATTTTCAAATGTAGTTACAAATTGTTTAGTCTTTACAAGTTTCTTAATCACATCAGTGAAGCCTTTTCTGTCCTGAATATAAAAGATTCCTCCCTTAGTGTCACTTGCAAGCATATTCAATTTTACATCATCTTTAAAAAAACGTTCGCCCTCTTTGGACACTCTAATAATATCTATAAATGTAGGAAAATTCTTTATCTTTGATACTAGATTAAATAGAGCTTCTTGATATTCTTCAGATAAGTCGGATGGCGTATCTGTAATAACTATAATTCTATTAAATTTGGATTTTTTTCTCACAGTCTCAGCAATATAAGAAAAAATGTAAAATAACCCATTTTCAAAAAAACTTTTGTCTTTTGGACGAGTATTCCAATTTTCTTCAATTGAGTTGGCAATTATATCAGAATCTTTTTTATCCGTTAAAAAGATTGGATTTCCCTCTTCTTGAAAAATCAAGAGAGAATAGTGCCCTTTTAAGTTTGCTTTATTTTTTTCCTCAATGTAATATTTAATTGTTTTTATGATCTCTTTTTTTCTCAATAAATCTTTAGTGAGATCTAAGTAAAAATATATATCCTCGATAATCATAATAGTTCTGGTTAATATATTAATTCTTAATAGCTTTTGAGATTTTAAGTTAAAACTAAAATATTTAAGTTAAGAATTGATGCATTAATGATTATAATGTTAAAGCCTCCTTAAATATTTTAATTTTTAAAAAAAGATTCTTTAATTCTAAAAGATTATATAAGTTCGGCAAGTATCTCTATTATTAATAAGAATCATATAAAAGAATTTGGTGAAGAACTAATGGAAGAGTTTTTAAGAAAAATGCAACTCCCCGAATATGCTGTGGAGATTTATCTTAAATCATTAGGTAAATTTCCTTTATCGTTTTATGAATTATATACTCTTATACCTAACGCAACTCCAGAAGAATTTAATACAAGCATAAAAGGACTTTTAGACGCTGGTTTGCTCATTCAACAAAAGTCCAAGAAAAAAGAACAAATAATACACTATTCACCATTACCACCAATTTCTCCAATTCTAAATTATTATGATAATATTGAAACAAATTTACCTACAATCAAAAAATCAATTTATGACTTAACGGTTAATTCATTATCAACTATTTTTCAAGAAAATAAGGTAATTGAGCTAGATTCAATAGTAAACGCTTTTCAAGCGGTTAAAAAAGATATTGAAGAGGATTCCATTATTCAGAAACAAGAAGTAGAAGATATTGTTGAGGGAATGGAAGAATTAAAAAAAATCAATAAAATTCTCTCTGATCTCCATCAAGATATTAAAAGTATTACGCAAACTCAATTTGCTGATTTAATTAAAACAATTAATACTCTTAGAACTGATATAATTGAGAAGATTAATTCCATGGAATTTAAAAAACATAAAGAAGAGATTCTTACTGTTGTGGAAAAGTCATTCAAGGAGAAATTAGATAAAATAATAGCAGAATTTACTAATAATTTGCATGAATTAATTGAAAAAGAATTTGGTGGTTTAGCTGAACAAATGCAAAATACTACAGAGTCTATCTTTCAGTACCGAAATGACTTTAAAATTCTTTTACTGAATATGTTGAGTAATTTTGAATCTAAAATGAATAAAATATATGAATTACTTAAAGAAAACCAAGAGGAACTTTTACCTGCTGTTGAAAATCTGGAGGCCAAAATCAACGAAAGTTTAAATCTCATTGTTCAGAATTCAATTAATCAAGTTTCAAACCTAAATAAACCTGTCGAAGACTTGATGAAGCATTATCTTAAAGAAATGAATAGGATTGATAAGCAACTATTCAATAATGTTTGGATAATAAATAGTATCACTAATGTAAATGAATCAATCCACAATCTTATTATAAATTCTCAAGAAACTCTTATGTTAATTATCCCCCATATTGAAAACCATTTAACACTTGAGCAATTTGATAAAATTGCTGGTAATCTAAAAATAAAAATCGCTTCTTCAGAAGCTCATACAAATAGTACTGTTAAGAGCTTTAGTGATATTAAAAATATAGCATATAGAACTTATCAAAATGATAATACTATTATTCTAAAAGGTGATAATGATATATTCATAATGGGAGTAATCCAAGATTCAAATAATTCTTTAGATGATTTTATTGGAATCGGAACTTCATTTCAACCATTAACCAAGTTATTAGATCCGTTGATAAAAAACATTTGGGAAGAGGCTTATTCGGATTCTTTTCATGCTACTCAAATAACAAAATTACAAGCAACTAAGGCAAAAACACCTATTAAATCATTTAGTGCTGCAAAACCTATAATTCCCGCAAAATTTCAATCGAATAAAGGAGATCTGAAATCAACCAAAATTGAAAGTAAACCAACAATTCCAATATCAAGTCAAATTCAAGAAATTCCAAAAGAGGATAAAAGGTCTACGGAGATTTCACCTTCACAAACCCCAGTTCCATCTTATTCCTCACCCAAAATTACTGATTTAAAACAGAAACTCCAAGAAAAAATTGAGTTTTTAACAGCAGCACAACCTAGAACAGGTGATGAAGCAGGAATACAGATAAATACTGCTTTCAATAACTTAATTGATAAACTTGGTAGCCTCAAAGGGGATGCATTTGGTAAAGAATTACAGGATATTGCCGATTTAATTCTAGAAAAAAAAGGGTTTTCAGTAACCTTACATAGCGTCAGAAGTACGATAAATAAGTACAAGGAAAAGTTTTCATCATTAGATGAGAATGACAAAAAAGAAATCATTGAAAATATAGAAAGTTGGAAAAAGAAATTATTCTAAATAAATATTCTCACAGTATTGTTCCACATGAAAGAAATTTATTGAGAAGGATTCTTCATCTTGTTTTTTGTCTTAAAATAAAGAAAAAATCCTCTCATAATTGAGATTATTAGAATAAAGAAAAAACTTAAAAAGAATATTGAAACTATCATCGACATTAAGAAATTGGGTGAACTAACTCCAATTATCCCAAAAATAGGACATAGTGGAGCAACTATGATAAAAAGAAGATAGGTCGCTTTATCTTTCTCTCCAAAACGAAGATATGTTGTAATATTAAACCAACCAATTAAGATCATAATTATAGGTATTAAATATGAAGAGATTCCCCAAAAATCACCCATAGCTAAAGAATAAAAGTAATTTGCATAAAAGAAAGTAATTATCAGCAATGCGCTTATGGGTGTAGGTACTCCCGTATATCCTGGACTTTCTGTGATGTTAAAACGTGCTAATCTTAGCATTGCTCCAATAGCAAAACATATTGCTCCTATTATAATAATGATATCAAAAAGAGTATTTGTTTTAAATGATTGGTAAGCTAAGACCGCGGGGGTGATTCCAAAAGTTAGAGAATCACTCAATGAATCTAATTCTTTACCCATTTCATTTACAGTATTTGTTTTTCGAGCGATATAGCCGTCTATCATATCAGTACCAAGCGAGATCGTTACTAAAAAAAACCCTAAAGAGAGTAATTCAACGCGGCCAATACAAGCACAAACTAATGAAATAATTCCGAGAGTGGTTCCAACCAGAGTTATATAATCTTTTAATTTCAATAGTTTTGGAATACTTGTACTTGACATATTACTTGTTTAATTATTTTTTATTAATAATAATTAACCCTTATCTAATTAAAAGATTTTCATGAATATACTCTGATTGTTTTACGCTCTTGAAATTACCATAGATTAGCAAATAACAAATCTGATGAGAAGTTTTTTATTTTATTTGAGCCATTAACTCAGTTTTCTCTTTCGGAGTTAAATGTTGTTTGGTGTCTAGCAGCAATCTCCATTTAGTTGTAATATCATAATGTTCCTCAATCAATTTAGCATAAGCAATGGATACTTCAAATTTAACCTTGGTATCTTTGATATTCTTGCTTTAGCGGTTATGTTTTAAGGTCTTAATTTAATTATATTAGCAATAATTATTGTTCGTTGTAGTGGGGTTAAATCTGGTTTCTGTTCTATAAGTTCATTTTCATGAATATACCTTTAATAGCTAATCTACCCGTAACTTTATTAAACTTTATTATTATTCATAGTACAAAATAAAATCTATATTTTATCGAAAAAAATAATTTAAGAAAAAAGATAGTTAAAATATTTAGTTAACTTCTTAAAATATTGCTCAAACTCTTCCAATTCAAACGAATCTGTGATGTAATTACTCTGCACATTGCTGCATTTGAAATTATTATCAATTTTTTCATCAAATCTAATCATCAATAAATAGACTGAAACCCCTGCCAGCATTAAAAGTTAATCAATTAATTTAATAAATTAAAAATAAAAAAAAATTTAGATTAAATAAATTTTGATTAATCTTCATAAAAAATTGTGGTTACAACTGCACTTGAAGAAGGACCTGCTTGAGTTATGAATTGTACTTTTGCATTTGGATGTTTTTCAAGCCAATCATTAATCTCTTGTTCTATTTTAGAAGGTTTTCCACCAATTAATACAACACATTTCATTTTTAATCTCTCTCTAACTGTATACATTTTTAATTATTTAATTAATGTTATTAAATGCTATTTAATAATGGAGAATTTAAAATTAATACAACAGCAATTATAATAATTATTAACACAACTGCCAAACATGCAATAAATATAATAGCGATCTTATTCATGATATCTCTTCCTCTATTAGGATAAGAATAATCTCAAAGTGTTATAAAACATAATTTTTAAATATTATTATTTTAAATTTTCAACCCTGTAAATAAAATATGGTTTTGTGTTAATTGGTACCGTAGAAATAAGGAGTTATATAAATATTAAGATAAATATGCTCATTTATTCTCTTAATAATGAGATTTTTCTAATTTTTTCTTATTTTTTTTAGAGCATAATACACCCGTAACTTTATTAAACAATATCATTATTCATAGATTAAAATAAATTTAAAAGTAAAAGTGAGAAAAATGCCATTTTGCAATAATTGTGGAGCAGAGATAAAAGATTTAAATCAGAACTTCTGTGAAAAGTGCGGGTCACCCATACCAGCTAGCGTTAGACAAGTGGAAACTGCCCCTATACGAACAACTCTAGCTGCTCCTAGATCATATCCATCAAGCCAACCAGGAGGATTGTTTGATATCAACCGGAATTACTATATCCTTAAGGAAAAGTATTGGGATTGGGGTTCCGGCGATATCTTAGATGAGCATAATCAAATAATCGGGAAAATGAAAAGAATCATTCTTAGCATTAGACGTAGAGTTGAATTACAAGAAGTTGATGGGACAATCGCAGCTACTATTCACGCTAAAATCGTATCTGCTCGCGGAGCACAAGATTTAAAAGATCCTCAGGGGAATCTTATAGCTCGAATTAAGAAGAAAATTTTATCCTTTTTCAGACCAGTATTTTTTCTTGAAGATCCTAACGGAGTTCAGTATTTCAGGGCACAAGGGCGCTTCATGGGGTGGAGTTTTAAGGTTTATGATGTAACCACTGGTAATGTTATCGCAGAAATAGAAAAAGCAGATCTATGGAGAGATGTCTTTCTTGGAGGTCTTTTAGATTTTAAAGATACGTATGCTTTAAGAATACTTGATAATGAGACTGATCGACGAATTCTCGTAGGATTTGTACTTTCAATAGACAATGTCCTTCATGATCGCTAATAAAAACTAAGATTTTTTTTCCAATTTTAAAATTAAAAGATGCAATCAAAAAAGATCCTCTTGGTTTTTTTAAAAAAGAAGATTTAAAATAATTTAATTTATATTTTTTTTAAAACAAATAAGTTTGAAAAGAAACTTCAAAATATAAAACAAAATTTTTAATTACTATTATCAAAATTGAAATATCACAGATTATTATTTCTGCTGAATGAAAATGACTGAATATGAGACATTTATGGTATATGAATTAGACGATTCTGGAGAAAGAATAAAATTAGACATAACTGAAGAGCATCTTCAGGAAAATATGCATCCAGAACAAGTATTAGTAATAATAAGAGAGGATTTACGAAGGATCTTCATTTGGAAAGGTCCAAAATCACCTGTTCGAAAAAGATTTATCAGTTCAAGAGTAGCTGCAACTCTTCAAGAAGAGTTAATTAAAGATTCTAGATATCATCGCTGTAAGATTATTTCTGTAGATGCGGGAGAAGAACCTTCAGAATTCTTAAATACATTCAGATTGGAATCGATGGAAGTAACTGAAAGATTAGCGGATATGCGATATGTCCGAAATATTGAACGGGAGAGAATGGAACAAGCAACTGTTACAGATTTTGCTCCTAAAGCACCTATGGTGCAGACAGAAGAGGAATATTTCTCGCCAGCATTACAAGATACGAGTAATGAAGTAATAGTTTCATCTTTCGCTTCGAGTACATTAAAACCAAAACCAAGGACGCAATATCCAAGATCAGAAATGGTAAAACCATCAAGAATTTCTAAAGCAATAGAATTATCAGGAGAAGAAGCACAAAAAATAAAAGATAAAATTCTCAAAACTGATGTATCTGATGGTTATAAAAGAATAAATCTCATTTTGGGTCACACACTCTATGCGGCAGTATCAAAAACCGCGAAAGTATTTGGAAAAGATGTCGAAGAAGTTGATTGGGAACCAGTTAAAAAGGTCCCAAGAGAAATGATAGAATTAGATAATCACGTGTTAAGAGTTTATTTTGATGAAAAGAAAGGAATTGTTGAAGTTATTGAAGTATTAGAAAAGGAAGGAAAATCAAATAGCTTTCCAAGAAAGATATCTCCTTCAGGATTGTCTCCAATGCCAACTAAACCAGACACAATGAAGAAAACTATAACTCCTAAAGAGATGACGGATTTTAATTCTATGACTGTAAAAGATCTTAAAGCTTATGCCGAAGAAAAAGAAATTGATTTACCTATAAATACAAAGAAAGCTGACTTAATTGAGATATTAGAAAAATCTAGAGAGAAAAAACTAAGTGGCAGAAGACAATTACCGAAAATTCCAAGCAAAGATGATTGAAATCATCTCATCTTAATTTTGAGATTAATTTTTCTTTTAATTATTAATTTAAGTTATGTGAATTGATTTAAATAAAGGAAAAAATAATTAAATTTTTACAACGTACCAGTATCACGTTCTTCTGTGGTTTCTTCTGGTTTAGGTTTATCTTCTTTATCATTCCTACTCTCTGGTTTTCCTTCATCTAAGTCCTTTGGCTTGATCTTCTTTTTAATCTTCTTTAATCCTTCTATGGCTTCCTTCCTGACTAATGGACTCTCATCTTTTAGTGCTTTTGTAAAAATATCTAAACTATATGGGTGGTGTAGGTCTCCAAGTTCATCTGCAGCTTCCTTTCTCACATGTTCATCTGGATCGTTTAATAAAACATAAGTGAGAACTCCTAAAACTTTTTCATCTCCAAAATCTCCTAAAGTATCAACTGCTTCTTTTCTTACTTCTGGATCGGGATCAGTAATAGCGGTTATTGCTAATTGTTTTGAAATTTCGTCATTACCTATTGGTTCTATCGTGCTTAGATCGACACCACAACGTTTACAGAAATTATGCGTTATTTTTATGTCTAATCCACAAGCAGGGCAAATTCTTCTCGTATTAAAATCAATAAACGTTCCCTTGGGAGTAGAAGGCGTCTGTTTGACTCTATAGGGATTATAATTTGGATCTGGTCTAAAATTTCTATCTTTTCCCATTGTTATCTTAAGAAAAAAATAATTCTTTATTATGAATAATGTTGTTTTTATTTTTAATTTTAATTTAATTAAAGATTAAGAAAAAAAAAGAGTGATAAAAAAAATTTTAGGCAATAGTAATATCTTGACATAAATAAACATCTTGTACGGCATTAAGAATTTTAATACCTTCAGGAGTTGGTCTTTTAAATGCTTTCCGTCCTAAAATTAAGCCCATACCTCCTGAACGTTTATTAATCACTGCAGCAGTGACAGCATCTTGAAGATCATTGCCACCAGCTTCTCCACCAGAATTTATTAATCCTATTCGTCCCATATAGCAATTTGCGACCTGATATCTATTCCAATCAATTGGATTATCTGGAGCCAGTTTTTCATAAACCAGTTTATCTGTCTTACCAAAGTTTAGATCAAGGAATCCTCTATTAAGAGTAGACAATTTTTGCTTTATGATATCTGCTTCAATAGTAACCCCAAGATAATTAGCTTGGCTTTCCAAATCATTTGCTGTATGATAATCTTTTCCATTTTTAATAAACTCTTCTTGATTTCTTAAATAACACCAAAGAACGCAGACTAATCCTAAATCATGAGCAAATCTAAATGATTCACTAATTT
>Ga0315537_1004529_pt1 | contig 10094 bp, 13 predicted proteins | sample SalMarSW160270MG_FD_203091 | JGI IMG/M metagenome (GOLD analysis project Ga0315537, IMG submission 203091) | Salt marsh sediment microbial communities from the Plum Island Ecosystem LTER, Massachusetts, United States - Salt Marsh Sediment SW1602-70 ... | reverse complement strand
TCTGGCGACAAGACGGGGCAGCATAGAAGCTCAAGCGAAGATATCAGATAATGTACCGCAAGGACTGCTATTTGCCGCTTTTCATTTTCCAGATTCTCGTGGTAATTCACTGACAAACCCTGCCCTGGTTCCCGGTGCTAAATGTGCCGGTACCAAGGTTTGTGCTGCTAAGATGGAGGTTAAGCAATGAAGGGAGATATGTATATTGCCCGCGCGGCGGATAAGGATATATTGAAAATAGGTGAGAATGGTGGTGCGGTCACTTCTCTACTCAAATTTGCTCTGGAGAGTAAAATGGCAGATGCTGTGGTTGCCGTAAAAGCAAGAGAGGGCAATCGGTATGATGGCATACCGGTCTTAATTACAGAGCCGGAGAAGGTGATAGAAACTGCGGGGTCGCTACATAGCTCCTCACCTAATATAGCCCGCTTTCTTACAGAGTATCTGGATGGTGCTTCTAGTTCTAAATTGGCCATCGTCGTCAAACCATGCGATGCCAGAGCGATTGTCGAGCTTGCCAAGAGAACCCAGATTAATCTTGATAATCTCCTTCTCATTGGGATTAATTGTACCGGTACCCTGCCTTCGGCGAAAGCTAAGATAATGATGAAAGAGATATTTGAAGTTGACCCTGCCGACGTCGCCGGTGAGGACATTGAAGATAACGTATTGACAATCACATTAAAGGATGGGAGCGAGAAAAAGGAAGATCTGGCTAAGCTGGAAGAGCAAGGATACGGCAGACGTGAGAATTGTCGCCGGTGTGAAATCAATATCCCGGTTATGGCTGACATAGCCTGCGGCAAATGGGGAACGACAAACAAAGAAACAACCTTCATCGAAATCTGTTCTGATAAAGGGTCGCAATTCGCTCAAGCCGCGATCGATGGTGGTTGTATCACGGTCGAACAGCCAAGCGCCGCTTCTATTGATGATAGAAATAAAAAGGATAAAGCAGCAATAGAGTCAGCAAAACAATGGCAGGAAAAGGATTTTTCCAGACTAGAGAAAATGAGCAGTGAAGAAAAGTTCAGCTATTGGTTTACTCAATTTCATCAATGCATAAAGTGCTACGGGTGCCGGGACGCCTGTCCTATATGCTACTGCAAGGACTGCTTCTTAGAGGCAGATAGAGGTTACATACCTCCGGGAGAGATACCCCCTGATGTAATGTTCCCTATGGTAAGGATTGCTCACGTTATGGATTCCTGCGTTAATTGCGGTCAGTGCGAGGATGTCTGCACTATGGATATTCCTATTTCTCTCTTGGTATTTCTTCTGAGTAAAAAAGTGGGTGATATCTTCAAGTACGAGCCCGGTATGGATGTAACCAAGCTTCCTCCGCTGCGAACAACTACCGACAAAGAGCTAACCCTCTCCGGCGTTGATATAGACTTCGAGCCTTAGTTGATTACATCAGCGGCGGGAAAATTTTAGAAAAAAGCTTAATGCACGCTATAATTCAGAACCCTATTGGCGAAATCCTGGTGGTGCATCTAAAGCCCGGCGAGCTCTTGAGGAAGGTTTTCTCTATAATCCAGTATTAAAAGGAGGCAAGAGGCCTGCGCCTTTTTACAGGAGGGTATCTCACACTGAAGGTCACAGGTTCGAGCCCTGTACCACCCACTACCGTCTGAAGCTGCACTCACGTTGACTTTTATATAACATCTGTTACAATTTTACGAGAGAAATATAAACAAATCTCAAGTACAATTCTGTTTTTAATTGTTGCCGGTACGGTCTTGACAAACAATTTAGATCTGTAATATCATTATTATGAGCATATGCTCATAATTAAGGAGTGGAGATGTCCCGACCGCGTAAATACCGCCGCGTGGAAAATGTGCCTGATATAACCTATTTTAAACCGACAGGAGCCCCGCTAAGAGAACTGGATGAAGTACGCCTATCCGTAGAAGAAGCCGAAGCGATACGACTTAAAGACATGGAATGCCTGGAGCAGGAGGAGGGAGCAAAAAAGATGAACATCTCCCGCCCTACTTTCCAACGAGTACTGGCATCTGCGCGGCAAAAGTTAGCCGATGTGCTTCTTAACGGTAAAGCCATCAGGATTGAGGGCGGTAATTTCGAGATGACCTGGCGTCGTTTCCGCTGTCATCGGGGACATGAATGGGAACTGGATACACCGGTGGGGATGCCGCCGGAACTCTGCCCTGTTTGCCGTTTACCAGATGTTGAACCCGTTCCATCGCCCGGAAACGGCCAGGGCGTAAGAGGTAAAGGAAGAGGGCACAACCGAAGCACGAAAGACATATCACAGTAAGGTATTTATTACCATGAAAATTATCAACGACATACTGGCAACGCTGGAATACGAGACCCCGGTCAAAGACATACGTATGGGGCCTTTCCAGACGGCGGTAGTGACCAGACGGTGCGGGCTGGCTTCCACGCCCCACGACCAGGGGCCGCACCATAAAAAGTCGCCGGTCGCCGACGCCGGCCTGCTGCTGGAAAAAGACGTGCAGGAGCTAGCGAGCATGGCGAATTCGGGCAGTGATGTTGAAGCGGCTATCGGCATGGCCACTATAAATTCCCTGGTTGAAATAGATGAAAAACGCTGCGTTAAGCTAAACGCCGGCGACCTTATAGCCAGCAAGGGTGAGGGGAAAAGGGTAGCTATAATCGGGCATTTCCCATTTGTGAAAGGGCTGCGGCAGGTTGCCAGGGAATTGTGGGTAATCGAGAAAAATCTGCAGGAAGACGACCTTGCGGAAAACGAGTCCGCCAACTATCTCCCCAAGGCGGACGTTATCGGCATCACCGGGACTGCTCTCACCAACCATACCATCGAATATCTGCTCGGATTATGCAGTCCGGCAGCCTATGTTGTCATTCTCGGGGGGACAGCTCCATTATCGCCGGTCCTCTTCGATTACGGCATAGACGCCGTATCCGGGACAAAGGTAATCAATACTGAAGCGGTGCTCCGCTATGTAAGTCAAGGAGGGACATTCCGGCAAATATCAGGCCTTGAATTACTGACGATGAGGAAGGACGGTTAGAATTATGCAAAGTCGGTTTTTATGCAAGCAGTGTTTAAATGTGTTCGACCATGCCGTCTCTGATAGTACTTCTCCCGGTGAGAAGATACAATGTCCTGCGTGCTGTAGTGTTGATGTTGTGGAAGCCCCTCCATGGGTACCCCTGGATTCCGGACCTAATATATTTGAAACCAACACGTGGGAATATGAATGTCAGCAATGCAAGCATAAGTTTAAAATGCCGATACCAAAGAGTCCCACGGAAGACAAGAACCGTAAATGCCCTGCCTGTAGTAGCGCGCATCTGCATCTACTAACCGGCAAGGAAAACCTGCCGCTATATTGCGGCTGATAAGGAATATATCGAGGCCGTGTGCCTCAAAAATAGCTCAAACACAAGGAGGTGTGAATATGGTTTACGGAATGGATAGAGGATTTGGGGGCAGAGGAGGTGCTGGATTTGGATTTAGAGGCAGTTCTCCCCCTTATCCTTATATTGGCAGAGGCAGAGGCGGTTTACCACGCTGCGCCTATCCATGCTTGTCAACAACAGCGTTCCCTTATAATGCCAGCATTCCATTTACAGGAGCACCCACTCAAGTCGAAGAACTCGACTTTTTAAAAAGTCAGGCAGAAGCAACCAGACAGCAACTGGAGGACATAGAACGACGGATAAAGGAACTTGAGGAGAATAAACCTTCAAGCAAGGAGTAAATGATGAAAATTTTGATAACTTCCACCGCGCCGAACCTGGATGCAGAAATCGACCCCCGCTTCGGGCGGTGCCAGTATTTCATTATCGTCGACCCGGATACGATGGAATTTGAATCGTTGGAAAATTCTTCGATGACGGCAGGGGGAGGAGCGGGAATATCGGCGGCGCAGAGTATCACCGATAAAGGCGTCGAGGCAGTACTCACCGGTAGTTGCGGGCCCAATGCCTACCGTGTACTTTCAAGCGCAGGTATAAAAATCATAACCGGAGTTACGGGCAAAGTTAAGGATGCCGTAGAAAACTACAAGTCCGGCAAGCTAACGGCCAGTTCCCAGCCTAATGTCAACGCGCATTTCGGTTCCGGCAGAGGCATGGGTGGTGGCGGAGGCAAGGGGCGGACATAAACATTGGAATCAATGGGGCTATTGTGACTGGAATAGTGTATATATGCCACAGTTAGTCAAGGATGGCAAGTACGTTTTCGGCTGGCCTCGAATCAAGAAGAGGGGAGGTATCGTGATTCCCGCTGAAGCGGTGATAGAATATGGATTAATTACGCATCGATGATGGAAAGCCCGTCGAATTCAAGAAAAGAATTTATTGCTTGGTTAAAATCCCAGAAAATAATATAATTATACTTAGTCGTCAAACACTTGAATCGTGCGGCATCAAGCCAAGAAATAATTTACTATCCGGACGTGGAAGCTATATCGGGATAGCCATGATTACCAAAGGTCCCCCTGTTGAATATGCAAAAATTTTCCCTGATATGCTAACCTATTATAAGAAATAATAATATTGATGCTCATCAGCCAACTATAAACCGGTTCAAGAAGAGTACGTTGGAGGTATTAATCATGCCAAGAGGAGATGGTACCGGCCCTCCGACCGGCCAGAGCCAAAGAGGGGGCAGGATGGGAGGCAACCGTCCCGGCCTGGGGCCCAGCGGCGACTGTGTATGCCCCAGCTGCGGCGAAAAAGTGCCTCACCAGAGAGGCACACCCTGTTACAAAATGAACTGCCCTAAATGCGGCGCTAAAATGATAAGAGGATAGGATATCAATATACGAATATATGTGCAAGTCCTGCGGACATGTTACCGAAGTACTGGTGCAGGAACTAACCGGAGGCAATAATGCAGGACCTTATTAAGGAATTTATGGCCCAGAAGAAATTCGCGGTAATCGGGGCTACGGACAATCCGGAGAAATACGGCAATCAGATTATAAAAAATCTAAAAAAACGCGGCTATAAAATTTACCCGGTAAATCCAAGGCTGAAAGAGGTAGAAGGCCTGCCCTGTTACGCCAGTCTGGCCGAAATCCCCGTTAAAGCGGATGTCGTCGACTTCGTGGTACCGCCGGGAGTGACCGAAGAAATTTTGAAACAATGCAAAGAACTGGGTTTCAAGCGCATCTGGCTCCAGCCCGGCTCGGAGAGCGAGGCGGCGATATCCTACTGTAATGAGAATAACATGAAAGTAGTGCACAGCGTATGCGTGATGATGAACTAAAAAAAAGCCAAACAGAATCCTTCGACCTCGAGCCCAGATATTCAACCAACGAAATATCGGGCAAATGCCTGAAATGCCTTAGCGAGCATGAATTGAACAGCTGCCTGATGCTGCTGCTGCGTGAGGAAGGAATTGATAAGAATATCCAGCGTAAATATGAATCTCTGGTTAAATTCCTGGAGTCGCCGGAGTCGGAAAGACTCCGCATAGAATCGGAAAAATATCTGGCCGAGGGAAAGCAGGTATCGGTAAAAATTTCCATCAACAAAGGCCGACCAAAATACGATTTGATAGTTAAGTAGATATCATGGATATCGACGAGGCGGTGAACCTGTATTTGCAGGGGAAACTGCCCAATCTGATAGAGAGACTGCACTAAAGATTAAAAAGCCGGGGCTCATGAAAAGGTCAAAAATAGACATTTTATGGATGATACTCATAACCGTGTTGGCGATTGTTTGCTTCCCGGCCAATCCCCTCGTCCTGACGGGCATTTTGGAAACCAGCTTTTATCCCGTCTTGTTCATTATCGGGTGGGTCGTCTGGGCTTTCGGTTTTACGCTTGTGCTGGCCCCGATAATTATGTTCCCTCGTCGGGGCGGCGTCCCCAGGGGTAAAACATTCGTTCATACCACTCGATTAGTAGATACCGGCATCTATTCCGTTGTCAGACACCCGCAGTACACGGGAGGCGTATATTCAATATTCATTACTACGCTTTTATGGTACCCCCACTGGCTCTTCGCGGTGCTGGGGGTCATCGGCACGGTAGTTATTTACTTGAGCATTAAAGAAGAAGATAAAATTATGGTCGAGAAATTCGGGGATGACTACGTTAGATACATGCAAAGGGTACCGGGAATGAACATTTTCCTGGGAACAATACGGGCCATCAGGAGAAAGCAACCCCATCAAAACAGGGAGCGTAGCTATGCCGACGCAGAAAGCAAAAAATAACCCAGGTATTCAGTCCCGCCTTGACTACAAAATTATGTCCCTGGGTTTCAAAATCAGGGACGCTTTCAAGCCGCGTTCCCGCATACTGGAAGAGGTGGGGATAAAAAAAGGCCACAAAGTGCTCGATTATGGCTGCGGGCCTGGTGGTTACGTCATGCCGGTTACTAAACTAATCGGGGATAGCGGCGCGCTGTACGCCCTGGACATACATCCGCTGGCCGTCGAGTCCGTTCAGACGCTGATATCGAAGAAAGGGCTCGCTAATGTTGAGGTTATCTGTTCCGACTGCGACACCGGACTTGCGGATGAAAGCGTCGATGTCGTGCTACTTTATGATATCCTTCACCACCTTGAGAACCGCGATGAAGTTTTATCAGAGTTGCACCGCGTCTTAAAGTCGGAGGGCGTTTTGTCCGTCACCGACCATCACCTGAATGAAGAAAATATAATATCCGAAATCACGAGCGGGGGTCTTTTTAATTTATCCGTAAAAGGAAAAATGACCTGCAGCTTTGTTAAATAATAAAGAAACTTGTAAAAAGGAGATTTATGCCTACACCGGAAGAAGTTAAAAATATCCTGGATAAAGTGCTGGTCCCGGATATCAAGCGCAGCCTGATAAAAATGAACCTTGTAAAGGATGTCAGCGTGGCCGACGGCAAGGTTGATATCACTATCGCTACGGCGGCATTGATGAAAACAGCGCAAGAACAGCTGAAAGAAAGCGTAAAAGGACAAGTGGCAAAGCTCGACGGCGTGAAAGACGTAGTTGTAAACTTTGCCGATATCAAACCAAAGGAACTGAATAAAATCAAGAACGTTATCGCCGTCATGAGCGGCAAAGGCGGCGTGGGCAAATCGTTAGTGGCCAGTCTGGCCGCCGTGGCGCTGCAGCGCGAAGGCTATGACGTTGGAATACTGGACGCCGATATAACCGGCCCCAGCATCCCCAAGATGCTCGGCATCAGCAGTCGGCCCGCAATGAGCGAGAGCGGACTCATGCCAGTCCCGACACGCTCCGGTATCGAGGTAATGTCAATCAATCTCCTGCTGCAGAGCGATGATGATGCCGTAATCTGGCGCGGTCCGCTTATCGGTCACGCCATTACCCAGTTCTGGGAGGAGGTGCTCTGGGGCAGCCTGGACTACCTGATTGTCGACCTGCCTCCGGGCACGGCAGATGCCCCCCTGACTGTGATGCAAACTATCCCGATATCAGGGATAATAATCGTTTTCACGCCGCAGGACCTGACAGCGATGGTCGTCCGCAAGGCTGTTAACATGGCGAGGAAGATGGGTAAATCCATTCTCGGCGTCGTCGAAAATATGAGCTACCTGTACGTGGCGGAGATAGATAAGAAAATCGAGCTTTTCGGGAAAAGCCGCGGCGAAGAAATGTCACGGGATGCTGAAGCTCCACTGCTGGGGCAATTGCCCATCGACCCGGAGCTGGCTAAACTTGGCGACGAGGGCAACATTGAACAATACAACTCAACTATGTATAATGCATTTGCGCAAAAACTCATTAAAAACGTCCCAAAGTAAGAAAGGAAACCCATCCTGATAATCAATATATAATCGGAGGCTAATCACATGCCCACAATAAAGGAATATAACCAATGGGGAAAAGACCTCGAAACCTATCTGAAACTGAAGACGTCACCCATAGCCGTGAAAATGCTTGAGAAGGAAGAGGACATCCCGGAAGGGGCTTTGCGGCCCAAGCGGGACCGCGGTCAACACCTGGCGCAGTGCCAGGCTTTCGCCATGACACGCAGGCAGGGAATGACGGTAGCCATGACGAAGGAAGACCACTGGTGCTGGGCCCCGCTTTTAGCTTACGGTCTGGTGGAAGACCCGCATCACCCTATCGTGGATGCGCTTACCTCTCTACCCCGTTTTGAGTTAGGCAAATATATAGGCATGGTTACCGCACCCTTGAGTTCCGCTACTTTCGAGCCTGATATGGTCCTGATATATTCGGATGCCGCTCAATTAAGAGAGATGATCAGCGTCCCTAAATTCGTGGAAAAGACAACAGTTAAGTCCGAATTCGACCCGATTGATTCCTGCGTATATGCCGTTTTACCTGTAATCCAGGACGGGAAGTACCAGATAACACTCCCCGACCTCGGTGAAGTTTCCCGCGCTTTTGCCGGCGACGATGAGATTATCTTCTCCGTCCCTAAAGACAAGATAGGGAAGCTGGCCGAAGGCGTTAAGCGCAACGCCGAGATGAAGCAGAATGTGGATGACTGGTCTCACATAATAATGCAACCCGATTTCCCCCGCCCCGACTTCTACAAGGAGCTGTTTAAAAAGTGGGGATTGGACGTAGAAGACTGATATCTGACTAAATAAAGCTATATATTAACCGGAATACTAAATAAAGGAGGCAGGTATGGCAGAGCTAAAAGACAGTTGTGTGAAACCCGTCCGCGGACCTATCATGCCCGAAGCCTCGCCGCAGTCAGCTCCAGGAGCACCAGCGCAGGAGGTGAGAAAAATGACCGCACGCGTAGGACAGGAGGCCCCTGATTTCGAGGCAAGCGCCTTCGTTGCCGGAAAAGGTTTTCTCCCCATCAAACTCTCGGACTACAAAGGAAAATGGATAGTCCTTTGCTTCTATCCGGGGGACTTTACCTTTGTGTGACCGACGGAACTGGCGGCAGTTGCCGCCAAATTCGATGAACTAAAAGCGCTAGGGGTGGAAGTTCTTGCTATGAGCACGGACAGTCGGTTCGTGCACAAGATGTGGCAGGAGCAGGAGTTATCCAAGATGGTGGATGGGGGCGTGCCCTTCCCGATGCTGACGGATGCCGGAGGCAGAATAGGTACGGTGTACGGCATATATGACGAAGCCGCCGGCGTTAACATTCGCGGTCGTTTCATCATCGACCCGGATTTCATCATCAAGGCTATAGAAATACTTACCGCAGACGTGGGCAGGAATCCCGAAGAGTTGGTGCGGCAGGTCAAAGCCTTCCAGCATGTAAAAGCTACCGGCGAGGTAACGCCTTCCGGCTGGCAGCCGGGGCAGCCCGCCCTTAAACCCGGTCCGTCGCTGGTAGGCAAGGTCTGGCAGGTCTGGAAACCGTAAATTCACATTAGAAATAATCCGGCGAACATATTAAGAACGGGATTACGACCAGAGTATTAGCGTTTTGAAACCGGAAAAAAGCGGCTATACCGGCTATTATAAAAGCGCCTGCAGGCTTCTGTTTAATGCTTTAAGGTTCCGTTGTTTCAGATTTATCAACAGACCCTTGAAGCCGACCGTCTTAAGCCTGGGGGTAACCGGCCGCTGCAACTCTCACTGCGTCATGTGCAATATCTGGAAACAGGCGAGGGAAGACCCGGAAATCGTAAGCCTAGAGTTATCTAAAGAAGAAATATTAAATTTACTCTCGAATCCCCTGTTCTCGGAACTCGTCGAGCTGGATTTAACCGGCGGAGAACCGCACTTAAGGGAAGACCTCGCTGAAATTGTGTTGGGAATAATCAAGCTCAAGAGAAGCTCTCTCCCGAGATTGAGAAGCATTATTGTTACGTCCAACGGTTTCCTGACCGATAAAATCATATCTAGTTACAGGAAGATACTAGAAGCCCTGAAGAATACTGATATCGACCTGGTGAGTGTTATTTCTATCGACGGTATCGGGGAAACCCACGATAAAATAAGGGGCACAAAAGACGCTTTTAAAATGGCTGCGGCAACGCTTGACCGCCTTGCAGAACTAAAACAGGAATATCCCGGACTAATCACCGGAATAAAGAGTACAATATTACCCCAAAACGTCGATGCCCTTGATGATTTACTGGACTTTGCCAGAACCAGGGACCTCTTCTATATTATTTCACCGGCCTTCTTTACCGAAAAAAGGTTTAGAAACCTAAACAGGCG
>Ga0315537_1004525_pt1 | contig 10097 bp, 13 predicted proteins | sample SalMarSW160270MG_FD_203091 | JGI IMG/M metagenome (GOLD analysis project Ga0315537, IMG submission 203091) | Salt marsh sediment microbial communities from the Plum Island Ecosystem LTER, Massachusetts, United States - Salt Marsh Sediment SW1602-70 ... | reverse complement strand
GAGGAGCTTGAAAGAGGTTCCAGGGAAGCAGTTGAATTACTCGAGAGCAGACTTGGGCTTGGACAATGTTATAAAAGATCTTTTCCAGCAGGTGTAAATACCCAGAGAATGCAAAACTACCTTGGAAAATTAAAAGAAAATGGATTGGACATAGGAAAGGGCGACGCAACCTTTGGGTATAAGATGCCTCTGCCTGAAAAGGGGGATGCTCGCAGAGATCTGGTCATATTCAGAAGAAAGTAAAAAGGTTTATCAATCTTTAAGAACTTTCCTAATATTCTTGAATTAGGTGAAAGCATGGGATCGGGACTCAATTACATTCAAGAGTTGATATTGATTACAATCAGTCCTGAGAAACATCTTGGAAGGCATGATGACTTAGAAAGAGAATACCGTAATGACCCTTATGTACTCCGGCAAATCAATAGGGTTAAGAAAGGAATATATGCGAAATGGGACAGCATGCTGGAAGATATCGAGGGATTTGATTTGTTATAAGAACCTATTTAAATTCTTTGCACTGAATAAATCATACGAGGTCGGGTGAGCATGGAGACCATCAGTAAACTGCCTGAAAAGGAATTCGTTATTGGAGCAAGGGAGATAGCAAAGGCAGCAGGCATCGGTAAGGTCAACAAGGTTATTGTTGCCAAGAACTGCCCTGAGGAGCTGATTAAAAAGATTTCAGGCGTTGCTGTATCAATGTTCGACGGTAACCAGGACGAGCTTGGCACTAGGATAGGCAAGCCTTTTCCGGTTGCAATGATAGGATACGAGGAGTAGAGATGGGGAAAGAAAATTTTAAGAATAAACTAATCCTTTATTAATATCATAGTTAAAAATTTAATATGAAAAAATCAAGTGATAAAAAATGAAAGTAACGCTGGATGCAAATACCATACAGATAGTGAACCTGTTCCAAAACATGACAGGCACCTCTGTTGTTGACTGCATTCCTGAGGCAGATGAAATCTACTTTGTCGTGGCAAAGGGGCAGTACGGCCTTGCCATCGGCAGGAACGGCTCCAGGATAAAGCTTGCTGAGAGGGTCTTCAAGAAAAGCATAAAGATATTTGAATATTCGTCTGATTTAGACGAGTTTATAAAAAACGTTACAGGAGACAGCGAGATAAGAAAGATGGAAAAGGACAACGGCCTGTTGATAATAGACGTCCAGCAGGGCAACAGGGCAAGGATAATCGGCAAGAACGGAAAGAACATAAAGGTAATAAACCGTTTTCTCGAGAGGCTTTTCGATATCAACATGAAGGTCAGATAGCTGCTTTATACTGCCTGTGTCTTAGTCTTTGGGAAGAAAGCTCGAAATGTCTCATATAACTGAATTCGTTTGAACCAGGGTTGCTTACTATTATAGACTAGGCATGCCAGTTGCAGGTTTAGTGCTTCTTCATCATCACCTCTTTTGTAGGCTTCCCGTGCTCTTTGTCTATAAGCACTAACATTTCCAGTTTCTTTAAGTCCTTCTATCAGAATATTTAGCCTTGTTCTATAGTCCATGTTATTATTCTATATAACAAATGTTTAAAGTTTTGACTGGCATGCCTGCATCGGATTAATCTTATGGATGACAAAACAAAAGTATTTAATATTTATCAGACAACAAGTAAGTTGAATATAGCATAATATAATAATCAAAGAGGTTCTGATATGGGAGGAGAATTCGGAGCAAGGAAGCTGAAGAAGGACAGGAAAAAGGCCAGATGGAAGAAGGTCAATTACAGGGCAAGGGTGCTTCGCCTCAGGGAGAAGAAAAACCCGCTGGGCAAGGCTCCACAGGCAAAGGGCATTGTTCTTGAGAAGAGAGTTGTGGAGCAAAAGCAGCCGCACTCCGGCTTGATAAAGTGCGTGCGTATCCGCCTTATAAAGAACGGCAAGCAGATAACGGCTTTTGTTCCGAAAACAGGCGCAATTGACCATATAACAGAGCATGACCAGGTTCTTGTAGAAGGAGTTGGCGGTTCCCAGGGCGGAGCAGTTGGCTCCATGTCAGGTGTCAAGTGGCAGGTTGTCAAGGTAAACGATATTGCTCTTGAGCAGATAAGGACTGGCAAGAAGCAGAAACCTGTTCGATAATGATTAAAGTGATAAGAATGAAAACAAAGGAAGAGAAGCTTGAGGAGATAAGGAAAAAGGCAAAGGAGCTTGAAAGGAAGCTCAAGCAAAGGGAGGCACGGGCAATTCCCAGGGAACCAGTAAAGAAAGAAGAGCCAAAAAAAGATAGAGTAAAGATGCCTCCTGTAAAACTGTTCAACAAATGGTCATGTAATATAGAGGTCAACGACCCGGGCATGAAGCGTTATATTACCCTTAACGAGAAGATTCTTCCAAGGAGCGCAGGCACATACAGGCAGAGGTTCCATAAATCCAAGGCGCATATTATCGAGAGGCTGGCGCTGCACCTGATGGTGCCAGGGCATATGGGCAAGAGGCACAGGCTGACCTCAGGGAAACTTGCCGGAAGCTTTAACACGACCATGGGAATTGTTGAACGCGCACTGCAGATAATGGAAGAAAAGGAGAAGAAGAATCCTGTAGAGATTTTTGTAAGAGCACTGGAAAACGCCGGGCCCAGGGAGGAGATAATGTCCTACCAGATGGGTTCAATAGTTGCAAGAGACGCAGTTGTAACAGCGCCACAAAGAAGAATAGACAAGGCACTACGCTTATTCGCCCAAGGCGCCTACAGGAAATCATTTTCAAAGAAAAAGAAGATGGAGCAGGCGCTTGCCGAGGAGCTGCTCGCTGCTTACAACAATTCAGCAGACAGCCTGGCAATAAAGGAGAAAGAAAGGATAGAAAGGGAAGCAGGCGGAGCCAGGTAATTTTTTAGTTGGTATTTGGTAAATTGATGATTTAATATGGCAAAGGCAACGACAGATACGATTGCAGAACTGATGCACAAGCCAGACAAGATAAGAAATATTGGCATAGCTGCGCATATCGACCACGGCAAAACCACTTTAACAGACAACCTGCTGGCAGGAGCTGGCATGATTTCTGAAGAGCTGGCAGGCACGCAGTTATTCACGGACTTCGACAAGCAGGAGCAGGAGCGGGGCATTACAATATTCTCAGCCAACGTAAGCATGGTCCACAAGTACGAAGGCGATAGTTATCTAATCAATTTGATAGATACGCCTGGCCATGTTGATTTTGGAGGGGACGTCACCCGCGCAATGCGTGCTGTGGACGGCGCAGTTATAGTTGTGTGCGCAGTTGAGGGCGTGATGCCGCAGACAGAAACAGTTGTCAGGCAGGCGCTGAAAGAAAGGGTAAAACCGATACTGTTCATAAATAAAGTCGACAGGCTGATAAGAGAGCTCAAGCTAACGCCTGAACAGATGCAGGAAAGGTTCATAAGAATAATAACAGATGTTAACAAGCTTATCCAGAAATACGCGGAAAAGGAATTCTCAGAAAAATTCATGGTCCGTGTTGAAGATGGCTCTGTTGCATTCGGCACTGCTTACAGGAAATGGGCAATATCATTTCCGTTCATGAAGAAAGAGAAAATCTCATTCAAGGATATAATAGACTACTGCTCGCAGGAGAAGGATGAGGAACTAGCTAAAAGATCGCCCCTGCACAAGATACTGCTCGACATGGTCATAAGGCACCTGCCAAATCCCCTGGATTCGCAAAAGTACCGAATACCGAAGATATGGCTTGGTGATGCTGATTCTGATGTTGGCAAGGACATGACATCAATGAATCCTGACGGAGCCCTGTCTGCAATAATCACAAAGGTTGTTCCTGATCCGCATGCAGGCATGGTAGCTACTGCTCGTTTATTTTCCGGCACGATAAAAAAGGGCCAGGAAATAAGGCTGATTGGCCAGCACAAGACCGCAAGGGTACAGCAGGTCGCTGTATACAAGGGCCCGATGAGAATACAGATGGACGATATACCTGCTGGCAATATAATAGCCATAGTAGGGCTTGCTGACGCATTTTCCGGCGAGACCATATGCGATGCTGAGAGAGAGATTCACGCATTCGAGAGCATAAAGCACATATTCGAGCCTGTTGTCACAAAGAGCGTAGAGTGCATGGACCCAAAAAACATGCCGAAGCTCATAAACTTCCTGAGGCAGGTAGGCCGTGAGGACCCTACGCTTGTAGTTAATATAAACGAGGAGACAGGCGAATACCTTGTATCAGGATTAGGAGAGCTGCACATAGATGCAAAGATAGAGCGCCCACTTAAAGAAAAGGGCATTGAGGTAAAGACCTCTCCTCCTATTGTCATATATAGAGAAACTGTGCGTGCACTAAGCCCTGAGGTTGAAGGAAAATCATCCAACAAGCACAATCGGTTCTATCTAACTGTAGAGCCTGTTGAGCAGAGCGTATACCAGGCGTTTGTTGATGGCAAGATAATACAGGAGAACATCAGAAAGCACATAAAAGAGGTTATTACCCAGTCAGTTGAGTACGGGCTTAGCAGGACCGAGGCAAAGAAGATACATGATATTCATAACAGAAATATCCTTATCGATGCTACCAAGGGTATTCAGTACCTAAACGAGACTATCGAATTAGTAATAGATGCTTTCCAGAGAATTACTGACGAAGGACCATTAGCTGGAGAGCCGTGTTCTGCAGTAAAAGTAAAGCTTACAGATGCCAAGCTGCACGAAGACGCAATACATCGTGGCCCTGCACAAGTATTGCCTGCTGTTTCCGACGCCCTCAAAGAGGCAATATTCAGGGCAAAGCCGACGTTGCTGGAGCCTGTGCAGATCATAAGGATTGACACGCCTGACGAAACAATGGGCGAGGCAATGAATCTCGTGCAAAATCGTCGTGGCCAGATACTGGATACCAAATCAGAGCTTGGAACAGCAATGATACAGGCAAAGCTTCCTGTTGCAGAGATGTTCGGCTTCGAAGCGCTGCTCAAGAGCGCAACAGGCGGCAAAGGCTTCTACTCACTGATAGATGTTCATTTTGAAAGAATACCTGAAGAGCTCAAGATACAGGTTATCCAGAAGATAAGGCAGAGAAAGGGCATGCCTGCACTGCCTACTGCGTAATTTCAAGAATAAGTCATTTAAGATTAAAAGTTAATTTTTTTGTAGATGGTATTTATGGAATTTGACGGTTTTGGTCCTGAGAAGATATTCGAGGTGTATCACCCAAGGCTTGGGATGCACGGCTTTGTTGTTATTGACAATACAGCGCTTGGTCCTGGTAAGGGCGGAATCCGAATGACGCCTAATGTCACTGCTGATGAGGTTGCAAAACTGGCAAGGGTGATGACGTGGAAGTGCGCTTTGGCTGAACTGCCTTTTGGCGGAGCAAAGGCAGGCATTGTGGCTGATGCCAAGAAGTTATCTGAAAAAGAGAAAGAAGGGTTTATCAGGGCTTTTGCAGAGGCATTGAAGCCTATAACATCACTTTACATAGCTGCTCCTGATATGAACATGGCTGAGAAGGAGATGAGGATATATGCTAATGTAAACGGGCCAGAGAGCTGTACTGGAAAGCCGAGGGACCTTGGAGGAATTCCGCACGAAGCAGGCTCAACAGGCTATGGGGTCTGTCTTTCTACACTAATAGGTGCAGAGAAACTTGGTATTAATATAGAGAAGGCAAAGATAGCCATAGAGGGATTCGGCAATGTAGGATGGTTTGCTGCAAAGTTCTTAAGTGAGAAAAAGGCAAAGATAGTTGCTGTTTCTGATTCAAAAGGATGTATATACAATGAAAACGGATTAGACTTCCAGAAACTGGCAGAGATAAAAAAGAATACAGGTTCTGTCATAAATTACAAGCCAGGAAAGATACTGGCAAACAGTGATATAATAGAGCTGCCTGTTGACATTCTCATACCAGCTGCTGTTCCTGATTTTATTGTCATGGGTCATGTTGATTGCATAAAAGCAAAGCTTATTGTAGAGGGCTCAAACATACCGGTTCATGAGAACGTCGAAGAGGAGCTGCACAAGCGCGGCGTATTGGTAATACCTGATATAATTGCCAATGCAGGCGGGGTTATTTCCTCTTACATAGAGCATATGAAAGGCACAGAAGAAGGGATGTTCAAGACGATAGAAGAAAAGATAACAAGAAACGTAAAGCTTATACTAGACCAGACCACTCCCGATAGAAAGCCAAGGGACGTGGCACTGCAGATAGCAAAGGAGAGGGTACTGAAAAGCTGCAAAAACTGCAGGAAGGAATAAAATTTTTATACCTTTCTTTTATTATTAATAAAATAAGTGATAATTATGGAAAAGCAGGATTTCTTCGAGAGCAAGAGGAAAAAGAAGTACAGGCGAGTGTACAAAAAAGGCTTCAGCAGGAATAAACGAAGCTAATTTTATTCTAACCTTCTGCAGGATCGGACACCGATATCCCCCTGACTGTCTTCAGGCGTAAAGGTTGCATCGAGATAAAACGGGCCAATGTGGTTAATAGCTGTGAACCGCATCACAGCCATTAAACCATGTGAACTGTACGAGAAATATGATACATCATCGCCAAAGATTTTTTCAGCAATTTTTCTATTTTGCAAGGTCATGCTTGGCAAACCTGTTAGCCTGTCGTATTCTAATACCCATCCTGGGAGTGTAAGCTCAACTGGAATGACCTTACCGCCTTCAGCTATCCAGACACTATTCTTACAGTCGTAAAATATATTCTCAGGTCTTTCTATAGCTTCTTTACCATCTCTCAGAAAGGTTGATGTCCATTCTCCGCATCCTTTATTAGAAAGAACACTATCCCTGTATTCAGGCGAGATAAATCTTTCACCGACTCCGTCGAAATAAGCATGCCTTAGCTCTGCAAGGGTTGGAGCCTCTTTATAGACTTTTGGCTCTTCTGGTGCTATTCGGTAGTTTTCAATTTTCTTACCTAGAACTACCCCAGGAAGTCTAATAGTTTCCGTCCATTCAGAAACCTTGATTCCACCCATCTTGCTCACTGTGCAGTAACTAGAAGCAGAAAGATTTAAATAAGCATTGATTGGCTTTTTATAGCTGGCAGGAAAATGATAATCATGTATGAGTTCTTCGAGCACAAGGCTGACATAGGAATCAGGGGCATCGGCTCCTCGCTGGAAGAGGCTTTTGCCGAGGCAGCAAAAGCCATGTTTTCTGTAATGGTTGACATAGATAAAGTAAAGCCGATAAAAACAGTAGACATAAGCTGTAAGGCTGAGAATGACGAAGAGCTCTTGGTAGAATTCCTCAACAAGCTGCTTTCAGAGGCGAACATCAATGACATGGTCTTTTCCGGCTTTATCGTGAGGATAAAGGACCACGGCCTTGAGGCAACAGCAAAAGGGGAGAGTCTTGATCCTGAAAGGCACAACGTAAAAACAGAGGTAAAGGCAGCTACCTACTCGCAGCTGAAGATAGAGAGCAATGAAAAATTTCTAGTCCAATGCATAGTAGATGTATAACTGCTATGGCTAAGTCTAACAGGTAAAAATTAACCAAAAGAAAAAACAAAAGTCAAATCAAAAAAGAACAGCTTATTTCTTCTTGCCCATTGACCAGACTGCCTTCAATGCAACTATTACAGCTGCTGGTGCAACGAAGACGCCTATGTATGATAGTACAGCTGTTACCATGTTACCAAGTCCTGCTACAATGGTTTCAAGAGCTGAGAACCCGGCAGTACCTGCTACTATCAGTGCAATGGATGCAATAAGAAATGCTGAGGTTTCCTTCTCAGAAACGTTCAGGAGACCGACAATTACACCTAGCACAACCAATGCCGCGACTACAGCTGCATCAGCTGGTATGGCTATCCCTGCCAATATGGCAACGACAATACATGCTAGGAATGCCCATTCTCCTACTTTTCGCATTTCCATCTTTATGTCACCACGTTTTTTACTTTGGGCGTCTAGTATTTAAACTTTTCCACTCTCAAAAACTTTAAATAGAAGGCTGAAATTGCCTACTGACTGGTGACAGAAAATGGGTACAAAAAAACCGAAGATAGATACGAATGAACTGGAAAAACTGGCTGAAGCATGTGAAAAAGCCAAAGAGGAGTATCACAAGGCTTTCGTAGCCTCCAGGACAGCTTCTTATGAGCTGGAAAAGAAATATGAAGCTGCAAAAGAAGAGAGTCTTACAGACGAGCTTACAGGACTGGGCAACTTTAGGTATTTCAAGGATAGGCTGGCAGAAGAGTTTGAGAGGTCTAATCGTTATGAACGTCCTTTTTCGATTGTTATTGGTGATTTGGATAATTTTAAGGACTACAATACTAAGCATAAGTACGCAGGAGGCAACAAAGCCCTGGAATATGTTGGAAATGTTCTTAGAAAAACAGTTCGTAGAATAGACATACCATGCAGATATGGCGGAGAAGAGTTTGTCATTATCCTGCCAGATACGCCAAGGAACGGAAATCCTGATGTTATTCGTATGGTTAACAGGATTAGAACCTCCATTGGACAACAGAAGAATAGTGAATTGCCAGCAAGCATAACCATGTCTTTTGGAATAGCTACATATCCAGGTAAGAATGAAATCGACCCGAATGCTATTATTAGTCCTGAAGCCATGTTCAATAGGGCTGATGAAGCTCTTAACTATGCCAAAATGATGGGTAAGAATGCAATTGGTTATTGACAGGCAATAAGAATCTTTTTATCTATACCGGATAATTTATCTTAATTCGGGGCTATAGTCTAACGGTAGGACGGCACGCTCCAGCTGACTGGAGCGATGAGTCGCTTAGCGATAATGAAGAGGAAACGTGCTGATCGGGGTTCGAATCCTCGTGGCCCCATTCTAATCTTTAAAAGGTTTGTTTTCTCTCTTAAAAACTTATATAGAGAAAAGTTGAATTATCATAGTGGGTGTGGTATGGACAGAATAATTATAATAGGGAATCCTAACCGGAGGGTTCAGGATGAGCCTCTGATAAAAAAGAGCCAGGAAATTTTCTCAAAATCTCTCTACGTTCCTGTAACAGAGCTCAGGATAAAATCAAACGGAAGGATATACCATAACAAAACAGACCTATCCGGTTTTAAACTGTTGCCAATACCTACCAGCCAGTACTCGGACATATTCCTGGCTATCTCATCAAGCATACACGGCTATATTCCTTACAGGAGAGAGGGCTTGCTGCTGTTCCAAAAGAAGCTGCTTGGTCTGGCCAAGCTAAGGCAGGCCGGCTTTCTAACCCTGAACATATTCAGCCTGATAAACGAACTTACCATAGACAGTCTGATATCAAAGCTAAACTTCCCGGTAGACCTTACAATAGGCGAGATATCGACAAAGGTAATAGATGAAAGGCATTTGAAGGATATGGTAAGGATGAGAAGGCCTGGTCAGGCTGTAACCATCAAGGAAACCATAGAATATCCGTTAACAGGGTGTTTTGTTGTCAACGACGAGGTTATAGCAGTCAGGATTGAGAACGAAAAGGAAAAGCTGAGGAGCATAAGCATCGGCTCAAGGCTGAGGGAGCTGGCAACAGGCGCCGTGTCTACGCTGAATTCCAATTACGGTTTCATATGCCTCAGCAACGAAAAGATTGTTTCCATGAGCCTGTCGCCCAACTTTGCTGCCATAGAAAGGGCAACAAACAAGGATGTTGCAGCCCCGTTAATAAAGCATATGATAGAGGCAATGCCTTCAGCAAGGGATATGACAGTACTTGAAAAAATAATTGACGCCTTCAAGGTGAGGAAATGAAACTATGCATACTGGGCTCGAAGACGAGGAATGAGCATGACCTCTGGCTTCTGGAAGAGGCAAAGAAAAGGTTTGACAGGGCAACCTATGCAGAAGTACCTTTTGTACGAATAGAGAATGCCGAGCCCTTTTTCAAGAACATGAAGCTTTCTGATTACGACTGCATCCTGCCAAGAATACCAAAGACCTACAGGAACTTCGGTTACAACATCTGCAAGCTTCTTGAAGGCAAAGTATATCTGCCTATCAAGCCGGAGGCTTTGCTAGTTGCCCACAACAAGTTCCTTACGCTGCTGGCGTTGAACAAGGCAGGCATACCAACACCAAAGACCTATCTGGCGCTGTCAAGGAACGGCATCAAAGAAATACTGAACAAGGTACAGTACCCTGTTGTTATAAAAC
>Ga0315537_1004523_pt1 | contig 10097 bp, 8 predicted proteins | sample SalMarSW160270MG_FD_203091 | JGI IMG/M metagenome (GOLD analysis project Ga0315537, IMG submission 203091) | Salt marsh sediment microbial communities from the Plum Island Ecosystem LTER, Massachusetts, United States - Salt Marsh Sediment SW1602-70 ... | reverse complement strand
CAGGTCTCTATTTCAAACTGGACATTACGCCCAAGCTATTTTTGAGGCGTTCAAAGCCGTTGAAAATTTCGTTCAGGATAAGTCAGGGCTATCTTTATATGGTAAGACGCTCATGGCAAAGGTATTTGATGAAAAAAATCCAACCATTAAAGTGCCAGAGGCTGGTCACTTTGATAAAGATGTCCAAGAGGGATTCAAATTTCTATTTATGGGAGCCACGCAAGGTATAAGAAACCCTAAAGCCCATAAGGAAATTATTCAAAAAGACCCGTTTATTACGCTCGAATATTTAGGTTTTGCCAGTTTTCTACTAAAAAGGATTGACTACTGGAAGGCAGGTATATCATAAATGCCCAAACCATCTAAAGTACTAATTATCGGCAGTGGCCCCATTATCATCGGGCAGGCGGCGGAGTTTGACTACGCCGGAACCCAGGCCTGCAAGGCGATGCGGGAGGAGGGGGTAACCTCGGTGCTGGTTAACTCCAACCCGGCGACCATCATGACCGACGAGGACATCGCCGACACCGTCTACATCGAGCCGCTCACCGTGGAGGTGGTCGGCCGCATCATCGAGCGCGAGCGCCCCGACGGCCTGTTGCCCACCCTGGGCGGGCAGACCGGCCTCAACCTGGCCGTCGATTTAGCCGACGCCGGTATCCTGGACAAATACAACGTCAAGTCACTGGGCACGCCGATAGACACCATCAGGAAGGCCGAAGACCGGGAGCTTTTCAAGCGGATGCTCGGCGACATCGGCGAGCCGGTGCCGGAGAGCGCCACCGCCAACACCATCGAGCAGGCGCGGGAAATCCTGGACAGGATTGGCCTGCCCGTGGTCATCCGCCCCGCCTACACCCTGGGGGGGACGGGGGGCGGCATGGCTTACACCCGCGGCGATTTCGAGCGGGTCGTTAAGGGGGGCCTAGCCACCAGCCCCATCCACCAGGTGCTGGTCGAGCAGTCCGTGGTCGGCTGGAAGGAGATAGAGTACGAGGTCATGCGCGACGGCGCCGATAACTGCATCACGGTGTGCAACATGGAGAACGTCGACCCCATGGGAATCCACACCGGGGACAGCATCGTGGTCGCCCCCAGCCAGACTCTGACCAACAAAGAGTACCAGATGCTGCGTAGCGCCAGCCTCAAGATTATCCGCGCTCTGGGCATCGAGGGCGGCTGCAACATCCAGTTCGCCCTTGATACGCAAAGCAACAAGTACTACGTCATCGAGGTAAACCCCCGGGTGAGCCGTTCCTCGGCCCTGGCCAGTAAGGCTACCGGCTACCCCATCGCCCGGGTGGCCGCCAAGATAGCCATCGGCAAGCGGCTGGACGAAATCCCCAACGCCGTCACCAAGAAGACGCTGGCCTCCTTTGAGCCGGCCCTGGACTATGTGGTGGTCAAGATTCCCCGCTGGCCGTTCGACAAGTTCGCCTCCGGCGACCGGGTTCTGGGCACCCAGATGAAGGCTACCGGCGAGGTGATGGCCATCGACCGCACCTTCGAGGCCGCCCTACAGAAGGCGGTGCGCTCCCTGGAGTTCGGCAAGCGCTCGCTGCTCTGGGAAGACCCCAACTGGGCGCTATCGGCTAACGTTAGCTCCTACCCCCTGGAAGCCACCGACCTCAGGCTGTGGGCCATCATGGCCGCCCTGAGACGGGGAATAGGCGTCGAGGAGATATACAAGCGAACCAAGATTGACATCTGGTTCCTTAACAAGCTGGAGAACATCGTGGGCATGGAGGAGAGGCTCCTCTCCGAGCCGCTGACCCCGGAGATACTGCGCCAAGCCAAGCGGCTCGGATTTTCCGACGAGCAGGTGGGCACCCTGGCTGACCGGCTCCCCGAACAGGTGAGGGACCTACGCCACAGCTGGGACATCCGCCCCGTCTTCAAGATGGTGGATACCTGTGCCGCTGAGTTCGACGCCGCCACCCCCTACTTCTACAGCAGCTACGAACAGGAAAACGAGGCTCTGCCGTCCGGCGAGAACCAGGCAGTGGTCCTGGGCAGCGGCCCCATCCGCATCGGACAGGGCATCGAGTTCGACTACTGCAGTGTCCACTCCGCCTGGGCGCTCCAGGAGTCCGGCTTTAAGAGCCTGATGATAAACTCCAACCCGGAGACCGTCTCCACCGACTTTGATACCAGCGACCGCCTCTACTTCGAGGCCCTGGATGAAGAGAGCGTGCGCGACATCCTGGAAAACGAGAGCCTACCGGGCGCCAGCCCCACCCGCTCCATCGTCCAGTTCGGCGGTCAGACCGCCATCAACCTGGCCCAGCCCCTGACCCGCAGCGGCCTGGGCCTGCTCGGCTCAAGCGCCGAGGTCATCGACCTGGCCGAGGACCGCCGCCGCTTCGAGAACTTCTTAAGCGAGCTGGGTATCCCCCAGCCGCCGGGGGCCGGGGTCACCTCCGTCGACGAAGCCCTCAACATCGCCAAGCTCATCGGCTACCCGGTGCTGGTCCGACCCAGCTACGTCCTCGGCGGCCGGGCCATGGAGATAGTCCACAACGCCGGCGAGCTGCTCCGCTACCTGAAGCTGGCTATGGAGCTGGATACGGGGCACCCGGTGCTCATCGACAAATATATGGAGGGGAAAGAGGCCGAGGTCGATGCCATCTGCGACGGGGAGACCGTGCTCATCCCCGGGGTAATGGAGCATATCGAGCGCGCCGGCGTCCACAGCGGGGACTCCATGGCCGCCTATCCCGCCCCGAGCCTGACGGAGGAAGAGAACCAGACCATCGTCAACTACGCCATCCGCATCGGTCTCGGGCTCAAGGTAAACGGGCTAATGAACATCCAGTTCGTTATCATGCCCGACGGCGACGGCCGGTCGTCGGTCTACGTGCTGGAGGTGAACCCGCGCGCCAGCCGCACCGTCCCCTTTATCTCCAAGGTCACCGGCGTGCCCATGGTCAACGTGGCCACCAAGGTCATGCTGGGGAAGAGCCTTAAGGAGCAGGGCTACCAGAACGGCCTGTGGCCCAGGCAGAAGCTGGTGGCCATTAAGGCCCCTGTCTTTTCCATGTCCAAGCTGACCGGCGTCGATACCTATCTCGGCCCGGAGATGAAGTCCACCGGCGAGGTGATGGGCATTGACTACACCTTCGAAGCCGCCCTGGCCAAGGCCCTCATGGCTGCCGGCGCCAACCTGCCGCCGCAGGGGAGCCTGCTCCTCAGCATCGCCGACCGGGACAAGCCGGAAGCCCTGCCCTTAATCCGCAGGTTCGCCGCCATAGGCTATAAGCTCTACGCCACCGAGGGTACGGCGGCCATGATTGAGGCGGCGGAGATACCGGTAAAGATGATAAGTAAGAAGCTGAGCGAGGGCCACCCCGACATCATCGATATTATCAACGACGGCACCGTAAACGGCATCATCAACACCATCACCGGCGGTCGCATCCCGCTGAGGGACGGCTTCGCCATCCGCCGGGCGGCCGTGGAGAAGCAAATCCCCTGCTTCACCTCCCTGGATACCGCCCGGGCGGCCCTGGAGGCCACCGTAAACGGGCCGCAGATATACAGCGTCCAGTCCCTCCCCGACTACCGCAACAGGGAAGCCAAGTGAAACAGGTAACGGCCACCGTCACCGAGAGTAGCCAGCTTCTGCCGAGGACGGAACACCGCTCCGGCCGGAGTATATCAAGCGTCCACCTTCTCCGCTTGAGGTGCCCGGAGATAGCCGGAGAGGCCCGGCCGGGACAGTTCGTTATGGCTGGCTGCGGGGAGGAATGCACCCTGCCCCGTCCCTTCAGCATCCATCAAGTAGACGGCGGCGATATCTCCCTCCTCTTCAACGTATGGCAGGACGGCAAGGGCACACCGTGGCTTGCCCGGCGTAAGGCCGGTGACGAGATAGACCTGCTCGGCCCGCTGGGTAATAGCTACACCGTTAGCCCCGAGTCGGGTAGGCTGCTGCTGGCGGCGGGGGGCATGGGCATAGCCTCGCTACGCTTCCTGGCGGATGAAGCGGTTGAGCAAGGACTCGGGGTGATTCTACTCTACGGTACGCCAAGCAAACATCAATACCCCGGAGAAATGCTGCCTCCGGGGATAGAGCTGGTCGCGGTTAGCGAGGACGGCAGCGTCGGCAGAAAGGGCCTGATAACCGACCTCTTACCTGACCTCACCGGCCGGGCCGACCAGGTCTTTGCCTGCGGGCCGGCGGCGATGTACCGGGACATGGCCAGGATACCGGAGCTAAAGGGAAAGACCGTCCAGGTCTCCCTGGAGATGAGGATGGGCTGCGGGCGGGGGGTCTGCTACGGCTGCACGGTAAAGACGAGGCAGGGGCCGAAGCAGGTGTGCCAGGACGGGCCGGTATTTGAGCTGGACGATATTATCTGGGAGGAAGTAAGCCTAGAACTTTAAGCGAGGTGCACAGTGGGAAGCAAAAAAGAATATATAGGGACGCTTGAAGTCAAATTAGCTAACGGCAAAACTCTAGAGGTTGTAATTCACAAAGCTGGACGTACTATCTGGATTAACAAGGAAATTGTGCACCCGAGTAATCGGGACTCTTTTGACGGCATTATAAACGAGATAGGTATTATCCATAATTCAGCAGTTAAAGAATATGATTGGAAAACATATGCAAAACATCTGGAGTTCCGAAGATACAGTAAATAAAGTTCGAGGAGAGCAAATTATATGGTCGTCACCAAGAAGATCAGCCTCAGCACCAGAGGCGAGTGCGATATCATCGACATTACCCCGCAGGTAGCGGAGCAGGTCTCTCAATCGGGGGTAGAAAGCGGCCTGGTCACCATCTTCGTCGCCGGCTCCACGGCCGGGGTGACCACCATCGAGTTCGAGCCCGGGCTGATTAGCGACCTAGCGGCTATGTGGCAGCGCATCGCCCCCAAGGGCATCCCCTACGACCACGACCGCCGCTGGGGTGACGGCAACGGCTACTCTCACGTAAGGGCATCACTGCTGGGGGCATCGCTAACGGTCCCGGTGAGCCAAAAGGGGCTAGCCCTGGGCACCTGGCAGCAGATTGTGCTGGTAGACTTCGATAACCGCCCCCGCTCGCGGGAGGTCATCCTGCAGATTATGGGGGACTAGCCTACCTGCCTTGAAGCAGGGTGAAAAACTCGGCCCTGGTCTCCGGTCGGGAACGGAAGATGCCCTTTAGCGCCGAGGTAACGATGGCGCTGCCCGGTTTCTTGATACCGCGCATAATCATGCACAGGTGCTCCCCCTGAACCACCACCGCCACGCCGTCGGGCCGGATACCGTCAATGATGGCATCGGCAATCTGAGTGGTCATCCTCTCCTGAATCTGGGGGCGCTTGGCCACGATTTCCACCACCCGGGCCAGCTTGCTGGCGCCGACCACGCGGCCCTCGCTGTTAGGGATGTAGCCGATATGGGCCACCCCGTAAAAGGGCAGCAGGTGATGCTCGCACATGGAATAAAAGGGGATATCCTTGACCAGCACCATCTCGCGGTGCCCCTCTTCGAAGCTGACCGAGAGCTCCTCCTTGGGGTCCTTACCCAGCCCCATAAAGAGCTCGGCGTACATCTCGGCGACCCGGTTCGGGGTGCCGAGCAGCCCCTCCCGCTCGGGGTTCTCCCCGATAGCCCTGATAATCAAGGCTACCGCCTCCCTAATCTTAGCCTCGTCAAACATGCCGCCTCCTTTAGCTCCAGCCCAGCGCCCGCTCCACAGCCCCCAGCTCAGCCGGAAGCTCCTCGAGAGAGCCCCCGGCGCCGCTCATGGCCGTTTCCGGGTCCTTAAGACCGCTGCCGGTTACCACACAGACCAGCCGGCTCCGCGAGAAGTCCATCCCCTGACGCCTTAGCTTGAGTAAGCCAGCCAGAGACGCCGCCGAGGCCGGCTCGCCGAAGATGCCTCCCCGAGCCGCCATGAGCCGGTAAGCGGCCACTATTTCATCGTCACTCACCATATCAATCACGCCCCCGGACTCATCGCGCGCCGCCACCGCCTTCTGCCAGCTGGCGGGGTTCCCGATGCGTATCGCCGTGGCCAGGGTCTGCGGCTCCTTAATCGGGTAGCCGCGCACGATGGGCGCCGCACCCTCGGCCTGAAAGCCCATCATCTTGGGTTTTATGCGGGCCTTACCCATCCCGGCGTACTCGGTAAAGCCCTTCCAGTAGGCGGTAATGTTGCCGGCGTTACCCACCGGGATAAAGAGGTAGTCCGGGGCCTCCCCCAGCATATCGACGATTTCAAAAGCGGCCGTCTTCTGGCCCTCGATACGGTTGGGGTTAATCGAGTTTACCAGGGTAACCGGGTGCTTCGCGGTGAGGCTCCTCACGATGTCCAGGGCCTGGTCGAAATTACCCTTGATGGCCATAATCCTGGCCCCGTAGACCACCGCCTGCGCCAGCTTCCCCAGGGTGATTTTACCCTGGGGCACCACGATAACAGCCGTGAGCCCCAGATAGGCGGCGTAGGCCGCCGCCGAGGCGCTGGTATTCCCGGTGGAGGCGCACATTATCGCCCGGCTGCCGGCCTCCACGGCCTTGGCCACGGCCACCACCATCCCCCGATCCTTAAAGGAGCCGGTGGGCTGGCACCCCTCCAGCTTGAAATAGAGCTCCCCGCAGCCGACCTCCCTCTCCAGGGCGGGACACCTCACCAGCGGGGTGTCCCCCTCCCCCAGCGAGAAGAGCGGCGTCTCCGGGGTCACCGGAAGCAGCTCTTTATACCTGGCTAAAACCCCCTGTTTCATAACTATCCACCACCGGGCCGGAAATCAGGCCTCGACCCGGATGAAACTACCTATCTCCTTCACTACGGTAAGCTTACCGAGCTCGCTGAGCGCCGACTGCATGTTCTTCTCCTGGGCGCTGTGGGTGATGATGACAATCTCCGCCGTCTCGGCTACCGGGTCGGAAAGCTTCTGAATGGCGGAGGAGATGCTAATCTGGTGCTCCCCCAGGATTCGGGCAATCTGAGCCAGTACCCCGGGGCGGTCGGCGATGTTAAGCCGGAGGTAGTAGCGGGTGATGACCTCCGACATCGGCTTAATCACCCGGCTCTCTTTCAGCCGCCAGCCACCCCCCGCCGTAACCCCGAGACGTATCTCCCGGGCGCTGGCGACGATGTCGGCGACCACGGCGCTGCTGGTGGGCAGCGGCCCGGCCCCCTGACCGAAGAAGAGCACCTTGTCCACCAGGTCGCCCTCGACCAGAACGGCGTTGTAGACGCCGTCGACCTTGGCCAGCAGGGAATCCTGAGGCAGAAAGACGGGGTGCACCCTGACCTCAATCTCCCGGTCGTCATCCTTGGTGATAGCCAATAGCTTAATGGCAAAGCCCAGCTCCTGGGCATACTGAAAATCACGGCTGGTGAGCTTGGAGATGCCCTCGCGGTAGATGTCACCGGGGCTGACCCCGGTGTGGAAGGCAAGCGAAGCCAGAATCGCCAGCTTGTAGCTAGCATCGATGCCTTCGACATCGTTCTCCGGATTTGGTTCGGCATAGCCCAGCTCCTGAGCCTTAGCCAGCGCCTTAGAGAAATCGACGCCTTCCCGCTCCATCTGGGTCAGGATATAATTGGTGGTCCCGTTGATGATGGCGTAAATGCCACCTATCCGGTTGGCCACCAGGTCATACTGGAAACGCGAAATCAGGGGGATGCCCCCGCCGACGCTGGCCTCGTAGCGGAGCCCGACCCCCTGCCGCACCGCCAGCCTCATCAGCTCGGCGCCGTGCTTGGCGATAAGCTCCTTGTTGGGGGTAACGGCATGTTTGCCGCTACTAAGCGCCCGGGTGAGATACTCCCGGGCCGGGCTGACGCCGCCGATAGCCTCCACGATAATATCTATCCCCGGCTCAGAAAAGAACTCCTCGGTATCGGTGGTAAAGAGCTCTTCAGCCATCTCCCGGGCCTGGGGTCGGGCCAGGTCCTGGGGTAAGACCTTGACCTTACGCAGCACCAGGGGACAACCGGCCTGCTCCGCCAGGGCCTCCGCCTTATCGCTCAGCACCCTGGCCACCTGCCCCCCGATTACCCCCAGCCCTATTAAGCCAATCCCGATACTATCCTTACTCACCGCCGTAAGACTCCTCTTTTCGTTTTAGCCGCCCAACGCCTTCTCCAGCGCCCACTCCTTCTGCCCGCTGGTGAGATAGCTCTCGATACTATTATTCGGGTCATCCCACAGCGAATCAGTCCACTCCTCCAGCAACTCGGTCTTCAGGAAATACCGGTCGTCATCCGAAATCTGCCGGTCCTCCTCCACGGCCACGACCTTGACCAGCCAGTAGCCGCCGGTGGTCACCACGGTATCATCCTTCACCGGCTCGCTCAAGCTACCCGGCTCGGCATTGAGTATGAAGTCCACGAGAACGGGCTGGATATCGTCCTCGCCCAGCCAACCCATATCGCCCCCGTCTTCCTTAGAGGCGTCGTGCTGAGAGTATTCCTCTGCCAGCTCGGCGAAATCTTCGCCCGCTTCCAGCCGGGCCCTTATCTCCTGTGCCTCCTCTTCGCTGCCCAGGAGCATCGCCCGGACGTGAAACAGCTCGCCGCTGGCATCCTCGTCCTTCTCCAGGAACTCCGCCAGCCAGTAGCCGACGTCCTTGGTGCGCTCCTCATCATAGAGCGGCTGGCTCAGGTCACCGGCTTCGGCGGAGAAGGCGTAGTCCTCAACCACGGTAAGCCCGAACTCTCCCGAGAGGATGCCGCGGGGATGCCAGCCGAAATCGCCGTCCCCCTCCGGCGAGGCCTCCTCCAGAGACAGGGCACCGGCCATGGTGGCAAAGTCCTCACCCTCCACCAGGCCCGCCCGGACGCTTGCCGTCTGGCTCTGGCTCTCCAGGAGCATGGCCATAACCTCTCTCTGCTCGGCGGTCTGCGGTATCTCATGCTCGAAGTGCTCGTCCAGCAGCTTCTGAACCAGTAAGTCGTGCCGCAGTAGCTCCCGGTAGTCCTGAGCCAGCGGCGAGTCAATCTCTTTAATCGCCTCGGTAACCTCAGCGTCGCTGACCGTGATACCCAGGCCCGCCGCCGCCTGCCTCATGAGCTCGGTCTGCTCGATAAATAGCTCCACCTGGTCCGGTAGAATCTGACTGTAGTATGATGGCTCCAGCCCGTAGACCTGCTCGTAGACCTCACTCTGGGCCCGGAGGACATCCACGTAGTACCCCATAGTGAAATCGGTATCATTAACGCTAATCACCTTCTCCCGCATGGGGAGGTACTCGTTTTTATACCAGCCGCCGCCGAGGATACCGCCCACAACCGCAATAACGGCTATGCCGATTATAAGAAACATGCGCTGTCTCTTTTCCTGCTGCTGCTGACGGCTGAGCTGATGCTTGTTAAGCTCATGTATGTGCTGTTCGTGCTGCTTTCGATGCTTCTTCTTAGCCAAGCCTAAGACCTCCTCCGCAAGGCTGACCTACGTTTACCACCGGGTGAGAACCACCCGAGATAATCCCCTCAATTATAGCTAAAAAACGGCCAATAACCAAGTGGGGCCGGTAAAAGGACGCCCTATTTCTCATCCCGTCTTAGGAAGATATCCAGGCTCCGCACCTTACCCACTCCCTTGAGGGACGAGGCCATAGCCAGCAGGACATTGGTCACGAACTCCCTGGGGAAGGCGCTCAGGGTGAGCGGGGCGTCATTCACATAGACAGAGAGGCGCTCCCGCTGGGGACTAATGAAACCGGTCTCCAGAAGGTCGGCCAGGGCCTTAATGTCGTCAAAGCCGAACTGCCTGGCCCTGGTGGTCAGGGGCTCATCGGTGACCACGGCCACCAGCTTCCTGAGGCCGCTGAGCCGGGGGCCGACCTCACGGCGGTGGACCTCTATCTTGGGGGCGTCGCCCTGCTTAAAGCCCTCGGCGAGGACAAGGTCGCAGTCTTCACCCAGGACACGGGCTATGCCCTCCAGGGTCTTGGGCGCCGCCGGCCTGATGAGCACCAATCTATCTTCGGCGCTGGCCACCGCCGCCACACTCCCCGCCTCAAGGTAGCGCCAGGTATCCTTACCCGGCTTATCAAAGCTCATGCCGCCGTGGGTATGCTTTATGGTGGCGACGCGATAGCCCCGCGAGCCAAGCTCGCGAGTCAGCTTCTCCACCAGGGTGGTCTTACCGGAC
>Ga0315537_1004521_pt1 | contig 10102 bp, 8 predicted proteins | sample SalMarSW160270MG_FD_203091 | JGI IMG/M metagenome (GOLD analysis project Ga0315537, IMG submission 203091) | Salt marsh sediment microbial communities from the Plum Island Ecosystem LTER, Massachusetts, United States - Salt Marsh Sediment SW1602-70 ... | reverse complement strand
TATCCGTCCACTGCCTTTCAGATTCACAGCCGCTTTGTCTATACCATTGGAGTTTTAGCAGGATAATATCTTCAGGCGACACAAGGGAGAAAAGCTTATTGACAGATTCATCAATTTTATTTTTTTTACTTCGGGTCAGAAGCAATTTTTCAAATTCACTGTTTGCAGTAAAAATATCTATCTTAAAAGCTGTCTCAAAATGAATCACATTAAAACTGCCACGGGAATTTATAGCCTGATACATAGCTTCTTTACTGATATAAAAGCTGTCTTTCAGTTTTTCATAAAACTGCTCTGCGACAGACAAAAAAGGCTGAACAGCTATATCCGCATCCTGCGTAAAACGCGGCGTTCCGTATATTGAACTTGCGATTGAACCACCGATTGCGTATCCTATCTTCAGTTCATCAAGGATATCTGTTAGTATTCTTATTATCTCACTTTGCTGAACATCGCTCACCGGACTTGTCCTTATAGACCTTATTATATAATTCTTCACCGAGATGCTCTTTTGCCCAGATTTGTTTTATTTCTTTTTCATTTGCGTCAGGAAATCGCATTCGAATCCCCGCCATCGCAAGAGATTGTCCGAAACGATACGCATCACAGATAATCCTGAATTTTTTTGAAGGGGTCATTTTACGATACAAGTCGTATTGAATTTTAAGAACCTCCTTTGGCGTGTCGAGCTTCATTTTAGAATTTGGCATTTCATTATCAAAAAGTGTAAATCTGTGTCTAACAGCCGATGGTGGGATTCGGACCCACAACCCCGGCTTTACGAAAGCCGTGCTCTACCGTTGAGCTACATCGGCAACGGGCGATTATGTTACATCGAATGCGGGAATTTGTAAAGCACAGAAGCAAAGGCGCTTATTCTGCGAGCCGAAGGCGCCAGCGGCGATTAAAATAAATCCGTCGCCAAGACCTGTGAGTCCGGCGACGGATTCGGAGGGGAGAAAAATTCATCGTTGTAAACAGTATTTTATCCACTCTGCCGGATACTGTCAAGCTCCAATAATAGTTTATCCGCCACGCCCCTCAGCCAAAAGCAAGGCGTTGGCATTTCAGGGCTTATGGTAATAGAAAGGTGAATTGGTGATTTGAGACAACAACCGGAGTTTTTCACAGCGGCTGTTTCTTTTTTGCGGCCAGTTCCTTTTTCCAGCAGTAGAGGATGGGGACGACGAGCATAGTCAGAACCTCGATGGTCATTCCGCCAAAGACGGGGATGGCCATGGGGACCATGATGTCAGAACCCCTGCCGGTGCTGGTCAGGACGGGAATCAGCGCAAGTATGGTCGTAGCAGTGGTCATCAGGCAGGGTCGGACCCGCCGGGTTCCGGCGGCGATGACGGCTTTTCGGATTTCAGGTTTGCCGGAGGGGCTTGCCTTTGCGAAAGACTGTTCGAGGTAAGTGCACATCACGACACCATCGTCACTGGCGATACCAAACAGGGCAAGAAAGCCGACCCAGACAGCAACGCTGAGATTAATCGGGTGCATCTGGAAAAGCTCGCGCAAATTGACGCCGAAGAAGCTCAGGTTAAAGAACCACGGCTGGGCGTAGCACCATATCATCAGAAAGCCGCCTGCCCAGGCGACTATGATGCCGGAGAAGACCAGCAGGCTGGTTATCACAGAGCGGAACTGGAAGTACAGTATCATAAAGATAACGAACAAAGCAGCGGGGACAACTACAGCCAGTCTTCTTTGTGCCCGGACCTGGTTTTCGTAATTTCCGGCGAATTCGTAGCTTACTCCTGCGGGAATTACAAGCTCGCCTTTGTCAATCTTGTCTTTGAGAAAGGCCTGGCAATTTTCTACGACATCGACTTCGGCGAATCCCTGTTTTTTATCGAGAAGAACATAAGCTACGAGGAATGTATCTTCACTTTTTATGGACTGTGGTCCGCGAACGTATTTTACCTTAGCGAGCTGAATGAGAGGTATCTGCGCGCCGCCGACCGCGGGGACGAGGACTTTTTCGAGGGTTTCAATCGTGTCGCGCAGCTCACGCATATAACGAACTCGGATAGGATAACGTTCCCGCCCTTCTACTGTGGTAGTGATTCGTTTGCCGCCTACGGCCACCTCTATAACGTCCTGGATTTTTTGGACGCTGATTCCGTAACGGGCGATTGCGTTGCGGTCGATGTCGATTTCAAGATAAGGCTTGCCGACGATTCGGTCGGCGATGACAGCGGACGGCTCTATACCGGTGACCTGTTTGAGCAAGTGCTCGAATTCGAGGGCAACGGCTTCGATGGTTTCAAGGTCTGGACCTTTAATCTTGACACCCATAGGCGCTCGCATACCGCTCTGGAGCATGACAAGCCGGGCTGCAATAGGCTGGAGTTTCGGCGCACTTGTGCTGCCGGGGATTTGGCCTGCCTTTACGATTTCGTCCCAGATGTCGTCTGGACTTTTGATGTGGCCGCGCCACTGGCGGTATGGTTCGCCGTTTTTGTCGGGTATGAGATTGCCGAATTTATCACGGGCAAAATTGTCAGTCTTGTAGTCGTATTTGAAGCGTAGTGGTCGGCCGTCCTTGTCGGTGATGTATTCGGATTTGTAGTTGATGACGGTCTCAACCATGCTTATCGGGGCGGGGTCGAGGGAACTTTCGACCCTGCCGATTTTGCCGACGACGGATTCGATTTCAGGAATGGATTGAAAGGCCGTGTCCTGCTTTGCCAGCACGTCGAGGGCTTCGCCGATAGAGGCGTGGGGCATGGTGGTGGGCATATACAGGAATGAGCCTTCATCGAGCGGCGGCATGAACTCCCTGCCGAGACCGGACCAGATGAAACCCCCGCAAACGATAACGGCCAGCGGTATGCAAAGAAACAGAAGTTTGTGTTCGAGACACCAGGTGAGGATGCGGGTATAGAGCTTCAGGAACAGATAAAAGAACAGGAGGATGCCCCCGAGGACAAGCACTATGAAAAGAAGACTGAGTAATGTGCTCCTGCCCGGACCCAGGGGCAGCCAGTGTTTGGTGAGTATGAAAGCAACAATAATTATGGCGACGAGACTCAGAAGCGGAATGGGATATTCTCTTCCGCGCAGGCGCAGAGGGCGAGGCTTTCGTCTGTTGAGAAAAACAAGTGCGGCGGGAGGGATTATTGTCAGAGCGACAACAATAGAAGCTATAAGGGCGAAGGTCTTGGTAAATGCAAGGGGTCTGAATAGTTTGCCTTCGGGTCCGGTCATAGCAAAGACCGGCAGAAAGCCGACGATGGTAGTGGCAACGGCGGTAAGGACGGCGCCGCCGACTTCGGAGCTTGCGCGATAGACCAGGCCGAGCCGGCTGCCGCCCTGTTTGTCTTCATCGAGGTGACGCAGGATGTTCTCGCAGATGACGATGCCCATATCGACGATGGTGCCGATGGCGATAGCGATGCCGGAAAGGGCTACGATGTTGGCGTCAACACCAAAGATTCTCATGGCGATAAAGCACAGAAGCACAGCAAGAGGCAGCATAGCGCTTATGAGAACGGAACTTCGCAGGTTCACAACGAGAACGACAACAACAATAATGGTAACAAGTACTTCGTCTGTAAGAGCAGTTTCGAGAGTACCGAGTGTTTCATAAATAAGGCCGGTGCGGTCATAGAATGGAACTATGGTGACTTTTGACATTGTGCCGTCGGGCAGCGTCTTCGAGAGCAGACCGGGGCTGATTTTTTCGATTTTTTCTTTTACGTTTTTGATGGCCTCCAGCGGATTGAAGCCGTAGCGAACGACGACCACACCGCCCACCGCTTCGGCGCCGCCTTTGTCCAGCGCGCCGCGTCGCAGGGCAGGCCCAACCGAAACGTGGGCTACATCCTTTATATATACCGGTACATCTTCGTTGACCTTTATAACGGTCTGCTCGATGTCGTCAATTCCTTTAACAAGGCCGAGACCCCTTATGACGTATTCGACCTTGTTTATTTCGATAGTCCGCGCGCCGACGTCCACATTTGAATTCCTGACGGCCTGGAAAATATCATCGAGACCGACACCGAAAGCCCGCATCGCGTCAGGGTCAACGTCAATCTGGTATTCTTTTACGAAGCCGCCGACCGAGGCGACTTCGGCTACGCCTTGTGCGCCCATCAGGCCGTAACGGACGTACCAGTCCTGTATGCTCCGCAGTTCGTCAAGGTCCCATCCCCCCGCGGGATTGCCGTCTGGGTCGCGGCCTTCGAGCGTGTACCAGAATACCTGCCCAAGCGCCGTCGCGTCAGGGCCAAGCGTCGGCTGAACCCCTTCGGGCAGGAGATTGGCGGGCAGAGAACTGAGCTTTTCGAGGATTCGGCTGCGCGACCAATAGAAGTCAATGTTCTCCTTGAAGATTATATAGATACTGGAGAAGCCGAACATTGAATTGCTTCGAATGGTCTTGACGCCTGGGACACCGAGCAGAGCGGTAGTCAGCGGATAAGTAATCTGGTCCTCGACGTCCTGCGGCGAGCGGCCGGGCCAGGCGGTAAAGACAATCTGCTGATTCTCGCCGATGTCAGGAATCGCATCGACCGGAACCGGCGAGCGGGGCAGCCACTGTATTTGCCAGTCGAAAGGCGCAACGGCGATTCCACCGATTATAAAGGCAATAAGGATAAGCGTAACAACGAGTTTGTTCTCAAGGCAGTAACGTATCAAACGGTTGAGCACCAGAGTTCTCCTGTCACGACAAAACAAGTCATTTTACCTCAGGCAGTTTGTCCGCAGCTTCTTTCATTTCTTCAGATGCCTTCTCAGCAGACTGCTCGGCCTGTTTCTTCATAGACTCCAACTCGTTCTTGAACTGCGGCAGCTTGTCGAGATACTTTTCGGGGTCCGCCTGGAACTTGGCCTTGCAGTCATTGCAGCAGAAATAGACCTTCTTGCCCTGATACTCGACAAAAACATTCTTGTCGATAGGGTTGCCTGCCATTACAGGACAGGTCATCTGTTCGATTTCGCCTGTCTGAGACTGCGCCGACGGCTCATTTGCGGTTTTTTTCTTACAACCGACGACTGTTACCACCGCAAGCGCCAACACAATCAGCGCCAGCAATTTTGTGATTCTTATTACTCTGGAACGCATCTTTTGGTCCTTTCAAAAAAGTTTCTAATCCTGTTTTTTCATTTGCTCATGTTCTTGGCCGTGATGATGAGCGGGCGGCGGTGCGCCGCCGGTCGGGCTCATCATACTCGGTTTGGCCTGTATTTGCAGGGCCGAATCGATTTTGAAGTTGCCGTTTGTTACCACAAGCTCGCCCTCGGATAGCCCTTCTTTCACCAAGTAACAATCGCCCGCCCGTGGGCCGAGGGCAACCTCGCGGCCCTCAAAGACGGGGCGGTTGGGGTCGGGTATCATTACATAGACAACGGCACGTTTGCCGGTAATCAGCGGCGCGGATGCAGGGATTACCAGCGGCGGCTGGTTGGATTGATTAGTATTTACAAGGCCGCGTGATTCGACGGTGACCAAATCCATCCCGCAGATGTCACAGGCGCCGGGTGCGTCCTTCAAAATGGACGGGTGCATCGGGCAGGTCCACTTTGCAGCCAGCGCGGGGTCCGTCATAACGCCGCTCTGGCTTAGCTTAGAGTAAACGACTGCGCTGACGAACATACCCGGTTTGAGTCTGCCGTCGGGATTGGGGACATTTACGCGGAGCTTTACCGTGCGGGTTTTTGGGTCGAGGATTGGCGACTTAAAGGTGATTTTACCTTCGAGTGTCTCGCTCGGATAGGCCTCGACGGCAAACCTGACCGGCTGCTGGTAGGCCACCATATCTACATCGGATTCGTAGGCGTCGAGATTGACCCATACCTGCGACAGGTCGGCGATGGTGTAGATTTTCGTGCCGGTCTGAACGTACATTCCTTCAGTGGCGTATTTATGAATTACGATGCCGCCGAGCGGCGCATAGATAATTATATAGTCTGTAGGCTCACCTGTTTTTTCGATTTCTTCAATCTGTTGGTCCTGCAGACCGAGCAGGGCAAGTTTTTCGCGTGCGGCTTTCAGGGTAGCTTCGGTAGAGTGCCTAATCAGTTCCGAAGTTTCGTCTTTGATGTTCTTTGCGGCCTTGAGGGCCTGGAGGTATTCGGCCTGTGCGCTTATCAGGTCCGGGCTGTAGAGCCGAACCATGTGGTCGCCTTTGATTACCTCGGTACCGGTGAAGTCAACGAAAAGGCGGTCGATTCGGCCGGGTACCCAAGCGGTAATGTCCTTTAGGCAGGTTTCGTCATAGTCAACTATACCGACCATTCGGATTTCGGCCTCGACAAATTTTCGCTCAACAGGCGTGGTCTGTATCTCCATGAGTTTTATGGCTTCGGGAGAAAAGGAAATCTGACGCGGGCCGAGCGGTTCGTCGTGTTCAAACGTGCTGACAAGAATCAAATCCATGAAGCAGATAGGGCATTTCCCGGGTTTCGGCTGGCGAATCTGGGGGTGCATCGCACAGGTCCAGATTTGCTGTTTCTGCTGATTTGAAGCCGGTTCAGCATGCGGTGCAGAGGTCAGGCTCTTTAGCAGATAGCCCAAAAAGAATGCTAAGATTATTATTATCAAGAACTTAGCAGCAGAGCGGCCATCAGATTTTCCAGCAAATGGTAATTTCATGCTTCGTTACCCTCAAATACTTCTAATCCATACTGTAATAGTAGGATTATGTTCTGGTCAAATCCTCATAATCAGGCCCAAAAAGCCGTTAGCTGAAAAGCACCATTACCAGGATTGCATGGCACAGGGCGACCGTCACGGTCAGGGCAGCCAGGATTTTGTGAATGGTCAGGAACCGACGTCTGAGCTTTCTGCGAAACAGACCCGTCGCAACGGTAGCCAACAGCAGCGTCAACGCGGTTATGCCTAACGGTTCGATTAGTGAAACAAAATTGAATCCGTCCATAATCTCTGCCTTATCACATCTTTCAAAGCTCCTGTCCGACGAGCATTTCAAGCTCGGCGATTCTTTGTTCCTTGTTGGTCAGCGCCCTTTCGTAGTCAAGCTGGTACTTTAACAACATCTGCTGGGCGTCAACCAGTGATAAAAAGTCAACGTTGCCCGCTTTGTAAGCCGACTCGGAAGCCTCGACAAGTTCCTGCGCTTTGGCGACGAGGATGTCACCGTATAGTTGTATTTTCCTCTGGGCATCCTCAATATCGTACAGGACACGTATGGTCTGCGCGATTATCCGGTTTTCGGTCTCGATTTTCTGCTGTTGGGTTTTTTGCAGCTCGGCCTGTGCCTGTCTCTCGCCGGCCTTGTAGCTATCGTGCCACAGCGGGATATTGACAGAAAACATAAGTATGACCGGGTCTTTGCCGCTGTCACGGACATTCGGCATCAGGGCGCTGTCGGTTTGAATTATATCGACGCCGACACCAATGTTGGGATAAAACCTTTTTTTGGCAAGAGCAAGGTTTGCCCTGGCTGCTTCGCCCTGCCAGTCGAGCGCCGCCAATTCGGGATTGGATTGTACGAGAAGTTCTATAACTTTTCCCTGTTCGAGGGTGAGTCGTCTTGGTGATGGCTTTTGCGGCCAGGGCAGCGGTGTGTCCGCAGGACGATTGAGAACGGCATTTAGCCTCGCAACGGTTGGAGCTCGTAATTTCTGCAGGCTCTTGAGGACATCTTCGAGCTTGGCAAGTTCGACCGCAGCGCGGATGATGTCAGGATGCGTGGCGGTCGAGGTGCGGTATTTGCTCCGCGCAACCTCCTCAAAACGTTTGATTAGTTCGAGGTTCCTCTCGGCGATGTCTATGGCGGTGCCGAGATATGCGTATTCAAAGAAGGCGTCCTTGACCTGCTGGAAAAGTTTGAGTTTAGCGGCATCGTACTGCCGGCGGGCGGCTTTGGCCTTTGCAGCGGCGGCATCGGTCCTTGCTTCTATTACCCCGAACCAGGGGAACTTCTGCATGATGCTGAAGCGGTTTCTTTGCGGTCCGACGCGGGTCTCGACCTCCTCGACAAAGTAGCCGTAGGTGAACGTCGGGTCTTCGAGCGCTTTTGCTTGGGGGACTTGTTCGACGGCCGATTTGAACTGCTCAAACCCGGCCTTTACGCCGGCGTTGTTGAGCAGGGCGTAGTGCAGGTAATCATCAATCGTCTGCAAACTATTGGGGTCTTCGGCCAAGGCGGAGGCGTGAAAAACAAATACCGTCGATGTTAAAATGATTAAGGCGCTTGCGCGTGTGGCCGGTTCAATTCTCATTTGCTCCTCTGTATAGAGTCAACATGGCAGTATATTTTACGCGTAATCAGAAGATAATGGCGGCATATCCGACGCTTTCGCTGCTGCCGGAGCCCATCTTCTCGGCCATTATCGTATTGCTGTCCGTATGTGCAAGCAATGTTCCCCGTGTTCTTCCGAGCTCTTTCGCTGCGGCGACTGCGGCTGCTGCGGCGCCGGCGCCGCAGGCGTTATAATTTCTTTCGGCGGTACTCAGCATTCTTTCAGGCTGCATCTGCAGGGCAAAATCGATGAACTCTTTGTCGTTGACCTCGCTTGCCCATTTGAGGGCCTTTTGGCCGGTGCCCATAGGCGCAAAGCCATAACGTGGGCCGTAGTGGGTAAGGTCGGTTGAGCCAATGAAGACGATTTTTTTATCGCTTTCTTTTGCAACACGGCCAAAAGAACAGCCAAGCTCTACGGCCTGATTTGCTGGAGGGGTGAGAATCGGCAGCAGTTTCGCGTCGGGGAAAAGATGCTGAACAAATGGAACCTGTACTTCGATACTGTGCTCGTAGGCGTGGGCCTGTGGATTTCTTACAGCGGGGCCGGACTGCAAGATTTGTTCGGCGAGCTCTTCGTCGATGGGCAGCTCACCGAGCGGAGTCAGCCACGCGCCCTTGTCGTAAACAGCCGGTTCGGGGCCGCGATAACTGTGAGAAGCACCTAAGATAACGAAGGTATCGACAGTCTTGTTCTGCTGCCTGACGGCGGAAAAGACCATCGCAGCCAAAGAACCGCTGAAGACCCAGCCTGCGTGCGGGACGATACCTGCGACGATTGTTTCAGGCAGCGGCTGGTCTATCGTCCGCTCGGCGAGGCACTGCGTCAGCTCGGCGAGACAGGAGTTTCGCGTGCCCGCATAGAACTGTCCGGCGACGACAGGCTTTCTCGTTTGCATTTCGAAGGTTCCATCGCTATGATTATGTCGCTGATCCGTTCAAGATAAGCGATATTTTAAGTTCAAGGGCGGCGAAAAACAATGGCATCAGAAAAAAAACCAGCGGTCGCGGTGTTGATGGGCTCGGACAGCGATATGAAGGTTATGAAAAGCTGCATCGAGCAATTGCAGGACTTCGGCATAGAGCCGACGGTGCGGATAATCTCGGCGCACAGAACACCTAAAATAGCCGGGGAATTTGCGGATAAGGCTGCGGAAAATGGTATCAAGGTAATAATTGCGGCAGCGGGGATGGCGGCTCATCTGGCCGGTTCCATCGCGGCAAGGACGACGCTGCCGGTTATCGGCGTGCCTATAGACAGCGATAGCGGAGTTGATGGTATGGATGCACTTTTGAGTACGGTCCAGATGCCGCCCGGCGTGCCCGTTGCGACCGTAGCTATCGGCAAGGCGGGGGCCAAAAACGCAGCGATTCTGGCGGTGCAGATTCTGGCGCTGTCGGATGAGGCTTTAAGCAAAAAGCTGGCGCAATTCAAAACCGAACAGAGCGAGAAGGTGCTGAAAAAAGATGCCAGCCTGCGCGAGCAGGACTAATTATGTCGACGCAGAAGCAATCCGGCTAAAGTAAAGAGCACAAACGTTGCCGGTTCCGGCACGGTAATTCTTAGTTCGAAATTCTCTAGGTATCCCTCATCGTCATTGTAGAGGTCGTTTATTCGCAATCGCCACTGGCCATAGGCGTCGGTGCCATAGAATGCGCTGAGGAAGTTGCCGTTTTTTGGTCTGAAGCTGTCGGCAAACGGGGCACTACCCTGCTCAATAGCCCGGTCGGCTTCGTCGTCGAATATCGTATTTGAATAGTTCGGCTCGTTGAAAAAGTCCTTGGTATCGTAATAGGCGTTAAGACAGATTTCCACACCGCTCGGGCCCTGCAGCATTATCTCCAAATCGAAGACGTCGGTGTGCACGATGTCAATCGCG
>Ga0315537_1004518_pt1 | contig 10105 bp, 8 predicted proteins | sample SalMarSW160270MG_FD_203091 | JGI IMG/M metagenome (GOLD analysis project Ga0315537, IMG submission 203091) | Salt marsh sediment microbial communities from the Plum Island Ecosystem LTER, Massachusetts, United States - Salt Marsh Sediment SW1602-70 ... | reverse complement strand
AAGATCCTCAACGGTCACAACGACCTCCTGGGCGCCGGCGGGCAGGGCCACGCCCAGCAGGAGAGCCACGCAGAAGACGACGAAGAGAAGCCTCCGCATCATCAGCGCCCCCTGACCCATGAGAGCAGGAACCCGACCAGCGAGAAGGCGGCAACGAACTCGAGGCGGCCCAGCCACATCTCCAGCACGTACGTCACCTCGAGGAGGGCGGGCATGCCGGGGTCGGTGACGCCCACGGACAGCCCGACGTTGGCTCCGGCACTCACCGACTCGAAGAGGGCATGCTGAAGGGGATAGCCGTATGCCATGCCGACCGCGGCGCCGACCAGGAACATGGCCACATAGAGCAGCGAAACGAGCATCACAGCCTGCGAAATCCTCGGAGTGAGGCGTTTGCGCCCGCTCTGCTGGTAGGCGTGGGACACAACGGCCCGCTCCGGAAGAAGCACCTCTTTGATCTGATCCTTGAGGGTCTTGAGGGTGAGGCCCACCCGCAGCGCCTTCACCCCGCCCGCCGTCGAGGAGGCCATGCCGCCGAGAGCCATCGCCAGGGCGACCCCGACGAACGACAGGCCACCCCACGTGGCCAGCTCGGAAGAGGGCACGGTGGAGAAGCCGGTGCCGGTGTGGGCCGAGAGTACGTGGAACAAGCCCTTGCGGGTGAGGCCCAGCACCCCCTCATAGAGCCCGAGCGTGGCGAGCCCGATGAACGTGACCACGAGGCAGAAAGAGAACGTGGAAAGGATCGTGCGGGTCTCGAGGTTGCGGAGGGTGTCGGCGCGGCGAGGCCCTCTCCACAAGGCGAAATGCAGGCCGAACGACATGGCCCCGGCCACCATCATCACCGCGGCACCCGCCTCGAAGATCGCCGAGTGGTAATAGCCGAGGCTCGTGCTCTGCGGAGCGAAGCCGCCGGTATCGAATCCGGCAAAGAAGACCATCAGACCGTGGAACAGCGACCGAATCGAGGAGAAGCCGAGCACGAAGTGGGCAATGGCGCCGAGAGCGGCGACGCCGAAGATGAGGTGAACGAGGGCCACCCCCCAGATGAATCGTGCCGTCGACGTGACCGACGGCAGGATCCTCTCTTCACGCGCCTCGCCGTAGTAGAGGGTGAGGCCGGCCCCGCCGGCGAACATGGACAGCGCGGCAATGATGATGCCCTGTCCACCCAAGAAGTGGAGCAGATGACGCCAGAAGTTGAGCGACGGAGCCAGGTGGTCGAGATCCTGCACCAGCGACAGCCCCGTCGTGGTCAGGCCGCTCATGGCGTCGAAGTAGGCGTCCAGAGATCTGCCGAAATGGCCGGAGAGAGCCAGCGGCAGCGATCCCAGTGCCGGCACGATCAGCCAGGTGAGAGCCACTACCACCATGCCGTGGCTCCAGTCGAGTTTCCTCTCCCGAGGAGGCCGGGAAGCGACCAGGGACCCAAGCAGGGCAAAGGCGCCGATGGTCAGCACGAACGAGGAAGCCGGCGCCCATTCCCTGCCGCCGAGCGCCCATAGAAGGGGCAGCACCGTGAAGGCGGCCACGACATAGAAGATGCGTCCCAGGTAATAGCCGATGACGTGCAGGTCCTCACGACTCGGCCGGACCAGCATCACACCATCCAGAGCACGAGCGCGGCTACGAGGAGGGCGAAGGCGATGACGACACCGACGACCACGGCCTCGGACACAAAGACCCACAGTCCGCCCACCAGGTTGGCCCACCTGCTCCGCTCGCGACGGATCTCAAGCATCGGCGGCATCCGTCTGGCGGAAGGCGGCACGAACCGCCGGCTCCTGCTCCACCGCGGTCACGGCAAGAACACGGTCGCCCGGGCCGATAACGGTGTCCCCGGTGGGAACCACGAGTTTGGACCCATCCACTCCACGCAGCACACCGACCAGCACCGTCTGCTCCGGGAGCTGGAGATCTTGTACACGCCTAGCCTGCGCCTCGAGGTGCACCTCGACCTCGATCAGGCTGACCCCTCCCCGTCCTAGAAGAGCGATGCGATCCAGCTCGATGAAGCGGATCTCTCGAGAGATGAGCTGGACGATGAGGTCGGTCACGGCGACGACGGGGATGTGCAGGGCATCGAAGGTCGACCGGTTGCGCGGATCGTTGAGCCGGGCCAGCACCTGCTTGGCGCCCAGCGTCAAGCCGATCTCGCAGGCAACCAAGTTCACCTCGTCCAGACCGGTCATCGCCAGCAGCCAGTCGGCCCGGCCGGCCTCGGCCGCCTTGAGGACGCTCACACCGGTGCCGTCGCCCTCGAGAACGAGCGCCGACATAATCTCGCTGAGCTCACGTGCCACATCGGGCTGCAGCTCGGTGACCGTCACGGCATGGCCTACCTCGTCCAGCTCGTGAGCCAGGTAGCTGCCGATCTTGCCCCCGCCGACGATCAGAATCCTCACGGCTTCTCCTCGACGAGGTATCTGGCGATCCTGCCGGCCACTCCCTGGCGCACCGAGGCAACCACGAGGTCTCCCGGCTTCAGTGGGTCCTCCTCAGCCGGGATAAACACTTGGCCGTCGCGCTGCACGGCGGCTACCCGAAGCTGGCCTTCGATCTCGAGCCTGCCAACGGTGAGTTGCTCGGCTTCGGGCCCCAGCTCCATCTCGACGACCTGCACCTGCCCGGTGGGAAAGCTGAGGTGGAAAGCAAATTCGGGCTCGTGCACCCGCTCGACGAGCACCTGGGCCACCAGGCGAGCCCCGGCGACGAAGTCCACGTCCAGAGCCCGGTAGGCCTCCTCACGCGCCGGGTCGGCCAGCAGCGCGATCGCCTTCGGCGCGCCGAACACCCTCCCGGCAACCTGCACGGTCATGAGGTTGGCGTTGTCCGAGTCGGTCACGGCCAGGACCACGTCGGCTTCGCCGGCACCGGCCTCGCGCAGGACGTCGACGTCGTAGGCCCGGCCCAAGTGGAACGTGCCGTCGAAACTCTTGCCGAGGAGCTCGAACGCCTCCTCGCTCTCGTCGACGACCGACACATCGTCGCCCGCCGCGCTCAGCGCCAAAGCCACCTCGCGCCCAACGCGCCCACATCCTGTGATGACGACCCGCACCATGCGATTGTAGGTTGCTGCGCCTTGCCGGTCCGTCTACCGGAGTGCGCCGGAACCCCCCGGCCCTTCACTACCCTTGCCGCCCGTGAGTGAAGAGCGCATTCATGTGACCTGGCTGCACTCCGACCGCCTCGTCCCGAAGCGGTTCGTCGGCCCTGTCCTGCGCTTCACCCGGATCGAGGCATCCGGCGGCGCCGTGCTGCTCGTTGCCGCCGCCGCCGCGCTCACCTGGGCCAACGCACCCTTCGGGCACACCTACGCGGAGTTCTGGGGGACTCCCCTGAATCTGGCCTTTGGCTTCTTCCACCTCGACTTGACGCTCCAGGAGATCGTCAACGACGGCCTCATGGCCATCTTCTTTTTCGTGGTCGGCCTCGAGATCAAGCGCGAGATGGTCCTCGGCGACCTCCGCGATCCGAAATCCGCCGCGCTCCCGGTGTTGGCCGCTCTCGGAGGCATGATCGTCCCTGCACTCATCTACCTCGCCTTCGTGCTCACCGGCGACGTGCCCGGCGAGGCCACGAGGGGCTGGGGAATCCCGATGGCCACCGACATCGCCTTCTCGGTGGGCGTGCTCTCACTGCTGGGCAAGCGGGTCCCCGTCGGAGCCAAGCTGTTCCTGCTGGCGCTGGCCATCGCCGACGACATAGGAGCCATCGTCGTCATCGCCGTGTTCTACACCGACGACCTCGAACTCGGTTTCCTGGCCCTCTCGCTGGCAGCTCTCGCCCTCGTGCTGACCGCCTCACGCGTCGGCATCCGGTCGCTCGCCGTCTACGTGCTGCTTGCCCTCCTCGCCTGGTACTTCCTCCTCGAGTCCGGGGTGCACGCCACCCTGGCCGGAGTCGCCTTGGCGATGCTCACGCCGGCCCGGCCGCTGTACTCGGACACCCAGTTCCGCAAGCGCGCCGGCAGCCTGCTGGGCCGGTACGAACGTGACATCCAGACTTCAAACGCCCAGGAGCGCATCGACGAGCACGCCCGCATCCTCTCTCTGGTGGCCAAGGAGTCGATCTCCCCGCTCCGCCGCTTCGAAGACGCTCTTCTCCCCTGGTCCTCGTTCGTCGTCGTCCCCATATTCGCCCTGGCCAACGCGGGAGTGCGCTTCGCCGGCATAGACCTCGTCGACGCCGCCATCCATCCGGTGACTTTGGGAGTGGCGATCGGGCTGCTCGTCGGCAAGACGGTGGGCATCTCCACCTTCACCTGGCTGGCGGTGCGGCTCCGGATCGGGAAGCTGCCGCGATCGACCGGGTGGAAGCACGTGATCGGCCTGGCCGCCGTCGCCGGCATCGGCTTCACGGTGTCGCTCTTCGTCACCAGCCTCGCCTTCGAGCATGCCATCCTCACCGACCGGGCAAAGACCGGCATCTTCATCGGATCGACCGTCGCCGGCCTCATCGGCTACACGCTGCTGCGCACGATGGACACCATAGAGCGCCACCATGAGCAGGCTCTCGCCCACAGGCCGGCCACCTCCGAGCACCATCAGGAGTCGGCCCCGGGCTAGAGTCCGCGGCCGTGTCCAGGCGTTCCGTCGCCATCGCAGCAGGCGCCTTCGTCGTGGTTGCCGGACTCGTCGGGGGCGGCCTCTTCCTCTTCGGCGGATCGGACGCATCCAACACTGCAACCACGACGACGTCGGAGGGGACGCCAACCGTTCCGACCACCACCGCCTCCACGACCACGACGTGGCCCTCCTTCGAGATCACGGTGCGCTTTGACACCGGCGGCGACCTGCAGACGGCGGTGGCCGACTTCTACGCCTGGATCGGCGACCGCAACGGAGTCGAGCCGCCCCCAATGAGCGATGGCGTCGCCGACTACGTCGCCGACATCAGCCCCACGGAGAACATGTTCGTGCGCGGCGAGACCGCCCAAGCCACGATCGAGATAGCCGAGGCGGTGCTCGACGAGCACTTCGACGAGGTCAACGTCTCGACCGCAACCGTCGGTGTGGCGCTTGCAGGCAGCGACGTGGTGCTCGCCGTCGACGAAGGCGAAGGATGGCGCATCGTCGGCGCCAAGCTCGAGCGCTTCGGCAAGGAGGCCTGGTACGGCGAGCCGGTGCGCATGGTGCTGGTCATAGGAACGGATGCCAGGCCCGGCCAGGCCCAGCCGGTCTTCCGCGCCGACAGCGTGCACATCCTCACCTCGGTGATTGCCGAGAGGACCGGTGCCGTGGTGGGCATCCCCCGCGACAGCGTCGTCGAAGTGCCCTACGGCGGCACCGACAAACTGACCCACGTCAACGCCCTGGCCGGGACCGACGCCATGCTCGATGTTGTGCGCGAGCTGTCGGGGCTGGAGCTGGAAGGCTACGTGATCACCGGGTTCCTCGGCTTCGAGCAACTCGTGAACGAGTTCGGCGGCGTCGAAGTTGACGTCCCATTCTCCATGGCCGAGCCCAAGTCGGGGGCGTATCTCAGTGCTGGTCTTCAGCGGCTCTGGGGCGCCAACGCACTCGCCTTCTCACGCAACCGGACGCTCTCCGGCCTCGACTTCACCCGCTCTTACCACCAGGGCCTCGTCATCATCGGCGCCCTCAACGGGGCACAGACCCGTGACATCCTCGACCTGCCCTCTCTGCTACAGATGCTTACCTCGTACACCTGGAGCAACCTCTCCGCCGAGGACCTGCTCACGCTGGCCGCCGGAACGTTCGAACTCGACGCCGACACCGTGAGGAGTGTGGTCCTCCCGGGCTCGATCGGAACCTCCGGAGGCGCCTCGGTGGTCTTCCTCGATCCGCTGGCGGACGATATCTTCGCCGACCTCGCCGACGGCGTACTCACGATGGACGTTCCGCGGCCAACCGATTGAGCGTGTTCACCACGGCGAACGAGAAGCCGGTGAGCCCGAAGACGATCGGCCACACCTGCCAAGGCAGCAGGGCGGTGTCGAAGAGCGTCCTGCCCAGCGGCAAGTAGACCACCGCCACCTGCAGCAGCAGCGATCCGAGGACGCCGAGGGCGAGCAACGGATTACGGCCCGGGCCTCCCCGCCAGTTGCCCGAATCCCGCGCCCGCATCGAGAAGGCATGGGCCAGCTGCACCACGACGAGCGCGGTGAAAATCATCGTGCGAACCACCTTCCACTCGTAGCCCAAGCCGTAGTGGCCGATCACGAGGGTGGCCAGGGTGGCGGCCGCCAGCACGGAGCCGTGGCGCAACAGTGAAAGCTGTCGCCTCCCGCCGAGGATGTCCCGCTGCAGGTCGGGAGGCCGAAGCATGGCGTCCTTCGCCGGCGGGTCCATGCCCAGGGCCAAGGCGGGCAGCCCGTCCGTGATGAGATTGACCCACAGCAGCTGAACGGCCAGGAGCGGGTCGCCCAGCGCTCCGAACACCAGGAAGCCGAGGAACATGACGAGAACCTCGCTGGCGTTGCAAGACAGCAGAAAGTACACGACGGTCTTTAGGTTGGCGAAGATCCCCCGGCCTTCCCGGACCGCGGCCACGATCGAGGCGAAGTTGTCGTCGGTGAGCACCATGTCGGAGGCGTCCTTGGCGACGTCGGTGCCACTGCCCATGGCGACTCCGATGTCGGCGGCACGCAGGGCGGGGGCGTCGTTGACGCCGTCGCCGGTCATGGCGACGATCTGGCCCCGCAGCCGCCACGCCTCCACGATCTTCACCTTGTCCAGCGGATCGATCCTCGAGTAGACCCGGTAGCGCTCCACATGCTCGGCCAGCTCGTCGACCGACATGTGGCGCAACCGATCACCCGGCATCACCTCGTGGCCCGGGCTGAGGATCCCGGTCTCGCTGGCCACGGCGCGGGCCGTCACCTCATGGTCACCTGTGACCATGACGACCGTGATTCCGGCCCGCTGGGCCTCGGCCACCGAAGCGGCCGCTTCGTCCCGCACCGCGTCGCTCATCCCGACGATAGAGACCAAAATGAGCTCGCTCTCAACGCCCTCGGCCTCGACGGGCAGGTCACCCTCTTGGCGATAGGCGAGAGCGAGAGTACGCAGGCCGGTGGAAGCCATCTCGGCGGCCCTGTCGAGCAGCCGCTCCCGATGCTCCACTCCGAGCTCCACGACACCCCCGGCCTCCTCAATCCTGGTGCAGCGGGTGGCCACCACCTCGGGAGCCCCTTTCACCGCCACCAGCCGGTGCCCGGAGCGGGCGTGGATCGTCGTCATTCGCTTGCGGCGCGAATCGAAGGCGATCTCGTCGACGCGTGGCATCTGTCGACGCAGCGCCTCGGGATCGGCCCCCATCTCCTCGACCGCCAGCAGAAGAGCCACCTCGGTGGGATCCCCCAGATACCCATCCGGCGAGAAGCGGGCATCGTTGCACAGGGAGGCAACCTCCATGAAGCGGATCGCCCTGGCATCGGTGCGCGGGATATCAACCGCCTCGCCCTCCAAACCGGAGAGCAGTATGTGCTGGAGTCGGATCTCGTTGCGGGTCAGCGTTCCCGTCTTGTCCGTGCACACGACGCTGGCGGCACCGAGAGCCTCCACCGCGGGAAGGCGCCGCACGATGGCGTTTCGGCCGGCCATGCGCTGCACACCCCTGGCAAGGGTGATGGTGACCACCGCCGGCAGGCCTTCGGGAATCGCGGCAACGGCCAAGGCGACTGCGGTGAGGAACATGGCCTCGGCCGCGTTGCCTCGCAGCAGTCCGGTGAGGAACACGAGCCCGGCCGTCCCCACGGCCAGCACGGCCAGGCGTCTTCCCACCCGGTTGAGCTCCACCTGGAGCGGGGTCGGGGGCTCCTCTTGAGCCAGGACGTCGGCGATCCGCCCCACCTCAGTGTGGCGACCGGTGGCGGTCACGACGGCGCGGCCCCGGCCCGCCGCCACCGAAGTGCCTGAGAAGACCATCGATCTCCGATCCCCGAGCGAAACCCCCTCGACGACCGGCTCCGTGCCCTTCGGCGAGGGGAAGGACTCCCCGGTAAGCGCCGACTCCTCCGCCTCGAAGTGGGATGTCTCCAGGAGCCGCGCATCCGCAGGCACCCTGTCCCCCACCTCGAGAACGATGACGTCACCCGGCACCAGCATGGCGCCGAGCACACGGCGTTCTTCGCCGTCACGTACCACCACCGCTTCTGGAGCGGACAGCTCCTTGAGCCGGGCCAAGGCATCCTCGGCTCGTGCCTCCTGCGCGTACCCCAGAACAGCATTTAGGACAACGATGGCGAGAATGACACCGGCGTCGATCCATTCGTCGAGCAGCAAGCCGCTGATCCCGGCGGCGACGATAAGGATCCAGATCATCACGTCGCGGAACTGACCGGCGAGGATGGCGAGGCGGCTGGGACCGGCGTCGTCGCCGAGCCGGTTGGGCCCGTGCTCTTCAAGACGCAGGGCCGCTTCCTCGGCGCTAAGGCCCAGGGCCGCATTGGAGCCAAGGCCGTCCAGCACCTCGTCGGCGGGCAGGGCGTACCACTGCATGCGTGCCATCGTACGGCGGGGCACCACTCGTCGGAACGTTTCCCAGCCTGGCAGGCTGCGGGCGCGGCGTGCCGGGTGGCCCGACTTGTCGTGGGAGCCGCGCTCCTGGCAGGATGCGCGTGCTGAGGGGAGGAGGGATGGTTCGGTTTGGGCTGAGGGTGAATGGCGAGGAGCACACCGTTGACGCTCCTGCGGAGATGCCTCTTTTGTGGGTGCTGCGCGACCTGCTGGGACTGACCGGCACCAAGTACGGCTGCGGCATCGGATTGTGCGGCGCCTGCACCGTGCACATCGACGGCGCCGCAGTGCGCTCCTGCATCACCACCGTCTCGGCGGTCTCGGGTTCCGTCACCACCATCGAAGGCCTCTCCCCCGGCGGCGACCACCCGCTGCAACGGGCCTGGTTGGAGGAGAACGTCCCCCAGTGCGGCTACTGCCAACCCGGACAGATCATGACCGCAGCAGCACTGCTCAACGCCCACCCCCAACCCTCCGACACCCAAATCGACAACACCATGTCCACAGTCCTATGCCGCTGCGGCACCTACCAGCGCATCCGCGCCGCCATCACCAGAGCCATCAACACATGACCACCGAACTCACCCGCCGCGAATTCATCAAAGTCTCCACACTCGCCGGAGGCGGCTTACTCCTCAGCATCTGGCTCCCCGGCTGCTCCACAACACAACAGGCTCCGTCCACCTCGGCCGCCCAACCCACATCCACGACGGGAGCAACCACCACCAGCGAGGCCGGGCCGACGACCACGGTTGCCGCCACCACGACCACTCTTCCCGAGCCGACCGCGGTGCTCGAGCCGAATATCTATGTGGCTGTCGATAACAACGGCACGGTAACGGTGACCGCCTTCCGCTCCGAGATGGGTCAGGGAGTACGCACCGCCCTCGCCATGATCATCGCCGAGGAACTCGACGCCGACTGGTCCCGAGTCCGCCTCACCCAAGCCCCCGCCGACCCCGCCTACGGAAGCCAACAGACGGGAGGCAGCCGCAGCGTTTCCGACCACTACGACATCCTGCGCCGAGCCGGAGCCACCGGACGCAAGATACTCATCGCCGCCGCCGCCGCCATCTGGGCCGTCCAACCCGCAGACTGCAGCACCGATGCCGGATGGGTCATCCACCCCGACGGTGAACAACGCCTCTCCTACGGCGAACTCGCCGAAACCGCCGCCCAACAGCCGATCCCCTCAATCACCTCCGCCGACCTCAAGAACCCCGACGACTTCCGCATCATCGGCACCCCCACACCCATAGTCGACGGCCCCGACATGGTCACCGGACAAGCCAAATACGCCAGCGACACGATTCTGCCTGGCATTCGCTATGCCGTCGTCGCACGTTCTCCTGTGTTCGGAGGACGGCACACGGGGTACGACGAGACCGCCGCCCTCGCCGTGCCCGGAGTCACCGACGTCGTTGAGATCAGGTCCGGAATCGCCGTGGTGGCCGACAACACCTGGGCCGCCCTCCAAGGCCGCGACGCCCTCAACGTCACCTGGCACCCGGGGCCCAACGGCGAAGTCACCAGCGAAACCATCCACCAAAACCTCATCGACCAGCTGCCCACCTCACCACAACCACTCACCGCCCACTACGAACACCCCTACTACGCCCACG
>Ga0315537_1004515_pt1 | contig 10108 bp, 9 predicted proteins | sample SalMarSW160270MG_FD_203091 | JGI IMG/M metagenome (GOLD analysis project Ga0315537, IMG submission 203091) | Salt marsh sediment microbial communities from the Plum Island Ecosystem LTER, Massachusetts, United States - Salt Marsh Sediment SW1602-70 ... | reverse complement strand
CTCTCCCCTTCGCAAGGGGAGAGCTAGAGAGGGAATTAGTACTCCGGGATAAAGCTGGAAATGGTACGAGGGCGGTCTGGGTGGGAATAGATAACAACCGAGGGGGGATGGTCTGGATTCCGGCTTTCACGGGAATGACACACTTGAAAGGTATCAAGAATGCCCAAGACGTTAGCTGAAAAAATACTGAGTGAAAAGTCCAGCACGGACGCTAAAGCCGGGGACATCATTATCGCCAAGGTGGACCTGGCATTCGCGCAGGACACCACTGGCCCGCTGACCGTCCGGCAGTTCCAGAGCACCGGCATAGCCGTGCTGGCTGACGCCCGGAGGACGGTACTCTTCATCGACCACGCGGCGCCGAGCCCTAATGCGAACCTCTCCAACGACCACCTTTTTCTGCGGGACTTCGCGCGGGAGAGCGGCTGCATCCTGAGCGAGGCGGGTGAAGGCATCTGCCACCAGATAGTCCAGGAGTCTTACGCGCGGCCGGGGGACGTCATTGTCGGGGCGGACTCCCATACGGTCACGGCGGGCGGGCTGGGGGCTTTCGCCACCGGCATGGGCTCAAGCGACGTTGCCGTGGCCATGGCGCTCGGCAAGAACTGGTTCCGAGTGCCGGAGTCGTTCAGGATAGAAGTAACCGGCGATTTCCAGAAAGGCGTCGGCGCCAAAGACATGATTCTGCATCTCATCGGGCTTATAGGAGCGGACGGCGCCACCTATAAATCTTTAGAGTTCCACGGCGGCGCCATAGAGAAGATGAGCATGAGCGGCCGCTTCACCATCGCCAACATGGCGGTGGAGGCGGGGGCGAAAGTAGGCCTTTTCGAGTCGGACGAGACGACCCGCCGTTTCCTGGAGTCGGAGGGGCGGGGCGAAGACTTCAAACCCCTCGCCGCCGACCCCGGCGCGACCTATGAAAAAACGATAAGGATAAACGCCGGCAGGCTCGAACCGACTGTTTCCAGGCCGCACACAGTGGATAACACCGCTTTAGCTAAAGACCTCAAAGGCGTTGAAATACAGCAGGTGGTCATCGGCACCTGCACCAACGGCCGGCTCGAAGATTTGGAGGTCGCCGCCGCGATACTCAAAGGCAAAAGAGCGTCCAGAAACGTAAGACTGATTATCGCCCCGGCGTCAAGGAGGGTCCTGCTCCAGGCGATAGAGTCGGGCGTCATAAAAGCCCTGGTGGAGTCGGGCGCGATGGTCCTCCCGCCGGGCTGCGGCCCGTGCCTCGGCCTGCACCAGGGGGCGCTTGGCGACGGCGAGGCGTGCCTGTCCACCGCCAACCGCAACTTCCCGGGGAGGATGGGCAACCCCAGGAGCTTTATCTACCTCGGCAGTCCCGCCACGGCTGCGGCATCCGCTCTCAAGGGCGAAATCACCGACCCCCGGGAGGTGCTGTGATGCTGAAAGGCAGGGCGCACAGGTTCGGCGACGGCGTTTCCACCGACCACATTATACCCGGCCGCTACGCGCACCTGCGCAGCAACCTGCCGGAGCTGGCCAAACACGTCCTTGAGGACGCCGACCCCGATTTTGCTAAAAAGGTCAGGCACGGGGACTTCGTGGTGGGGGGCAGCAATTTTGGACTGGGCTCAAGCCGCGAGCACGCCCCGCTCGTGCTAAAGATGGCGGGCGTCAGCGCCATCCTGGCCAAGAGCGCCGCCCGCATTTTCTTCCGTAATTCCATTAATCTGGGGCTGCCCGTCCTTATCTGCAACACCGACAAGATAGATGACGGCGACGAACTGGAAATAGACCTCGCGGCGGGCACGGTGCGGGACGTCACCAATGGCAGCGCCCTGACTTTCGGGAAAATACCGGAAGTCATGCTGAAAATACTCAACGAGGGCGGGCTGATACCCTATATACAGAAACACGGGGATATAAAGGTGTAAATACGAATATCGAATATCGAAATACGAAAGGAGAGGCGGGGGTTTCGGATTTCGTGCTTCGTATTTCGGATTTAGGTGAAAGGACAATAATTTGGGACATAACATCACCCTCATTCCCGGCGACGGCGTAGGCCCGGAAATCACCGAGGCCACGCGGCGCGTGCTGGAAGCCACCGGCGTTAAGTTCAACTGGGAGCTGGCTTACGCCGGGGCGGAAGTCATGGAAAAGCTCGGCACGCCCCTGCCCGACTCCGTTCTCAGGTCGATTAAGAAGAACAAAGTCGCCCTGAAAGGCCCGGTAACCACCCCCATCGGCACCGGCTTCCGCAGCGTTAACGTCGCCATGCGCAAAGCCCTGGACCTCTATGCCTGCGTGCGCCCCTGTAAGACCTATCCCGGCGCTCCCACTCTCTATAAAGACATCGATATCGTCATTATCAGGGAGAACACGGAAGACCTCTACGCCGGAATAGAGTATGAAAAAGGGACGGACGAAGCCGAAGGGCTGATAAAGTTCATTAACCGGCAGAAAGGCGGCGTTATCCGGGAGGACGCGGGCATCAGCATCAAGATGATTACGGAACAATGCACGCGCCGCATCGTCAAGTATGCCTTCGAGTACGCGCGCAGGTATCGGCGCAAAAAAGTCACCGCGGCCCATAAGGCCAACATCATGAAGTTCTCGGACGGGCTTTTCCTGAACGCGGCGCGGGAAGTGGCCAAAGACTACCCGGACATAGGGTTCCAGGACGCGCTCATCGATAACCTCTGCATGCAGCTCGTGCGCCGGCCGCAGGAATACGACGTCATCGTGGCGCCCAATCTTTACGGGGACATCATCTCCGACCTCTGTGCGGGGCTGGTGGGCGGCCTGGGTTTAGCCCCCGGGGCGAACATGGGGGAGGGGATAGCGCTTTTCGAGCCGACCCACGGCAGCGCCCCGAAGTACACCGGTCAGAACAAAGTAAACCCCATGGCGATGATGCTCTCCGGGGTCTTGATGCTGAGGCATATCGGCGAGGCAAAGGCCGCGGACGCGCTCGAAAGGGCCATCGCGGCGGTAATCGCCGAGGGCAAGAGCGTCACCTACGATATGAAGTCGCGCCGCGACGACCCCTCCGCCGTGGGGACATCCCAGGTGGCGGAGGCGGTCATCAATAAGCTTAACGGATAGTATTAGCTAATATAAATCAGGGGTGTCCAAGAGGGGCGAAGCCCCTCTTTTTTTGCCTCATCTCCAATAAAAGCGAGGGAGATTGCCGCGTCCGCCACGGTTTCACCCTCACCCTGCCCTCTCCCATCTAGGGAGAGGGGTATAAGGAAGGTCGATATTACACGGACTCGCAGTGACAATAACGGGGGTCAGGGGGTGAGGTTGAAATTATCAGCTTAAAGGACATTCGCCGCACCTGCCCTGCGAGCAGTAGGTTTTATAGATATGGATGGTCCCCTGCTGGCGCCTCGCCGAGCACACGGCGCAGCGGCTTAAACTCAACTGGCGTCTCATGTGTTTTTCAAGGGTGTTTTCCGTCATTGCCGGGTAGCCATGATACAGCTCCAGGGCCCTTTCCGCCAGTCCCGGACGCAAGACGGCCTGTCCCCAGGCAACGGCAAAAGGCAACAAGACGTTTATCACGATAATCCCCGCCCGGTCCACTCCCAGTAAAGCCGGGACCGGCCGTCCGCCCGGCAGGCCGAAGTCCAGGTTTTTTGCCCAGTATCCTTCGGCGCCGACCATCAGCCAGCCCTCGAGGGCTCTATGTGTCGGTGCGGTTTCCATTTCATTGATGAAAACGGACAGCAGGCCTTCTTCGCGGCAGCGGCAGAGCAGGTAGCTCATCGCGGCGAGGCGCCGTCGCGGCAGGCTCCCCGGCCGGACCTTGAAAGAGTGCCAGTCGTCAGGGGACATGGCCGTTTCTCTCCTGTAAGCCGCCCAGGCATCTTCCAGTTTTACGACCCACTTATCATTCAGGGCGTCTTTACTGTACCGCTCGACCTGCTGCGAAGGCAGCAGCCCGGCCGCGCCCATCAGCAAAGCCTGATAAAGCAACAGGCGTTCCCCCTGAGATACCGACGCGCCCTCTTCAAGGCAGGCCAGCGGCATCCGGCGCGCCAGCTCCATCATGGGAAGTTTGTTCTTCGTATAGCCCAGGGCGCCCGTGATGCCGCGGTAAAGCACCTGGCCCGCTTCTTCATGCGATAATGCTGTCTTAAAAACGTCCACTCTGGAGGCGAACCTCCGGCTCCCGGCTTCATCCAGTACCCTGCCGATGAACCCCTCGCCACGGCTTTCGGCCAGAGTCCGGCAGGGCATCCCAGGGCCTGCGGCGGGAGAAGCGCCGCTCCGGTACCCGGCCGGCTCCTCTACGTATCTGGCCAGCGTCAGGGTCGGCACGTTGAGCCCGTTCTCCAGTGTCACCGGCGCCGTCACATCGTGCCAGTAGACAACGTGGAGAATTACGCGATTATAAACGGAGTTCAAATGGTGATGGTGCCCCCACCAGCTGCTCGACTTAACGTGGACCTCGATATCGCCTTTCCTGAGACCTTCGGCGCCGGTGATGACCGCATCACATAAATCGGCGCCACGGTCATCGTTCAGCCGGCCCGGATAGATAACCCTCACCGGCCGTCCGTCCTCCGTAACCAGGTCGGTGCGTCCCGCGGTGCAGTCCTGCCACATCCTCACCACACAACTTTCCGGTAAAGTGCCGGCCATTCACCTCACCCCTTCAGTCCCCTTCTGTTCTCAGGAGAGGATAAGAAATTCAGGAGGTGCTGGTGTTCTTTTCAAAGGCCCCGCTGAAAAAACCACGATGCTAAAGCCCTAGACCCTCTTAAGCGCCCCCCTGAACAGAGAACCCGACGCGAATTATACCCCAAATACTGCCGCCGATGCGCCCGGGGCCGCGGGCTAACCCGGGCCGGGCAATCGCCGCCGGTAGCGGTACAGCGCTGCCAGAGAGGCTATAGCGTCCTCGTCGCTGGTATAACAGGGGATGCCGACGTCCTGGAAGCCCTGACGCAGCCTGGCGTAGATGCTCCTGTCCCCCAGCGGGCAGACGGCCAGCACGGGCTTGCCCGGGAATTCTTCTCTGACATCGCCGAACAGCGCAGGCACGTCTTTCCCGGCCAGCCAGTCGATGGCGCCCATAACGATAACGGCGGCGTCCACGCCCGCATCCTCGAGGACGGCCCGGGTGACGGTCCGGTAGACCGCTTCGAAGCCGCTGGCCTCGATAGCCACCCAGACATCCACCGGGCTCCTGACCTGCCACCAGTCCGGGTAGACCTTCTTGATTTTGTCCCCGGTGGACGGTGACAGCGCGGCGACCTTGAGCCCGTATTTAAAACAGGCGTCGGCGGCGGTGACGCAGCCGGAGCCGGCCAGGTTGACTATGGCGACCCTGTCCCCCCGGGGCAGCGGCGCATGGACAAAGGCCTTGGTGACGTCCCAGAGGCGTTCAAAATCGCCCACGCGGATGACACCCGCCTGGCGGAAAACGGCATCATAGACTTTATCATCCCCGGCGATGGCGCCCGTGTGCGTGGCCGAAGCCCTGGCACCCCCGGCGGTAACGGCGGACTTGATGACAATTATCGGCTTTTCTCTGGCGATGCGCCGGCTCAGCTCGATAAAGCGGCGGCCGTTCTTAATGCTCTCCAGGTACATCCCGATGATTTTCGTGCTGGCGTCCCGGTTGAAATACTCGAGCATGTCGCTTTCATCGACATCGCAGCGGTTGCCCAGGCAGGCTATCTTACTCACGCCGATTTCGCCGTTTATCAGGGGCAGATAGACGCCGGTAAAGAGCCCGGTCTGCCCGATAAAACCCACCGCGCCCTGCCTGATTTCACCATGGGGCAGGAAGAGGGCGAGGCGACCCAGGCTGGAATTGAAGCGGGCATAGGGATTGACGGTGCCCACGCTGTTCGGGCCCATGATTCTTATACCGGTCTCCGCGGCTATTTCGGCCAGGCTTCGTTCCGCGGCCGCGCCGGCCTCGTTCATCTCGGCAAAGCCGGCGGACTCGATGATGACGGCCTTAATCCCCGCGGCGACGCACTCCCGCACGGATGACACGACCAGCCGGGGCGGCAGCACGATAACGGCGAGCTCCGGCGGCGCCGGTGTTTTCCCCGGTGAAGCATATGAGACCAGCCCCAGTATTTCTTCCGTCCGGGGGTTGACCGGATATATCCTGCCGGGGTAACCCAGCTTCAGCAGGTTCTCGATAACGTTAAAGCCGCCCTTCCCCGGCGTCCGGGACGCGCCGATAACGGCGACACTTTCCGGGGTGAAGAAGGGGTTCAGGCTCTCCATGTTACAGTTATTATCCAACACAGTCCCTTACTAAAGCCGGGTGAACCGGTAAAGGCAGTTAATGGCATATTACACGGAAACGTGTAAGTTGTCAAGCTTTTTCCCGGGGAGGTCCGGCACGGTATTTGAACTTCGCCCTTTCGGCGATGAAAGTCAACAGCGTGGCCGAGGCGCCGCGCGGGCGGTATATACCGGTCTCCCACTCGCTGATGGTCTGCTGGCGCGTTCCCAGTTTCTCGGAAAGCTCGCTCTGGGTCAGGCCCAGGTGCCGCCGCAGGGCCTGGATGCTCTCGCCGTCCCACTGCGGTTTTTTCAGCGGTGCGGCCTTCTTCTTACTCACGCCATGATTTTAATAGATGTTGTGCGGAAGGTCAACAGTAAAGGAATGATTTTTACCTCACCCCCTTAATCCCCCTCTCCTTGAAGGGAGAGGGGGAAGATATAGAAAGAGGGGCTTCGCCCCTCTTAGACACCCCTGAACTATTTTTCTCCTCGCCAAAGAAAGAGGGGGCGGAAGCCCCCTCTTAGACATTCCTGTAATGTGTCAGCCTACATCCCGTAGTCCATGCCGCCCATACCGCCCCCGCCGCCCGGCATCGCCGGAGTCTCTTTCTTCTCCGGGATGTCCGACACCAGCGATTCCGTCACCAGCACCATTACCGCGATGCTGGCGGCGTTCTCCAGGCCGGTGCGCACGACCTTGGTGGGGTCGATGATGCCCTTCTTGACCATGTCGCCAAAGTCATCAGCCTCGGCGTCATAGCCGACCCCCTTCGGGCTCTTTTGCACGGTATCCACGATGACCGAGCCATCTTTGCCGGCATTGGTGGCAATCCAGCGCAGCGGCTCGGTGACGGCCTTGCGGACGACATCGACACCGGTGGCCTCGTCGCCGGAGACTTCCAGTTTGTCGAGTACCTTGATGGCGCTCAGCAGGGCGACGCCGCCCCCCGGCAGGATGCCCTCTTCCACGGCGGCTTTAGTCGCCGAGAGGGCGTCCTCGACGCGGTGTTTCTTCTCTTTAAGCTCGACCTCGGTGGAGGCGCCCACCTTGATAACGGCGACGCCGCCGACCAGCTTGGCCTGCCTTTCCTGAAGCTTCTCGCGGTCGAAGTCCGAGGTGGTCTCCTCTATCTGGGCTTTAATCTGCTTGATTCTGCCCTTAATTTCTTCCTCGGAGCCCTTGCCCTCGATGATGGTGGTGTTGTCCTTGTCGGAGGTGACGCGGCGGGCGCGGCCCAGGTCTTCGACGGTCACCGAGTCTAACTTGCGGCCGACCTCTTCCGAGATGACCTTGCCGCCGGTGAGGATGGCCATGTCTTCCAGCATGGCCTTGCGCCGGTCGCCGAAGCCGGGCGCCTTGACCGCCAGGACGTTGATGGTACCGCGCAGCTTGTTGACCACCAGGGTGGCCAGCGCTTCGCCGTCGACGTCCTCGGCGACGATGAGCAGGTTCTTGGAGACCTGGAGTATCTTCTCCAGGGCGGGGAGGATATCAGCTACCGCCGAAATTTTCTTATCGGTAATGAGGATATACGGGTCCTCGATGACGGCTTCCATCCGCTCGGCGTTGGTGACGAAATAGGCGCTGACATAGCCGCGGTCGAACTGCATGCCCTCGACATACTCAATCTCATACTTGGTGCCCTTGGACTCCTCGACGGTGATAACGCCGTCCTTGCCGACCTTCTCCATCACCTCAGCGAGCAGTTCGCCGATTTCTTTGTCCTTGGCGGTGATGGTGCCCACCTGGGCGATTTGCTCCTTGTCCTTGACCTCGGTGGAGGCCTTTTTCAGCTCCTCGACGATTGCCTCGGTAGCTTTCTGGATGCCCCTCTTCAGTGACATGGAGTCAGCCCCCGCGGCGATGTTCTTGAAGCCGCCGGAGATAATGGCGTGCGCCAGGATGGTCGAGGTGGTGGTGCCGTCGCCGCAGGCGTCGTTGGTCTTGCTGGCGGCCTCTTTCACGAGCTGGGCGCCCATGTTCTCGAACGGGTCGGGCAGCTCGATGTCCTTGGCGATGGTCACGCCGTCATCAATGACCGATGGCGCCCCCCATTTCTTATCGAGCGCCACGCAGTGCCCCTTGGGACCCAGCGTCACTTTGACCGCGTCCGCCAGGGCGTCGATGCCCCTTTTCAGGGAATGCCTTGCGTCTTCGCCGAAAATTATCTGTTTGGCCATATTCTTCTTCCTCCTGTTCCTTTTCCGGAAGGGCTACTTGCCCTTCTTGGCTAAAATATCGCTCTCGCGCAGGATGATGAGGTCCTCGTCGTCGACCTTTATTTCCGTGCCGCCGTACTTGGCGTAGATGACCCGGTCGCCGACCTTGAGGTCCATGGGAATCCTATTGCCGTCATCATTGAGTTTTCCCGGGCCTACCGCTATAATTTCTCCCTCCTGGGGTTTTTCTTTGGCTGTATCCGGCAGGTATATCCCGGACTTGGTCTTTTCTTCCTTCTCGATGGGTTTTACCAGGACCCGGTCAGCCAGTGGCTTCAATTTAGCTGCCATGTAATTCCTCCTCTCTTTTACTAACAGCTTTAGCCTTGGGACATTTTTTAGCACTCTCCCGCTGAGAGTGCTAACACCTACATAATACCGCAGATAGTAACGCTTCGCAACTCAAGATAGAGGCATTTACACGTTAATACAAGAGTTTATATATCTAATGCTTTTATTCTCTTTCATTATCTCCAGAATCCAAACGCATGCTTATAGTATTATAGCGTAAGTGAAAGAGAGGGAACGAAAGAGGGCGAGTTCAGCTTTATTGACCTCAACTATAATCTCCCTTTATACTTAAAGTAGACATGATGAAATCTCAAGAAAACTGCGGGGTCTGCGGCAGGGCGCTGGTGTACGGAACGGAAGAGGTATCAAGACGCTGCGACTTCTGCGGACAGGAGTTTCAAGCCCTGATACATTGTCCCGAGGGACATTATATCTGCGATGCCTGCCACAGCCGAGGGGCGCTGGATATCCTGAGAAGCGTGCTCAATGAGACTGACAGTGCCGACCCCATAGAGATATTGGAAAAGGTCATGGCTCACCCGGCGGTACCAATGCACGGGCCGGAGCACCACGCCATGGTGCCGGCTATTATCATGGCGGCGGTAAAGAACGCCGGATATCCCGTTCCGGAAGGCGCGGTGGAGAAGGCGCTGGAGCGGGGCTCCAAAGTGCCGGGCGGCTGGTGCGGTTTCTACGGCGTCTGCGGCGCAGCCATAGGTGTTGGCACTGCGGTAAGTGTCATTACCGGGGCGACGCCGCTCACGGGCAGGACGCGGTCGCTGGCCAACGAAGCCACAATTTTCGCCCTCAGCAAAATGATAGACGGCGAGCCGCGCTGTTGTAAAAGGGCAAGCCGGAAGGCACTAGAAGCGGCTGTAGAATTTTTAAAGAACAAAATGGGCATTAATCTCGTGGCCAACCACGATATTAAGTGCGGGTATGTACATCGTAACAGGGAATGCATCAAAGAAGCATGCGCTTATTACCCGCCCGTTGAATGAACCTGTTCCCATGTACCCTTGTCTGAATGGAGCATTTAGAGCTTCAGCAGTTCTTCCAGGGGCTCGTCCGGGGAAACGGGGCCGACCACAGCCAGGCGGAGCTTATTACCGACCATCAGGTCCACGGCCAGTTTCTGCAATTCCTCAGCCGTAATCGCGTCCACGATGTCGGTCACCTCATCCACGGTAAATATCTTACCGGTGAGAACCTCCTGGCCGCCTATCCAGCCGGCCACGCTGCGGCTGTCCTCCATGCGTAAGAGCAGTCGTCCTTTAAACAGCTCTTTAGCCTTGGAGAGCTCCGTTTCCGGGACAGGCTCCTTCAGGCGGGCCATCTCGTCCAGGATGGCCTTGATGGACAC
>Ga0315537_1004509_pt1 | contig 10115 bp, 9 predicted proteins | sample SalMarSW160270MG_FD_203091 | JGI IMG/M metagenome (GOLD analysis project Ga0315537, IMG submission 203091) | Salt marsh sediment microbial communities from the Plum Island Ecosystem LTER, Massachusetts, United States - Salt Marsh Sediment SW1602-70 ... | reverse complement strand
GCTTGGGCACGGTCCACGAAGCCTACATCATCACCGCTGCTGGTGAGTTCGAGCTGGTAAAGTAGACCCTGCTATGACGAGAGAGGGAGTTTGAAGGGAGACCTTCTGAACTCCCTCTCTGATTATCAGCTCGTGGCGGTACATGTCATTGCGAGCGCAGCGAAGCAATCTCCTGCCAGATTGGGGATTGCTTCGTCACTCCGTTCCTACTCAGAAACTTGTGGTGTCATTGCGAGCCGTAGGCGAAGCAATCCCCATCCCGTGAATTGAAGATTGCTTCGGCACAAAAACCGTGCCTCGCAATGACACAATGACGTTATGAAGTTTCTGCCTCCTACGGATGGCTCACTGCGCCATGGAAGACTCGCAATGACGTTCTTGAGGTGAGCAACAGCCTATGGGACAACTTCTTCAGCAGTTAATAAACGGTTTGACTATTGGGTCGTTCTACGCCCTGATCGCCCTGGGCTATACGATGGTCTACGGCGTGCTCAAATTGATCAACTTCGCCCACGGCGATCTCTTCATGCTGGGTGCCTACCTGGGCCTGGTTACTTTGATGGGAGTGGTGGTCAATGTCGGCGCCTCGGCCAGCTTGCTGTTCCTCCTGTTGATCTTCCTGATCGTCATGGCCCTGGTGGCGGGAATAGGGATCGTGCTGGAACGGATCGCCTATCGCCCCCTGTATCGTGCGGGGCGGTTGCCCCCCGTTATCTCCGCCCTGGGAGCCTCGATCTTTCTTCAGAACGGGGTGATGCTCCTCTACGGGGCCAGGTACAGGACGTATCCTGAGGAGTTCAAGGCCATCATCCCGGATGTCATCTGGGAGATCGGCGGCGCGAGGGTCTCTCTGATTCAGGTAGTGATGTTGGCCATTGCCGCGCTCCTGATGGCGGGGCTGTATTTCTTTGTTCAGTACACCAGGGTGGGCACAGCGATGCGCGCCGTGTCGTTGGACCACGACACAGCCAGGTTGATGGGGATTGATGTGTACCGCATCATCATGCTGGTCTTTCTCATTGGACCTGCCCTGGGGGCGGCGGGCGGGATGATGGTTGGGCTCTATTATGGGCGGATCTACTTCACCCTGGGGTGGGGATACGGTCTGAAGGCGTTCACGGCTGCCATCCTGGGAGGTATCGGCAACATCCCAGGCGCTATGATCGGGGGACTGATTCTGGGGGTGATCGAGGCGTTGGCCACCGGTTTCGTGTCCGATGCCTGGAAAAACGCCATTGCCTTTCTGGTGCTGGTGTTGATACTTATCCTCAAGCCTACGGGGCTGCTCGGAGAGCGAGTCGCAGAGAAGTTGTGATGGGGGTGAGTTCATTTGAAAGACTTGATCGGTCGCTTGCGAAAATTGGATGAACGCTATCTGTACTCGGCATTGGCCGCCCTGGTCATCTTATTTCCCTGGATCGTGCGGAGCGTTCGTTGGACCCAGGTGGCCAATTTCTTCTTTGTATATGCCCTGCTGGGTTTAAGCCTCAACATCATTTTGGGCTACGCCGGGCTGTTTCAGCTTGGTCACGCTGCTTTCTATGCGGTAGGAGCTTACACGACAGCCATACTCAGCAGCCGGTACGACATTCCGACCTTTTGGTTGTTGCCTGTCGCTGGCTTGTTGTCGGCCGTGTTCGCTGTCCTGATCAGCCGGCCCATATTGCACCTGAGAGGCGACTACCTCTGTATCGTGACCATCGGCTTTGGGGAGATCGTGCGCATTGCCCTGCGCAACGATGCCAGCAGCCTGGTGTTTCTGTCCAAGATCCCCGGCCTCCAGTTCCTGGAGGAGAAGCTGACCGGCCTGGTGATCACAGGAGGGCCCAATGGCATCTTCGGTATCAACCGGCCCGCTATCTTTGGCTTCACCTTCCGCCAGCAATGGCACTACTACTACCTGTTTCTGGCTTTCGTGGTCTTCACCGTCTTCGCCATGCGGCGGCTGGAGAACTCACGCCTGGGGCGAGCCTGGACCTGCGTGCGCGAGGACGAGCTGGCGGCTGAGGCCATGGGGATTGACACCGTGCGGGTGAAGCTCCTGGCCTTCGCCATCGGCGCGGCCTGGGCAGGGGTGGCGGGAAACCTCTACGCCAGTTGGGTGACCGTCATCGCCCCGGAGAGCTTCAGCTTCTGGGAGTCGGTGATCATGTTTTGCATCGTGGTGCTGGGCGGCACGGGTTCAATACCCGGTGTGCTGGTGGGCTCAATAGGCATGATCGTCTTGCCAGAGATCCTGCGCGAGGTTCTGTCGAACATCCAGCAGTGGCGCATGCTCATTTTCGGGGCGGCGATGATCGCTATGATGGTCTTCCGTCCTGAGGGCCTTTGGCCCAGCCAGCGCTTCCGCCGTGAGTTGGAAATTAGAGATTAGAAATTAGATAACGATCCAACCTCCAATATCCAATACCCAATATCCAACAGAGGTAGGGCATGGCTTTATTAGAAGTACGCAACCTGACCAGGACCTTCGGCGGTCTAACCGCGGTTGACCAGTTGGATTTCGAGATCAACGAAGGTGAAATCCTGGGCATGATCGGGCCCAACGGGGCGGGGAAGACGACGGTCTTCAACCTCATCAGCGGCATCTACCCGCCGGACGAAGGCGAAATCAGTCTGAACGGCCAGACTCTGTTGGGCCTCAGGCCCCATTCGATCACTGAGCAGGGCATTGGGCGGACCTTTCAGACCATCCGCCTGTTCCGCAACCTGACGGTGATGGAGAACGTCATGGCGGGGCGACACTGCCGCACCAAGGCCGGCTGGCTGGGAGCCATCGTGCAGCCCAAGAGCCAGCGGCTCGAAGAGCAGCAAATCCGTGAGGAGGCGGAGCGCCACCTGCGGTTTATGAATCTGTACGACCAGCGAGCGGAGCTGGCCAAGAACCTGCCCTATGGCGACCAGCGCCGTCTGGAGATCGCGCGGGCGCTGGCCGTTGACCCCCACCTCCTCATCCTCGACGAGCCAGCCGCTGGCCTGAATGAGCATGAAACCAACGAATTGATGGAGCTCATCGGCCAGATTCGTGATTCGGGGATCACCATCTTTCTCATCGAGCACGACATGAAAGTGGTGATGGGCATCTCAGATCGGATCATCGTCCTGGACAATGGCGCGAAGATCGCTGAGGGGACGCCGTCTGAGGTGCAAGGCAATCCCCGGGTGATCGAGGCCTATCTAGGCAAGGAAGAGTAGAAGATGGCTCTGTTAGAGATCGAGAACCTGCATTCGTATTATGGGCACGTGCATGCCCTGAAGGGTATCTCTCTGGAGGTCGAAGAGGGTGAAATCGTCACCCTGATCGGGGCCAACGGGGCGGGGAAGACCACCACCTTGCGGACCGTTTCAGGATTGCTGCCCCCCCGCGAGGGGCGAGTCGTCTTCGATGGCCAGGTGCTCAACGACGTGCCCGCTCACCAGATCGTGAACCTGGGCATCTCCCAGGCTCCCGAAGGGCGCAAGGTGTTTGCCACTTTGACCGTGCAAGAGAACCTGAACATGGGGGCCTACAGCCTGGGTGGCGATAAGGCGGCCATTGAGGAGAACCGCAGGCGAGTCTTTGAGCTTTTCCCCCGCCTGGAGGAGCGGAAGAGCCAGGTGGCCGGCACCCTCTCCGGCGGGGAGCAGCAGATGCTCTCCATCGGGCGGGCGCTGATGGCCAGGCCCAAGCTCTTGATGCTGGACGAGCCTTCCTTGGGCCTGGCTCCCATGCTGGTCAAGGCCATCTTTGACACCATCCAGGAGATCAACGAGGGAGGGGTGACCATCCTGTTGGTGGAGCAGAACGCCCGCGCCGCCCTCCGGCTGGCTGACAAGGGCTACGTGCTGGAGACCGGCCGCACCATCCTCTCAGGCTCAGCGCAGGAGTTGATACGCGACGAGCGGGTTAGGAAGGCGTATTTGGGGGAGGAGTGAAAGCGAGGGCTGGGTGCCAAACGGCTACTACGTTACACGACACAAAAGTGGCGGGTAACATGGAACAGAGCTATGTTAGACGACACATTTGTGTCGCAGCATGTAAGTTTTGCGTCATGATACACCTATCCCAACACGTTCTTTCAGGCATAGACGGTGTGAACCAGCGAGCAAAATATACTCTGATATTGACCGTCATTGTCATTTCAATGATGGTTGTCGTACTGAGCGGCACAGGAATCGAGACTTCCGCCGCACAGGGACCGATACCTTCACCTTCGCCTACTCCATCCCTAGAGGAAAAAGTTACGCAACTTCAAAAGCAAATCGAAGATCTGAACAAAAAGGTGGAAAAGCCGCCAAAGGATGTTTGGGACATAATTAGTTCGATATCGGGGCTTGTTTCAGGAATTCTCATTGCCATCATCGGTGGTCTTGCAACGTATGTTTATCGCGAACGCGAGAGAACTTCGGCGGAATCACATAACAGGCAACAACTTGCTGTCCTGCAAGCACAGACTATTCAAAGTTTCATGCCCCAATTGCAATCGGGTAACGAAAAAGCGATAGAAGCAGCGCTGCTGGCGATAACAGCACTGGGAAACACAGAATTGACGACCAACTTGGCAAAACTGTACAAGGGAAGTGGAACAATCTCAGCCCTGACCAGAATTGCCGATAGCCCTGACCAAGTTATGGCGCAACAAGCGAAACAGTCGCTAGCAACTTTTGCTGCTGAGAGCGAAAAAAGAGTTGCACAACTAATGCGACTCTTCAAAGGTCAGACTGTGTCAGGCGCTCTGTTCGGTCTAAAAGATGATATAACTCTTCCTGTTTTCACAAATGTGATTTTGACGGCAGAGGCACGTGACCACGGTACAGACATTGAAGCCGAAAGCCCCGCTGAGAGATGGCTTGTGGAAGTAAAACTAAGAATTTCTTCCATAAGAGATGTCAAGAGAATCGTCAACATGCTAGGACTACAGCGCCGCCAATCTCCCACAGCAAGAATCTGGTTGGTGGTAATGAGTCCACTGGATGCGACGTATTTCAGGGAGATTCGGCAGCAACAGGAATTTCTAGTATCATCGCTTCCTGAAATCGAAAAACTTGAGGAAATTCTTAGCAGTTAGGGACGTTACTGCGTCGCGAAGTGGCCACGTGTACTGTGCTGGGAAGAAACGTGCGCACGCCGGCCACGCCACGCGTGCGGCGTTCTGGCACGGTCACTCGGTTGAAGTGAACGTTGCTGCCATTCCCCCGTGGCGCGGCGGCGGGCTACAGCGTTATCTGCCATTGCGGGCAATTGAAGAAAGGAGGTCATTGATTATGACAGCCGGCAAAATACAACGCGCATTCGAAAGCGTAGATTCGCCCCGGAAAATGCCGTATGATGCTGTTGTTATCATGGGCGTGGTGGACGATCACGGCAGCATCCTGCCGGGCTGGGATTACCCCTTCAGCATCGCTGAGGAAAAGGCGGTCAGCAAGCTCAAAGACCGCGGATATAAGCGCATTGGCGTATTCCGCGAGCCGGATTTTAAGCTCCTGCGCCGTATCCTTGCCGGCAAGAGCATGAAGGCAGTGGTCTTCCTCGGCCACGGCGAGTTCCACGGCACGACCTATTCCTTCCGCCTGAACCTGAAGGAGAATCTCTCAGGCCAAGACCTCCACGAATGGGCCATGGAAGACGTGGTGAAACCGCGGCTGTCCAAGGCGGCAATCGCGCGGCTGGAGGATAAACCTGCGGTCAAGGACGCGGTGCTCCGGGCTTCGAGCTACAACTTCGACTTGGCGGTGGTGCATTCCTGCCACAGCCTGCGCGATCCGGAACTGCGTTCGGCTCTGGGCGGCGAGTTCCAGGGCAACCCGTGGTATTCCCTCATCAACCTGCCGCCGCTTTCCTCTCATATGCAGTACACCCTGCGCGTCGGTTCAGAAGCATTTTCAAAAGACCCGGTTGGGGCATTGGAGGGGGCGCTGGTGCACGCACTCAAGCGCCTCGGTCAGGTCGATTATTATGATGAAATAGCACGTGGTACCGTAGACCTCTCTAAACCTCCTGATGTGTCGCTGGGCTACCGTTCGGCTCTGCGCGCCGCCCTTTCGGACCTCATAGCAGCTAGACGCCAGGGCGCGAATGTCCAGACCAAAGTACTGAACTCGTTGCGAAAACAGTTCAGCGTGGAATTCAGCCCCGATCAGGGCGAGTATGAGGATTTGTCTCTCGAGGAGGCGGAGGAACTGCTGGACGCAGACGGGCGCACCCACGAAGAAGAGGTCCTCGATTGCGGCGTGCCTACCAAATCATCGAACGGCGAGTTGGGTTGTCGCCACCGTGTGAAGGGCGGAGGGCCGTGTTGGCAACACGAAGACTGCCTCGAACCCCCGGAGGAAGACGAGGAGAGCGGGGGAGAAGTGGAGGAGACTGCTCCGGAAGGAAGAGAGCCGACGCCGGACAAGTGAAGTGAGAAGTGAAGTAGGGACAAATTGGAAAAAAGAAAAGGGGACTTTAAATGAAAATTAAGGCTGCCCGCAACAGCAGATAACATCGGCTAAACGGTTCGCTATGCTCACCTAAATTGCTTTGCAACTTCGTTTAGCCTAAACGTTGACTGCCATTCCTAAGAGTTGTAGGTGCAATTCGCTGAGTCCTTATCCAACCTGGAAGACTACTAGAATCATTTGGCGTGTGGGGAAGTTCAACAATCCACTGTGGCGATTGAGTACGACTCGAGGGCTAGACTTTGTTGGTCTTAGCCCTCGAAGTTTTTAGCACAGGAGGGATAGATGAAGCTACGCGTTCTCTCCAAGCAGGATGTCCAGCGAGCCGTCCCCATGCGGGAGGCCATCGAGATCGTGAAGGGCGCCTTCGCCCAGCTCTCGGCGGGGAAGGCGGTGGTGCCCCTGCGCACCCAATTACCAGTGGAGCGGCACGAGGGGGTGACTCTCTTCATGCCCGCCTACCTCTCGGAAAGCGACGACCTGGGGGTCAAGATCGTCTCTGTCTTCCCCCGCAACCTGGAGATGGGATGGCCCACTATCTTCGCTCTGGTGGTCGTGGTGGAGGCCGCTACCGGCCGTCCGGTGGCGGCGATGGACGGGACCTACCTCACCGCGCTGCGCACGGGCGCGGCTTCGGGGGCGGCCACCGACCTTCTCGCCAGGAAAGACGCCGGGGTGGCGGCCATCTTCGGGGCGGGAGCCCAGGGGCGCACCCAACTGTTGGCGGTCTGTGAGGTGCGGGACATCGAAAGGGCCTGGGTCTACGACACCAACCCGCAGGCGGCGGAAAGATACGCTCAGGAGATGGCGGGACAGGGGAGGGTTCCCGCTGACCTCAAGGTCGCTTCCTCCCCGGCGGAGGCCGTCCGCGAGGCCGATGTCTTGTGCACCGCCACCACCTCCCAGACGCCTGTCTTCGCCGACGCGGACCTCAAGCCCGGCGCTCACGTCAACGCCGTCGGCTCGTTCACGCCGGAAATGCAGGAGGTTCCCGAACAGACAGTTATGAGGGCCAGGCTGGTAGTAGGCTCGCGGGAGGGGTGCCTGTCTGAGACGGGCGACCTGATCATCCCCCTCCGCAAGGGCCTGATCACCGAGGACGACGTCTACGCCGAGCTGGGGGAGATCGCGGCTGGGATCAAGCCGGGGCGCGAGAGCGCTGAGGAAATCACGCTCTTCAAGTCGGTGGGCAACGCGGTGCAGGACGTGTCGGTGGCCCGGGCGGTGCTGACGCGGGCCGAGAAGCTGGGACTGGGCATCGAGGTTGAGCTGTGAGGGCAGGGCAGTCCAGGGGGGCCTGGGCAGGCACGGTGACCGTTCTGCTGGCGGCCTGCTTTTTCTCAACCACCGGTACCATTATCAAGCACCTGGTTCAGAGCTATGCTCTGCCGCCGCTGACAATCGCTGCGGTGCGGATCTCTCTGATAGCGCTGACTCTATTTGCTGTTCTAGGGACGCTGGACCGGAAGTTATTGTACATCCGGCTCCACGACGTCCCCTTTTTCCTGCTGTTTGGCCTGATCTGCGTGACGTTGTTCCAGACTTGCTGGGTGTACACTGTGTCGCTGATTGAGGTTGGGGTGGCGACTGTGCTCAACAACACAGCACCAGTCTGGGCGGTGCTGTTTGCCTGGCCGTTTCTGGGCGAGCGACCCAGTCGAAACACGGGAGTCGCCTTGGTGTTGACGGCTGTAGGCATGGCGCTGGTGGTGCGTGTTTTCGATGCGCGATTCTTCTCCTTCAACCTGGAGGGGGTATTATGGGGGCTAGGCTCAGGTGTGACTTATGGCCTGTACGGCATCTTCAGCCGACGGGCGCTAAGGCGCTATAGTCCCTGGACCACGCTCACCTACGCCTTTGCCGCCGGCGCGCTTTTCTTGCTGGTCACGCAATCGGTAGGGAGCATCGAATCCGCATTGGCCCGGCCCGGCGCAGCAGTGTGGCTGGTGATTTTAGCGTTGCTGCCTACGCTGGGCGGTTACGTATTGTACACCTTCAGCTTGCGCTCCCTGGATGCTGCGGTGGCGGCCATTTTGGTGGCCACCGAGCCGGTGATGGCCGTGCTGTGGGCGGCGATTTTTCTGGGGGAACGGCTGAGCTGGCCCCAGTTAGTTGGGGGCGGAGTAGTGATGGCTGGCGTGGTCGCGTTGCAGCTTAACCGGCAGGCAGACGCGCGCTCAGGGGCTGTACTTGAGGAGCAGTATCAGGCCGATCAGAGCTACCAGAGCGAACTCGATGAGGATCCGCCGATTGAGGAGCTTCAGAAGTCCCTGCCGGGCGAGGCCAGTGATGAGGTAGAAGGTGAGCAGCAGGAAGATGCCAGTGGTCAGGCTGTTCACCTGTGAGTAGCTCAAGACCCAGACGAGCTCTCCCATCACCAGGCCAACGATCAGGGCGTAGAGGCTGGTTCGCCTAAAGCTCTGCTGGATGTCATGCAGCAGGTCCAGGGCCAGCAGGCTGCTCCCGGCCAGCGCCGCTGCGGCCATGAGCAACCCGGTAGCTTGGCTCTCGTGGATGAGGGCGAAGAGGACGAGGGCTGTGAGATAGGCGATGAAGTTCAGGCCCAATCGGACGGCCTTGTAGCCAGGGGCAGCGGGATCAGCGGTGCGGTACTCGGCGGTGATAATCAAGGGGAGAAGAATCCCCATTATCGCCAATCCGCCCAGCATGTAGATTCGATCTGGGGCTTGAGGCAAGAGAATTGCTGCCAGTAGCGTCGCCAGGCCGGGGAGAATCCAGAAGACGAAAGTATGGGGAAGTTCCCGTCCCTGGGACAGAGGGTGAAGCCGCACGATGGAGGCGGTGCCGAGCACAGACAGGCTGGCCAGCAGCGTCGCCGCCAGCCAGTTCTGGGAGAATCTGATGGTCAGAGGCAAGCCCAGGACGACGAAGGAGAAAGCCTCCGTCGGCAAGACGACGACCAGGGACAGGGCCAGACAAAGCAATATCACACTTACCACCGCGCTCAGTTTGTCATAGTTAGGCATCATAGGCCCATTCTATAACCACCCTGTGTTTTTGTCAAACGCCGATAGTCGGCACAGCCATGCCCGGTGGCTTTGAGGGCCTTGATTGCGACAAAGGAGGTTGACATGCTACCGATACGTGATTTCATACCTACCCGCCGCTTCCCTGTTCTTACAGTCAGCATTATCGTCGTTAACACAATAGCCTTCGCCTACGAGTTGTTAGCTGAGGCAGGCGGGACGCTGGAACAGACTTTCTACACCATGGGCGTGGTGCCGTTCGAGGTGACCCACAATTTCGGGCCGGTAGTCGCCCTCAGCTTCCTGACTTCCATGTTTCTCCACGAGGGATTCATGCACATCGCTGGCAATATGCTCTACCTTTGGATCTTCGGTAACAACGTCGAGGACAGCATGGGACGGGGGCGTTTCCTGGTTTTCTATTTGCTTACCGGGTCAATAGCCGGTGCCGCCCAGGTGTTAGCCAGTCCCAACTCTCTTTTGCCCACCATCGGCGCCAGTGGGGCTATAGCTGGCGTCCTGGGAGCCTACATCATCCTATTTCCCCATGCTCGAGTCCAAACGCTGATCTTCCTGGGTTACTTCGTGCGTATGGCCCAACTGCCGGCTCTGCTGTTGCTGGGATTCTGGTTCGTGCTGCAACTGTTCAACGGTTTGCTGGCCTTCGGCATGACGCAGACGGGCGGCGTGGCCTGGTTCGCTCACGTC
>Ga0315537_1004508_pt1 | contig 10115 bp, 8 predicted proteins | sample SalMarSW160270MG_FD_203091 | JGI IMG/M metagenome (GOLD analysis project Ga0315537, IMG submission 203091) | Salt marsh sediment microbial communities from the Plum Island Ecosystem LTER, Massachusetts, United States - Salt Marsh Sediment SW1602-70 ... | reverse complement strand
GCCACCAGTATTTCGTCATTTTTGAAATCGGTGGGTTTAAGGATCATCTTTACTCCATTGCCAAAGGTCAGTTCGGTAAAACCAAAACCGGCGTTTTCGGTTTTACTGATCACCGGCGAAGAAACCGGCTCTTCGGGCAGCAATGGAACATCTTTGACTTCATCGACATAAGCCTCAACCTCTTTTGACCTGACAGATTTGATTATTTCGGCAACTTCTTCTTCAGTGGGGACTTTCACTCCTTCTTTTTCCTGGGCAGTTATAAGGACTAGCAAATTATTCTCAGTAATCCATTTCCCCCCAAGCTTATTAACCTCTTCCAGAGTAATCCCGGGCATAATCTCTTTCACAATTTCATATTCCCTTACATAACCCGGAATACATTCACGGGTCATGTAGTTCCTGACGAATTCATCTGCATAAACTGCCGATACAGTTTTATCGGCTTCTTTTGCACCATTTTCGTAAAATGTAAGAATATCCTTTTTTGCTCTTTCAAGCTCTGAAGGAGTGAATCCATACTGCCTTACTCTTTCATTTTCTGTAAGAATTACTTCGATGCTCTTCTCTATCTGGTTTTCTTTTGCTGCAGCATATAATGAATAAACATCTATAGTACGCCCGATAAATGAACCGTAATCCGATCCGGCATACAGGAACGGAGCGTCAGGTTTTACTGTTATTTCCTGAATCCGGTTGTTCAGCATGCTTGTGTATAATGTACGTATCTGGCTGTTTCTGTAGTCATTATATGTTATAGCATCCGCTTTTGGCTGTTTATACATTACCTGTACTGCGAAGCCTGATGCTTCCTTGTCTGTCACTACGCTTATAAGCGGTTCAGCATTATCGGGTACGCCATATTCCACTCTTTTCTCAGCATTATCGATCTTTGGAACTCTCCCGAAATATTCTTTTATTTTCCCTTCAGCCAGGTCGGGGTCAATATCACCAACAACCACAACTGCCATCAGGTCGGGTCTGTACCAGGTCCTGTAGAAATCACGCAGTGTATCATAAAGAAATGATTTTATTATCTCCACTTTCCCTATTGGCAGTCTTTCGGCATACCGGGATCCTTTAAGCAATACCGGAAGATATTTTTGCATCATACGGTCCTCGGCGCCCAGCCCTAAACGCCATTCCTCAACTATGACTCCCCGCTCTTTATCAATCTCAACATCCTCCATACTTACCTGGTGAGCCCAGTCCTCAAGCACCTGGTAACCCCGGTTGATCCACTCCATACTGTCAGTCGGGACCTTCAGCATATAGATTGTCTGATCAAAGCTGGTAAAGGCATTCAGTTCGGCTCCGAACTTGACACCCATTTCTTCAAGCATATCTACTATACGGTTGCTCGGAAAGTTCTTTGTTCCGTTAAAACACATGTGTTCACAAAAATGTGCCAGCCCCTGCTGCGCGTCAGTTTCACAAATAGAGCCCGCATTTATGGCAAGCCTGAGTTCCATCCTCTGCTCGGGCTTCTGATTGTACTTGATGTAATAGGTGAGCCCGTTATCAAGTTTCCCAATCCTGATAGCAGGATCCGGCGGTATGGGATCATCCGGATTATTGGTCTGGGCATAAATTCCTGTGAAAATAAATCCACAGATAACCAGTGTCAGAATAATCTTAAATTTTTTCATTGTCAGATATTCGTTTAGATAAAACAATAATTCAATGGTGGCTTTATAATTATTTTCATGCAGCGATTCTGGATATCGGGGATCATTGATAATAAAATATAAATTTACATATTTTTATTATTATTACAAGGGTAGAGATGCTGCATGCAACATCTCTACAATTTAATATTTTTAATAAACGTAAATTGACCGTAACACAATAAAATGTTACCTTTCGATTCATTTTTCAAAAAACTAATATTATCATGACTTCTACCCGAAGAAATTTTATCAAGACAACTTCTGTTCTGGCTGCAGGATCTGTTTTACCTCTTAACATACTGGCAAAAGCCAGAAGGAGTGTGGCTCCTTCAGATAAGATTAATGTAGCCCTTGTAGGCGGAAACAGTATGGGATGGAGTGATCTCGAATCATTCCTGAAAAATCCTGAAATCGAATGTGTGGCATTATGCGATGTGGACAGAAATGTTCTGAATAAAAGAACCGATGACATTGTAAAGATGGGACGTCCAAAACCAAAGCTTTACATTGATTACCGTAAAATGCTTGAAAATAAAGATATTGATGTCGTTATTATCGGAACTCCCGATCACTGGCATTGTATGATATTTTGCGACGCCGTTGAAAACAAAAATCATGTATATGTTGAAAAACCTATCGGTAATTCCATTGCTGAGATCAACATTATGCAAAAGGCGATAAAGAAACATGGCAAAATGGCCCAGGTGGGACAGTGGCAAAGAAGCCAGCCTCATTTTGTCGATGCTATTAACTTTCTCCGAACGGGTAAGCTGGGACGTATTCGTACCTGTAAAGCATGGTCATTTGTAGACTGGAAAGGTCCTGTACCAAAAGTTCCCGATTCACCGGTACCTGAAGGTGTTGATTATGAGCGTTGGCTTGGACCGGCACCTTTGCGTCCATTTAACAGAAACAGATTCCACCTTACCTGGCGCTGGTATTGGGAATATGGTAATGGTTTGATGACTGACTGGGGCGTACACCTGATAGACTATATATTATACGGCATGGGTGTATCAGTTCCTGAATCAGTAATGGCAATAGGAGGAAAATATGCTTTCCCCGACGATGACATGGTGACTCCGGATACAATGACCGCTGTTTATGACTTTAAGGATTTTACAATGACCTGGGAACATACTATCGGCATTGGTCTCGGCAACTGGAAAAGACCTCACGGCATGGCATATACCGGAGAAAACGGCACATTAGTACTCGACCGCAGTGGATGGGAAGTATTCCCCGAAAAACAGAGAATGGAGGCTGTCCCCCTGCAAAAGAATGTAGGTTCGGGACTCGATCTTCATGTAAGGAATTTCCTGGATTGCCTTAAGGATAATACCCCCGGGAAACTTCATGCCGATATTGATATAGGACGTAATGTGGCACTTGTGGCACAAATGGGAAATATTGCTTACAGGACGGGCGAAAAGGTCTTCTGGGATAATGACAGACAGCTATTTACATCAAGAACAGCGAACAAACTGATAACACCCGAATACCATAACGGCTATACCCTCCCGAGATACTAAGGGCAATATATGTTATTAAGGTTTTTAAAGTTTGGGATTGTAGGGTTTTCAGGCATGGTTATTGATTTTTCAATAACCTGGCTGCTCAAGGAAAGGCTAAAAATACACCGGTATATTGCCAGTTCCACAGGCTTTATCGTAGCGGCAACATCCAACTATTTTCTTAACCGCATCTGGACATTTGAAAGCAGTGACCCCCGGATTTTAATGCAATATGGCAGTTTTGTAATTATTTCCGTTATCGGACTCGGAATCAATAATCTGTTCCTGTACCTGTTCGAAAAGAAGCTTCCGTTTTATGTTGCAAAACTCTTTGCCATCGGTGTTACGATGATATGGAATTTTCTTGCTAATAACTATATTACATTCAGCGGCTGACGGTCACTTCCATGAACTTGCTGCTGAAGACATCATACAGGATACCCGCTTCCGAGCATATAACGAGTCTGTGTTTTCCTTCGGGCAATCCGTCAATCCTGAAATTACCTGTGACTGATATAGTGTCACCCGGATGCAAAATCTCCGGCTGGGGTTGAATATCAAGATCCCTTTTCATTTCAATGTTGCCATCCATCCTGTAAAAAGCAACCTGGAAAATTACCGGAAATTCAGGATGTTTTATATTTATATTATATGGATATGGATTGAATATCCTGAGATCAAGGTTGTTCTCAGCAGTATTGCTAAATGACCATGAATCATGATGAGGAATTACACATTCCCTCTGCAATGACTGGAAATCTTTATAGATCCTGTAGTACATAGTGTCACCATCCGGCTTTATATGAACAGAAAGCCTTTCCTTATAATAATCATTCAGCCAGTGCGGAACATAAAGAATCTCTTTCCCGTGTATCTTCTCCTCAAAGGGCCAAATGTCATATTGGGTCTTCCGGTAATCTTTATTATTGAGGCTATGTGCAAATTGTCCCGTATAAAAAGCATATACCGAAGGATCCTGGTAAGAATTTGTAAACACAACAGGTCGGTTTCCGGCAAGATTTTCTATTTCTGCTGCCCATTTTCTGTGCCTGTGGAATTCTTTTTTGAGAAATGACACTGGCAGGAAGTCAATTATCAGGGCTGATCGGGCAAATAAAAAAACCGGAACCAGTATTAAAAAAGCTGTTTTAACATATTTGTACTTTTTATATATAAGATCGGAATTAAATACCAGGATAAGCATCGGAATTGTTATAAGAGCAGTCCATTGCGGTTCAATGTGATACCGGAAACTTGCTGCAAGAAAAAAGACAAAAAATCCTGTTATGATATACTTTAATCCTTTTTCAAAAATATCATCGGTCCTGGTTTTATACATTACAAAAAGAAACAATGGCAGTAATAAAGGATTATGTATAAGAAGCTGGTTAAGAAGATATTCCATTAGATTTGAAGGATCATATCCCGAAACCCTGCCAGCAAGATGGTACTGTATCGATGGAAAATCATTTGATACCTGCCATAGAATATGGGGAAGAAACAATAAAAGTGCGAACAGTGAGGCGATATAGAATTTTAGATTCTTAAGCAGTCTGAGGTTTGACAGAATAATAAGAAGCAGCATTACTGCCCCGTGATACTTGCTGTACATTAGTCCGGCCATTGTGATTCCCAATATTATTGTATTTAACCAGTTTTCGTTTTTCAGAAATCTCCTGTAAAGAAACAGGAACAGTGCAGCAAAAAGCAGTAATGGTGGATCGGGAGTGGCAAGAAAACCATAGATATTCACTACCGGAAGTATAGCAATAACCAGTACGATTAAAAGTGCATTCCCCGGTGATTCTTTCTTTTCATCATCAAGTAAAAACCATACTATACATAATGTTGCTGTCTGGCTTAAAACGACCAGCAGTCTTACCCCAAGCTCATTTGAGAATATTGAATAACCAGCACCGATAAGCATGGCTATCATTGGCGGATGATCATAATACCCCCATGCCGGATATCTTGAGAACATCCAGTAATAAGCTTCATCATTGTGAAGGGGAGTGAAAAAGGCCTGAACCAGATTGAGGATACCCCAGATTATAAGAAAAATATAGAAGATCTGCTTTCCTGAAAAATGTAATTTGTTATCCATCAGGTTCAACTCAAAAATCAGGTAAAGATATGCATTATTAATACTCCGGTGAATCAGGAATTAATCGCTGTAAAAGCAGAAAACAATAATATTGAATATCAATTAATTCACCATCAATAAGTATCTTTCTGTTTTTAAATAATTGTATCTTTACTGTCGAATCAACTTTCCTGAGAGTATGTCAGCCAGATTAATGAAGTTGGCCATTTTTATTTTTCTCACGATTCTAATTGCCGGTTCAGGTTGTGCTTCCGAGAGAAAGGTACAACAGATAATCAAGAGAGTTGATTCGTCCTGTGATCTTTCACATCTTGGAAAAAATAAATTATACTATTCGTCGAAGTACAGGAGACATCTGTCAAATAATATAAGGAAGATAAACAGGAATAATCTCAAGTGATACAATTATTCGGCAGTAATTTTTGCGGCTGTTTTTCTTATAGCCGGCCATTTGTTATCAGGGATTCTGGCTCCTACCATCTCAATAACATTACCTGCAAGAAGGGCTCCGAGAGAGCCACATTTATCAAGTGACAGGTCATTTGCATAACCAAACAAAAATCCTGAAGCATAGAGATCGCCTGCACCGGTGGTGTCTTTACATTTGATTGGCAGCGTTCCAACCTTGATTAATTCTTCACAGCGTTGAATAAGTGAGCCCTCCCTGCCGGTCTTAATAACAGCAACTTTGCACATGGCTGCAATTTTTTTCAATGCTTCTTCTGGTTCCCGGCCTGTAAGCGCTTTTGCTTCGTCTTCATTAGCGAAAACAATGTCGGCATATTTTTCAATGATCCCGATAAAATCTTTTTTGCATGCATCGACAACATTATAGCTTGCCAGGTCAATTGCTATTTCCATGTTATTGCTTCTTGCCAGGGTACAGGCTTTAACAACAAGTGGCTTATTAATTATCAGGTATCCTTCAAAATAAAGAATATCGTATGGTTTAAAGTATTCTTCCTTAAGGTCTTCCGCTTCAAGCTCAACGGCAGCACCAAGGTGTGTGGCAAAGGTTCTCTGTGAATCTTGAGATATGAGTGCAACAGCGGTTCCTGTTACCGATTCACGTTTGAACAGTATGTTATTCACCCCTGCTTTTTTCATATCCTCTTCAAAGATGTCCCCTGTTTTATCTCTGCCGATTGATCCTATAAAACCTGCATTTATATTAAGCTTTGCGAGCCCGTGTATTGTATTGGCAGCTGAGCCACCCGAGGCAAAAGCTCTCTCAAAACCTGATGTAGTTTGTTTTATCATTACAGATTTTTGAGTATCAACAAGTGTCATGCTGCCTTTTGGCAGGGAGAATTTCTCAAGGATCTTATCATCATTAATGATTGTCATCACGTCAACAAGGGCATTTCCGATGCCGAGGATATATTTCATAGATAAAATTTTCGATAAAGATATTGTTAAATTCAGTAAAAGCCTGTAATTTTGGCACGCCATTTAAAACTGGTAAAACAAATTCCTCAGTAGCTCAGTTGGTTAGAGCAACGGACTGTTAATCCGTGGGTCGCCGGTTCGAGTCCAGCCTGGGGAGCTAAAAAAGAGTGAGAGTGGGAGCGGGAGCGAGTATCTCACTCTTTTTTCTCACACCCGCTCTCACACTCACACTTTTATTCACAGGTTCTATTCTCACACAATGCGGGAGCGAGTATCTCACTCTTTTTTCTCACACCCGCTCTCACACTCACACTTTTATTCACAGGTTCTATTCTCACACAATGCGGGAGCGAGTATCTCACTCTTTTTTCTCACACCCGCTCTCACACTCACACTTTTTTCATATATTTAGACTCTATAGTCTCGCTTAAATACTAGTGCTAATTCTTATAATCTATTTCATATGTTTGATTTTCAGAAATTAGATGTATATCAGAAATCGAAAGATTTTGGTAAAGAAGTAACAAGACTTCTTTCGAATAAAAGCTTTGACAAAGTTACAAATGATCAATTAAGAAGAGCGTCATTTAGTATAATGCTGAATATTGCGGAAGGTTCTTCACGTTTCAGTAACAGAGACAGGAAAAACTTCCTTATAATTGCCAGAGGAAGTGCATTTGAATGTGTTGCAATATTGGAATACCTTTATGAAATGAACGAACTCAATCAGGAAACATTTAACATTTTAACCAGTAAACTTGAAGAAATATCAAAAATGCTTTTTGCATTAATACGTAAAATGGTCTAATCCCCTTTGAGCGGGAGCGAGAATAATCACGTCCTGCATATCGTAACGAATTATGAAATCTTTTTTGAAGCCTGTAGCCCTGATGTAGGTCTTAGCGAAGGAGGACTCTCACACTAGCTCTTTAGTCTTGCAGTCCTTTCATCTGATGCCTCTCAGACCAATTTTCACAATCTCCCTCCTTTTGATTCGAGTCTTACCTCTCACGGGCAGTGGTATTTAAAAATATTCTATCATGAATAGATTTAAATATTTACTATTAAGCATTTTGCTTATTATTATGGCTGCAATTGCATTACCAGGGAGAATATCTGCTCAACCCGGAATCCCTAAACCTGAAGAACATTTCGGATTTGTTCCGGGTACTGATTATATGCTTTTTAATTATGAGAAGCTGATCGAATACCTTACAAATCTTGACAAGGCATCCCCCATGCTTAAACTCGTAGAGAACGGACAAAGTCCCATGGGCAGGAAAATGTATATTGCCTTCATATCATCTGAAGCGAATATTAAAAATTTCAACAGGCTCCGGGAGATAAACAAGGGAACTGGCACTGAAAGATATCCCATTTGCAACTTTTATCTGCGAGTAATATTTATGCGTGAAGGAAAGTATGATAAGTCAATTGAAAGCTTCAAAAAGACTTTATCGGGCTTTTCACCTGTATCAATAACTGAATTGGGAGTGGCATATAGTAAATCAAATACACTTAATGAAACTCAAAGTATGTTCGATACTCTTGAAGCAAGGGCGAAAACTGAATATGTACCTTACAGCATGCGAGGAGCATTGCTCTCTGAGCTTGGCCGGGATAAGGAGGCTCTTGAATATCTTAAAAAGAGATATATTAAACAAATTTAACTTTTTAATTTCCGGATATTAGTTATTTTTGATCTGGCGAAGACAATTGATCTTTTTAAAACATAAATATCACAGAAAATGAAAAAAAATGTATCAGGTTTGTTTCAGGTAGTGTCATTGATAGTTGCACTACTTCTTGTTGCACCTTTAATGACCAATGCCCAGGCCGGAAAAGCCAATTTTTCAGGCACATGGGCTCTTAATGCAGAAAAAAGTACATTCCCTGAGGGTGGGGGCGGCTTTGGAGGCGGCCAGAGAATGGGGGGCGATATGACAATCACCCAGGATGCCAGTAGCCTGACCCAGTCGCGGGCAGGTCGGGATGGCACAACCAGAGAGACCAAATATATTCTCGATGGAAAAGAGAATGTCATCACTACCGGACGGGGTGATACAAAGTATACGGCCACATGGTCGGCTGATGGCAAGAGTCTGACTTTAGTTACAAAAATGTCCTTCAATGGTAATGAAATGACCTCTGCGGCCGTATGGAGCCTGAAAGACGCAAAAACTCTTTCAATCGAGACCACAAGGCAGGGCCAGAGTGGTGAAGTAAAGACCACTATGGTCTATGACAAGAAGTGATATCAGGGGATTAGTAGGTTCGATGCATGTATCGAACCTACTAGAATCCCATGCTAAATGAGTTCCACAGAGGTGCCTTCATCTCTTCCCATCTCTTCATGGCAGCGTATGCAAAATTATTTGTGTAGTCAGTTACATATTGTTTTGCTTCATCATTTTTACCTGCCCTGACCAATTCCTCAACCTTTTTTTCAACCATCGGCAGCTCCTCAAATGCTCTGTCTTCAAATTCTTTTACAGCCGGTTCAATCAGCTTTCTGCCGTCTCCCCACTTTATGACCGCAAGCCTGTTGGTTTCCCGGAATGACCATATTGCAGCATCGGGTGTATAATGGAACTGACCACATATGCTGAATGATTCCGGCAGCTTCAGGACTCCTGAAAAAATTGGTATCCTTGGGCTTAACGCCGGATTGTCAAAAGAGAACCAGGCAACAGCACCTACTTCATCAGGAAGCCACCTCCGGCACTGGATGATGTGTGAATATGAACACCAGTTCTGGGCAATAGTATATTTATAATCGACAGTACCAGGTTTTAATTCATTGAGCAGCCTGCGTAAATCCGAATTCAGCCAGCTGCTTGCAACAGATGGTTTTGTCTTTTCCATTACTGTCTTTCCATTGTCATCTCTTCTTTGAACAGTCACCATGAGATTCTTTGTGTTGTCGAAATCAGTACCTTCATAGGTCTCCCTGTAATATTTCATAACATCACGGGGAGACAGTTTCTTATCAGGCTTTACAGAAAAAGGAAGTTCCTCGACATCATCAGTAAGATTTAAAGACGGAGCCATGGTGCTTAAAATATAAAACTCGCGTGTCCCGTAAGCTTTGCCGTAGGAACTTATCACCTTCCAGAACTTCATCGGTTCTTTTCCGTCCCAGTAACCAAGATCTTTTGCAACTTTCTGCAAGTCGGTACTATACATGAACCGGTCCGGATTGTTGAAATCGATAGTAGATATCCTTGGCATATTTGCTGAGACGCCCACTTGATCATCAGGTATACGGGCAGCGCACCAGATAGCGGAAGGCTTACCCTTCCCCGAACCTGCTATTTCAAGCTGCCATACCTCCTTCGGATCAGCGAGGGTGATACATTCAGCATAATCGCCATAACCATACTCCTCGGCAAGCTTGCCAATTAATTTTATTGCCTCTCTTGCAGTTGAGCATCGCTG
>Ga0315537_1004507_pt1 | contig 10118 bp, 8 predicted proteins | sample SalMarSW160270MG_FD_203091 | JGI IMG/M metagenome (GOLD analysis project Ga0315537, IMG submission 203091) | Salt marsh sediment microbial communities from the Plum Island Ecosystem LTER, Massachusetts, United States - Salt Marsh Sediment SW1602-70 ... | reverse complement strand
TCTAAATCTTATGAAGAAGATAAAGCAAATGCTTGACCCCAACGGGATTATGAATCCGGGGAACTGGGAGGTAAGCTGATGACCCTGACTGATTTTAAGTACGGCGACGTAATACATCGATGCTTCCGGTGTGGTTACTGTAAATTCCCCATTAACTGGATGGATGTCAATAATTGCCCTGCCTATGCCAGGTTTCGCATGGAGACCTACTCGTGTGGAGGGCGGCTGTGGCTGACCAGGGCCTGGCTGGACGGCGAAATCGAATGGTCGGACCATCTCGCTGATATTTTGTACTCGTGCACGGCCTGCAAAAACTGTGAGGTCAAGTGCCCGCTTAGCTTTAATATCGACATATTGAATATGATGGTAGCTGCCAAGGGTGAGATGGTCGAAAGGGGGGAAATACCCTCTGCGGTAAAAGATTTTCTGGAAAATATTCAGCGGCAGGGTAACCCGTACGGTACCTCCAGAACAAAAAGAGGCGATTGGATGGAGGGGACCGGGATAGAGGAATACCAGGGGCAGGAGTTCCTGTATTATGTTGGCTGTGTCGGTTCCTACGATACCAGGGGCCAGCAGACAGCCCGGGTGCTGGGTAAGGTCCTGCAAAAGGCAGGGGTCTCTTTTGGGGTGCTGGGTAATGATGAAAACTGCGACGGCAACGAGGTAAAAAACCTTGGTGAAGAGACATTGTTCGAGATGCTGGCTGAGGAAAATGTTGCCCAGTTCCGGGGCCTCGGTGTGCAGAAGGTTGTTACCCTGTCGCCGCATTCGTACAATGCCATAAAGAACGACTACCCGGGCTTTAACGGGGACTTTGATGTACTGCACTATACACAGCTCCTGCAGGGCCTCATTCGCAATGGGGGTCTGGATGTCTCCGGCGGATACAATGCTACCGTAACTTACCATGACCCATGCTTCCTCGGTCGGTGGAATGAAGAATACGATGCCCCCAGGGCAGTTCTGAGAGCCATTCCAGGCGTCCGGCTGATAGAGATGGCGAGAAACAGGAATGGCGCTCTCTGCTGTGGCGGGGGTGGTGGCAACTTCTATATAGATTTGCTGGGCGGTAGTGAGGACAGTCCCGCGCGACGCCGCGTCAGGGAGGCCTGCGAGACCGGGGCGAATATCCTGGCAGTCGCCTGCCCGAACTGCCTGACCATGCTCGAGGACGCCGTCAAGGCAGAGGGACTCGAAGATAAACTCGCCGTGAAGGATATTGCTGAGATTGTCGGGGAGGCTTGCGGTATAAAGTAGTATGGATATTGTCGCCTGTATCAAGCGTGTCCCTGATACCTCAGAAGCGGATATCATCAAAATAAGCCCTTCTCAAAAAGATATAGAGAAGGACAGGCTGGTCTTCAAGATAAATGACTGGGACGAATATGTCCTCGAAGCGGCGGTACAGCTCAAGGAAAAGCTGGGGGGAACGCTGACCGCCGTCACGGTAGGGCCTAAGGACTGGGATGAAGTCCTGCGAAGGGCCCTCGCCATGGGTGCTGATAGCGCCATTCGCGTTGACCAGGATGTGAGCGCCGAGGACCCTTATGCTGTAGCTATTATCCTGGAGAAAGTCATTCGTAAGTTGTCGTATGCTCTGGTGCTCTTCGGCGCTCAATCCGAGGATTTCGGCAGCGGACAGCTTGGGGCGATGGTCGCTGAGATGCTCGGTATTCCTCATGCCACCCTAGTCACCGGTCTGGAAGCAGAAGAGAAAAAGGTCCACGTGAAGAGAGAGCTGGAGGCGGGGACTTTACAGTCGTACACTATTGAGCTGCCGGCACTGCTGACTATCCACACCGGGATTAACCAGCCGAGATATATCTCACTGGGTGGCATCAGGAGGGCAATGCAGAAGGAACTACAGGTCATGTCCCTCAGCGACCTGGACTTATCTCTGGAAGCACTTACTCCAATGGTCAGGCTGGAAAAGCTGGAGCTGCCGCCAAAAGGTAAACAGGCGGAGTTGATAACCGGCGCACCGGAAGAGGCAGCCGGACAACTGGCAAAGATATTAAAGGATGCGGGTATTTTCTGATGTCCAGTATACTGGTCGTGGCCGAACGCAGGGACCATGCCCTGGCTGACGTATCTTACCAGGTGCTCAGTAAAGGGAGGCAACTGGCAGACCAGGCACGAGTGGAACTGCTGGCGGTGGTTGCCGGCAGCGACGTTAATGCTCATGCTAAAGAGCTCGCCAGATGGGCAGACAGGGTGCTTACAGTCAAGAGTGACCGGCTGGAGGGACTGCTAGCCGAGCCTTATCAGAGAATAATAGCTGACCTTATAAGAAAGAGGAAACCAGGGATTGTGTTGATGGGGCATAGTTCCTTCGCTATGGACCTGACACCCTCATTGTCAGTGGAGCTGGGGATTCCCCTGGTCACCGATTGCGTTGATATATTCTGGCAGAACGGTGATGTACTGGTTACGCGGTCGATTTACAATGGCAAGGTAAACGCGACGTATTCGTTTGCTCAAAGCGAAATAGTCCTGATAACCGGGCGGGTCGGTGAGTTCTCCGTAGAAGAAGGCCGTAGACAGGGACAGGTTGAGGAGATTGAGTTTGCTTTTGAGGAGGAATTTGACTATAAAAAATTTGAGGGATACCTGGAGGCGGAAGCCGGTGGTGTCGATATAACGCAGGCAGAAGTCCTGGTCTCTGTCGGCAGAGGCATAAAGGACAAGAAGAACCTGGAAATGGCTGAGGAGCTGGCCAGAGTACTTGGTGGTGTGGTCTCCTGCTCCCGGCCAATAGTAGACTATGGATGGTTGCCGTCAGAGCGTCAGGTAGGACTATCCGGTAAGACCGTGCAACCGAAGCTATATCTTGGTCTCGGCATCAGTGGTGCCTTCCAGCATTTAGTTGGCATGAAGGGTGCCAGGATGACGATTGCTATTAACAAAGATGCCAAAGCGCCTATTTTCAACGTAGCTGACTATGGAATAGTAGATGACCTGCTTAAAGTCGTACCAGCACTGGTTGATAAGATATCTGAACTTAAAGGCAAGACCGAGTAGCTAAGACTCCGCGGCTTCTCACGAAGGGTAGTGGTACTTGAGAAGCTAAATTCACCAGCACCAGCAGGAGAGGCAACGCAGGCTTAAGCAATCTCGGTTTAAAATCAAAACCTGAACCGGAGGACATAGAGTGGCAGATTATCATTATCATGTTGACACGAGTGAGCAACGCAGCCGATTGAACAGACTGAAACCCGAACTGTTACAGAGCTTCGGTGCCTTCAACACCAAAGTCTTCGAGGAAGGCGCATTGTCACAGAAAGTCAAGGAACTAATTGCTGTGGCCGCCGCCCATATCACACGGTGCCCGTACTGCATTTCCGGACACACCAAGCGCGCCAGGCAGTTCGGCGCAACCGATGAGGAAATAGCCGAGGCGATTTTCGTGGCAGTGGCGATGAACGCCGGCGCCTCGATAGCTCATTCAAGCATTGCGATGAAAGCTCTGGAATAAACACCTTAGAAGAATACTGTCCCCACGGGCGGCTCTGTTCCTTGAGTGTGTCATTGCGAGAGGGCTTCAGCCCCTCGGCAATCTCTTTTCTACACCCGACGAGATTACTCCGTCGCTACGTTCCTCGTAATGACAGCTTAACCAACCAAATGCAAATAAAACCTGATCAACGCTGCCTTAACAATCTGCAAGTTTGAGGCTGTCCAAAATAGTTTCTTATCATTGTCATACTCTGCGTAAGCCGGCAGCGTACATCTCATCCTTCAAGGTCACCAGGCTAGCATCATACTTTATCATGTGACAGCATAGCATTATCTTTCTATATTACTTATAATTATAGTAATAAATGGAGGGTTATGCGATATGGTAACTGAAATCAATACAGCATACCCCAGTCGCTATGAAAGTGAGGTGCTTCTGCGCGACGGCTCAAGTATCCTGCTGAGACCAATAAGAATTGATGATACTAATAGATTCATTGCCTTTTTTTCCAGACTGAGCACACGTACTAAGTACCTGCGCTTCCACCATATTCCGAAAGAGATGGGCCTGGAGGATGCCACTCGCTTCTGCACGGTAGACTATATTAATACCTTTACCCTTGTCGCTGAAGTAACGAAACAACAAGGCAAAGAAATAGTGGCCGTCGGACGATATTACCGGCTTCCCCGCGCACACTCTGCAGAGGTAGACTTTGTTATCGAGGACTCTTATCAGGGCAAGGGTATCGGTACCAAGCTCATGGAGTACCTGTCTTATGCAGCCCTCGATAACGGAATCACAACCTTTGAAGGTGACGTGCTGGCTGAAAATGAGCAGATGATTAATGTCCTCAGAGCATACGGCTTCCATATTACCAGTGAGCTTGAAGCAGGCGTATATCATTTCACCTGTCCGATAACCCGGACGGGGAAGGTGATAAAGAAAGGGGAGGATAGAGAACGTATTGCAACAGTGGCCTCAGTCTGCTCAATCCTAGCACCGAGTTCAGTGGCACTGATAGGAGCTTCCCGGCATCGCGGCACAATTGGACAGCTTCTCCTCCAAGGTATGCTGCAGGGTGGTTTTTCCGGAACAGTCTATCCCGTTAACCCTGAGGCTCCCTCAGTAATGTCAGTAAAGGCCTACCCTTCGGTACTCGATGTTCCCGGTAATGTGGACCTGGCCATTATCGCCGTGCCCGCCCCGGCAGTAAGCAAGGTAGCTGATGAGTGCGGGCGTAAAGGAGTACGCTCCATAATCGTTATCTCGGATGGGTTCAAGGAGAGAGGGCCAGAGGGCGCAGCCAGGGAAAAGGAGCTAAGGAATATTGCGCTTGGTCATGGTATGCGGCTGGTCGGGCCGAACTGCATGGGCGTCATCAACACCGACCCGGCAGTGGCTCTCAACGCTACTTTCTCTTCGGTCTTTCCACCACGGGGTAACGTTGCCTTTCTCTCGCAGAGCGGGGCGATGGGGCTAATAATTCTGGAATATGCCAATAGCCTTAATATGGGCATTTCCACTTTTGTCAGTGTGGGCAATCGTGCCGACGTTTCATCCAACGACCTTCTGCAATACTGGGAACAGGACCCGGCGACCAGGGCCATCCTGCTCTACCTGGAGTCATTTGGCAATCCGCGAAACTTTGGCCGTATCGCCCGGAGAGTCTCGGCTAAAAAGCCGATAGTAGCGGTTAAGAGCGGCAGTACCCAAGCTGGCGCGCGCGCCGCCTCATCACATACCGGTGCCATGGCTACCTCCGACGTAGCTTCTGACGTGCTCTTTCGCCATGCGGGTATCATCAGAGTAAATACCATGGAAGAGCTTTTCGATGTGGCCATTTTGCTCTCGAACCAGCCACTGCCCAGAGGTAAGAGGCTGGTGATAGTAACTAACGGGGGTGGTCCCGGTATAATTGCCGCCGATGCTTCAGCGCGTAACGGTCTGCTGCTCCCGGAGTTCTCGGAGGATACTACCAATAAACTGAAATCTGTCCTAGAACGGGACGTCCGTCTCAATAATCCCCTCGACACGACTGCCGGTGCTACTGCAGAGGAGTTCTATCAGATATTGAAAGTACTCGCTGGTGACAAGGACAATGATGCAGTTCTCGTCATGTTTATACCGCCAGTGGTGATAGGTACAGAAGCTATGGAAGATGCCATACGTCACGTTGCTCCAGTTTTCTGGCGACAAGGCAAGCCGCTTTTAGCCTGTTTTTTGGGTGAAAGAGGCTTCAAAGCAAAACTGGGCTCAAGCGGTAAGTATGTGCCATGTTACCATTTCCCCGAAGAGGCTGTGTCAGCACTTGCCAAGGCGGCTGAGTATTCGGAGAGACGCAGGAAACCCAAAGGCACCATCCCCAGAATCCGCGGCATAAAACGGAAAAAGGCGAGGGAAATAGTTGAAGGAGCCATGATGCGTAGCTCCCAGAGGCCACTATGGCTCTCAGCAGGAGAGATAGCCGGGCTACTTGGATGCTACGGTATACGCTTCGCAGAAACCCTGATAGCCAAGACACCAGCCGAGGCAGCGGCTTCAGCCTCAACGCTGGGTTTTCCGGTTGCTGTCAAGCTTGCTTCTCTTACCATCTCACATAAAACTGATGTTGACGGAGTGAAGCTTGACCTCTGCTCAATAAGTGAGGTCAAACGCGCCTTCCGCGATATTAAAGAAAGTCTTGTAAAGACTGGCCGTGCACACGAGATGGAAGGCGTGACAGTGCAACCTATGATTAGCGAAGGCATTGAAACAATCGTAGGGGTAACACAGGACCCCATCTTCGGGCCATTACTAATGTTTGGTTCAGGTGGAATATATGCCGAGCTAATTAAGGACGTGGCCTTCAGTATACACCCTATTACCGACCTGGATGCCAGGGAAATGGTGAGTTCTATTAAGATGGCAGAGTTGTTCAAGGGGTACCGTGGCCTGCCACCCAGTGATACTCAGGCAATTGAAGACCTGCTATTGAGAGTCTCGGCACTGGCTGAGGACATGCCGCAGATAGCTGAGCTGGATTTCAACCCTGTGAAAGTTATGCCACAAGGGGAAGGCTACTGGGTAGTAGATGCCAGAATAATGGTGAAGTAAAAAATATCTATGTGATAGAATCACGTAGACTTAGCCAGGTCACACTAACTATCTTCAGCATTGCATTGAAATAGAAAAGACAGATTTTTTCACTTTAAGACGGTATATTAATTAACTCTTTTTCCTTTACTTCCTTCCTTTGAGCCTCCATCACTAAACGCCTCGCAGCATCCAACTTATCTAATTCATCAAGTTTAGGCCACCACTTCAACTCTTCAATACAGAAATTCTTATCATCTTTACTGAAACGCACAGCAACCAACAAATGACCAGTCTTACGAGCAGTCTCTAGTAGTACATCCATCTTACCGTATTCACCTCCTTCCTCAGTTTCGTATCTATATATCCATGCTACTACAGTAAGACGGGATAACAAATAACACTTTAGTACTACACATGTACGTTACTATTGGTACCTATGCAGCGAAGACAAATCCCTTGTGTACCCCCATACTGCTGCCCTCTCCAAATTTCGTGAAGACCTCGTAGTAATGACATCATTCTGCCTGGTAACGTTGTGTCTCTCCTTGTGCTTAATGCCACCTCTCTGATAGACTGGACTCGTCAGATTCAGAGTAAGGAGTGGAGTTATGCACCTGCTCGAGCCAATAACAATCAGAGGTGTCGAGTTCAAGAACCGGATGGTCATGGCACCGATGCTGGTAGGGATAGGCATCAGAAATGCCAGGGCAAGGGCCTACTACCTGGAACGCGCCAGGGGAGGTGTCGGCACCATCATAATGGGAGGGACACCGGTAGATGTCTTCGCTACGGATGATGCCTGGGGACAGGCAGGAGGTGTCGATGCATTCCTCGAGGGAATACGGCCCGTCACCGATGATATCCACCAGACCGGGACGAAGGTGGGTATACAGCTCTGGCATGGCAACGTCTTTCCTGCCGGTACGGCTAATCCCCAGGACACGCGTGGTGAGCCGGTAGCGCCATCAGCAACCGGTGATATGCGTGAACTCACCATTCCCGAGATTGAAACGATAATGTCCGGATTCGCTCAGGCATCAGCCAACGCCCGTAAGGCAGGATTCGATTTTATCGAGGTCCACGGGGCGCACGGCTACCTCACCTGCCAGTTCTTCTCCCCGGCCACCAACCAGCGCCATGACCGATATGGGGGTGACCTGAACGGCCGCATGAGGTTCGGCACAGAGTGCGTCGCCAGGATAAGGTCATCTGTAGGGGATGACTTCCCCATCTTCTACCGGCTGGGGGCCTGGGAAGACATCCCCGACGGCATCACCACAAACGATAGTGCTCAATTTGCCGCCGAACTGGAGAAGGCTGGAGCCGACGTCATAGATGTATCCCTCGGCAGAATGACCGGAGAGGGACTCACGACGAGCCCGGGACCGGAGTATCCCGAGGGCACCCATGTCCCCTTGGCTGAGACCATCAAACGCAGGGTAAAAGTACCGGTAATAGCCGTTGGTCGTTTCCGGACACCGGAGGCGGCCGAGGCGGTGCTGGCACAGGGCAGGGCCGACATGATTGCCATCGGGCGGCAGCTTATCGCCGACCCCTACTGGCCGGAGAAGGCGACCACAGGGAGAGCCGAAGACATTGTGCCGTGCATCAGCTGCGACACCTGCTTTGAACCTGCACGGGAAGGCGGCAGGCTGAGGTGCTCGGTGAATGCTCTGGCGGGCAGAGAAGCCGAACTGAAGATTGAACCTGCCCCTGAGGCAAAGAAGGTCATGGTGGTGGGTGGAGGACCCGGTGGTATGGAAGCGGCCCGGGTGGCTGCCCAGCGGGGCCACCGGGTCACGCTGTACGAAAAGCAAAATGAACTGGGGGGGCAGCTCATCCCGGCATCAATACCACCCTATAAATACGAACTGGCCCGCCTGAAACAGTATCTGGCCCGCCAGCTTGAAAAGAGCGGGGTCCGGGTCAGGCTGGGTGTGGAGGTCACACCGGAGCTTGTGGAACAGGAACAGCCCGATGTCTTTATCAGCGCTATCGGCCCGATATCACTGACGCCGGAAATACCGGGGACGGAAAGAAATAAGGTGGTAACCGACCTCGATGTCCTTTCGGGCAAAGTCGATGTCGGGGAGAGGGTAGTCGTTATCGGCGGTGAACTATCCGGCTGTGAGACAGCCGACTTTCTCTCGGAAAAGGGTAAAAAGGTGACTGTAGTCCGTCGGGGTCCCGAAATGGCTACCAGCATCTTCTCCAGCGCCCGTCAAGCCCTGCTGAACCGGCTGGAGAGGAAGGGCGTTGTCCTCATGCCAGGTATCAAGGAATACCGGGAGATAACCGAAGAAGGACTGCTCATAATAAATAGTGAAGGGAAAAGCCAGTTGCTCGAGGCTGACAGCATTATCCTCGCCACCGGGGTTACCGCCAATGACCGTCTGGCAAAGGCTGTCCAGGGTAAGGTCGGTGAAGTCCACCTAGTGGGTGACTGTGCTGAGCCGGGGCGCATTCTGGACGCCATTCGCGATGGCTCAAGCGTCGGGCGAGACATATAAAAGTAGTAGTTTGTCATTGCGAGCCCCCTTTATTGTCATTGCGAGGGGGCTTTAGCCCCCGCGGCAATCTCTTTTCTGTGCCTGACGAGATTGCTTCGTCGCTATGCTCCTCGCAATGACGTAGCCGGGCCTGCCTGATACCCCCACTGTCATTGCGAGCCCCCTTTATTGTCATTGCGAGGGGGCTTTAGCCCCCGCGGCAATCTCTTTTCTATACCTGACGAGATTGCTTCGTCGCTGTGCTCCTCGCAATGACGGGGCCAGCTGTTCGCCCTCGCAATGACGTAGTCGGGCCTGCCTGATACTCCCACCGTCATTACCAGGGGGTTTTATCCCGCTTCGGCAGGCTCCAATGCCATTTCTGGCGCACCTATCAGACCCCCCACTATAAATCCTGAACTAAGTGACTCTGATAACCTGTCCCACCAATCAACAATATTTGTCCGCCGGGGTCTTATTTATGGTTCGTTTTACCCTTAAAGCAAAACAGGCGCCGTGATAATCTCATACATAAAGGGGCAAAATCACAACGAAAGGAGGTAGTTGATGCTCAAAGCAATAAGGAAGAAGTTCCGCTACGGGGAAAAAGGGTTTACGCTGATTGAGCTGCTGGTGGTGGTCGCCATCCTCGGTGCGCTGGCTGCCGTGGCTATTCCCAATGTCGGCAAGTTCATTGGTGAGGGGAAAACCGAAGCCCAGGAGACGGAGCTGCACAATGTACAGACTGCCGTTATGGCCTTAATGGTTGAAAGCGATACCGGAGAACTAACCACAGACTATACGGACGTCACTGACATGGCCACAGTTACAGCCCCACAGGGTGCCGGAACTATTAATCTGGCACAGTACATGACGGGGCTTGAAGGCACTTCAGTGCAGTTAGGCATGGAGTACGACATTACCCAAACTGGCATCGTTACCCAACATGCCCCAGCCGCCCCGTAGCACCCAAAACCTCCTATTACTCCCCTCATAAAGAGGCCTATATCTCTGGACGGTTATAGGCCTCTTTTGTTCCACCCGACGAGATTGCTTCGTCGCTACGCTTCTCGCAATGACGGAACAAGCAGCAG
>Ga0315537_1004506_pt1 | contig 10118 bp, 11 predicted proteins | sample SalMarSW160270MG_FD_203091 | JGI IMG/M metagenome (GOLD analysis project Ga0315537, IMG submission 203091) | Salt marsh sediment microbial communities from the Plum Island Ecosystem LTER, Massachusetts, United States - Salt Marsh Sediment SW1602-70 ... | reverse complement strand
CACAAACCATTTTTTGCCAACTGACGTTGGGTTATTAATTTACCGCAATGGAAACAAGTGTATGCTTCCATACTTACCCCATACACCTAATAAAAATGCCAGTTCTTCTTAACGCATCAGTAGTTGTTAATGATATACTGTGCGCACCTGCGAAATTAGGCAATTGAGTAAGTTCGCCCATTGAGGATGATATTTGAACTAAATGTCCACTCGATGCAGAAGCAATTCCATACATTCCACCACTATTATTCGATTCGCTGCTGCCATTAATCGTATAGCAATCACTTCTAAATCCATAACATTGCACTAGGCCATAATCACCAGAAGAAATATCGCTGTCAGCAATTCCACAAACATACATAGAATCAACTTCAGCATTTGCAAGAAAAGCATCTAGTCCATCATTTACCCCGTCAAAATGAAAACATACAGGGCGACCTCTTAATAGGTTTTCACCAGCTTTAACAACAATGAAAACCTTTTCAGGTGCTCCACCAATTCTTTGAACTAACATAAGAACCTCCTTTCGCTTACAGGCAACGAATAAAGATTCCTGTCAGCCTCACTGCATTAGTAGTTGCAAGTGAAATACTATGAGCACCAGCAAAGTTTGGAAGCTGGGTCAATTCACCCATTGAAGATGAAATTTGTTTCAAATGCCCACTGGACGCAGAATCCAGTCCGTACATACCACCACTGTTATTAGATTCTGTACTAGCATTAATAGTATAAACATCACTACGAAAACCGTAGCATTGTACCAAACCATAATCGCCACTGGCAATATTTGCATCAGCAATACCACAACAATATATCGAATCTACTTCAGCATTTACCAGAAAAGCGTCCAAACCATCATCTGTTCCATCGAAATGGAAACAAACGGGCCGACTCTTTAAAAGATTTTCACCTGCTTTTACAACAAGAAAAATCTTCTCAGGGTCGCTTCTGTTAATTCTTGAAAACAACATAACTGACTCCTTATACTTCGCTTGTAGCAATAAGGGGGGAACTCCCCCTTATCACCTGTTGTTTATGCAGCAAGGCTCGCATCAATATTCATAAGCGCACCTTGTTTTCGCCTATTAGAACAACAAAGCTCAGCCATTATATAGATAATGGAAGTCTTTGCTTTTTGATTTTCAGGTTGAATAAAAGGCCCAATTGTTAAATCTTGGCCTTTTGCCACAACAAAGTCAAGGTATTCCGAATTTAAGAAATACATATTATGCTTTGTGTATGAATAATCATCAACAGTTGTAGGGAGAACACTTGTCGTATCAGTATAAATATCAGGCATATATTCATCCCACATTACAGTTGAACCCCTAAACTTCAAACCACCAAATCCAAGATCAGCGATCTTTTCATTAATGATTCGAGTCTTATCCCTACATGCGCTTTCATAACTTTCATACGCATTTTGATCCGTAATAATAATATCAGGGAAAGACCTTTTACCACCAGAACCACCCTTGGAACAACTATTATACATATTTCCCATTCCTGCCACAAGGGCTGCCCAAGTAGTTAGATTAGTTGTATTAAACTGATTTCTCCACCATGAATAAGTATTTTGAGCAATACCACCAACTGTATCTGCATCTGAAGGTGCTTTCTGAACGAACTCAGAAAGTGGTAGAAAATCAGCAGCAACGTTATCTTGAGAAATTCTACCGATGGTCATTGCTTCTATTTCTTCGACCATCGACATTTCAGCTTCATTAGACTTTGCCTGAAGCAAGTTAATTATCTTATGTTTACCTGAATTTTTAACAAGTTCCTTATTAGATATAGAGATAGAACCCGCAACTTCTTTCCACTCATAGTAAGCAGAAGTAATATTATCTTGCGGGGTTGTATCAATAATATCATAACCACTTGACATGGAAGAAATAGTTGTATTCCTACCATATTGCAAAGGAATGACAATTCTTTCTCCACCGTCCTCAATTCTTTTTCTACCATTTGCGTGTAACCAATAGAAAAACGGACACGCATTGAAGATATTATCGTATAACTTTTTACGATAATTCATTAATGTGGTAGAAAGAATAGAATCAAGGTTATATGTAAAGCTAGCAACCGCCACGATTCACTCCTTTCAATTACTCATTCAACTGCTCTAACGTCTGATTGAAAGCATCCATCATCGTTTGGGCAGGTTTTTCTGCAACATTCACGACACTCTTCCGCAATGATCCAGACTCAACTTGCTTCTTAGGATTAACCTTTGGTTTTGCTTTTGGCTTTTGTTCACCAGTAGGTAATCCAAGATCAACTTTTGCCATTTTCAATAATCTTGGCAAATTGTGATACATAACAAAGTTGCCTTTCTCATCTTTGCCATACTCTTGTGCAATTTCATCCATCTTGGCAATGACTGGACGGTCAACTTTGTTAGAAGCAAAAAAAGTCCGAACATTACTCTTGAGTGTATCTTGTGCTGACTGAGTAATATTAGATTGAACACCATCAACTTTAGTTTCTAGGTTTTCTATAACACCTAGTAACTTTTTGAAAAATGGTGCATAGTAATCCTTCTCTTCAAACTGGAAGGAGTCCTCTAGTTTAGGCTTATCCTTGTGGGATGCATCAGCAGGGATTTGTGCTGGTTGCACATTAGATTGTGCTGCAGCTAGTTTCTCCAATACAGACTCAGCCAGTTCAGCTTTAGTTTTTAAAGCCTCCATTCCAGCTAATTTTGAAGAAACTACACCCTCAACATTCGTAATGACATTCAGCATAGCCTGCTTATGCTCTTCAGGAATATCCTTTAAAAGTTCTTCTTTGTTAAAAAGTGGTGCTTCCTTTTCTTCACCACTTTCTTCTTCTTCTTCTTCTTCTTCTGATTTAATACCACCTAATGAATCATCATCAACCACAATGGTAAAATCTTTTCCATCTTCGGAAATACCAACTTCTAATTCTTTTTGCATAATGTCCTCCTTAAAAATGTTCTTCTATTGTCAAATGAAAAAATTTAAAATTTTCCATAATTTCCATAAATTGTTTAAATGTTTTTCCTGAATTTAAAACTGCTCTTTGACCTTTAAGTTTTCCAATATGTTCGCCGAAAATAATACAACCTTTTGTATCTTCAACATGATTTCCCGCATGAAATAAAACATCTTTTCGCATTGGAACATCTAATACTTTATATGTATTTCCAAACTTTGGAGAATTGTGTTTAAAACAAATATATTGTCCCGTAGGAATACAAGAAATATTAGCTTGATTTTCTTTATCAGGCGGTTCAAGTGTTGCACAAAATACTGTTTTGTTAATTTTCATCATTCCAAATGTACCAAATGAAGGATGATTTTCAAGCCTAACAATTTCAATAGCTGGTGTAAAAACCATAATATTATATTTCTCTTCCTTGTAATCCACCATCATGCACCCTTAATTTTCCTACATCATTTGCTAATTTTGTATCATTATGTCGTTTTAATGCATCATTTAATTCAGTTCTATTTTTTACAAATACTGGTTCATGGTCAATATCATTAACCCATTGTGGCTTGAATGATCTAATTTGTGTAGATGGTTTCGATACAATTTGGGAAGTAGATAAAATTCTTGAACAACGTCCACCACATTCAGTACATTTAGCAAATATAGAAGCATTGAGTTCTTGAATTTCTTCAAAAATATTGCCACATCGTTTGCACTTGTACTCATATATCGGCATTACTTCTCCTTTGCTTGTTGTTGCTTTTGTTTCATTGCCGTTAAAAATTGCATCATTTTTTGTTCTTCTTCTGGTGAATTAAGAATTTCATTAGCAGTTAATAATGGAAAATATTTGGGTAAACTCTTTAGAATTCCACCAAAATTAACCTTTAACATTACTAACTCAGGAGGCATTTGTGAAAGAAATTGAAATACACTCATAAGTTCTTGTCTTTCAAGTTCAGGAATTTTTGGAGCTAAACTTCCAATTTCTACACCAACAGTATAATCTCCTGAAATAGATTCTCTATTAATTGTTTTCCATTGTTTACCTAATTCACCAGCTATTTCAACAGCGTTTTCAAGAGTTAAATTAGATTGCATAGATTGTAATAGCTTATGGCCAATACCAGCCATAAAATCAGCAACTAAAGATCGTCTATCTCCTTTTCTTATTTCACCACCACCAGAAATTTTCGATGCTTCATAAGCTGTTTTTCTGCGTTCAACAACCCCTCTTTCCATTTCAGTTGAACCAGCAGCTTCTCTAAAATCAATAAGTGTTTGTTGAAAGTTTGCATAAACTGCAGGGTCTAATTGTGCATCTTCAAGAGGAATAGGCATGTTTTCCCAATATTTAAAGAAAATCCCATCTTCTGGGTCTTTCAACTTATCCATTTCAGTAACACCTTCATCACCAGGAAAATCACCCTCTTTATATCCATATTTTCTTCCGTATCTTTTGGCATGAGTCATAATCATTCCACGACCCATATTATATTCTTCTTGGATAGGCTTTAATGGTTTAATATCTGACATTGGATATGGTTTATCAGGTACTTCATTGAATCTCAAAAATTCATATGGTGAACCTTCAATTCCATCAGGAGTTTTTTCATCACGCAAAAATTCATCATGCCCATCAGCAACTACAAGAAGTTTATCATGTTCAAGATCATAAAGTTCATATATTGTAATCCTTTGAAGATCAGCTTCTAATTCTGGATGATCTGGCAACTTATCATCTTCAACTTCCATAGTAGGCTGTATGTTAAAACTGGCTTCAAGATTGTCAGTATTTTCATACAAACTACTATTCTTAACATCATGAAGAGATTTTACTATTTCTTGCCCAATATATCTACCATCCTCAAAATAATTTTCAATTTCAGGATCAAAAAGCATATGCATAGGAGAAGTTCTTCTAGCATAAAATGCTTCGTTTGTAAGGATATTTTCTTCATCATCTTTTAAAACTTCACCAGTTATTGGATCGGTTTCATAAATCGGAGTTCCATCAATTTCTTCACCAAGAACTTTGTTTTTTCCAAAATTAGTATTAACTTCAAAATTTCCAGAATATCCAACTTTTATAGTACCAAACGAAAAGAACGCATCTAAAATAGCTAATCGAACTTGCTTTTTTAATTCAATGCCAAGGTTTTCTTTCGTATAATAATTCAAAAATATTTGTGCTAATTGAGCATCCCTTGCTAATGCTTCCATAAATCTTGCATTAAATGTCTGCTTTGGACGACAATAGAATTGAGGATTTTGAAAATATAAATATGGAAGCTGTGTTTTAATATGAGAAAAAATCAAATTAACAACAGGTTTTTCACTCAACGATACTTTGCGATCACCCCATTGATTTCCTTCAAGAAATTGTATATATTTAGCAACATCTTTTAATTGCTTTTTTCTAAACTTTTTTGATCTTTCTATACGATCTCTCCACACATTAAGACGTGGATTTTCAGCTGGAGTCATTGGCATTAATATGTCCTTTCATTTACAACTAACCTATTATCTTGATCTTGACCTAAATGAAAATTTTGATTATTTCCGTCAAATACTCTTTTTAATCGTTTCTTCCAAGAATGCAAACTATTCCTATCATAATCTCTGGGAATAACTTTCTTACTAGAACTTACTATAATTTCTTGTTGCATTTGCAATACATCAGCTAAATCATCATGTCTAGCTTTTGGAAATCGTAAAAGTTGTTCTTCTAACTCTCCATCTCTTTCTCCCTCAATATGAAAAATACAACCGCTTTCATACCATCCTGACATTGACTTAATAGAATATTCTTTATTTTCTGCTGTATTTTTCTTTAATGGAACCATATTCATAAATCTTTTTTCTTTTATCATTCTTCGTTTTAAGAAAAAAGAAAGTAGTTTTTCGATTACTGAAGTTTGTGCTCCAAGTTTAATACAATGCCATTCAAAATAAAGTTCAAACATTTTATCCATTAAAGTAATTGGATCAACTTGACCTGACCAAGTTTTAAGAACATATATATTTTTCTCATGATCTGTTGTCGTAATCATAATAGCAGAATAATCATTCTTGCCTTCAGTAACAGCACCATCCATTGTCATAAAAGTAAGTCCAACAGGAACTTTAACGCCATCTTTTCTGGTTATCATTCTTTTATCAGAACTTAAAGTGAAATATTTAAACCATTTCTCTTTAAATATAGCATCTTCTTGCGGAATTGGGTCTAACATATAAAGACAAGAAAACAAATAATTTCCCATCTTTTTATCTTTTTTGATTTTTTCTAATTCATGAATCGGATACCTTTCTGGAAATGTTGAATTACCATCTAATATTGCAGGAACTTTTATAACTTCTACATCTTCATCCTTTTCCAAATCTCCATATAAATCATAATCATCCCATCTAGTTCCAATAACATCCATTGGAGTTTGGGGGTTGTCCCGTAATGGAAAGACAGCTTTATAAAACGTCTTTATTTTCTCCATTTGATCCCTAGTTGTGCTGTTTTCTCTGGTCACCAAGTCGTCCATTTTGATATAATCATAGTGCCGAGAAGTCAACGTGCTATCTGGCCCAAACGCTTCAAAAGTACCTTCCATAACGGGACGCCCACCTCTGTTGGGAACATGAATCTCATTACCCTTCCATGTGGTTTCAGGTGCATGCGGTTTCACAGGACACCAATCAGGAAAGAACATGCGAAACCTACGGTTGGTAAGATACACGTTCCCAATTGCATTTACCATCGAAACTGAATTTGCTAATACACCGGAAACGATTAAAATTCGAATCGAAGGATTCTGCAACTGTAAAGCAATACTATCAGTTATAGTCAAAATAGTTGTTTTAAAAAATCCACGTGGAATTAACCACAATCGAATATTCTTTTTTCTTGGTTCTTGAAGTTTTGTACAAACATATCTATAATGAAAATTTACAGTTAAATCTTTATATTCCAATAAATCTTTTGCAAGAAAATATCTATTGGTTTTATAATCTTCTAAAATTTTGTTTTCAATTTGATTTGTCATACTGACGTTACTGCCCTATCTTCTGAAAAACTTTGTCTAATAAATCTTAAAGTAGTTGTCCCATGATCGTCCACAAATTCTTGCTTTGTATAAACAGTGCCATTATTATCTACATAATTATCTGAAAATGGTTGTCTTGTTAGTGTATCTCCATCAGTCGTTACATAATTTTCAGAAAACGGTTGTCGTACAAGAAAAAGAACTTCATCTTTTGAAAAATTTTCTGAAAATGCCATTCTTACAAGCAAATCCCCTGCTGAAAAAATAGCTTCTGCTGCTAATTCAGGAAGTACACTTAACAATCCCCATGAACAAAAATAAGATGCTGTCTCTGCTGCACTTCCTCCACCGTAAAACCAACTGCCAGAATAAGGCAAATAATTCATTAATCTCTAAGTCTCCTATAATACATCATTATAGCAGAAATAGCAGTTCCTATGAACGGCACAGTGGCCAACAACCCCCAGGAACAATAAAAAGCTGCTGTTTCGCTTGCTGAAGCCCCGCCATAAAACCAATATCCGCAGTAAGGAAGATAATTCACTTTTTAATCCCGAACATTCTTTTCCACCAGGGCAACTTGCTTGCCCATTTCTTCCGCATCTTGGCCTCGAACTTTTCAAGGTGCCGGATATAGGCAGACAGTTCCTCAGTATGCAGACGTTTTGCCATATCTTTTAAGTAGAGATTCAGTTCTGCCCCGCTTGTAAAAGTTTTCTCTTTTTGCTCGATCTCGGTATAGACGGTGATCATAGCCTGGTCTATCACATGATCCGGTATGTTGAATTTCCTGAGCCATTTCACTTGTAATTCTGGAGAAGGTGAATTTGCATCTTTGTATGGTTCATGTAATTCTTTAAAGTCCATAAATCCTCCTTGTTACCAACTTAAAGCATTTCGTTGTGTTGTTGCACCTAAATCCTGAACATTACCCGTAGCAACATCGGCATTGTCAGCGAGATTCCTTAGAGCAACGTCACCCGAGGCCTCGGTAACGATCATTTTGTTATTAACCATTTGATAAAGCCTCTCAAGCAATGTGCCAAAATCAAGAGTAAGGGCAGAAGCAATACCAAATGAACTGGATTCAGGAATTGCGGTAAACTGATCTCCCGTTCCGCCTGCTTCTACAAGATGATCGCCATCTCCGCCCGCTTCAGTCAAGTGATCTCCATCGCCTCCGGCTTCGGTGAGTCCTACACCTGCCGCTCCGATTTGGGACGTATCATCCGTAATAGCTGTCAAGCCTACACCTAATGCTCCTATCTGGCTGGTATCATCGGTAATAGCAGTAAGTCCTACACCGAGAGCACCAATTTGGCTCGTATCGTCTGTTATGGCAGTAAGCCCAACTCCAGCAGCACCTATCTCTGCTGTATCTATGAGAATATCATCGACAACGGCTTTGATCTCCGGTATCGCAGCAATACGTCCACTCATTATGATAATATCATCACCCGCAGCAATGGCTTCTGTAAAGACAGCGGAAACCGTAAATTCGCCTGTAGCATTATTATATGCTGAAACTGTCCGTGTTTCTCCCTGCGGCGCACCACCAACGCCTCCGGCATCTCGGAAAACATACAAGTACCAGGGCGTAGTTGCATCGACAAAAGCTCCTGCCCCTTGTCCTGCAAGACCGCCGATTGTGGCATGGGTAGTATCGCCTGCGGTGGCAAGGCCTCTGAAAACGATTCCGCTATTTATGGAGCCCCAAGCAGCTGCGGCATCGGCAGAGGTTTGAACTGCTGCAATGTCGGCACTTATGCTGGCACCTACAGCGGCACCGAGTTCTGCCGTATCTGTAAGAATATCATCAATGTCGCCACTCATATCATTCGCTGTTTGTGCTGTGCCATTAACTTCTTTTACATTTACATGAAATCCTGTCGGGTCAGCCTGTGATTGAGTCTCGAAATCGTCAATAATCTTTGTGCAGGCATCAGCATGTAAAGCTGCTCCAGTAATAGCATTTTCAGCAATCGAAGCTACAACACAACCAGCAGCACTGGTTATTTCTGTAGATGTTAAAGCCCCATCTGCAAAATGCTCATTAGCCAATGCGTTATCAGCAATTTTTGCAGAAGTAATGCAGTCTGCTCCCAACGCTGTCGCTGTGATAAGGCCAGCAGTGATCTCAACTGCATGTACTTGAAGAGCATCAGCTCCAAAGAATGAATCCCAAACATTAGCAGGAAGTACCATCCAACTATGCCAAACTGGTAGAGCTCCTGATTCATGGACTGCAAGTTTCAGCATCCCCAGAGTATCTGTATCATCTGTGTCAAGCTTACAAATATAGTACCCAAGCTCATCATGAACAAGGGATGTAGCCTCATTCTTTTGGGCAAAATCCCCGCCTGCCTTGGAAAGCCGAACTTCTGCCTGTGTGACAGTTAAGCCCGCTTCTGCATCTTTTCCCGTTGTTTCATCAAGAAACGGCCCAATCCGTAAATCTATTGCAGTTGATTGTTTTAACCATCCATCCATTTACTTAACTCCTTAATTGTCTATAATAATTCATTGCCATTGGGAGGGCGTTTTCTCCTCCAGCGACCGCAATCTCAAACGCCCCTACATCATAATTCGTATTCTGCGGCCGTTCTGTACCGATAAGATCAGTGGCAGGCATTGTAAGGTTCGCACCGGCACCATCTGTATGAGCGTCCTGCGCTATATTATCAGCATCGTCTTGAAGTCTTAAATCAAAGGGGCTATTGGAAACATCTTCGCAAATTACCCCTGCCACCTCTGGATTATCAGTAAAAGTGGCCTCTGTAGTGCAATCTGTTGCCGATTCTGACCATGCACCATTTCTGAGTACCAAATCTGCGACATTACTAATACATCTATCAAGATTTATTGCCCAAGTACCACCCGAAACAACTTCATGCGCAGTTACAACAGATCCGGTATTGATTTCGGCAAGAGTATTGAATATATTAAATGTAGCTGAACTATCATCACCATTATTATAGTATCCTATTACTCCAGACCGCCTGTTACTCTCCGTTGAAAAACCTATGTCATAACATGAACATGAGTTAATATTGACTGTGCAGCTAGCCTCAAGATTGTATAAGTCGACACATCCACGATAAGCATTGTAAAACATGCAATTTT
>Ga0315537_1004503_pt1 | contig 10127 bp, 7 predicted proteins | sample SalMarSW160270MG_FD_203091 | JGI IMG/M metagenome (GOLD analysis project Ga0315537, IMG submission 203091) | Salt marsh sediment microbial communities from the Plum Island Ecosystem LTER, Massachusetts, United States - Salt Marsh Sediment SW1602-70 ... | reverse complement strand
GACACGCTGGTCTTGGCCTGCACACACTATCCCTTCGTCATCCCCGTTCTTGAAAGCATCGCTGGCCCTGAAGTCAGCGTCATCGATCCTTCCCCCGCGATCGCCCGCCAGACCCAGCGTATCCTCGACGAACACGGCCTGGCTGCACCGCCGGATCAAGAAGGCCGGGTGACCTACGTCAGCAGCGCCGACTCTCACCGGCTGCGCGGGATGGGAGTACGGCTGATCGGCCTGGACGGCGAACAGCATTCCGTCCAATGGCGAGGTAAAACGCTGATATAGGGAAAGAACGCAGCGAAAAAAAACCTCCCGCACATGATCTGCGCGGGAGGTCGGCACACTTCTCAAACCTTCCGCTTCGCCTTACTCCACACCTGCTTGCTTGAGATCTTTGGCCGAAGTTCGGGCGACCGAGGCGACGGTTTCGCCTTCTTTGAGGTTGATCACGCGCACGCCCATGGTTGGCCGGCCGGCGCTCTTGATCTGTTTGATCTTGGTACGGATCACGATGCCGCCGCTGGATATGATCGTCAGGTCGTCGTCCTGGTGGACGATTCGTGCGGATGCGATCGGTCCCGTCACCGCCATCTTGTCGCGGCTCAAGGTGATCACGCCGCCCGTTCCCCTTCCCTTGCTGGGATATTCATCCACCGGCGTGCGTTTGCCGTAGCCGTTGGCCGTGACGACGAGCAATTCACCATCCGCATCAACGACATCCATCCCGGTGACGAAATCTCCCTTGCGCAGATTGATCGCTTTGACGCCCATGGCCGGGCGTCCCATCGGCCGCACATTCTTTTCGTGGTAACGCAGCGCCTGGCCGCGTTCGGTGACGATAATCAGCTCGTCATCCCCGCTGGTCAGCCGCACCCAACCCAGCATGTCCCCCTCCTCCAGCCCGATCGCAATCAGACCGGAAGGCCGCACGGAGGCGAACTCGGCCAGTTGAACGCGTTTGATCTTTCCGTTGCGGGTGACCATGGTGCAGTAGTCGGCTTGCTCGAAATCGGGAACGGTCACCGTAGCGGTGATCATCTCGTCGGGCGACAAGGCCAGAATATTCACCATGGGAATACCGCGCGCCGTTCGATCCGCATCCGGGATCTGATAGGCCTTTTCGGAATACACCTTTCCCCGGTCCGAGAAGAACAGCACCGTGTCCAGGGAACGTGCGGGGAAGAGCATCATGACTTCGTCTTCGCCGCGGATCGAATGCCCCTGCACGCCGCGTCCACCGCGCCCCTGGCGCCGGTACGTCTTCGCAGCGACCCGCTTCACGTAGCCGCGTTCGGTAATGCTGATCAACACGGACTCGTCCGGGATCAAATCTTCCTCGCTGAAATCCTCGCTGGCGTCGGGGGAAATACGTGTGCGCCGCGTATCCCCATAATCGTTGACGATCTCGTCGAGGTCGGTTTTGATCAAGCCGTGAATCTTCTTCGGATTCGCCAACAGATCTTCGAGGTAGGCAATCCGTTCCAGGACTTCTTTATGTTCCTGTTCGATCTTCTCGCGCTCGAGCGCCGCCAGCCGTCGCAACTGCATGTCGAGGATGGCCTGGGCCTGGATTTCCGACAGTTTGAAGCGTTCCATAAGACGTTCTTTGGCGACATCCGCATCCGCTGATTTGCGAATGGTTTGAATCACGTCGTCCAGATTGGCGAGTGCGATGATCAAACCATCCAGAATGTGGGCGCGCGCTTTCGCCTTTGCGAGCTCGAATTCCGAGCGGCGTGTGATCACCGTCAAGCGGTGGTCCACGTAGAGCTGCAGGGCGCGCTTGAGTGACAGCAGCCTGGGTTCGCCGTCCACCAAAGCCAGCAGCTGCACGCCGAACGTCGTCTGCAGCTGCGTGTATTTGAATAATTGATTGAGCACTTTTTTCGGCTGGGCACCGCGCTTCAGTTCGATGACGATGCTCAAGCCGCGTCGATCCGATTCGTCGCGCAGATCGGAGATGTCGGAAAGTCGTCCTTCACGCGCCAGATCGGCGATGCGTTCGATCAAACTGGCCTTGTTCACCTGATAGGGAATTTCCGTGACCACAATGCGGTGGCGAGATTTACCGAGTTCCTCGATGTTCGCAAAGGCGCGCATGACGATGCGCCCTTTTCCCGTGCTGTACGCCTGTTTGATCCCTTCCGTTCCCACGACCATCGCCCCGGTTGGAAAATCAGGCCCGGGAATGAATTGCATCAAATCGTCGACCGTTACGTCGTCTAGATTATCGTAATGATCTACGACGTAGCGAATAGCCTTCGCAAGCTCGTTGAGATTGTGGGGCGGGATGTTAGTCGCCATGCCGACGGCGATGCCGGAAGCACCGTTGAGCAGTAGATTGGGCAGGCGTGCGGGGAGCACGACCGGCTCCTGAAGAGAACCATCGAAATTGTCTACGAAATCCACCGTCTCTTTGTCGATGTCTACGAGCAGCTCCTGGGCCATGCGCGCAAGCCGGGCTTCGGTGTAGCGCATGGCCGCGGGAGGATCACCGTCGATCGAACCAAAATTCCCCTGGCCGTCGATCAGCATGTAGCGCATCGAGAAATCCTGCGCCATGCGGGCCATCGAGTCATACACCGCTTGGTCGCCGTGCGGGTGGTATTTCCCCAGGACCTCACCGACGATCCGCGCCGATTTCCGATAAGGGGTGTTCGCCCGAATTCCCATCTCGTGCATGGCGTACAGGATGCGGCGATGAACCGGCTTAAGCCCGTCCTGCGCGTTGGGCAGCGCCCGCGCCACGATCACGCTCATGGCGTAATCCAGGTACGCATCGCGCATCTGATCGTCGATATCGACTTGTCGTATGGTTCCAATTTCCATTGCGTTTGCCACTTTCACATGGTCGAAATCCACAGAAAACCCGCCTGCGGCGGGAACGGTTCTATTATACCCCGAGAGCGTATTTCAGACTACATTCTCGGCCCCCGTGCGGGGTAGAAAAGCCTGAAGACAGGAGTCGACATGCCTCGATTCCTGCCCTGTGTTAAGTCCAAAATCGTCGAGTTTCTCAGAAACCACCGAACGGACTGTGTGTTCCAATGGGTGAATATTGGAGGATTCTCATATACAATCAGATCGATAAGCAAGACAGCCGCGCATGAAGGGAGGCTTTTATGGCTCGTGTACGAAAGTCCGTGATTATTATATTGATTATCCTCATGCTACTCGCAGCTGCACTCGTCACCGCAGGGTACATCAGCAGTCGCCAGTCATTTCCACAGACCGAAGGGGTGATTCAGCTCCCCGGATTGCAGGCGCCCGTGGAGGTCTACCGCGATTCTTTCGGAATTCCCCACATCTACGCCGCCAACACACACGATCTTTTCATGGCCCAGGGGTTCATTCACGCGCAAGACCGCTTCTGGCAAATGGAATTCTGGCGTCGCATCGGCAGCGGCCGGCTGGCCGAAATCCTCGGGCCGAGTGCGCTGGAAAGCGATCGATTCATCCGCACGGTGGGATGGCATCGTGCGGCAGCAGAAGAGGTCGAGCTGTTGTCACCCGATGCGTTGGCGATCATGGAAGCCTATGCGGAAGGCGTCAACGCTTATCTCGAGACGCAAACCAAACCCTTGAGTTTCGAGTTCACGATATTGGGACTCACGGGCGTCAAAATCGACCCGGAGCCCTGGACCGTACTCAATACACTGACCTGGGCCAAGGTCATGGCCTGGGACTTGAGCGGCAACCAGAATATGGAACTGCTGCGCGCCAACGTCGCCGCGCGCCTGGGATCGGACGCAGTTGCACAGATCGTCCCCGCTTACAACAGCGATTATCCGGTGATCGTTCCCGAACCCCTGACGAATGCGACGCTGGACTCGATCCCCGCGGCCGCATTCGATCTCAACATCTTCGGAGAAGGCTTCAGCCTGGGGAGCAACAACTGGGTTATTTCCGGTGAGCGAACCGAAACCGGGATGCCGCTCCTGGCCAATGACCCTCATCTGGGCATCCAGATGCCTTCGATTTGGTACGAGATCGGTCTGCACTGCGATCCCGTCGGGCCGGAATGTCCGTTCGATGTCGTTGGATCGTCCTTCGCCAGCGCACCGGGCGTGATCATCGGCCACAACGAGCGCATCGCCTGGGGCGTCACCAATCTGGGTCCCGACGTGCAGGACCTGTTCATCGAACGCGTCAATCCCGAGAATCCCAACCAGTACGAATTTCGCGGCGAATGGCTCGACATGGATGTGATCCGGGAAGAAATCGAGGTTTCCGGAGAGGATGATCCCGTGATCGTCAACGTGCGCATCACGCAGCATGGTCCGATCATCAACGACGTCGCCGGCGGTACGGAGGACCAATGGTATTTCGGCTGGCAGCCGCTGGCGCTCTCGTGGACCGCGCTGCAGCCCTCACGCTTGATGGAAAGCGTACTGCACCTCGATCTGGCCCAGAATTGGGATGAATTCCGCGACGCGCTGCGCTACTGGGACGTGCCCAGCCAGAACTTCGTCTACGCCGACGTGGACGGCAATATCGGCTATCAGGCGCCGGGCCGCATTCCCATCCGCGCCAACGGAGACGGTTCGATCCCCGTTCCGGGATGGAGCGGCGACTACGAGTGGATGGACTACATTCCCTTTGACGAACTGCCCAGGTCCTTCAATCCGGAGAAGGGTTACGTCGCTACCGCCAACCATGCCGTCGTGGGCGTAGAATATCCCTACACGATCACCGTTGACTGGGCGCCCGGCTTCCGCGCCCGCCGCATCGTGGAGATGATCGAATCGAACGACTCGATCTCGATCGGATACATCCAATCCATGCAAGGGAACGACAACCAGATTTACGTGGAGGACGTCCTGCCTTTCATCCTCGAGTTGAACCCGTCGGATGCAAGACTTTCGGAAGCCGTGGATTTGCTGCGGCAATGGGATGGGCGGACCGTGCGGGAGAGTGCCGCGGCCGCGTTGTTCGAATCGCTGCGCATCCACATGATCGATCAGGTGTATGGCGATGAGTTGGGCGAGCGTTTGCTGGAGAAAGCCCGTCCCTCGCTGCTCACCGCATTGGTCAACACGCTGCCCGACGCCGACGCAGTCTGGTTCGACGACGTTTACACGCAGGAAGTCGAAAACCGCGAAAGCATCCTGCTCCGCGCGCTCGAAGCAGCGGTGGACGAACTCAGCGAATCGCTCGGTAAGTCGATGTCCAAATGGCGCTGGGGTGATCTGCACAGAGCCACATTCGAAAACCAAAGCCTGGGGCAGAGTGGGATCGGCCTGATCGAAGCGATTTTCAACCGCGGCCCGGTCGAAGTGGATGGATCGTTCTTTACCGTTAACAACACGGGATACGATCTGGGCAATTCATACGACGTGGCCGTCGTGCCGTCCTATCGGCAGATCATCGATCTGGCCGACTTCAGCCGTTCGCTTTCGATCCACACCACCGGCCAATCCGGACACGCCTTCCACACGCACTACGATGACATGATAGATCTTTGGCGCAACATCCAATACCATGCGATGCTGTGGGCCAAACAAGACGTCATCGCGGCTTCCGAAGCCCACCTGACGCTTAAGCCCAGTGACGGCTAGAGATGGATTTCGAGAGGATGAGTTAGACAAACGGGGGAAATTCGAAGCGGAATAGCCGGTGACGCAGCTCGGAGCTGTTCTGGAAAACAAGCAAGGGGCGCACTATCATGCGCCCCTTGAAACGTGTCTACCGCGATCGAAAGGTCATCAATACCAGACTTTTCCAGTTACCAACAGACAAGCCGCACCCATGACCGACACCGTAGCCAACAAGAGCACCGCCAACACCAAACGTTGGCCTGACGTCATGCCAAAAATCCGTCTCTCGGGAGCGCTCTGCTCTTCGACTTCGAAAAGGCTTTTGCGCTGCTCTTCGTACTCCATGGGTCCGTCGGTTAATTCACGTAAGTTGTCGAACATGCCTGCCCTCCCTGAAGGAGCAAACCTTACTCGCCAAGTGTAGCCGATTTGAAGTCTGTGTCAACCGAACGCATACGCACATCTCCGGAAGCTGCTAAAACTTGCTCTCCCTGGGTCGTTTCCAGCCGCAGCCGTCCGTCCGCGGTCATCCCGGACAACACGCCGGTCCGTTCCCCGACCGTATCGCGCACGACAACCGCATGATTGAGAAAAGCCAGATTATGCTGCCATGCATCGAGCAGCTCCTCGCCGCCCATTCGTTCGTACCAATATGCAAGAGATTCGAGGACGCCTATGAACAGATCGTAGCGATCGACTCTTTTGCCCACAGCGGCTTCGATGCAGGTCGCCGGATAGTCCAGCACATCCTCAGCAGGAACCGACTCTTTCTGAACGTTGATGCCGATTCCCATAACGGCATACTCCAGATCCTGGCCGGCCCAGGATGTCTCGACCAAAATGCCGGCGACCTTATGCCGTTCGATCAACACGTCGTTGGGCCATTTTATGGCCGCCCGAATGGTCCACGTCTCGAGGGCTTTCACCACCGCCAGGGCGCCCAGGCCGGCAAGCCCAAAGACTTCTTGCGAATCGTCCAAGCGCGGTCGCAGCACCAAACTGAAAGCCAGGGCGCTTTTCGCCGGCGTGAACCAGCGCCTCCCGGCGCGCCCGCGCCCTGCCGTTTGTTCTTCGGCGAAGACCAACGCCCCGTGAGCGACTCCCTGGCGAGCTCGTTCCAGGGCTTCATCGTTCGTCGAAGCGATCGTCTCGTGATAAAAAAAAGGTTCGCCCAATCCTTGGATCGGGAGTTTGGCGCGCAGATCAGCAACACTCGTCATATTCCAATTGTACTCGCTGGTGCAGGATGCATGCCACGGCGTTTTCCATTTGGCCATTCTCTGATAGAATTCATCCGTCGAAGCATGAAACGAATCTGGGCTCCCTGGCGCATGGACTACGTGGAAGGAAAGGTTAAGGAGCACGGCTGCATCTTCTGCAGCCGTGTGGCGATGGACGACAATTCGGAGAGCCTAATCTTACATCGCGGCCGACAGGCCTTCGTCATCCTCAACCGCTTCCCCTACACCAACGGCCACACGCTGGTCGTGCCGTTCGAGCACAAAGCCTCGCTCGAAGATTTAGACGAAGCGACGCGGAACGAACTGATGCAGCTAACCACCCAGACTCTGGCCGTCATGCGCGAGGTGTACAACGCCGAATCATTCAACGTTGGCATTAATATTGGCGAGGCGGCCGGTGCCGGCATTGCAGAGCACATCCACGTGCACATCGTGCCGCGCTGGACGGGCGACACCAGCTTCATGACCACCAGCGCAGACACGCGCGTTCTGCCCGAGTCATTGGAAGAAACGTACCGGCGGCTCCATGCGGCGTGGGTGAAGATGAACTCCAATCCGCGTGGATAACGATCCTCGCTTTAAATTCCAAACAATCCACAACATTGAAGAGGCAGTGTATGAGTGAAGCAAAAAATAAGCTTGATCCCGTCATTTTGAGTGCCGTACGCACACCCATGGGCCGCTTTCAGGGCGTACTGGGCCCGCTTTCGGCCGTGCAGCTTGGAGCAGCCGCCGTTCGAGAGGCCGTAGAACGCGCCGGCATACCAGACCCTGCGCAAATTGACGAAGTGCTCATGGGCAACGTGGTTTCAGCCGGCCTCGGCCAGGCTCCGGCCCGGCAAGCGGCGATCTTCGCCGGTTTGCCACAGACGGTGGGTGCAACGACGGTGAACAAGGTGTGCGGATCGAGTTTGAAATCGGGCATGCTCGCCGCACAGGCCATCAAAGCAGGGGACGCCAGCTTGATCGTCGCCGGGGGCATGGAAAGCATGAGCAACGCACCTTTCCTCGTGCGGGGGAGGCGCGGAGAACTGCGTTACGGCCATGCCGAACTAACGGACGCCCTGCTCCTCGATGGATTGTGGGACCCTTTTGAAGATTGGGTGATGGGGATGGCCGCGGAGTGGATCGCCGAAGAATACGACATCAGCCGCGAGGCGATGGATCGTTGGGCCGTAGAAAGCCACCGGAAAGCGGTCGCCGCCATGGATGACGGCAAGTTCGACGCCGAAATCGTCCCGGTCGAGGTGCCCGGCAGGAAAGGCTCGCTGACGCGCGTGGAACAAGACGAAACGCCGCGGCGTGAGACCTCCTTGGAGAAACTAACCGCCCTCAAACCGGCCTTCACACCGAACGGCAGGGTGACGGCCGGCAACGCGCCGGGGTTGAACGACGGCGCGGCTGCCGTCGTCTACGCCAGCCGCCGGCAAGCTTACGAGATGGGAACGGCGCCCATGGCGCGGGTCTGCGGCTACGCACAATCTGCGGTTCCCCCGAAATCCTTGTTCATCGCACCGGCACACGCCATTCCGCGGCTGCTCGCCAAAATAGATTGGACGCTGCAGGACGTGGATTTGATCGAATTGAACGAAGCCTTCGCCGCACAAGTTCTCGCCGACGGGGCGGCACTGGAAGAGATCGGCTGGGAATGGGACAAAGTCAACGTACGCGGCGGCGCCATCGCCCTCGGACATCCCATCGGCGCTTCCGGCGCACGCATCCTCACGACGCTGCTATACGCGTTGCGGGATCGCAATCTACAGCGCGGCATCGCCGCGCTCTGCCTGGGCGGCGGTGAGGCCGTCGCCATGGCCGTGGAACTCGAAGCCGAAAGATAGCAACACAGCCAACGCAAACAGCGGTTTTCGAGAGGGGAGAAGTAACGTGGCAATCGAGAATATCGTGGTCGTCGGCGCCGGCACGATGGGCAGTGGCATCGCCCAAACGGCGGCAATCGCAGCATACCGGGTCACGCTGACCGATGTCGATCCCGCGGCGCTGCAGAAAGCCACGGCGTCCATCGAGCGGTCGACGGACAAGCTCGTCGAAAAAGGAACGGACGTGAACATCGCACTGGACCTGGAATCCGTCGCTGAGGCCGATCTGGTTATCGAGGCCGCCCCGGAAGACGTGGATCTGAAACTCGATCTCTTTAGACGCCTCGATGAACTGGCTCCCCCGACAACGATCCTGGCTTCGAACACTTCCTCCATTCCAATAACGAAAATCGCCGCCGCCACCCAACGGCCGGAGCAAGTAATCGGCATGCATTTTTTCAACCCCGTGCCGCTGATGAAGCTCGTGGAAATCGTACGCGGCTTGCTCACCTCGGATCACACCACCGAGGCCGCCTTCGAGGTCGCCCACAAGATGGGAAAAGAGGCCGTTCAGGCGCTTGATTCACCGGGCTTCATATCCAATCGCATCCTCGGCCCCATGATCAACGAAGCCATTTTCGCCTTGATGGAAGGGGTGGGAACGCCGCAGGCCATCGACACCGTGATGCAGTTGGGTATGAACCACCCGTTGGGTCCATTGGCCTTGGCCGACCTGATCGGACTCGACGTCGTCCTGCAGGTGATAGAACTGCTGCATCACGATCTCGGCGACGATAAATACCGTCCAGCGCCGCTGCTGCGCAAGATGGTCGATGCGGGTCAACTGGGACGCAAGTCCGGCAAAGGTTTTTACGAGTATTAGACCCTATTCGTCGAGCGGAGTTCGACGACTTTTCGAGATCAACGCTGAAATCACCCCTGCGATCATTCCGGCTGCGAGTATAATGCCGATATCCGAATTACGGAGACAGCCATGCACAGACCACGTCTGATGTTTGCCCTTTCGATCCTGCTGATCGTCGCGACAGCTTGCACCGTCACCAAGACGCCAACCCCTCCACCGGGAGACCTGTTGGAAAATGCGGTCGCAGCGACGCTGACGGCTCGCGCCGAACAGGAAACTGGCGCCGACAATAAGCAAGCTCCGGCCGAAACACAATCGGGCCAGCTTCCTTCGGGAGACACACAACCCGCCGAACGCCCTTCGCCCGAAGCAGCCGCTTCCAACCGACACTGTATCGTCTACACCGACGCGGGTAACGTATGGCTGCTCGAAGCCGCCAACCCGCCCCAACAGCTCACGAGCAGCGGCGACACCGGTCAAGTCATGATCTCGAACGACTGCCAGAAGGTTGTTTTCATCCGCCGCATCGGACCGGATCAACTGCCTGAAATCCGATCCGTCAATACAGACGGCAGTGGGGAGAAGACTTTGTTGACTTCGGCGCAGATCGACGCCCTATACCCGCTAGATCCGGTGTTCAGTCGGAACGATACCGCCGGCATTGCATTCA
>Ga0315537_1004502_pt1 | contig 10127 bp, 10 predicted proteins | sample SalMarSW160270MG_FD_203091 | JGI IMG/M metagenome (GOLD analysis project Ga0315537, IMG submission 203091) | Salt marsh sediment microbial communities from the Plum Island Ecosystem LTER, Massachusetts, United States - Salt Marsh Sediment SW1602-70 ... | reverse complement strand
AGCCGACAGGTAGCCGAACAGGATGATGAAGGGCCAGATCCAGCGGTTCCAGCCACTTGGCCAAATGGCGCCCAGGAACGCCTCGAGCAAGGCGATGGGGATAGCCCACAAAAAAACGGCGAAGCGCCGGGAGAGGAAACCGCTGACAATGCTTACCAGACGCTTGCCTGTGGGTCTTTTCATGTAGAGGAAGAGCGGCAGGAGTAGCAAAGTATAGACCAACAGAAATATGAGGAACCAGAGGTGGATGACACTGAAGGTTTCCTCCGAGCCGGCCGGTTCGAGGAAGTAGGGAAACGATAGCAGTGAAAACCTGATATTCCAGTACCGCGGGAAGAAGGATATGAATCCCGTAGACAGGCCGGCGTTGGCCCTGAGATAATAGTACACCTGGGGCGGATTAACCAGGACCAGCCCGGTGAGGAAGGGCACACCCAGGCGCAGAAGACGTTCGCGGAGGAACCTTTTAGCGGTCCTACGTTCCAACGAGTGCCAAGCAGCTATCCCGGCGACCAGCATCATCACCGGCATGATCCAGATGAACTCTGAGGCCACCACCAGCGATGCCAGAATGGTGGTCAACTCGCTCTGCATTTTGTTGGTAATGAGCTGTTGCCCGCAAAAAGATGCTTGCCGTGTGAAAGAACACCAGTCCAAAGACGATTAGCGTGGTCAATACGTCCAACTCGCGACGCCTTCGCGTACGGATCATCTCGCCGCCGGTCTCATTCGAATCGAACTTTTCCTCGGACATCGCATGCCTCCTTCCGTACACTGGGAGCAAGCTACGATCTGAAGCAGCAGGAATCTAGCGCACAACAAGGTGTCGTGTTATATGCCAGCATCAACGGTGCGGTGCATAGGTCCCCGCACAATGAATGATAGGTTGGTATAATTTCCACGTAAAACCCTTAGGGTCCGCGCAGAAAGTGGTAGGTAATTTTGTAATCTGAAGCGGACAGGAAAGCCCGAGATTTGGAAACCGCGGGGAGCTATAGGTAACACTATCATCTGTTTGGGCACGTTTCTGCCGCTTCGCCAATCTGTCGGGCCTCTTGAAATCATAGGACTAGCAAAAAAACTCAAACAGACCCAAATATGTCGACAAATGCGACAAGACAGAAGCTGATGTTTACAGATTCATCATCCTTTATTTCCATAATCTATGCTTATTTCCGTCCCCAATGTTGGTCAAGGCCGGGATACTTTTACCGACACGGTTGCAGCATAAGTCCTTTGGGCAGAAAAAAACGGCGACATCATGGCTGTTTTTTCTCCTGTGCCCGTCACCTGAGGTGACGCTTGTCTTATCTATGTTTGAATGCCTGATGCATCCCAGCCATCCCTATCCTTGGTGGTGCGGCTCACCTGCTCTGAAGACTGGCAAGCTGTTTTTGGATGTTTTGCTCGATTACCTGTTCGACGCATCCAATGAAAGGCAACAGGCATGGCGCTTCCAGGGAGTAATACACCGTCGTACCTTCCTTGCGGTCGGTGATAATACCGGCGTTCTTCAAGACTGAGAGGTGTTTCGACACCGTAGAGATATCGGCACCGATCATCTCGGTGAGCTCGCATACACAGTGTGGTTGCTCGGAGAGCTTGTCTACGATGAAAATACGACTGGGGTGAGCAAGCGCCTTGAGGATTCGTGCTCTTGCCTCGCTTCGCATCTTGTCTGATTCTGTCATTGATTCCTTCCTATTTTCCTAATTTGCCAAAAACTTCAAAGATGGTCAACTGATCCGCTCCGGTCCGGGGAACCTCGCCGATCGTAAAACCGAAATTCACATACTTGACAAATTTATTCATTGTTGGCTATATTGCCAAGTTGTAAACAACAATAAAAACTGAGTGGTGGAATAAGATATGAAAGAACCGAATACATCACCGAGGGTTACAGGCATCAGCTTTTTCGAAAAGTATCTCACCCTGTGGGTGGCGCTGTGTATCGGCGTGGGTATCGTGCTTGGCAGGATCGCGCCGGCAGTGGCGCGTACTCTGGACGGCATGGCGATCTACGTGGGCGACGCCCCTGTGGTGTCGATCCCGATCGCGGTTTGCCTGTTCTTCATGATGTACCCGATCATGGTGAAGATCGACTTTGCTGAGGTTATTCAGGCGGGAAAAAGCGGCAAGCCGGTTGGCTTGACGCTTTTCATGAACTGGGCCGTCAAGCCCTTCACCATGTACGCTATCGCCCTGTTTTTCCTTGGTACCGCTTTCTACGCGTTCATCGGGCCGGAGGCGATGGATCTGGTCAAGATGCCGTTCGGTCTGGACCTGCCGCTGGGGGCGCAGCATGGAGCCGGGACGGTCGTGTTGATAGACGGGGTGAAGATGCTCGAAGTGCCGCTGTGGCGAAGTTATCTGGCCGGCTGCATTCTGCTCGGCATCGCCCCATGCACGGCCATGGTGCTGGTGTGGGGGTATCTGGCCCGGGGCAATGATGGCCTGACTTTGGTGATGGTAGCCATCAACTCCCTGACCATGCTGGTGTTGTATGGTGTGTTGGGGGGATTTCTGCTGGGCGTGGGCCGGCTTCCAGTACCCTGGCAGGCTTTGGTATTGTCGATCTCGATCTACGTAGCCCTGCCGCTGGTGGCCGGATACTTCTCCCGCCGCTGGATCATCCGGGCCAAGGGGGAGCCGTGGTTCCGAGAGAAGTTTCTACACGTGCTCACACCGATTACAATCATCGCCCTGCTGGTTACCCTGGTGCTTCTTTTTTCCTTCAAAGGAGAGGTCATCCTCGGTAATCCGCTGACCATCCTGTGGATCGCCATTCCTCTGTTCATCCAGACCAACCTGATCTTCTGGTTGGGTTATGGGCTGGCCAGGCTCCTGAAGCTCAACTACCGGGACGCCGCTCCTGCGGCCATGATTGGAGCTTCCAACCACTTCGAGGTGGCCATCGCTACTTCCACGATGCTCTTCGGCCTTTCTTCGGGAGCCTCCCTGGCTACCGTGGTAGGAGTGCTGATTGAGGTGCCGGTTATGCTGATGCTGGTGGGCATCTGCAAGCGTACCTGCCATTGGTTCCCGGGATGCGATCTGGATTTACCGCACTGCCGAACGGCAAAAGCGGTGCAAGAGGCGTAGCAGATGTGGGCGGTATGAGATAGGAGCCGTCATTAAGCTGCAGAACAACCTTTGCGCAGCAGAGCCCCAAAGACCTCCGCAAGGGAGATATCGAACAGCTGTAAAGGCGGCTGGAACACTTGGGTGAGGTAGCGTTGTGCGGGTGTGTTGACAGATATTGTATTATTGGTTATATTGCCAAATAGAAAACATTATTCATAGGAGAAGTTGATGAAGATTCAGATCCTCGGCACTGGCTGCCCAAAATGCCGGCAGCTGGAGGCGAACGCTCGAGAAGCGCTGAGGGGCACGAGCCTGGAAGCGAGTGTGGAAAAGGTCACAGATCTCGATGAGATTATGAACCTGGGTGTGATGATGACCCCGGCTCTGGCCATTGATGGGGTGGTCAAGAGCGCCGGCAAAGTGCTCAATAAGGATGAGATCGTCCGCATCCTGCAGGCAGGCAAATAAAATGGCCGAATGCTGTTGCGGTTCCAACGTCCCGGTGAAGCTGCTGTATGCTTTTTCGGGAGCGGCCAATACCGGATATTTAGCTGACAACGCGGCGCGTCGTCTGGCCAAGCTCGGCATCGGCAAGATGACCTGCCTGGCGGCCATGGGTGGCGGGCCTTCGGGATTTGTGGAATCCGCCAAGGCCGCCGGGGGAAATCTGGTGATCGACGGTTGCCCCGTGGCCTGCGGGGAAAAAATCTTCGAGAACTTCGGCATCCCCTTCAACCACTTCGTGATGACCGACTACGGAGTGGCAAAGGGAAAAACCGAGATTACCCCGGAGCTGATTGCGAAGACAGCCTTCGCGCTGACTGAGAAAATCGCCGATGAGTGAAGCCGCGCAGGCAACCAAATCAAGGCTTGGGTTGCTCCAGTTCTTGAAGAACAAGCAGAATCGGGCCCTGCTGATCCTCATCGGGGTGTTCCTGTTCGCCTACTTCGTACCCTTCGCCTCCGGGAGGGTGTCGGCTGCGGTGCAGGAGTCCTTGCTTATGCTGGCCGAATACGCCCGACAGCACGTGCTCCTGTGTCTGGTGCCTGCCTTTTTCATAGCCGGGGCCATCACCGTTTTCCTCAATCAGCAGGCGGTAATCCGCTATCTCGGTCCCCAGGCGAAAAAGATAGTAGCCTACAGCGTGGCCTCGGTGTCCGGGACGATCTTGGCTGTGTGTTCCTGCACGGTTCTGCCGCTCTTCAAAGGCATCTACAAGAAAGGAGCGGGAATCGGGCCGGCGGTGGCCTTTCTTTACTCGGGACCCGCGATAAACGTGCTGGCCATCATACTGACGGCTAAGGTGCTGGGATTACGTATCGGAGTGGCCCGTGCAGTTGGGGCGGTGCTGTTCGCCTTCGTGATCGGGCTGATGATGCACCTGATCTTCCGCAAGGAGGACGAAGCCCGAACAACAGACAAGGCGATGTTCGCCGGCTTTAGCGGTGCAGAAGAACGCACCTTGGGACAAACGGCGCTTTACATGGCCAGCATGATCGGCATCCTGGTATTCGTGAACTGGGCGCCCTCCAGAGGTTCTCTGGTTGCGTGGGACTTTATATACCGCTTCAAGTACGCCATAACGGGGGCCTTCGGATTGCTCTTGGTCTACTCCCTGGTACGCTGGTTCCGAAAGGATGAACTGGTCTATTGGGTTACTGCCACAAGGGATTTTGCCGTACAGATCCTGCCGCTTTTATTCGGCGGCGTGTTGGTGGCGGGATTTCTCTTGGGACGCCCGGGGCATATGGCTCTGATCCCGGAGCGCTGGATCGCCTCTCTGGTGGGCGGCAACTCGGTGGGAGCCAATCTCATCGCCTCGGTGGCAGGAGCGTTGATGTACTTCGCAACTCTTACCGAGGTGCCCATTATGCAGGGCTTGATCGGAGCCGGTATGGGACAGGGTCCGGCGCTGGCGCTGCTGTTGGCCGGTCCATCATTGTCCCTTCCCTCGATCCTGGTCATCGCCGGAGAGCTGGGCTGGAAGAAGACCGGCACCTATATTGCCTTAGTCGTGGTGATGTCGACGATTGCGGGACTGGTATTCGGAGCTGTAGTGATATAGAACGGCGTTGCAGGAAACACAAGAGTTACCTTTCTATGGTCCACATCCATCATCCTGTTTACGATCGGTGTTTTGCTAAGCTTTCTACCACAGAAAAAGTTGCCAAGGCACTCGGAAGGAAGATCGTTGTCGAAATCAAATAAAATCCCAAGGAGTAACTTGGCTGAATCTCAGCTCGAGAAAAAGATCGGTGGCGCGAGCGATAATCCTGTCCTTGACCCGCTTGGTGTCATCCATCCGAATTCACACTTCGTACCAATCGTCCAAGAAAGTAAAGAAACTATTTTAGCTTAAATTGTTTCCATTGGTGGCATATCCTTTGCGGCGGAAAAATGCAATCTGCGGGAAATCTCGAATTCTCGTCCCTGCGATCTCTCATTGACAGTTTCAGGCCAAAGGCTATGATTAACGAGAAATATAACCGCAGGAGAGTTCGATGATGCAAAGCGACACGATAAGAATATACCCGTACAGATGGATCGTCTTGGTCTCCTTCATGCTCATCACCCTAATAACCCAACTTCTCTGGATCACCTTCGCCCCCATCACCAGCGCTGCAGCGCAGTATTACGGAAAATCCGATCTCTGGATCGGGCTGCTGTCCATGATCTTCATGGCGGTGTACATACTCGTTGTGTTGCCCTCAGCCTGGATCATCGATACCTGGGGATTCCGTCGGGCTGTGGGGATAGGCTCGGTCCTCACGGCGGTGTGCGCTCTGACCCGGGGCATATTCGGCTCCAACTTTGCCCTGGTCTTCGCTTCCCAGATCGGTATCGCCCTGGGCCAACCGCTGGTACTCGGTTCCATCACCAAGCTGGCTGCCAAATGGTTCCCGGTGACCGAAAGGGCCACGGCTGCCGGCCTGGGCACCCTGGCCATCTATCTCGGTATCCTGGGGGGAATGATCGCCACGCCGGTTTTAACGCTTAGGATCGGCATCGTCGGGATGCTTTGGCTCTACGGGGTGCTGGCGGCGGCGGCGGCGCTGGGTTTCCTGATCCTGGCCAAAGCGGAGCCGCCGACCCCGCCCTGCGCGTCCGGACAGGAGGAGCGAACCCTCATGTTCGACGGCCTGAAGTCCATGGTCCGCCAGAGGAACTTCATCCTGCTGTTGGTAATCTTCTTTATCGGCCTGGGCATGTTCAACGGCGTTTCCACCTGGATCGAGGCGATCGTGCGGGCCCGGGGATTCTCCACAACCCAGGCGGGTATGTTGGGAGGGCTCATGCTTATCGGTGGCATCCTGGGCGCCCTTGTTGTTCCCTTGATCTCGGACAGTCTGGGCAGACGCAAACCCTTCATCACATTGGCCCTAGCCCTCCTCATCCCCGGACTCTTGGGCATCATTTTCGTCTCCAGCTACTGGCTGCTGCTTCTGTCCGGATTCGCCTTCGGATTCTTTCTCCTGAGCGCCGGCCCAATCGGATTCCAGTACGGCGCTGAAATTACCCACCCCGCCCCGGAAGGCACCTCCAACAGTCTGCTCATCGTCATGGGCCAGGTTTCCGGAATCGTATTCATCTTCGCCATGGACGCCTTCAAATCCTCCACCGGTTCGATGACGCCTTCCCTGCTCGTGCTGTTGGCCCTGACCGTGCTGAGCGCTCTGCTGTCGCTGCTTCTGAAGGAATCCCCGCTTCGTTCTGCGGATAAGGCAGCGCCGGGCGGGTGAACTTTTAAAAACGGGGATGAAGCTTCAGAAGTTGTCTAATTTTTGAGCTGGTACATCCGGTATCGCCGCTAAAGCATCGGCAACCTAGGGGTGGTAGCTGATGCGCATAGGTTCAGTATCTGATGCCAGGAGGCGCGATGGTCGAATGAGCTCTGAAGCCATATAGCTCTTGGACCAACTATCGCTTCTTTTCGCAAAGACTCCCCGCCCTTGTGCAACATTGCAACCGAAAGGGCTCCTTGATTTCGGTTGAAATCCAACCTATCTAAACTTTGATCAGTTTTTGATTGAAGACCTTTTCGACTCGCATAATCGTTTTCAACGTAGGATTGGTTTTTGATGGACTCTCAATTCTTTGATAGGTCTGATATTTTATTCCAAGCTTCTTGGCAACATCAGATTGAGATAATCCCAAGGCTTCCCGCTGTTTTCGTAACCAAATTGCAAATGCTACCGGAGTTTCAGGTTCAATATAAACCACCTCCTCGCCTTCGAGCTTTGACGGATCCGGCAGCCTCATCTTTCTCGCATCCACGGACTGGAGATAGCCGGTTAATGCTTCTTTCGCCATAGCCTTGGCTTCATCAATCGTTTCCCCATATGTAAAACAGCCAGGAAGATCCGGAAATCGAACGTTATAGACTTTTTCCTCTTCGTCGTATTCAAAAAGGGCTGGATAGGTTATCATTTCAATCCTGCCGCCTTTAAAATCCTATTTAGCGTTCCTTTCGGAATGTCTCTATTGCCGTGAACAGGTACAGTGAGTGTTTTTTCTTGCTTCTTCATGATGTGGTGTGAACCGGTAATTCTATCAGGTTGCCATCCATGCTTTCTCAATAGCTTAAACAGCTCACGTCCTGTCACCAAGTATATATACAGTATTTATGCTGTATATGCAATAGTCCCAAAGAAGATTCTTTTCAGATTCATTTTGTATTAGCAAAAGTAAACCCCTTGTGCCAGTTGCCTCGGGCGTTTGCCAGGGAGATCGCCGGCGTGAATCAATATAGTACCATTACTGTTGCTGCTCTTCTTCCTCAGCGGATGGATCTATATTTTTTTCTTCGATTAGCCGCATTTTGCGCTCCTGTTTCTTCTTGCGATAATCCTTCACTATCTGCTCGATAGAGCGCACATTATCAGGCCGATATTTCTTGAAGTGCTTGATGTACAGCTTTTCCATATACTCGGGTAAAGGCAACTTCCAGGGTTCCTGCTTCGTGTTGGCAAGGCTGCCGAACTTCTTGGGATTCAGCCCCAGCTCTCTGGCTATCTGGATGTGGGCATGGGAAAGGTGGTAGCACCTCCGTGCATCGATCCATGGTTGGTATTTTTGGGTATTTTACTCTTTGCCAACAGACGAGTACCTTTCGAGTTTCAGTCTTATGAGGGTAGTATGCCATGCTGGCGGTCTCTCTCCCGGCAAACGGCCGCTGCAGGTGGCGCACTGGGTGCAGGTTGGCCAATAGAGGGAGTTTTCGTAGTGTCAGCAGCTATTTCGCAAGTGTTTTCAACTCTTCCCGGATGACCTTACGTACTGTTTTTTCAAGATCATTATCTTTGAGCTTGGTGTATTCCCTTAAAGCATCATTGATGAGGGTTTGATAATTCCCTCCACCCCTCTTGTGAACTTGATTGCGGAACCAATTCAAAATATCGGTATCAACCCGAATAGTAATCCGAGTCTTGCCAGGGGAGGGCCGAACAACGGGCCCTTGTTTCGCTTTCTCAAAATTATACTCTTCTTTGCTCACAGACATTCCTCTCCGACTTTGTCGCAGGCCTAGCTGATATCAAACGAATATCATCACCTCTGTACGTATAGACCACAACTACTATCCCACCTAAGAAATCTGTGCCAATAGAGGCAAAGCGCTGCTCGTTCTTGACGATTTCCTGTTTGATGGTCAATGCCCATTCATCCTCAAAAACACCAACGGCATCTGCAAAATCGATCCCATGCTTCTTGAAGTTGAGATCGGCTTTCTCAGGATCTCATTGATAGTTCATGATTAAATGTATGCACAAACTGCGTACATGTCAAGAGCAATTTTCATACAAAAGTGACAGCGAATCGAGCCATATGTGATATAAGGCCGGGGTACATTGGCGAAAAAAGCTATACCCCCGCGCCCGAATCAGGGCCCATATCGCCGAATGAGCCGCGCCTTTACGAAAAACAACCATACTCCTACCTTGCAGTAGTCGTCCAATATCGTTGAACAAAACGAACCAAGTTGAGCGAATGGTCTGGCGCCTCAGCGTGCAGGAGGTTACCGCCCTAAACATGGCCAGCGAGAGACTCTATCCACCCTGCTCACCCGGCTGGTCCACAGAATGGGTGGGCGCCGTGATGGGAACCAGCTCGCCGCGGTGGTAGCTCGTCACCACCTCGGCCACAGTTAGGCCCCGCGGACAACCGTAGACGTCGACGAAGTTGCTCTTGAGCAACGAAAAGGCGATCACGCCGATCTGCTCCGTGAACACGAGGTCCAGGCGATAGCGCACCACGGCGAAGAAACGGGAGCGACCGAAGTGGCCGAACACTCGCGAGCCCAGACCCTCGAGACTCTCCACGGGGATGATCGCCCGCAGAGTCTGCTCGCGGGCCGGCTCCACGTGCACGAAGACCGACTCCACGTGGGGGTGGTGCCTTAGGATGGACGCCTCCGCCTGTTCGGCCAGCTGGTGGGCTTCGTACAGGGGAAGGATCGGCTTCGTGGCGATCGTGCACTCCACCATCTGGAAAGGGCCCGCCCTGCGGATGCGCACCTCCCCCACTCCCCTCACGCCGTAGATCTCGTTGATGTGGCGGATGATCTCCTCCTGCAGCCCCGGGTCCAGGTTAGCGTCCACCAGCACCAGCATCGCTGCCCAGGCAGTGATCCCCCCCAGCCGCAGGATGAGCAGGGCGATCACCATGATCACGGCTCCCTGCACGTAGGGGACCTCAGCCACGACAGGAGGATTCCGGCCACCACCACCGCGGACGAGAACACGTCCAGGAAAGCCTCGCTGGCGTTAGCCGCTAGGGACCCGGAGTTGATCTCCCGGGCCACCCTATACTCCCCCCGAGAGACCAGGAAGGAGACTACCGCCGAGGCCAGGCCGGTCAGTAGGGGAAGCAGCGGTCGCCCGCAGGCGACAAGATCTTGGCGTGGCCGTCGCGGAGGAGCTCCACCCCGGCAAACAGGATCAGAAGGCCCACCAGCATACTGGCCACGTTCTCGGCCCTGAGCAGCCCGTAAGGAAAACGGGCCGACCGCCTGCGCCCTGCCAGCCAGAGCCCAAAGGCTGAGGCG
>Ga0315537_1004501_pt1 | contig 10129 bp, 9 predicted proteins | sample SalMarSW160270MG_FD_203091 | JGI IMG/M metagenome (GOLD analysis project Ga0315537, IMG submission 203091) | Salt marsh sediment microbial communities from the Plum Island Ecosystem LTER, Massachusetts, United States - Salt Marsh Sediment SW1602-70 ... | reverse complement strand
CGATCAAGCCGCAGTACGTCATAGACCGCTTCTGGGCGGCGACCGGCGGTGACGCGGTGGTCGTTTCCGGCGTCGGTCAGCACCAGATGTGGGTCTCCCAGTTCTGGAGGTACACCAGGCCTCGGTCGCTCATCACATCGGGCGGCTTGGGGACTATGGGATTCGGCCTGCCGGCGGCGATAGGCGCCAAGGTCGCCCTTCCCGACGAGACGGTCATCGCCTTCGACGGCGACGGCTCATTCCAGATGACCTGCCAGGAGCTCATCACCGCCTCCACCCACGGCATTCCCATCAAGGTGGCGGTGATCAACAACGCCAGCCTCGGCATGGTGCGGCAGTGGCAGAAGCTGTTCTACGACAGGCGCTACTCGGCCACAGACCTCACCGATCACACGCCGGATTTCGTCAAGCTCGCCGAGGCTATGGGCTGCATCGGCTTTCGCGCCACGATGCCCGGCGAAGTCGACGGTGTCATCGAGAAGGCGCTGTCGATCAACGACCGGCCGGTCGTCGTCGATTTTAAGGTCGACCCGGAGGAGTCGGTCTTCCCGATGGTTCCGGCCGGTGCCTCCAACGACGAAGTCGCTCTAGGGCCGGAGGATCTGTAATGAAGCACACCCTTTCGGTGCTGGTGGAAGACAAGCCGGGCGTGTTGGCCCGAGTGGCTTCGCTTTTTGCTCGGCGAGGCTTCAACATCCATTCGCTGGCCGTCGGCCCGATCCACGAGACGGGCCGCTCGAGGATCACCCTCGTCGTGGACGCCGCGCAAACCGAGCAGATCACCAAGCAGCTTCACAAGCTGGTCAACGTCATCAAGGTCACCGAGTTCGGTTCGGATGAGTCGGTGGAACGGGAGATCATGCTCATTCGCATCAACGCCGACGCCGCCAAGAGGCGGGAGGCGCTCGATGCAGCGCATGCGTTCGGCTGCCGCACGGTGGACATCGGTGTTGGCTCGGTCACCTTCGAGGTCGTGGGCCACCCCGGCAAGCTGGCCGCCTTTCTCAACGTCATTCGCCCGTTCGGCGTTATCGATCTGGTCAAGTCGGGACGAGTCGCCATGGCTCGTGACGGCAGGGCCGAGCCGCAGAGTTCATAGGAGGTAGCCGTGAGTGTTTCCATCTACTACGACGCAGACGCCGACCCGGGCCTGGTGAGGGAGCGCACGGTCGCCATCCTCGGCTACGGCAGCCAGGGTCATGCTCATGCGCTCAACCTGCGCGACTCGGGTGTCGAGGTCGTTGTGGGCGAGCTGGAAGGCACCCCTGCCTGGGAGCGGGCTGAGGCGGCGGGCTTCAATGTTGTCTCGGCCGCTGAGGCTTGCCGCCGGGCCGACCTCATCGTGGTGCTGGTTCCGGATCCGATCCAGCCCCGCCTGTATCAGGAGGCGATCGCCCCCAACCTGAAGGAAGGCGACGCCCTCTTCTTCGCCCATGGCTTCAACATCCACTTCGGTCAGATCGAGCCCCCGGCCAACGTCGACGTGGCCATGGTGGCGCCGAAGAGCCCGGGGCACCTCGTGCGCCGCATGTATGAGCAGGGTGGCGGCACCCCGGCGCTCGTTGCGGTGGCCCAAGACGCCACAGGGCATGCCCGCGCCCTGGCTCTCTCCTATGCCTGGGCCATAGGGGCGACGAGGGCGGGAGTGCTGGGGACGACCTTCCGCGAAGAGACCGAGACCGACCTGTTCGGTGAGCAGGTCATTCTCTGCGGCGGCATCTCGGAACTGATCAAGGCCTCCTTCGACACGCTCGTCGAGGCCGGGTACGCCCCCGAGTCGGCCTACTTCGAGTGCCTCCACGAGCTCAAGCTGATCGTCGACCTCCTCTATGAGGGAGGTCTCACCTGGATGCGCTACTCGGTCTCCGACACGGCAGAGTACGGCGACTACACCAGAGGACCGCGGGTCATCACGGAACAGACCCGCGAGGCCATGCGCCAGATCCTCGCCGAGGTGCAGTCGGGCGAGTTCGCCAAGGAGTGGATCGCAGAGAGCAACGCCGGCGCCGCGAAGCTCATCGAGTGCCGCCAGCGCGAGCGGGCCCATCCCATCGAGGAGGTTGGTGCCCGTCTGCGCTCGATGATGCCGTTCCTGACGCCGAAGACACCGGAAGCCTGAGCATGACGCGTGTACTCCTCAATCCGACGCGGAGCCGTCTGACACTTGCCGGGCCGGCGGCCCTATAGGCCGGCCGGCCCCCGGGCAAGTGCAGCGGTCGAGTCGCGTATGCGCACCGGATCATGAGGAGACAGTCATGGCAGACCGAGTAAGGATCTTCGACACAACTCTCAGAGATGGGGAGCAGTCCCCCGGGATCGTCCTCAACGCAGAAGAGAAGGTGGCAATCGCCCAGCAGCTCGCCAAGCTGGGTGTCGATGTCATCGAGGCCGGATTCCCGGCTTCGTCCACGGCAGATGCCGATGCCGTGGCCAAAGTGGCTGCGGCGGTGAGGGGACCCGTGGTGGCGGCTCTGGCCCGCGCCGTTCCCGACGACGTCGACAAGGCATGGAAGGCGGTATGCGGGGCGGAGCACCCAAGGATCCATGTGTTCATTGCCACGTCGCCCATTCACATGGAACATCAGCTGTGCATGAGTCCCGATGAGGTGATGGCGGCGGCGAAGGAGAACGTGGTCCAGGCTCGCGGCTACTGCGACGACGTCGAGTTCTCGCCCATGGACGCCACCCGTTCGGATGTGGATTTCATGATCGCCGTTTGCAGGGCCGCGGTGGAGGCCGGCGCCACCACGATCAACATCCCCGATACCGTGGGATACGCCACTCCCGAGGAGTTCGGCGCGTTGATCCGCCGTGTGGTCGACGAGGTGGCGGCCGGTCGCGACGATGTCGTGGTTTCGGCGCACTGCCACGACGACCTGGGCATGGCAGTCGCCAACTCTCTCGCCGCCGTCGTCAACGGAGCTCGCCAGATCGAGGGGACCATCAACGGGATCGGTGAGCGAGCGGGCAACACCGCCATCGAGGAGGTCGCCATGGCACTGAAGGTGAGGGCCGACCACTACGGCGTCGACGTGGGGATCGACACCAGGGAGATCTACGCAACATCGCGCCTCGTGTCGGAGCTGACCGAGTGCCCCGTGCAGTACAACAAGGCGGTCGTGGGCCGGAACGCCTTCTCGCATGAAGCCGGCATCCACCAGCACGGCGTGCTCAGGAACCCGAGCACCTACGAGATCATGGACCCGACGGCTGTCGGCCAGCAGGGCTCGCGCATAGTGCTGGGCAAACACTCGGGACGAGCCGCTTTCGGGCACATGCTCGGCAAGATGCGGATCGAGATGGAGGGTGACGACTTCGAGGAGGCCTTCGCGCGTTTCAAGGATGTGGCTTCACGCCGGGGCCGCCTCGACGAGAGCGAGATGAGGGCGGTGGCTTACGACGCCGCCGCTGCGGAGCGCACCGCGCACATGATCGCGGTACAGGCCGCCGGCAGAGTGGGGGAGGTGGCGCCGTCGCGAGTACCGGCGGCCGCCGCCGGCCAGAACGGCCGGGCGGAGGCCGACGCCGCGGTGGCAGCCTGCTTCGACGCAGCACGGCATGCCTTTGGAGTGCAGGCGAGCCTCTTGGGCTACGACGTGCGGCCGGCGGAGGGTGACGACGTGCATGAGGTGAGAGTCATCGTGGGGATCGGCGCTACCGAGGTTGCCGGCTCCGGAGTGTCCGGCGATCTGATGGCGGCAGCCGCCAAGGCGTTCACCTCTGCCTTCGCCGGGGTGGCTGCTTCGACCGACACCGTGGCTTCGGGGACGAACTGATGCATGTAGCGGTGATCCCAGGGGATGGGACCGGTCCGGAGGTGACCGCCGAGGCGATGAAGGCGCTCGGCGCCGTCGTCGAGCGCTTCGATCTCGATATCGATCTCGAGTACTACGACATCGGTGGCGAGCGCTACAAGCGCACCGGCGAGGTGCTGCCCGATGCCATCGTCGAGGAGATCGGGAGGGCCGACGCCGTGTTCCTGGGCGCCATCGGGCACCCCGACGTGAAGCCCGGCATCTTGGAGCGGGGCATCATCCTGCGCCTGCGCCGCGAGTTCGACCAATACATCAATCTGCGTCCCGTGAAGCTGTACCCGGGGGTGGAGACGCCGATCAAGGGCAAGGGGCCCGAGGACATCGACTTCGTCGTCGTGCGGGAGAACACCGAGGGCCTCTACGCCGGCGCCGGAGGCTTCTCCGCGAAGGGAACCGAGCGTGAGGTGGCCGTGGAGACCTCTATCAACACTCGCCACGCAGTGGAGCGGTGCGTCCGCTACGCCTTCGAGCTGTCGGAGACCCGGCCAGAAAAGCATGTCACCTTCTGCGGGAAGACGAATGTGCTCGTGCACTCTCATGACCTGTGGTACCGGGTGTTCAGCGAGGTTGCGGCCGAGTACCCGGGCGTCGCCGCCGACTACGCCAACGTCGATGCTCTTTGTCTCTGGCTGGTCGATGCTCCGGAGCGATTCGACGTGATCGTCACCGAGAACATGTTCGGCGACATCATCACCGATTTGGGCGCCGTGCTTCAGGGTGGGCTCGGTATCGCCGCCGGCGCCAACCTGAACCCTGAGGGCATTTCCATGTTCGAGCCCATCGGCGGATCGGCGCCCAAATACACCGGCACCGGCAAGATCAACCCTCTGGCCGCCATCGTCGCGGCTGCCTTCCTTCTGCAGCACACGGGCCACCCCGAGGCCGGAGCGGCGTTGGAGGCGGCCGTGGTCGAGGTTGCCGGCTCGCTGGACTCGATGCGGGCGGGACGAATGGGAGCGAGCACATCCGAGGTCGGAGACCGGGTGGTGGCGGCGGTGAGCGCCGCGGGGCCGCAATGACCTCGGCACCGGATGCAAAGCAAGGCCGCTCCCTCTTCGACAAGGTTTGGGAGGAGCATGTGGTGGCCCGGGCCGCCGGCGAGCCCGACCTCCTCTACATCGATCTTCACTTGGTACACGAGGTGACGTCGCCGCAGGCCTTCGAGGCGCTGCGCGCTGCGGGGCGTCCGGTCAGACGTCCCGATCTCACCATGGCTACCGCAGACCACGGCGTGCCCACCATCGACCGTGACCGTGGCATCACCGACTCGTTGTCGAGACGGCAGGTGGAGACCCTCGTGGCCAACTGCGCGGCGAATGGGATCACGATGTTCGGGATGGACGACCCGCGTCAAGGCATCGTGCATGTGGTCGGGCCCGAGCAAGGACTGGTGCAGGCCGGCATGACCATCGTCTGCGGCGACAGCCACACATCGACGCATGGGGCCTTCGGGTCGCTGGCCCTGGGTATTGGGACCTCGGAAGTGGAGCACGTGCTGGCCACACAGACCCTGCCGCAGCGGAAACCTCGCTCGATGGCCATAGACATCGACGGGCGGTTGCCGCAGGGAGTGACGGCCAAGGACGCGATACTCGGCGTGATTTCCCGCATCGGCGTCGATGGCGGCACCGGCCACGTGTTCGAATACCGGGGCTCGGTTGTCCGTTCCCTCTCCATGGAGGGGCGAATGACGATGTGCAACATGTCGATCGAGGCAGGGGCCAGGGCCGGCATGATCGGGCCCGACGACACCACTTTCGAGTACATCGAAGGCCGCCCGTTTGCCCCGAAGGGGGTGCAGTGGGATGAGGCGCTCGACCACTGGAGGTCGCTCGCCAGCGATGAAGGCGTCGGATTCGACGCCGTGCACCGTTTCGACGGTGCCGACTTCGAGCCCTACGTCACTTGGGGCACCAATCCGTCACAGGCGATTCCCGTCGGTGATCCCGTGCCCTCCCCGGATCAATTCGATGACGCGCAAGAACGTCAGGCCGCGGCCCGCGCCCTGGAGTACATGGCCCTGGATCCCGGCACGCCGATGACCGAGATTCGCATCGATCGTGTCTTCATCGGGTCGTGCACCAACGGGAGGATCGAGGACCTGCGCGCCGCGGCGGCCGTTGCCGCTGGGCGCAAGGTGCATTCGCGGGTTGGCGCCATGGTCGTGCCGGGTTCCGGGCTGGTGAAGGCCCAGGCCGAGGCCGAGGGCTTGGACCGGGTGTTCACCGATGCCGGCTTCGAGTGGAGAGATGCCGGCTGCTCGATGTGCCTGGCCATGAACGGCGACTCGCTCTATCCGGGTGAGCGCTGCGCTTCCACCTCGAACCGGAACTTTGAAGGCCGCCAGGGCCCGGCGGGACGAACCCATCTGGTGAGCCCGGCCATGGCCACGGCCGCGGCGATCAGCGGCCGCTTCGTCGACGTGAGGGCTTGGGGATCGTGATGGAGGCGATAGTGACGCACACCGGTCGGATGGCTCCTCTTCTGCGCCCGAACATCGATACCGACCAGATCATCCCGCAGCGCTTCCTCAAGCGCATCGAGCGGACCGGGTTCGGGCGTTTCCTCTTCGCCGACTGGGCGGAGGACGAGGAGGGCGAACCCATCGCGTCGTTCGTGCTCAATCGTCCCGAGTACCGCAAGGCAAGCGTTCTGATCACTGGCCGGAACTTCGGCTCCGGCTCGTCGCGTGAACATGCGCCGTGGGCGCTGCAGGATCGCGGATTCCGGGTGATCATCGCCCCGTCGTTCGCCGACATCTTCCGGGCCAACTGCCACAAGGTCGGGCTGCTCACAGTCGAGCTCCCTACCGACAGAGTGGAGGCCCTGGCCGGCCTCGCCGAGCAAGATCCGACGGCGACGGTGACCATCGATCTCGAGGCGCAGACCGTGTCGGCGCACGGTGTCGAAACCGGCTTCGACATCGACCCCTATGTCAGGTATTCGCTCATGCATGGCATCGACGGCATTGCCACGACACTGGAGCGAGCGCATATGATCAGCCGGTACGAGGAGCTTCGCCCCGCGTTCAGGCCGTCGCTGCGGGGTTCGGGAAACACGGAAGACGGGGAGAGACATGGTTAGCGGGAAGTCGATTTGGGTCGATGGCGGGCTGGTGCCGTGGGAAAAGGCCTCTGTCCACGTACTCACCCACGCGCTCCACTACGGGACCGGCGTCTTTGAGGGCATTCGCTCGTACGACACTGCGGACGGCCCTGCCGTATTCCGATCTGCCGAACATTTCGAGAGGTTTCATCGTTCCGCCGACGCGGTCGGCCTGCCCTTGAAGTGGACCGTCGCCGAGCTTCGCCAGGCGACGAAGGACGTGCTCGTCGCCAACGGGCTCGGCGCCGGCTACATCCGGCCCATCGCCTACTTCGACGGCGTCATGGGCCTGGCCACCACCAACGCCGAGGTGCGTACGGCCATTGCGGCCTGGGAGTGGGGCACGTACCTGGGCGAGGAGGGCGTGCGCAACGGGATTAGGGCCAAGGTCTCGTCGTGGCGGCGCTACCCCTCGGCGTCGATTCCCAACGTCAAGGTCACCGGGGTCTACATCAACAGTGTGCTGGCGAAGATGGAGGTCGTGCGGGCCGGCTACGACGAGGCGGTCATGCTGAACATCGACGGCCTGGTGGCGGAGGGCACCGGCGAGAACATTTTCGCGGTGAAGGACGGCGTGGCGATCACGCCGCCGCTCTCTGTGGGATGCCTGGATGGGATCACGCGGGACACGCTCACGACTCTCCTGCAGGAATCCGACGTGGAGGTGCGGGAGGCCGATCTCACCCGAGATGCGCTCTACGAGGTCGATGAGCTGTTCCTCACCGGCACGGCCGCCGAAGTGACACCCATCAGGGAGCTCGATGATCGCGCCATCGGCTCCGGCAAGCCGGGGCCGGTGACCCGCCTGGCGCAGCAGCTCTACGAGGAGGCCGTCACCGGCAAGCTGGCGGGGCATCAGGACTGGCTCGACCTCGTGTAGCGCCCCGTGTGCGCATCCGTCGGAGTTTGCCCGCCTTCGGCCGGAGCCTGTATGCTCGGGACATGAGCACTGCGAAGTTCGGCTTCGTCTTTACCGGGCCTCGGGCCCGGGTCAGGGGAACGCGCTGAACTTCTGAGCAGCCAGGAAACCGAACCCGGAGCCGAGGCTCCGGGTTTCTTGTTTCCCGGAGCCTTTCGAGAGAGGACTCAGCCGGTGAGCCCACAACCCACAACCAGTCTGCACAGGAGAGGCGGGCAGAGCGCCGTCGTCGAAGTTGGGCCCGTTCGTTTCGGCGATGGCTCCTACCCGGTCATCGCTGGCCCGTGCTCGATAGAGAGCGAGGAGCAAGTCTTCGAGACGGCTCGTATCGTGGCCGAAGCAGGCGCCGCCATGCTGCGCGGCGGTGCATTCAAGCCGCGGACGTCCCCGTACTCCTTCCAGGGGCTCGGCGCTGAGGGTCTGCGGCTGCTGCAGGAGGCGGGCCGCCGCCGCGGCCTCCCTACGGTGACCGAGGTTCTGGAACCGGGCCAGGTGGAGCTCGTCGCCAGCCGCGTCGACATGCTCCAGGTGGGGGCGCGCAGCATGCAGAACTTCCCGCTGCTGCGGGCCGTGGGGCGGAGCCACAGGCCGGTCCTGCTGAAGAGGGGACCTGCCGCCACCATCGAGGAATGGCTCCTCGCCGCAGAGTACGTGCTGGCCGAAGGTAACCAGGACGTGGTGCTCTGCGAGCGGGGGATTCGCACCTTCGGGACTGAGACCCGCTACACGCTCGACATAAGCGCAGTGCCCGTGGTGAAGACGCTGACCCATCTTCCCGTGATCGTCGATCCCAGTCACGCCACCGGGCGGCGGGATCTCATCGCACCGCTGGGCCTGGCAGGCCGCGCCGCCGGCGCCGACGGCATGATGGTCGAGGTGCACCCCGATCCGAGCAGTGCCCTGTCCGACGGTCCCCAGCAGCTCGATGCGGCCGGGTTCCGAGACCTCATGGAGCGGCTCGGTATTCTCGCCGTGCGCGATGACATCGACCGTATCGATCGGGAGATCCTCGGCTTGATGTCCCGGCGCCTCGGCTACTCCGTCGAGATCGGGCTCAACAAGGCGGCTAGGAACATGACCCTGCACTCAGTGCAGCGAGAGGCCGAGCTGCTCGATGCGCTGACCACAGATGCGCAGCGGTGGAGTCTCGACGCGGGATACATCCGGGAGGTCTTCGGGCTGATCCTCAGGCATTCTCGGCGGGCCCAGCGGCGGGCCCTCGCCGAGAGCCGGCTCGGCGGCGGCAGGTTGATCGCGAACAGCTAGGAGGGGATGAGCATGCGAGTCGGATACCAAGGCGAGGAGGGCTCTTACAGCTACCGAACGGTGGTCGAGCTGTTCCCTAAAGCCCAGCCCATCGGTGTTCCGAGCTTCGACGCCGCATTTGCCGACCTGGCCGGCGGCGTGGTGGACGGGCTCGTGCTGCCCATAGAGAACTCGACGACGGGCAGCGTGCTCGAGGTTCTGGATCGGCTGACCGGAACCGATGCCTCGATAGTGGCCGAGCATCTTGTGGAGGTACGCCATGCCCTTCTCGGGCTGCCCGGAGCGGAGCTTGGGGAGATCAAGAGGGTGCTGTCGCATGTGGAGGCTCTGGCCCAGGCGAAGGAGACCCTGGCGGCGAGAGGTTGGGAGGCCGTGCCGGTCGACGACACGGCAGGAGCGGTTCGGGAGATTGCGGAGAGGGGTGATCCCACCGAGGCCGCCCTGGCGCCGCCGGAAGCAGGCCAGGCGCACGGTCTGGTGGCCCTGCTCTCCGATGTCGTCGACCGATCCCACAACACCACACGGTTCGTCGTCCTCATGCCCGGGCATCCCGATCCGGGACCGGAGGACAACAAGAGCTCGATCGTTTTCTCGACGGCGCACCGGCCCGGGGCGCTGGCGCTCGTGCTCACCGAGCTGGGCCTTCGGGGCGCCAACCTCACGAGGATCGAGTCGCGGCCCGGCGTGTCTGCATGGTCGTACTGCTTCTACGTCGATTTGCTGCACGAACCGGGTCCCGAAGGGCTGAAGAGGGTTCTCGAGCCCCCTCCTTCGGCGGTCGGCGACCTGCATCACCTCGGCACCTACCGGTCGGCGAACGGCTAGCAGAGGGCTTTGCGGCTATCCCGATTGGATCGCCACGGCCCCCACCTTCTCAAGCACTTCGGCTGCCTCGACGCCCACCGAAGTGGTGGCGAGGGGCTCCACCACGGAGCCCGCGTCGAGCGTGATTGGCTGGGGTTGCTCGATGAGGCAGTCGTGCTCGTCGATCACGAGGACGGCGCCAGGGACGCCGCCGGGTTCC
>Ga0315537_1004500_pt1 | contig 10129 bp, 9 predicted proteins | sample SalMarSW160270MG_FD_203091 | JGI IMG/M metagenome (GOLD analysis project Ga0315537, IMG submission 203091) | Salt marsh sediment microbial communities from the Plum Island Ecosystem LTER, Massachusetts, United States - Salt Marsh Sediment SW1602-70 ... | reverse complement strand
TCATCGATTGTTTGTGGTGTGCCAGATCCTTTCCGGACCCTATCAAGTGCGGTAAGGAGTCTCTCTGCATTGATGGGTGAACGGAGCAAATGTGCCGTTTCAAGTATGCCAACCAGCTCGTCAGCTGCTATCATGGCAACGTCTTCACTGCCACGTCGCTGGATGATGACCACCTCTCGGTTTTTGGTTACCTCATCAATTAAAGAAGCCAGGCGTGCCCGGGCATGAGTATAGGTTGTTTGAATTGCCATATCTGCCCCCTCATTTTATGTACAGCTATACAGTACAACTTATGGGCCTATATGTCAACCTCCGCAAGTAATTTTTTTTAAGGATACCGCCAATCAGGATAGGGCGAGGCCCCGCGAACCCGCTCCTCCAACACACCTCCGATTCTCGGGATCTTCGACCGGCTTTGGCTCCGTCCTTTGGTTTACACTCAGGATCAACTCGCACTTGGCGCGAGAACTTCCCGCCCGGGCAGGTCACCTCGTTAGTTCTGTGCCATGCCCGGCACACACGTCACGGCCCATCAGCCAAGAGTTTTAGCGGCCTGGTGCAGTCGAAGGTTCGGCAATCCAATTGTTATTGTACTAATCCACAAGAATCGGAACCTCGGTCCTTTTTGCAGCCTCTCTCAGCCGGGCATCTAAGGTGGCTATGGGAAGACCTTTCCGGTCGCTCATGCTCCACCATTATCGGGAGTTGCGATAATAGTGTTATGAACCGAACACTGTCTGCTTCGTTAAGGCGTTTTTTAGGTTCCGCTGCCAATAATGCATTGACAACCTCAAGGGGCCAGATCGATGGGACGAAGGCAGTACCCTCGGAAAGACGATCCAATACGGCATCGGCGTATTGATTTTCTTCATCCTTAAAACACCATGACATCACGATGGAATTATCGACAACAAAAGATTCGCCCATCTATCGCCTTCCTTCTTCGATCATCTCACGGATTGAAAATCCGTCGAGTCTGTGTTTGTTTCGCAGTTTGCGAAGCTCAGCAATAACTGATTTCGTATCGAGCGCTTTTTCTGGGTCAGGGGGTTGCAACACGGCTATAGGAATACCGTGTTTTGTGATGATGATACGTTCGCCTTTTGATACGCGTTCAAGCAATTTGGGTAGATGCGTTTTCGCTTCATAGGCGCCCACTGTTTCCATAATCTACTCCTTAGACCAGCCCAACAGGGTGGGATTCAACTTTCAATTCGTATCGTGGGGATTGGACGATATTTTTTATGCCGAACTGGCCTCGTAATAGCGGCCAGATAATGCGGTTATGTGCGCCCCCTATTGCCCATTGATCGATTCCATGATCTGCTTAAAACTCTCGACCCCTGCTTCAAGGTTTTCGATGATTTCCTCTGCCAGCACATCCGGATCGGGGAGGTTGTCCAGGTCGGCCAGGCTTTTGTCTCTGATCCAGAAGATGTCCAGACTGGTTTTGTCACGGGCGATGATGTCTCCATAGGTGAATTTGCGCCATCTGCCGTCGGGATTGACTTCTGACCAGGTTTTTTTGCGCTTGTGCCGGTTTTGCGGGTTGTAGCAGGCAATGAAATCCTTCAGGTCGTCATAGGTCATCTGGTTTTTCTTTTTCGTAAAATGGATATTGGTTCTGAAGTCATAAAACCAGACCTCTTTTGTCCACGGGTATTTACTGGCAGGTTTGTTTTCGAAAAAAATTACGTTTGCCTTGACCCCCTGGGCATAAAATATGCCGGTGGGAAGCCTCAGGATGGTGTGCAGATCGGTATTTTGAAGGAGTTTCCGTCGAACCGTTTCACCGGCCCCGCCTTCAAACAGCACATTGTCCGGAACGACCACGGCCGCCTGGCCAGTGGTTTTGAGCATGGTGTGGACGTGTTGGACAAAATTGAGCTGCTTGTTCGAGGTGGTGGCCCAGAAGTCCTGCCGGTTGTATCTCAGATCTTCCTTTTCCTGTTTCCCCTCGCCATTGGTGATCGTGATGCTGCTTTTTTTCCCAAATGGTGGATTGGTCAGGACATAGTCGTGCCGGTCACCGGTATCGGCAATCAGGGAATCATTGGGTGAAATGGTGGATTCGCCGGTAATCTCCCCGATATTATGCAGAAACATGTTCATCAATGCCAGGCGGCGGGCATTGGCCACTATCTCGTGTCCGAAAAAGGTTTGATTCTTCAAAAAGATTTTCTGGCCCTTGTCCAGGTTGTAATTGTTGATCAAAAAATCATATGCCGCCAGGAAAAAACCGCCTGTGCCGCAGGCAGGGTCGGATACATTCCACCATGGCCCTGATCAACGACCTTGGGGTAAAATACTGTCCGGCGCCGCTTTTGACGTCTTCGGCATTTTTTTCAAGCAGGCCCTCGTAGATATCCCCCTTGACGTCCGCTCCCATCATGACCCAGTTTTCCGCATCGATCATGTGAATAATCTTATAAAGCTTGGCCGGGTCCTGGATCTGGTTCTGTGATTTAACAAAAATCTGGCCGATCATACCTTTCTGCCGCCCTAAGGCCCTGAGCAGTTTGATGTAATGGGATTCGAGTTCCGCCCCTTTTACGGTTTTCAAACTATCCCAGTCGTATTCAGCTGGGATGCCGACCTCTTTTTTGTAAATCTTGCTGTATTCATCGGCCATCTTGAGAAACAGCAGGTAGGTAAGCTGTTCCAGATAATCGCCGTAACTTACGCCGTCATCCCGCAGGGTGTGGCAGAAACTCCAGACTTTTGAAACGATGTTTGCGGTGTTGTTCATCTTATTTTTTTCTTTTGGGTTGCATAGTATTTTTGCTTCGAGCTTGTCGGTTTACCCGGAATCGTCGGCTTTAAAAAACCTTGTTTCAATAAAGGCAGAAGAATCTTTTTTCTAAAATATTCTCGATGCTTTAATCCCAGTAAGTCCATTATTTCAGAAGCAGATTTTGGACTCTTACAAAACTCAATAATTTTTTCGCTTTTCTCGACTTGCGCGGTGACTTGCGCGGTGACTTGCGCGGTAGTTTGCATGGTGACTTGCGCGGTAGCTTCCTGGGCAAGCGGCACGATGCACTTGAAAATATCCTCCTCGATCAGTTCAGGGTCTTTGCCCCCGGTATAATGACGGCAGTACTTGAAAAGCTCGTCAGCACGTCCGATCTCCTTGAATTCGATGGAGATGCCTTCCCCTTTCTGAATCAGTTTTTTGATCCCGGCTTGGTTCATTATTTCTTTGTTTTCCTTAATCGTTGCTTTTTGCCATTGCCGGCCAGGCGAGCCTTTTCCGCCTTGATGCGCTCCAGCAGCTTTTCCGCCGAGTTTTCACCGGAAATCAGCTCCAGATGCTTTTCCCGCCACTCTCTTGTCAATTCCCCTTCAAATGCCTTCTTCAAAATGCTCTGCCGCAGCGCTTCCGCTTTTTTAAGACTGTCTTCGATGGTTTGTTCAATCTTGTCGCAGACGGACAGGCGGGATTCGATTTCGGAGACGATGGCATTTTGTTCTTTATATGGAGCTAAAGCAAAAACCAGTTTTTCAAATTTGGATTTATTTCAAATTGGCAATGTGGTTGATGAAGCTTTGTGTACTATTTGATTTTGTAAGAAGGGACATATTGCTTGATAATAAACGTAGTCTGGAACGATATTATCGAATGGAATTATTGCATTTATTTGCTGGTTAAAAGCCCCTTCTTTTCTGATTATTCCAGTTTTACCTATCGTCGCTCCAATACATGTAACAAGAATTGAATTTATTGGTACAACCCTAGCCTTCAGATATCCAACTTCAGAAAGGTTGTCATGCGATTTCCTAACGTTGCTCCCAGCGTTCAAGTCTGTTGGCTTATAGAAAGGATAATTATTGCCATAATTCTTGGGTGATTTTTTGCTGGGCGTAGTTCCAGTTTCAATGTCTGCTATATGCTCTGTTCTTACCCATCCCCATCCATCCGGCAGTTCCGGGAATTCAGCCTGTTTCTTTTCCGCCAGAGGCGGCAGTTCATTCGGCTTTTTGGGCTTGGCGGGTTTCTTCTTGCCGTCTGCTTCAGCCAGTTCGCAGGTCTTTTTCCAATCTTCTAACTGCTTTTGGTAATATTTTTCTTGTTCAGTCTTGATTTGTTCCAGCAGCTTTTCCGCCGGTTCCGGCGGGGTTCCCCCCTGTACCTGTCGAGTGCGCCATTCTTCGGTCAGCTTGCCTTCAAAGGCATATTTCAGCACCGCTTGGCGATAGGTTTTCAGTTGTTCTCGAGCTTTTTTCAGGTTTTCGATGCCGTTGTCGAGTTCAGAAAAGAGTTCCTCTATTTTTTCAACGATGGCTCGTTGTTCGGGGAGGGGTCGGAGTGGAATTTTTGTTTTTTCTATATGTTGAAAATGCCTTGCGTATCCCTTGTCTGGGATCTTGTTTACTAAAACCTTCAAAAAGAATTGAAAAAGTTTTGGTTCGTAACAACTTCTGGGTTTTATAACTTTTACTCCATCTGCACCGGGTGCGAAGTCAAAATTGATAAATTTAATTATTTTCGTATGGTCACCAAAAACAATTACAGGTAACTCACAATCAATCTTTTTGGAAAAATCATTTGTATACCCACCAATATATTTACTACCTTGATCTATTATTGGCAAAGAACCACTTTCTAGGTATTCTTTTTGTTTAACTTTTTTTTGTTCGTTGATATTTTTTGAATCACATCACTTGAATTCAATTCAATCCAAGATTTTGGTTTAATAAAATATCTAGTCATTTTGCGCCCCCAATGCCTCATTTTTTAAAATCCCCCTAAATCCCCCTTTTCCAAAGGGGGATTTGCATTGCGTTATATCGGGGCCATAAAGGGTTTGCTGTTCAGACTGTGGCATGAAGATTTTTTATAAAACCCCCATCGACTTGTATTGTGTTGATGCCATGGCTGGAATGCTATCGCACCTAAAAATTCGGGCTGCTGACCATGCACTAAACCATCTGCCGCTATATCGACAGCTTTCTTTTCCCCCCCTTTGAAAAAGGGGGGTTGAGGGGGGATTTCCATTGTATTCACAGCCACTCCAACCTCCCGCCAAATCACGGCCATAACCGCATCCATTTCTTTGAGCACCTGCAGGTTATCAAAACGCAGCACCCGCAAGCCCAATGCAGCCAGTTGCCCATTCCGGGCCTGGTCTTTTAACTGATGATCCGGTTTGAAATGCTGAGCGCCATCCAACTCAATCACCAGTTTTGCCTGTGGGCAATAAAAATCAACAATAAACGACAGCAGGGGCTTTTGCCGATAAAACTGCAATCCGTAGACCTGCTTACGCCTGACTTTTCTCCATAGCGCCTTTTCCGCGTCGGTCATGCTTTTTCTTAACGCCTTGGCCGGTTCTTTGAGTCCACGTTTGTATTTTTCCACTACGCCGCCAACGCCTCATTCATTTCATCAATAATCGTATCCATTTCATCGCCGAATAGCTGGTGCATCTTTCCAACGCCGCTCTTGCCGTCAAAGGGGGCGTAATCCAGATCGTCCTTTTCGATATGGACGGAACTGATGATGTGCTCCTTGATCATGCGCAGCCATACCATCTGTTCCTCGGTATATTTCACCGGGCCCGCCTGTTTGTCAAACACCCATTTCTGGAAGTTGCGGTTGACCGTCTGCTCAAACGAGGTGAGGGTATCATCGATGTTGGTGATACGCCGGATCAGGGAAACCAGCGCGGTGAGTTCGTTTTTCGGGGATGTTCCGTTGACCTTTTCCACCTGCTCGTATGCCTGCCAGACCCTTGCCGGGGCAAGGCGGGGTTTGTTCTGCTTTAAGGTGTCCAGCACCTCTTTGATCATTTCATAGGTGATATTTCTGCGGTTATAGGGCTGGTTGTAGAAAATGGAGAGGGCCGTAATCTCATTCTTGTTAGCCTCCATAAAGGTTTTAAAATCAGTTATGATGTCTTCCGCTCTTGCCCTGGCCTGCTGATCCCATCCGGCAAATTTCAGCTCATCGAGGTTGATGTCGTCGATAATCTGCTCATGGGATTTGCGGATGTTTTCGATAAATTCGTTCAATTCACCGCTAAAGGTGTCTCTGGCGCGGTTGATCAATTGTTTTTGGGCATCCTGTTTTTGATCCTCATCGGGCAACCTATCCGGAGCCAGGTTGAACTTTTCTGTTGCGGTTTCGATAATTTTATCCGGATCGTAAGCGTCCAGCAGTTCATGAACCAATGTGTTGATGGTCTTTCCGGCGGACAGTTGCTTGAATTTTTCCCGTTCATCTTCCGTGATCTGCTTTTCCAAACGGGCCAGACGGCCTGCCAGCGACGTACAGGTGTCTTCATCGGTCTGCCCCATCAACACCGCCTGGAGGAGATCTTTTAAGAGAACTGATTTTTTCCGCTCAAGGGGCCGGCTGTCAGTTTTGACGGACCTGCTGACCCCCACGGCATCAACGATAACAAACCCGGTTTTGCTGGTATGAACAGAGGGGGTAACCTTTTTTAGATCGTCATATCCCAGGGTGCGGGTTCCCCTGCCTTTCATCTGTTCAAAGTAATTTTTGGGACATCCCGCATGAAGACCAGACATTCCAGGGGCTTGACGTCTGTGCCTGTGGCGATCATGTCAACGGTGACGGCAATCCTGGGGTAATAATCATTGCGGAAAGAGGCCAGCACGGATTTGGGGTCTTCATCCGCCTTGTAGGTGACTTTTTTGCAAAACGCGTTTTCCTCGGCAAATTCTTCGCGCACGATGCTGATAATATCGTCTGCGTGGCTGTCGGTCTTTGCAAAAATGAGTGTTTTAGGAACTTCATCACGGCCCGGAAACATTTCCGGCATATTATCCCGAAAGGTTTTGATCACATTTCGGATCTGGCTGGGGTTGACCACATCCCGGTCAAGATCGTTACCGTTGTAGATAACTTCCTCATCGAGTTGTTCCCACCGCTTTTTGCGGGTCAGGCGATCCCTTTTATCCACCCATTGCTCGGCAACCAGTTTGCTGCCGTCTTTGGTAATCTTTGTTTCAATCATGTAGGTGTCAAATCCGACATTTACCCCGTCTGCCACCGCTTCTTCATGCCGGTATTCGCTGACCACATTTTCATTAAAGAACCCGAATGTCCGTTTGTCCGGGGTTGCGGTCAAACCGATGTAGAAGGCGTCAAAATAATCAAGCACCTGCTTCCACAGGTTGTAGATTGAGCGGTGGCATTCATCGATTACTATGAAATCAAAAAATTCGGGCGGGACTTTTTCATTGTATTCAACTTCCCGGGGCCGCCCCATCTCCACGTATTCATGGGGATTGATCTGTTCCGCCGTTTCATCGAGTTCTTCCCCCTGGAGGATGGAATACATCCGCTGGATGGTGCTGATACACACCTGGCTATCCGGCGGGACATATTTCGAATTCAACCGCCGGACGCTATAAAGTTCCGTAAATTTCCGGTTGTCGTCCCTGGGCGTATACCCCATGAACTCCTGTTCGGCTTGCTCCCCCAGGTTTTTCGTATCGACCAGAAACAGGACGCGTTTGGCATCCGCAAATGTGAGCAGACGGTAAATAGAGGTGACGGCGGTGAAGGTTTTCCCGCTGCCGGTCGCCATTTGGATCAACGCACGGGGTCTGTTTTCCCTGAAGGATTTTTCAAGGTTGGTGATCGCTCTGATCTGGCAATCCCACAGCCCTTCAACGGATAAATCGGGGAACTGATGCAATCGTTGCCGCAGGCTGGTTTTCTGCCGTATCCTGTCTTTTAATGTTTTCGGATGGTGGAATGAAAAGACAGACCTTGCGCGGGGTTTGGGATCCCGCAGATCCGTATACCGGGTTACTATGCCGGTGCTTTCATAAACAAACGGGAGCGGTCGGCTATCGGCAAACCATTTCAGTTTGCTTTGGGCATAGTCTTCCGCCTGCTGTTCATGAACGCTCAGGCGGTGGCCTTCCTCTTCCTTTTTTGCTTCAATCACGCCTATTGGTTCACGATCAACAAAGAGGACATAGTCGGCAGGACCCACGTCGGTCTGATATTCCCGAACCGCAAGCCCCGAGCCGAGGTTCCAATTGATTGCATTCTTGTCAACAACCGCCCAGCCGGACCGTTCAAGCATTTTGTCTATGTTGTCTCTTGCCTTTTGTTCGGGTGTTTTGTTCATGTCAAAATTCATTCAGATATAACGCTGAAGCTAACCATCTGCGCCACCGAACTTGATGAAAAAACGACCAAGCATCTCGCAGTCTGGTTAAGCGCCTAGTTGGGCGCTAATATTTACTAAAAGATAGTGCTTACTCCATCTCATCGGGAGTTCTCCAAGCGTGCCAACGTTCAAAACCACATCCTCCGTCATGCTTATCGTTTATTGTCATTAATTTCATTTCAGGAACTTTCTTGTCCAGATAAAATAAAAGTGCGAATAATGCGGAGAGAGCGTTTAATGTGTTTATAAGGTTAGCTTGTTTATATGCACGATCCCTATTGTGCTTTACCTTATTATAGCTACTCCACCACGAAGGATTCTTGTTATCTTCTCCCCATTCAGCCCATGGCTTTAGTTGTATATTATGTTTTGGGATTTCGATCTCTAACGTATGGAACTTAGGGTATTTTTTAGTAATAATTAAACGATATTGATTAATGCTAGTAGCTTTGGAAGAAGGTGATATTTTTTCACACAAAATCTTTGCTACAACATCAATTTCAGAGCAAAAAGCAAGAATAAGTCGAACAAATTCAATGGAGTATGTTTCAAAATTATCTGAAGTAAAATCTACATATCTCGATATCGTATCCATGTCGTTATCAAGTGTTTCCAGATATTGCCAATGTAAATCAGACATATATAGCCTTTATTTTATTTTTGCAGAAAAGCAACGAACTGATTTCCCTTTTCAAAATGTAGTTTATCTAGACGCCCAGCCGCGGCAGTAATATGAGCTGCGAACCCGATGTAAACCCAATCCGTCTCACTGCTCTCACTCGGGGCGATGGTGAGACAACGACAGTCAGGATTGGAGCATAGAACTGCGGCCCGCAGCTGTAAGGCCTTGACCGTTGAAGGGGAAGACTCATTACGTTCTGGCATAGTCTTTCCTTCGTCAAAAATTGAATGAGTTTAAATTATTCAAAGGTATTGGAGGAATTTTAATTCCTCATTGATCCAATGTATGAAAATTCTTCAGCCAGGTTAAGTTATCTAAATCTATGGGAAAAGTCAAATTTTATTAATGCGGTAAGATTGCGGAGGGGAAATGGGAAGCAGGTGGAAAAAAGGCAAAAGGCAACTTAGCTGAAAGCCCATAGCACATAAGGCATAGGGCAAATTAGCTTTAAGCTCATAGCTGATAGATGCAAATGAGGCAAAGGGCATAGGGCGTAGGGTGTAAGGCGAATTAGCTTCTATCCGTTGGCTCATAGCTAATACGACATAAGCGGCTGGGAAAAGCCATCAGGCTTTTATTAACCTTGATCCCAGGTTAGGCTAATCCATCCCATTCATCGGCGGTAACTGAACGTTCCAAGATTGCCTCAACCTCATGTACTATCATGCGTAGCTGGGGGACTGAGTATTCACGATTTGACGGGAGGCTTAAACGATGATTTTCAAAGACCATAAATTGGTGGCGAGTTCCTGAACACGTAGAGGGGGAATATAGGATGTCCCGTCTTACTGTACTGACCCCTTTTATTCTCCCTTTCATTAATTTGCCTCTCTGATACTCTCCAGCTCTTCCCACCTCTCATAGGCCCATTCCAGCTCCTGCCTTAGCTCTTCGACCCGTGCCCGTGCCAGGCTGATCCTATCTCCCGGGCTTCTGTAGAACTCCGGGATTGCCATCTGCTCATATAGCCCCTTCTGCTCCTGTTCCAATCGTTCGATGCGCCCGGGAAGGGCCTCCAGCTCCTTCCCCTCCTTGAAGGTGAGCTTCCGGGGCTGGTCCTCTTTCTCCCGGCGTTTCACGGACGGGCGCGCTCTGCCGGGCTCTTTTTTGTCAGCCGGCCTTGGCCGCTGGCGAAGCCAGTCGTCATATCCTCCCGCATATTCCGTGATCACGCCGCCGGCCTCAAACACAAGGGTGCTGGTCACCACATTGTTGAGGAACGCCCGGTCATGGCTCACGAGAAGTATGGTGCCGGTATAGTCCAGCAGCCGCTCCTCAAGAAGCTCGAGGGTCT
>Ga0315537_1004498_pt1 | contig 10132 bp, 8 predicted proteins | sample SalMarSW160270MG_FD_203091 | JGI IMG/M metagenome (GOLD analysis project Ga0315537, IMG submission 203091) | Salt marsh sediment microbial communities from the Plum Island Ecosystem LTER, Massachusetts, United States - Salt Marsh Sediment SW1602-70 ... | reverse complement strand
GAGTGAAATTTACGGTGGTTTGAACGGATGCTGGGATTACGGCCCGCTGGGTGTTGAGATGCTCAATAACCTGAAACAACAGTGGTGGAAGAGCATGACATATCGTGAAAATGTGGAAGGGCTCGATGCTTCCATTCTTATGCATCCGAGAGTATGGGAAGCATCGGGACATGTTGAGAATTTTACAGATCCGATGGTCGATTGTAAACAGTGTAAAGCACGGTATAGAATCGATGTCCTTTTTGACGATCTATCGGTGAAAAAGAAAAAAGACGTGCTCCGCGGGCTCGATGCACAAAAATTCGGCGGTCAGCAGAAAGATGAGACGATTATTGAGGAATTCGCAAAACTTATTTCAACAGATCAGGATGCTGCGCGTATTGTGCTTCTGCTGCCATGCCCAAATTGCGGTAACAAAGGGACATTTACAGAAGCGCGTAAATTCAATCTGATGTTTAAAACGTTCGTGGGGCCGATGGAGGATTCATCATCGATTGTCTTCTTGCGGCCTGAAACAGCGCAGGGAATATTTGTAAATTTTTTGAATGTTCAATCTGCGTCGCGCCAGAAACTGCCGTTTGGCATTGCGCAAATCGGAAAAGCTTTTCGGAACGAAATTAATACGAAGAATTTTCTTTTCCGCACACGCGAGTTCGAGCAGATGGAAATGCAATTTTTTGTGAAACCCGGTACTGACGACCAGCAGTTCGAGTACTGGCGCAGTGAACGAATGCAATGGTACATCGATCTCGGAATGACAAAAGAAAAACTCCAGTGGCATCAGCATCCGAAGGATAAACTGGCACATTATGCTAAAGATGCATATGATGTCGAATACCTTTTCCCGTTCGGTTGGGGGGAGATCGAAGGCGTGCATAATCGCACGGATTACGATTTGTCGCGTCATGAACAGTTTTCAGGCAAGAATATGAAATGTTTTGATGAAGAAACGAAGGATAAATTCACGCCGTTTGTTATCGAAACTTCTGCAGGCGCAAGCCGATCGTTCATGGCATTTCTTGTAGATTCATATAATGAAGAAAAGGCGCCCGATGCGGATGGTAAAATGGAATTGCGTGTTGTAATGAAGCTTCATCATAGACTTGCACCTATAAAAGCTGCGGTATTTCCGCTTGTAAACCGTGACGGTATGCCGGAATTGTCTCGTAAGATTGAAACCGATTTGCGCTCGCATTTCCGCGTATTCTATGATGGCAGCGGCGCAGTAGGCAGACGGTATAGAAGGCAGGATGAAATCGGAACACCATATTGCATAACAATCGATTCTCAGACCTTACAAGATCAGACGGTTACCGTGCGCGACCGTGATACCATGATACAGGAGCGTGTCCCATGCGCAGGCCTGAAAGATTACATGATAAAGAAATTAATTTAATGTTGGTGAGGCTTTTTACGGCGATATTACCATATTCAACAAAAATTATTGTACTTTATTGATTGGCGTACAAGGGCAGTGGCAAATAAATTCTTGCTTTTAACGGTTCTAATTCTTTTTAACCTAAACGACACTCGATCGCAGTGGCTTGACGATCCGGTTCTCCACCAAAAAGTACTCACAGGTATTGACAGACTCTATAACTTTGAATTTGACAGAGCTGATTCAGATTTTACGGAAGTAATTCGCCGGTGTCCTGATCATCCGGCCGGCCATTTTTTTCGGGCAATGATTCAATGGGAACGTATAATCAGCAACTTCGATGACGAATCACGGGATGATAAATTATACCAGATGCTGGATTTTGTTATTGAAATGTGCGAGAACCGTTTGGATGAGAATCCGAATGACGTGACAGCGCTGTTTTTCAATGGAGGTGCAGTCGGTTTTCGAGGGCGATTGCGTGCCAATAGGGGTAAGTGGATCGGTGCAGCTAATGACGGAATAATTGCATTGCCGTTAGTGCAAAAAGCATACGAACTGGAGCCGAACAATTACGATGTTCTATTAGGAATAGGTATTTACAATTACTATGCATCCGTTATACCCGATAAGTATCCGATCGTCAAACCGGCGATGGTTTTCTTTCCGACCGGCGACCGGGAAAAGGGATTGGAACAGCTTCGTCAGGCATCACAGAAAGCGAAGTACGCCAAAGTCGAATCAATGTATTTCCTAATGCAAAACTATTTCGTATATGAGAAGGATTTTACAAAGGCTCTTGAAATTGCCAGACAACTTTATAAGAAATATCCAAATAATTCCATGTTTCACCGTTATGTGGGCCGTTGTTTAGTCAGTACGGGATATCTAAGCGAGGCAAAAGAAATTTTTATTGAGATCGAAAAACGCTGTATTAATAAGCAGATGGGGTATGACACGTACGATGCACGCGAAGCGTACTACTACCTTGGGAAATTCGAATTTATGGCAGGACGATTTGATACAGCTTTGCAATACTTATGCTTGAGCGATGAATTGAGCAGGAAAATTGACAAAGATGAGCCGTCCGGATTCATGGCGCTTGGAAATTTGCTTATAGGCAATATCTACGATGCACAGGGGAAAAGACAAGATGCCGTGATGCAATATAAAAAGGTGCTGGATATGAAAGAGTATGATAATTCTCATAAAGATTCGAAAAAGTATCTTGAAGAGCCGTACACACGCGGCAAATGAAAACTTGAGTTTCCCCGTCGGTTTATATATTCCGGAAGTAAATAAAAAAGAGCCGCTTACTGTTTTCCCTGGTTTCCGAAGGAAAGATACTTTTTTATATTAATGAATAGTTGTTTGATGCGATACTGGAATAGGAGCAGAAAAATATATGATGTTTTTTTGAAGATCTTGCATTTATTAAGTGCTACAGGCTCACACCGAGAGAAATATTGTGCATCCCGATGTCTTTCGCATAAGAGCTGAACGAGTAGTCAAATTGATAGTCCTTCACAATAATGCCGGCGCCCATAGAAAAACCGGCAAGTCCGGCGCTTGTCCCCATTTTGAAATCCTTCCGTTGTTTGTTATTGTACCCGGCGCGCAAACGGAACGACTCACTCATTAATATCTCGGCGCCGACTGTAAAAGCACTGAATCGGTCCCAGAAGGTATCGCCCTTTTCATTGAGCCGATGGAAGTTAAGGTTTAAATTTATCGGCAGATGTTCGGGACGCTTCGTTATGCCTAATTTTATATCTAGCGGAAGCTGTTCGATAACACCCATGTATTTTTTTAACTGTGTGCCAAGATTTAAAACACTGCCGCCGATTGAAAGATTCTGAGAAGGAACATCATAAAGAAATCCTAAATCGATTGCAACGGCGCTTGAGCTGTACTCGCTAATCGAAGAATGAATATATTTTATATTAACGCCGAAAAGTATCTCCTCATCGTAATGTATCGCTATGCCTGCGATAAGCGCAAGTTCTTTTGCTTCGAACATGCCGATTTCATTCAAGTCTGCATCGGTTTGAGTAAAAGAACCATAATTGATATAAGTGACGCCTCCGCCTATATTTCCGATTCCTTCTATGTATTGAGCATAGCTCAACGATCCCATATTAACATCCATGAGATAATCCACATAACTGGCGGAAATTCTCGGTTTGCTTAAAGTTCCAAGGGATGCCGGATTGTAGAACAGCACGTTCGGATCGTCTTTCATTGAAACGAAACTGCCGTTTAAGGCTGCGGTTCGCGCATTTACATTGATGCGAAGGAAATCATACGTCGCTTGTTGGGCAAAAAGCGTAGTTGCAAAACAGGCAGCGGTAATAAGTAAAAGAATTGTTTGTCTCATTGATTAAAATCTACCAAAATTGAGAGTGAAATTCAAGCAGCATATTTAAAATGAATAGAAAAAGCTGTCAAGAAAAAAAGATGTATGAAATCCACTTAGTGCCATTCATTGTGTCTGAACAACATATCGGTTATAGACCGAGACGCCGTCTCGATTATTTATTACGTAACTATTTGCCAATATCTAAATTCCCATTCATATGAAGAGAATATTCTCTTGATATATGCAGATATTACACGAAAATAATGGAATAAAATTCTCTTTGCAAATCAAGTCCTTTTTCAGTATTTTATAATCGATAAATATTACAAATTGTTCTGAGGATCAAGATGAAAGAAGGAATTCACCCTGTATATAAAAAAGCTGTGGTTAAGTGTGTGTGCGGTAATGTATTTGAAACTCGTTCTACCGTAGGCAATCTCCACATAGAAATTTGCGCAAATTGCCATCCGTTTTTTACCGGCAAGCAGAAACTGCTCGATTCAGCCGGACGAATCGAGAAGTTTAAAAAGAAGTACGCTGCCAAGTCAGAGGAACCAAAAACAGAAGTTGCCGGAGTATAATAACAGTATTGCAATTCTAGGGCGGAATGTGTTGTCAGGATACATTCCGCTTTTTTATTATTGATAGTCTGGAAGTTCGTAGTATCGAACTTTCGTCTGTCTGTTTATAAAAATGGACTGATCAATGGCAGCACAATTCTATACCTTTACGAATAATCAAATTCCGCACATCGAAGCGTTTATTCAGTTCCACACTGATTTTGGAATTTGCAGTGCGGAATATCATCATTGAGAGACTATTGAATGTCAGAAGACGTCGCGCCACAGGAATATTCGCAGCAGCCGGCAAGTCTATATGCCAGCCCGCGCGGCACAGCAGTTAAAATACTGAACCGTGTGGAACGTTCGGATGCATATCTTGATAAGTTGCTCGATGCCGAACTAAGTTCGGATGCTATGAATGAATTGGATAAAGGCCTTATGAACGAGATTGTTACCGGCGTGATTCGCTGGAAAATGAAGCTCGATTGGGTGCTTACGGGTTTTTTTCATGGAAATTTCACAAAAGCAGAAACGAATATCAAGAATGCACTTCGTGTGGCGCTGTATCAAATTCAATTTCTCGACCGGATTCCCCACTCGGCTGCCGTCAACGAAGCAGTTGAGTTTATCAAACGGCTGCGCGGACAGAAAGCTGCGGATCTTGTCAATGCCGTCCTCCGTAATATTCTGAGGAATATAGATAATATACGTTATCCCGATGAGGAGGAAGATAAAATTCGCCACCTTGCCGTAATCGAATCTCATCCGGTGTGGATGACAAAACGGTGGGTGGAACGCTATGGATATGATGAATCGAAATTGATGATGGAGGCAAATAATTCAATTCCGGATCTGGCTTTACGGATCAACCGCCTGAAGGTAGATTTGAATTATTTTTTCTCACTGCTGGACAAGCATCAAATTCAATATACACGTTCTCAGTATTTCGATTTCTTTGTCCGTGTTCAGCACATGGCAGGAATAGGGAAATCGGAACTTTTTAAACAGGGCTATTTTTCCGTTCAGGATGAAAGTGCCGGTATCCCGGTTCTCTTACTCGATCCGAAACCAGGAGACCGCATTATCGATCTTTGTTCGGCACCCGGAGGCAAGACGACGTTTATCGGAGAGCTGATGAAAAACACCGGTGAAATCATTGCCGTTGATCGTTATGAAACTCGGCTCAATCTTGTGAAGAACGCATGTCTGCGATTGGGTATAACAAATGTTCATCCTGTCGCTGAAGATGGCGCGATTCTTGACATAGCTCCCGCGGATAAAGTACTTGTGGATGCTCCATGCTCCGGGCTCGGCGTTCTCTCGAAGAAACCAGATGCGAAATGGAAACGGGATGTCGACGATATTCCAAAGCTGGTGGAATTACAAAATGCTCTTCTTGAAAACGCGGCAAAACTTGTGAGGCCCGGCGGAGTTCTGGTATATAGTACATGCACAATTGAACCGGAAGAAGGATTCGAACTTATAAAAGAATTTCTTGTTCAGCATCTTGAGTTCTCTATCGAATCGGCGAATAAGTTCGTTCATCAGAGTTTTGTAGGAAGTCAGGGACATGTCGAAACATTCCAGCACAAGCATGGAATGGACGGATCTTTCTCTATCCGGATGAAGAAGAAATAAACGGCCTATTGATCGAAGCATAAAATACTTATCAATGAACCGTTGACTACGGAGGGATATTCATGAAACTCAATGAACTTCTCGCGGCGGAGCTTAAACGGCTGGAAGATGCAAGGACTTTCAAATACGAGACTTCTCTTCAAAGTGCGCAAGGCGGGATTGTCAGGATCAATGGCAAAGAAGTGGTAATGCTCGCTTCGAATAATTATCTCGGCATGTCGAACCAGCCGGTTGTAGTGAAAGCTGCAATTGATGGAATGAAGAAATTCGGGTACGGACTTGCTTCGGTACGTTTCCTCACCGGTACTCAAACAATTCACCTTAAGCTGGAAAAGAAAATATCCAGATTCCTGAAATCTGAAGATACTATTCTTTTTTCGTCATCCTTTGCTGCAAATATTGCATTCTTCCAGGCGCTTACAAATGAAAAACTCGGTTTTGAGAATTACAAAGACGTTATATACAGCGATCAATTGAATCATGCCAGCATCATAGACGGACAGCGTTTATGCAGGGCAGAAACTACAGACCGGAAGATTTATCAACACGGCGATTGCACCGATCTCGAACGCCAGATGGAAGAAGACAAAGACAAAAATTACCGGCTCCGAATAATAGCTACAGACGGTGTTTTCAGTATGGAAGGAGATCTTGCACCGTTGCCGAGGATTCTTGAACTTGCAGAGCGATACGGTGCATCGGTTTTTGTAGATGATGCGCATGGAATTGGGGTCTGCGGAAAAAGCGGACGCGGTACAGCGGAACAATTCGGTGTGCCCGGCAAAATTGATTTTACTGTCGGCACACTCGGCAAAGCCGTAGGCGGAGCAGCCGGCGGTTTTATCAGCGGCTCGAAAGATTTCATTGAGTATATGCGTCAGAAAGGAAGGCCCTACATTTTTTCGAACTCGCTTCCCCCTGCGGTTGTCTGCGGTTCGCTGGCAGCATTCGATTTATTAATGAGAGATAATTCTATTGTCAAGCGATTGCATGAAAATACAGCTTACTTCAGAAGAGAAATTAAAAGCTTAGGATTCGATATCATTGATGGTACACATCCCATCGTGCCGTTAATGCTGGGCGAAGCACCTGTTGCTCAGGAAATGAGCGGTGCTTTACTGAAAGCCGGAGTCTGTATTAAAGGCCTATGGTACCCGGTCGTACCTAAAGGAAAAGCACGGCTGCGCGCTCAAATCTCCGCATCGTTGAAGAAAAAAGATATCGACCGCGCACTTGAAGCATTTGAAAAAGTAGGGAAGAAAATGAGAGTAATTTGAGATAAGAGATTGTGAGATGAAAGATTGTGAGATAAGAGATTATTACTATTTATTATTCACCAATCACCAATCACTTATAACTAATAACTGATACCTCCAATGTCCTCACATTCACGTCTCGCCTTTATTGATCTTCTTCGCGGATGGGCACTGTTAGTTATGATTGAGGTGCATGTTTTTAACGCCTTCATCTTACCGCATTTTCAGGCAGCTTCGTGGTTCAATGTACTCAACTTTGTAAATGGTCTTGTTGCACCAAGCTTTATATTCATATCCGGGTTTGTTTTCCTTCTTGCAAGTCAAAAGAAATTAGAGTCGTTTCGTGCGTTCGGTTCGGCATTCTGGAAGCAATTGGGAAGGATCGGATTGATCTGGCTCGTTGGTTATGGCCTTCATCTTCCATTCTTCTCATTCTACCGGTCTATCACCGATTCAACAGAGGCACAATTGCTGAGCTTCTATCAATCGGATGTTCTGCATTGCATAGCGTTTGGTTTGCTTATGCTTTTTCTCTTAAGATTGTTTATTTGGAATGATCATGCGTACCGTTCAGTTTTGTTATCAAGCGGATTTCTCGTTATAATAGTTACAATGTTCATTTGGGATATTGATTTTACCGATCTAATGCCTGTACCACTTGCAGCATATTTCAATGGCAAACATTATTCGCTTTTCCCGCTTTTTCCATGGACGGCCTTTATGTTATTTGGTGGCTACTTCGCCTCCGGATATATCCGCGCACGAGAGCAGCAGAAAGAAAAGAATTTCATATTGCGTTTTACGCTTATTGGGTTGATTCTGGTGATTGTAAGTGCGATTGCAGGCGAATTACCTTTTCGCATTCCATTCAGTTCGGAAGCTATAAGTGCGGATCCCAGCTTTTTCTTTCTTCGCCTAGGTATCGTTATGCTGCTGCTTACGGCTTGCTGGTTTTATGCGGAATACCGCAAGACCGAGAAGTCTTTTGTTTTAGATGTCAGCCGGGAATCGTTATTAGTATATACAGTGCATCTGCTTGTTATTTACGGCAGGTTTTGGAATGGACGGAGTTTATGTTATTATTATAGCAATATGTTTGGGGTGTGGGAGTGTATCGCCGGAACACTGGTGCTCGCAATTGCAATGATCGGCATGGCGATGTTCTGGGGATGGCTCAAACGGAACTATTTTCCGCTTGCACGGGTTTTTGCCTGGATGCTATCGGGAACGATTGTTGTCTGGTTTTTCGTAAATTGAATGTAAAAAAAGTATGTAGAAGGAAAGAGAAAATGGATATTGTATTTCTGATAGTTTTAGTTGTTATCGCCATTCTTCTGCTCGCAGTTTTCATACGGTCTTTTTGGCGAAAAGGCGACGATTCAGCGCGAGCGTCATTAATCTTCCAGCAGCAGGTGGATTCTTTGCGCGGGGAGATGAATCAAAACCTTAAGAATACAACTGATACATTTGTTATGTCTTTGAAGAATACGACAGATCTGTTGCTGAAGAGTCTGCAGTCGACAACAGAAAATATGAACCAGCATTTGAGCAGTGTTACGTCGCAATTACAGAATAATACCGGCCAGATGGGAACGCGATTGGACACTGCGGCGAAGGTAATTCAGGATGTCCAGAATAAACTCGGTGAACTTGGGAAAGCGACACAGGAGATAAAGGAACTCGGACAGAGTGTCTCGAAATTAGAGGAAATGCTTAAAGCTCCCAAGCTTCGCGGCGGATTAGGCGAACTGCTGCTGGAGGATTTGCTCAAGCAGGTTCTTCCGGCAAATGCTTATGACATTCAATACTCGTTTAAGAACGGTCAGACGGTCGATGCAATAATCAATACAGCCGGCGGAAAAGTACCGGTGGACTCCAAGTTCCCGCTGGAGAATTTCCGTAAAATGCTCGATGCGAAATCGGATCAGGAAAAGAAGACCGCTGCCCGTCTTTTTAAATCGGATGTAAAGAAGCATATAGATTCGATTGCAGAAAAATATATTTTACCGGACGAAGGGACGTTCGACTTCGCGCTGATGTATATTCCTGCAGAGAATATTTATTACGAAACTATCATAAGAGACGAAGCATATGACGAGGAGGATGGATTATATTCATATGCAACGAAGAGGAGAGTGGTTCCGGTTTCGCCGAACAGCTTTTATGCTCATTTACGGGTAATTGCTCTTGGTTTAAAAGGACTGCAAATAGAGCGCAGTGCAAAAGAGATTTTTCAGAATCTTGAAATGCTTGCCACGGAATTACGGAAATTCAACGATGTATTCGAGACACTCGGCACGCAGTTGAACAATGCAAAAAATAATTACGATAAAGCCGATAAGCAGTTATCAGGTTTAGTAGAGAAATTCAAGACAGTGCAATCGATACCGGATGGTAAAGCGCATAATCAGTTGGATGCGTTTTCGAAATAATTTTTACATACGTAGAGGCAATTCATGAATTGCCCTCACATAGTTATATCCTCATTGGATTTTAATGTGATTATTTTTATGTTGCGAATTATCCCATCGCAAAGCACAGCTTCGCGGTACACTATAGGTGAATATGCTATACTCATTGCCTTACAGACTCATTGACTCATCGGCTCATATGCTCAATGGCTCACAATTTCATATTCTCATTAGCATGTTCTTTGTCGTCGAATAAATTCAACATCTTTTTTACACAAAATCCGAAGGATTTAGAGGCAAATAATAAAATTATCAGCTCCGTAGGAGCTGAACGTTTGTAATTAAAAAACATGAAACTAACTGAACGCCGTAGGTGTTCAACTCCTATGGAGTTTTGTCCGTTTTTGTTTATGGTTTTACAAACGTATGACGCCTACGGCGTCAAAGAAAATATATAAGAAAATATATAATGGAAGCAACGCTCAACAAGCAGAGCTTGGGAGCGAGGTGATAGGGAAACGAAACCT
>Ga0315537_1004497_pt1 | contig 10132 bp, 4 predicted proteins | sample SalMarSW160270MG_FD_203091 | JGI IMG/M metagenome (GOLD analysis project Ga0315537, IMG submission 203091) | Salt marsh sediment microbial communities from the Plum Island Ecosystem LTER, Massachusetts, United States - Salt Marsh Sediment SW1602-70 ... | reverse complement strand
ACCGAGACAATCTCGGAGGTGCTCCAGAAACTGGCAACGTTGTTATCGGAATAAGAAAATGCATCGCACCTTGTTTTGTCACTATTTTTAACACTAGCAGTAACCCACCGTGTCATTGCGAGCCCTTTCTCTACCCCACTGTCATTGCGAGCGAAGCGTGGCAATCTCATCTTATAGTTCTCTCTCCCCTGGCGGTTAAAATTTTTGTCCCGATGGAATCGGGAACTTGTAATTTTGACTTTTTATCTTTTATTTTTGATTTTCGTTCCACCTGCTTGAAGCCTGAGAACATCGCACCTGTCCGGGCTTTTGGCGGATTGTGTAGCTACCCACAAAATAGTTGCATACCATGCGTAGTTGAATATTCTGGTAGCACAGAGTAGGATAAGATAAAAATCGGTTTTACCATTATGGCAGATACCACATTTATTACGAACGAGAGCAATAAGAAACTAAAGGACCGAATTGCTGAGCTGATTGGGCACAGTAAGGAACTGAAGTTTCTAGTCGGCTTTTTCTATTTCTCCGGAATCAGAGAACTTCATGACTCACTAAAGAATAATCCCGATGTTCAACTCGATGTACTCGTTGGCCTAAATGTTGATAAGACAGTACACGGGCTGATTGAATACAGTGATAATACCAAAGGATTAACGGACAAAGAGAAGTTTGAGCAGCTCCTCGGCTCCGTATCGAAGTCCATAAACTCTGATGACTTCGATAATCAAATCTTTTACGATCAGGCTCGATTCTTTATAGAAGCTATCAAGCAAGATAAGCTAAGAATTCGGAAAACCTACGACCCCAATCACGCAAAGCTATATATCTTTAAGATGAAGAGTGAACTCGCTGACTTGAAGAAATCCTTCTTTATTACCGGCAGTAGCAACCTGACAAAGGCGGGGCTCTCTCTCCAGGATGAATTTAATGTTGAAATTAGTGACTATGGTACCAAGGAAGCTGAAGATTATTTTGATAACCTCTGGGAAGAGGCCGTCAAAGTTACCGAGATAACCAATTTCAAAGATAGATTGATAAATCTGCTTGAGAAAAAAACCCTGATAACCGAAGTTACCCCATATGAAGCATTTGCCTTGGTACTAAAAACTTATATAGAGCTACAGGAGCAAAAGCAAATAAAGCCAAGCTTACTTGATTTGCTCAAGAAAAAAGGCTACCGGACGTATAAATACCAGACTGATGCCGTGGCACAAGCCATATCCATCATTGAGCAGTACAAGGGCGTCATAGTCGCAGATGTCGTAGGCCTGGGGAAAAGTATTGTCGCTGGGCTGATTGCCAGAAGTCTGGGTAAACGCGGTATCATCCTTTGTCCCCCTGGATTGATTGGTGATGACAATGCTGCGACCGGATGGAGGAAATACAGAGAAGACTTCGGATTGTATGACTGGGAGATTCGTTCATCCGGGTTAGAAAACCTGAAGAAAGCCCTAGACCTTGTCCGTTCCAACCACGAATACGAGGTTGTCATCATTGATGAAGTTCATCGTTTCAGGAACCAGGATACCGAGGCTTACGAAGTATTGAGCAATATTTGCAGAGATAAAATAGTAATTATGCTCACTGCAACTCCATTTAATAACACTCCTGCTGATATCTTATCATTGCTGAAGCTATTTATTGTTCCGGGAAAGTCCAATATCACCTTAGCCAATGATTTGACCACAAGATTCAGATCATATACTCAAACATTTCGGCGCCTGTCTAATATCAGGAAAAATTGCAATTCACCTGATAAGCAGAAAAGAAGTCAGGCAATAGCTGATTACGAAGTAATGTTTGGGTCAAGCACTATAGACTTAAATAGGGTGAGAGACAGAACCAGGTATCTCTCAAAAAGTATCCGTAACGTAATTTCACAGGTTACGATTAGACGCAACAGAATCGACTTGAAAAAAGACCCCGAATACTCAAAGGAGATATACGAGCTTTCTGAAGTCCAGGACCCTTGTGAGGTCTTTTATGAGCTTACCGAAGAGCAATCTGAATTCTATGACAGAGTGCTTCAAGATTATTTTGGAGAACAGGGACACTTCACTGGTGCCATCTATCAGCCGTTCCTTTATGAAGCAGGACAGCTTGAGATTGACGAAGAGAGTTTGAACCAGGAAGAAAACCGCGAATCTTTGATACAAAGGAACCTGTTTGATTTCATGAGGCGTTTGCTGGTCAAGAGATTCGAAAGTTCATTCGGTTCATTCAGACAGAGCATAATGAATTTCAAATCCGTGACTGAAAAGGTTCAGGCGTTTATTGAGAATTCCGATGGCAAATATATCTTGGACCGTCCCTTGCTGGAGAAAATATACGAGGCAGACATTGATGAGATAGAGGAGGAGCTGGCAGGCTTTGAACAGCGTATTAGCGAAGGAACTTTCCCGAAGACGTACAAGGTATATAACATCAATGATAAAGATTTTAAATTAAAGGCCAGATTCTTGGCCGATATACAATCGGACATAGATTTGTTTAATGGTATTCTGGATGAACTTGATTCCTTAAAATTGGTTGATAAAGACCCCAAGTTGAATAAGCTGGCTACAGAAGTTAAAACGATTCTAAAAAAGAAGGATAACCCCAACGAGCCGGAAAGAAAAGTAGTTATCTTCACCGAATATATTGATACTGCCAAGTATCTTGAAGCCCATCTTAAAAATGCCTTCCCTTCTTGCTGCATTACCGTTAAAGGCGATTTGAATAAGACTAAGATGGAAGAAATCTTAAGGAATTTTGACACAACCCATAAGAAGCCGGAGGATGACTACAAGATACTCATTACCACGGACAAAATGTCCGAAGGCTTCAACTTGAACAGGGCAGGAGCAGTCATTAACTATGATATACCATGGAATCCTACCAGAGTCATCCAGCGAGTCGGGCGAATTAACCGTATCAGCAAAAGGGTATTCGACAATCTGTATATCTACAACTTCTTCCCCACACTACAGGGGGCAACATACGTTAAAAGCCGGGAAATAGCCACCGAAAAGATGTTCTTAATCCACAACACGTTGGGAGAGGACGCTAAGATATTTGAGCCTGACGAGGAACCATCACCCTCTCAACTTTTTAAGAGAATCATGGAGAATCCGGATAACCTGGAAGAGGAGAGCTTCCAGACCAAGATTAGGCAGTTGTATGCCGATATTGCCAGCTCTTCGCCGGAAGTAATTAGAAGAATCGGCGAATTGCCGCCACGTATAAAAGTGGCCAAGAGATACGTGGATAATAACCTGGTTGTGTTTATTAAGAAGGGATTAGGGCTTTTTACCAGGGGTATACTTGGTGATGGCAGCAAACCCGAAGACCTTGTTTTCGAGAACATGCTGGCGCTCATAGAGTGTGAAAAGGAAGAGAAGACTGTTCCTTTCAGTGAGCAGTTCTGGGAGAACTATTATAGTATCAAGGAAATAAGAGATACCTCCGGTCCCCCATCTAGCGAGATAAGCATAGAGAAAAAAGCCCTAAACAACGTCGCCACGTTGTTACAGGGAAAAATACCAGAACTCGAAAGTTATCTGCCGTTCCTTAGAGACCTCCGGGAAGACATCCTGGAATACAAAACTTTGTCTGACTACACCTTACGGAGAATAGCGAACCTGAACTCACTGAATAAGGACAAGGCAAAAATACAAAAGACGAAAGATGAACTGGAGAAGCTTAAGCAAGAGCTTGGGGCTGATTACCTGGATAAAGTAAAATCCAAACTGGGACGACTGGATACTGAGGTCATCATAGCTATAGAAAACGTCAAGGGGCAGATATGAGCGAAGAGCGGCTAAGCAGAATCATAGAAGATTTTGACTATAGGAACCTCAACCTGTTCTTCCGCAGTAAATGTGAAAACTATGCAGAAGCTTCGGAAGACTTTTCTCTATACGATGATGAAAGTTTCACTGATTTCCAGAAGCTGGGTGAAATCAGGTTTGATAGCGGTGATAAACTGGTCATTACATCATCGCTTGTGAGCAGTGACCTGAGCGAGCGCTCCGGCAAGAAGGCCCAGTATGAAAAGGCCAAGAAAATACTCAAAGAGATGGCAGTTTACGATGCCGGCTTCTTTATTTTTCACGACAATAGGGGGAGTTTCCGTTTCAGCCTGGTTTACGCACAGTTTCAAGGAACCAGGAGAAGCTTCAGTAATTTCCGGCGTTTTACCTATTTCGTGAGTAAAGACCAGACAAATAGGACGTTCCGCATTAGGGTCGGCGGATGCAGTTTTCAAAGTCTGGAAGCCGTTAAGGATGCCTTCTCGGTCGAGAAGGTCAACAAGGAATTCTATAACCATATCGCCAGGTTCTTTTACCGTCTGACCGGATATGAATGTAAAAAGGAGATGACCCTGCCCTCGGTTAGCGATGATGATAAGGACACATACCAGGAATTTGCTGTTCGGCTCATAGGCAGAGCCATCTTCTGCTGGTTTTTGAAGCATAAGAAGTCGGCAAATGGTATATCGCTGATACCAGAATCAATTTTGTCGTCGAAAGCGGTTAAACAGAATTCACAGTACTACCATTCTACGCTGGAGAAGCTGTTTTTCGAGGTGCTGAATACTCCTCAGGAACAAAGGCATAAAAATATCCTTCCGGATGCAGACAAAATTCCCTTCCTGAACGGTGGCCTCTTTGAACCTCATGATGACTTCTATGATAATTGTAAACCTCAGTACAACCTGGTGATACCGGACACCTGGTTTGAGCAGTTCTTTGAAATATTGGAGCAGTATAATTTCACCATCGATGAAAACAGCACGGTAGATGCCGATGTATCGGTCGACCCCGAAATGCTGGGTAGAATTTTTGAAAATCTCCTTGCCGAGGTCAACCCGGAGACGGGGGAGACCGCCCGAAAAGCCACCGGTAGCTACTACACACCACGCACCATAGTGGACTACATGGTTGACCAGAGCCTCAAGCAGTATTTGCTTACGAAAACGAAGATTGACGAAGATATAATAACTGCCCTGCTTTCTTATGAAGCTCCGGATGTTATTCTGAACGAGAGCGAAAAGGGCTCCATAGTCTCTGCCCTGGATGAGATTAAGATTATAGACCCTGCCTGTGGGTCCGGCGCTTTCCCGATGGGTATTCTGCATAAGATGCTTCTGGTGCTACAGAAAGTGGACCCGGACTTGAAATTGTGGTTAAAGAATCACTTGGGCAATATTGAACCCGGACTATTTAAAGATAGGCTTCTAGAGCGAATAAGAAATGAGAACTGGGAATATGTCCGTAAACTACTCATCATCCAGAAATCTGTCTACGGTGTTGACATTCAGACGATAGCAGTAGAAATCTCCAAGCTGAGGTTTTTCCTCTCGCTCATTGTTGACGAGCAGATAGACGACCTTAGGAAAAACCGCGGGGTCGAGGCACTACCCAACCTTGAATTCAAGTTTGTGGTGGCAAATAGCCTGATAGGACTGCCGCCGGTGATTAACCGCCAGGTCGGTTTAGGAATTAGCAGCGATGAGATCACCAGGCTCAAGGAACTGAGAAACAAGTATTTACGTAGTTACGGTAGAGAGAAAAAACAGATTGAAGAAGATTTTCTGAAGACGCGCGGCAAGCTAATAGAACAGAATATTAAATGGGGCGGCAAGGACGCCCTTGCCCTGCAGTTGGCTAACTGGAATCCCTTCTCTAATGAAAAATCCGACTGGTTTGACCCAGAATGGATGTTTGGCGTTGAGAACAGATTTGATATCGTGATTGCCAACCCACCCTATTTAGGGGAAAAGGGACATAAGGATATATTTAGACAAATTAAACAAGGCACCTTGAAAGCATATTATCAGGGTAAGATGGATATATTTTACTTCTTCTTTCACCTATCAATTGACTTGGGTAATGCCGAATCGCAAATCGCTTTTATTACAACTAACTACTATCCTACGGCGACTGGTGCAAATAAACTCAGACAAGACTTTAAGAAACGTACAATAATTAGGAAACTTGTTAACTTTAATGAACTGAAGATATTTGAGTCTGCCCAGGGCCAGCATAACATGCTGACCATTTTGTCAAAGGGACAAAATTATAACGCAATGGCTGAAACATGCATAACGAAGCGAAAAGGTGACGCTACACCAGAAATCCTGAGAGGAATCCTACAGTGGGATGATGAAGAAACGAGTTACCACCAAGTACATAATTCATCTCTCTATAGCGAAGGCGAATGCTATATTCGTCTTGCTGGTGACTCCATCATTTCTAAAGACCCAATTTCAGTAGCTCTTAACAAACTGAAAAAGCAAGGGGCTTCTCTGGGAACGATATGCAACATCAATTGTGGCATTCAGACGGGTTGCGATAGGGTTAAGACCGAAGAGGGGCATCAAGGAGTATTTGTGCTTGACGAGTCTGAAATAAGTGGCATTCCAAGCAAGGAAAGAAGTCTATTAAGGCCATTCTATAAGAACTCCGACATTGAGAAGTTTAGTTGTTCCTCGGAGACAAACTTGAGAGTGGTCTATACTGATAGGACCTTCAACAGGCCTTCAGACTTCCCGGTAATAATTGGACACTTGAGAAAGTTCAAGAAAAGGCTAGACGAAATCAGAGAAGTCAAAAATGGAATCATCCAGTATTACCAATTGCAATGGCCACGAGAAGAAAGCATCTTTAAATCACCCAAAATAGTTGCACCCCAGAGAAGCAGGTCGAATACGTTTGCTTACACAGAGAAGGATTGGTATGCGTCGGTAGATGTCTACTATATTACACAAAAGGATAAAGAGACTTCGTTAAAATATATTTTGGCACTCCTGAACTCAAAACTCTACTTCTTATGGTTATATAGAAATGGGAAGCTTAAAGGCGAGATGCTGGAGCTCTATCAGAAACCTTTGTCCGAAATACCCATTAAAAGGATATCCAAAATTGACCAGAAACCTTTCATCTCAATAGTAGACCAAATCCTTGCCATTACCAAAGACGAGGATTATCCCTACAGCCCTGATAAACAAGCCCAAGTTAAAGAATACGGACACCAGATTGACCAGATTGTCTATGCACTTTACGGGTTAACGCCAGAGGAGATAGCGGTGGTGGAGGGCAAGAATTAGATCTGTTACCAAGCATATAACTTAGTAGCCGGCTAACATTTAGTAGGATGATAAAGGAGCGGGAACTGTATGAACCGTAACCTTCTATTCATTAGTCACGCTAATCCTGAGGACAATGAGTTCTCACGATGGCTAGCTTTACAATTGGCCAGGTGTGGTTATCGCGTTTGGTGTGATTTAACACGCTTGCTCGGGGGTGAGGACTTCTGGTCAGATATAGAAGGCGCAATGAGAGAGCGCACCTGCAAGTTCCTTTATGTGCTATCACGTACTTCAAATCACAGACCGGGAACACTTCAGGAACTCCACTTGGCGGATGGCGTTGCTCGTAAAGAAGGCTTTGCGGACTTCATTATTCCGCTACGAATCGATGCTCTACCACATAATGAATTCAATATCCAAGTCGCACGTAGAAATGCTATCGACTTCAATGGAGGTTGGGCAACTGGTCTTAATCAATTACTGGAAAAACTCGGTAAAGACAAAGTACCAAAAGACTCCGACCTTGGGCCAGGAAGTGTTGCATCATGGTGGAAAACACAATTTGCCACTGAATGCCAAATAATTAGCAAGCCAGAAGTCTGCCTTTCAAATATGTTCCCTATAGTAGAAATTCCTTCTACTCTATTCGCTCACGAGTTGAGCATGTACTTTCGTTTTCTAACAAAATCTGCACGCTATCCATTCCGCCGGCATCAACATTTGTGGTTCTCATTTGCCACAGCATCGGACTTGGAACAATCCCTGGAAATATCAGGATGCATTTCCAGATCGCAGGCCGTTTCTCTTGATGAACTAACTGAGGGTCGAAATCCATTCAATATCAAGACTCAAGAAGCCAGAAGCATCATAATGGATCTACTTCGGCAGGCCTGGGAAAAATCTGTTGACGGTACCGGGATGTTGAAATACTATATGAGCCGAAGAAAGCTTACAGCGTATTTTAAAAATGATTTCCTCCCTGGCAACAAGGTGAAGGTTTCGGGAATATCTAATAAGAACACGCTCAGAAATCTTATTGGATATGACACACGTAAGGATAGGGAGCATAATGTAATTGGCAAAAGATACTGGCATTTTTCAGTTCAATTTAAACCCACTTTTGATCCGGTGCTAGCGTTTACTGCTATTCCCCATGTGCTCTTTTCTTACGATGGTGAAAATATCCTGAGCAATAGGAGATTCATACACAGACTGCGAAGAAACAAATGTCGCGACTGGTGGAATGCCGACTGGAGAGACAGGATTATGGGTATAGTTCAGTGGCTCGCCGCAGGGAAGGGCTACATATGTTTCGATCTAGGTTCAGAATCACATGTGAAAGTTGACGCTAAGCCCTTGTTATTTGATAGCGATATTTCTTACATAGAACCAGAGTCCAAGATAGTCATTTTAGAAGATGAGGAAGAGACTGAGGGTCTAATCGACGAAACATTAGAGGGGTAATGGAACTTATTAAACTTCCAGAACCAGAGTTGTTATTCGGATATGACCAGTCAGTCGAAGATCCAAGAGACGGGCTAACTTTGTTTGGACCTTTAGACAAAGGGAAACCCTATGGTATTAGATCGGGAGTCATTGGGACACCACTATGCCTGGAATTATTCAGGAATTGGATCAAAAAGATCCAGGGACCTATCGGGCAAGACTTGGAAGTGGCGCGTCCTGTGTATCCTGGTTTCGAGGCTGTTTTTGGAATCCCGTGGAACGCAGAACCCACCATAGAAATCGGGATCCCCGAGGCTACTCTATACCAAAGTTTATACTTGGATGACAAATACTTGAGAGTATATAAAACTGTAGAGCTGTTCGAGAAACAAATTGTAGAAACGATCAAGCATGAGGACTTAGCCGTTGATGTTTGGTTCGTTATCATCACTGATGACGTCTACAAGTACGGTCGCCCTATGTCTCAAGTCACCTCTGATCTACGTATAGAAGCGAAAACAAAGCTTGACCCACGATATGCAAAGAAATTACTTACCTATCAGCCACTCTTTCCTGAAGATAGACAGGCTGCGAAACCTTATCACTACGATGTCCATTTTCATAACCAGCTCAAGGCCAGACTACTCGAATATAGCATACCGACCCAAATAATTCGTGAAAGTACATTAGCAGACAAATATATTTCGCCCCCGTTTAAAAGGCCGAATACTCGAAAATGGGCGGACGCAAGATCAGCGGCAATAGCTTGGAATCTTAGCGCCACTACTTTCTATAAGGCTGGAGGTAGGCCATGGAAGCTTTCCGGTATAAGGAAAGGCGTCTGCTACATAGGATTGGCCTTCAAGAGAGACGAAAGATCTTTAGACCCACGCTCAGCGTGTTGTGCAGCCCAGATGTTTTTGGATTCAGGAGATGGGGTTGTGTTTAAAGGCGCCGTCGGTCCATGGTACAAACCTAAGCGGGGTGACTTCCATCTGTCTAGAAACGCAGCAAGAGAACTGATTCAAATGGGGGCAACATCGTATAAAGAGAAAACGGGCAGAGCGCCAACAGAGTTATTCCTTCATGGCAAGATTAGATTCAATAATGAGGAATGGGAGGGATTTTCGGAAGCTGCCGATCCTGACACAAAGCTCGTTGGTGTTAGAATACGCGAAGACAATGATTTCAAGCTATTTCGTACGCATGAATATCCTGTGTTACGCGGCATGGCCGCAATTTTCACTGAGAAATCTGCAAGTCTATGGACTAAGGGTTTTGTCCCCCGGCTTCAGACTTATGTAGGGAGAGAGGTCCCGAGACCGCTATCGATCGAGATATGCCGTGGGGAAGCAGATATTGTAGTTGTTCTTAATGACATTATGGCTTTGACAAAACTAAACTATAATACTTGCATATATTCAGACGGGCCACCAGTCACGCTTAAGTTCGCCGATGCTGTTGGAGAAATACTGACAGCAGGTCCTTTAGAAGCAGTTCCACCTCTATCTTTCAAATTCTATATTTAATCCTAGGCCATCCTAGAATTCCAGATACACCATACCAATCAGGCCTACTACAAATCATGTATTCCTTCCCCAGAATACCATGCCC
>Ga0315537_1004492_pt1 | contig 10143 bp, 5 predicted proteins | sample SalMarSW160270MG_FD_203091 | JGI IMG/M metagenome (GOLD analysis project Ga0315537, IMG submission 203091) | Salt marsh sediment microbial communities from the Plum Island Ecosystem LTER, Massachusetts, United States - Salt Marsh Sediment SW1602-70 ... | reverse complement strand
ATGAGGTAGCCCAAACCGTGGCCGAGCTTGGCTTTCGCTGGATAATTGTGGACGAGCTTTCCCTTAAGGGGAAGCTCGGCTCTGTTAAATACGACCGCCTCTATAAGGTTGAAGGGCTGGGAGATTTCCTGGTGTTCTTCAAGGAACGTCCCTTCAGCGCGGGCATTACCTATGGCGCATATCCCTCAGCAGAACCTTTTCTGGCAGCTCTAAAGGACGGTTTAGAGAAGCATAGCTATCTTCTCACAGGTACCGATGGCGAAGTCTATGGACACCATCGCCCGGGGCAGGAAAAGCTGCTCTCCGAGCTATTTGCCCGGGGAACCCCCAAGACATGCACTATTTCGGAACTCATCAAACACTTCGTTCAGGTGGACACTGTGAACCCTTTGCCTTCTTCCTGGAGTACCTGGGAGGATGAGATGGCACAGGGCATACCCTATCCGCAGTGGCAGTATCCGGGGCATGAACTGCACAAGTTACAATGGCAACTCACCGATTTTGTATTGCACACTATTAAGGAAGCTCCACCAAGAGCACCTGGATTTCCAGAGGCACGCAGACTTCTGGACGAGGGACTGCATAGCTGCCAGTACTGGTGGGCCAGTTGCCGGCCCTGGTGGAGTGTGGAGATGATTGAGTGGGGTGCCCAGAAATTATACCAGGCTGTAGAGTCGTTGGGGGAAGCGATAGATAAGAAACAGAAGGAGGAAGCTGGCAGGCTGTTTCAAGCAGTGGTGAGTAAGACAAGGGAATGGCAGGAATCAGGTGAGGCTCAGCATCTGAAACAGAAATATAAAAAGGAGCACCCCGAGGTTTCCACCGAACTTACCTTTGGGGGTTAGGAACTATCATGAAGCGTGCTTACGTTATCCTTGCCTTTCATGCCCATGAGCCACTGTGGGACCTGCCCAACGAGCTTATTGCCCTGGTGGATGACCCCGAAATACGCGATGCCATTCGGGGAGAAAACTATGTTCTGAAAAGGGCGCGGGAGGAACGCGATATATACGCTCACTTAGTACAAACGGCGGAATCGCTGGAGGCTCCGGTAGCTCTGGATGCCACCAATGAACTACTGGTGCAGTTAGCTTGGTACGTACCGGAGACATTCCAGAACCTGTCAGCAGCTTACAAAAATGGCACCATATACCCCTTGTACACACACGCCCATCATACCCACACTGCCTTACTTACTTCCGATGAGATATCCGATGAGCTCCGCCTCAATGTAGAGCTGCTTCACAACGTTGTGGGCGTGTCTGAGCCGAAGCATCGTGGCGCATTTCCCACCGAAGGGTCTGTGGATGCGGCTAAGTTAGCTGCCTATAAAGACAGCGGGATGGAGTACATCGTCTTTCCCCATCTGAGTGACCGCAAGGCACATTTCATCGTGGATGGCAAAGGGGATGTCCAATATCGCGCTTTTGTGGTGGGGCCCGATATGCTGGCGTTGCCCCGTCATTTTCCAGTGTCCCAATACATCTGGCGACCGATAACCCGTTATGACCCCGGAGGTGTAAAAAATCAGGGGTACATTCTGGGAAAGTACTGGGTCTTTGCCGAAGAATATCACAATAAATCATACATTCCCTTTCCCATATCCTGGGAGGAAGCAGTAGCCGAGTATACTGCAGTACTGGAAAACGCACTGGCAGAGTTGCCTGACAGGGGATTAATCTTCTACATTCAGGACCTGGAACTCATGGACTTCGGCGATATCGCCCTTCGGATAATGGAGCAAGCCTGGAAAAATGTGATCATGAAGAAGATTGCCGAAGTGCACTTTATGACTCCAGATGATTATCTGGAGAGCCTGGGCGATATTGCGGAGCTACCTCGCGTCCGATTAAATCAGATCTCCTGGGCTCCTGAAATACGCCTGGTGCTCCGCTACGATGGGCATTATCCGCCACTTAACGCCGGAAAGTTCAGGGGTGTGGACCTCGACACGGCGGTTTTTAAGCACTTACCATTTGTCTTCTGGGAACCCGGGCGTTTCCTTATAAATATCTACGGGGCGATTTTGGATGCCTTTGGCATGCCCAGGCGACTGGCTGTAGATGCAGCCTTGCTCCATGACACCAGATATGCTGTCCCACGCTTTGATTTTAAAGACCAGATAGCCTTGCACTACCGGCTTATGAAGCGAGCCTGCAATTGGGGCTGGCGACCCGAAGAGGGGCGCCAGAAGCGACCCTTCCTACACGGCTATCGCCTTTCGGAACTTCTTCTCGGCACTGCTCCTGAGGATACTGCCTTCGCCGGCACCAGATACGTGCACCCTGACGATAGCACCTACCTGGGAGCGGAGCGCATCCTGGAATTCCTCCTTGACACTCGATTTGACTATCTGAGAACTGGCATTGAGGAGGGTGGTCTTGCTGGTGAGCAGAAAGAGGCAGCCATGCTGGAAATTCAGAGGGGGCAGAGCCATCGCGTGGTCGCCACGGAATTTATTCACCGTGCACTCGAAGCCAGCCGCTCCGTTGAATCAGCAGCGACTACTGACGGAAAGGGCGAAGCGTTAAATCGCCTTGTTCGAGAGTTGAAAGGATATTGTCGAGAGGTCTTTGTCGCCACCGACCACATACAGCGTGCCTGGGGTTATATCAGTGACCTAGATTCTATGGTCCTGACTATGTACCAGCACCTGTACGAAATCTATCCCCCGAGGTTTCCGTCGATGTTCAGAGAGCTTTTACCCCAAGAGTGGAAAGCACGACAAAACCCCAAGCTAATTTAAGTCTCCGACAAGACGTGCCTTCAGCGAAGCCCTCAAACTCCCTTATAGCTTACTCTCCAGAAAAGAAACTCTCTGTGCTACTGCCTTGCCAGCTTGGATACGGGACTTAGCCTTGCTCAGGTCATTCGCCAGCTTATTATCCCCCACCACATCCCTGACCCAGTTACTGAAATCGTTTCTCCCCTCACCAGCATGGTAATGGAAAATATCGTCACTCGTGTCATTTAGAGTTTTTCCCAGCTCCTTAATATTCTTGACGACCTTGCCATCTTGACACCAGAAGCGTTTCTCGTCCGGCACATCCCCTAAACGCCTGTTTGCTTCCTCCTTACTAATCTTGACAATCTTAGCCATGCTCACACACCTCCTAATTTGATATTACACTCACATTATACTACAGAAATTACCAATTAAAATCAAAGGGAGTCACAAATCTTAGAGACAATATACGCTACCGAGTCTGTGGTGTAGTCCCTTATGCCAGCTTTATAGAAGTTGGGTGGCAAAGAAAGAATGTAGTTATTCATATAATAGCATATGTCATGTTCTGCTATAATACAATATTTATCTGGCCTTAAAAGGAATCGCCCTATATCTCTTTGGTGAGCAAGGGAGAAATATGGTTTCGAAAGGAAAACTACCCGAACGAATAAACAGACTGGAGGAGCTGGCCAATAATCTGTGGTGGAGCTGGCACCCCCAGGCACGTAACCTTTTCCGGGTCCTGGACTATCCCCTATGGCGGTTGGGTGGGCACAACCCGGTCAAGCAATTACGCGAGATAAGCAATGATAAGTTAGCTGCCGCCGCCACTGACCCCACCTTTCTCAACCTGTATGACTCTGTGATGTCGGCTTTCGACGCCGAAATGTCAGACAAGGATAGCTGGTTTACTACCAAATATCCCAGTGCGTTGGATGGTCCTGTTGCCTACTTTTCAATGGAATTTGCCATACATAACTCCCTTCCTATATATGCTGGTGGACTGGGAGTTTTAGCTGGCGACGTATGCAAGGAGGCAAGTGACCTGGGACTACCCTTGGTCGGAGTTGGCTTCATGTACCCCCAAGGCTATTTCCACCAGCATATTTCTGCCGAGGGCTGGCAAGAGGAAGTTTATGAGCAATTGGATTTCGATGAAGCGCCTATCAACCCAGTCAATCCAGTCCCTCGTTCCAATTGGTGTGGCCCCTTGATTCAGATTAAGCTGGGTGATAGGCCTCTATATATTGGGGTGTGGCAGGTGCGTTTAGGTCGGGTCAACCTTTATCTACTATGTTCTAATGTTGAAGGTAATATGCCCCAGGACCGGCAGCTATGTGCTCGCCTCTATACCGCTGATCAGGAGCAGCGTATCCAGCAAGAGGTCGCGCTGGGAATTGGTGGCGTGCGTGCCTTACGAGCCCTTGGCATCAACCCCTCAGTGTGGCATGCTAACGAAGGCCACAGTGCCTTTATGATTCTGGAACGCGCCAGAGAAGAGGTAGAAAAAGGCGCGACATTTACCGAAGCCCTCCAAAAGGTACAGGCGACTACAGTTTTCACCACTCATACTCCAGTCGTGGCAGGACACGATGTCTTTTCTATCTCTCTTGTGGAGAAATACCTTCATGTCTACTGGGAGTCCCTGGGAATCAGCAGGGAAACATTTCTGGAGTTGGGACGACAGGATAGCACGAGTAGCCAAACCTTTGATATGACTGTGCTTGCCTTAAAGACAGCCGACCATCGCAATGCCGTCAGCCAGCTTCATGGGAAAGTTACCCGAAGGATGTGGCACGGACTCTGGCCCGAGGTTAAAGAGGATGAAACGCCCATTTCTTATATTACTAACGGGATTCACATCCCTACCTGGGTTGCTCTAGAGATGAGTCGCCTCTACGAGAAGCACCTAGGTCAGGATATATCAAAAAAATACGATGATATCAAACTTCGAGAGCTTGTGCTAAATATCCCTGACGATGAACTCTGGGCAGTGCACCAAATCCTTAAACGTAAGCTTATCGGTGCCGTGATGGAGCGGGCACGGCAATGTTCCACTGAACGCGAGTGCAGGGCCCGGCAGGTGCTGGCTATGGGCGCATTACTCGACCCAAATGCTCTGACCATCGGCTTCGTCCGTCGTTTTACCGCATATAAACGGCCTGAGCTAATCCTCCATGACATAGAGCGTCTCAAGCGTATTGTCACCAATATATCGCATCCCGTCCAGATAATCTTCGCTGGCAAGTCTCACCCCGCCGACTTGCCCTCAAAGCAACTCCTTCACCACGTATACATTCTGGCTACAGAGCGTGAGTTTCAGGGTAGAATAGCCTTTGTTGAAGACTATGATATGCATATGGCTCGCTATCTGGTCCAGGGAATAGATGTCTGGCTGAATACGCCTCGACGCCTTTATGAAGCCTCCGGTACTGGCGGTATGAAAGCTTCGGTAAATGGTGTCCTGCATCTCAGCATTCGAGATGGCTGGTGGTATGAAGGCTATAATGGCACTAATGGCTGGGCCATCGGTGATGAGGCCAAAGCATATGATCCAAGGGAGGAAGATAGAGCAGATGCCGAGGCACTCTACCGTCTTCTAGAAGAGGAAATTGTACCTCTCTACTACCAGCGGGATAGGGGTGGGGTGCCCCATGGCTGGATGCATATGGTCAAAGAGGCAATTAGCTCAATTGTGCCTCGCTTTTGCACACGGCGGATGTTAAAAGAATACGTCGAGCAAATGTATATACCGGCGGCTCGCAAGTAAAATCGACCCCGAAAAGAACATCAATTGAATGGAATTAGACAATGCGTTCCCGAGTGGTTAAAATAACTATGAAGCTGCTCAAAAAATGTAATTGCATAATTTATTTCATCCTGCAAAATCCATGATTTGGTTGGGTGAGGTAACGCATAGATGAAAAAGGTATTGGCCCTGATCCTCGCTGGTGGGGAAGGGAAAAGATTAAGTGTATTAGCACAACGGCGTGCCAAGCCGGCAGTTCCCTTCGCTGGCAAATACCGTATCATTGACTTTACCTTAAGCAACTGTGTTAACTCCGGGATCAATGCAGTAGCTGTTGTACCACAATATAATCCTCGTTCGTTAGCACGCCATATCGGTGTTGGCAAACCATGGGATCTCGACCGCGTAGTCGGTGGAATTACTCTACTCTACCCTTTCGTAAGCACCAATGGGGAGATGCACTGGTATAAGGGCACTGCCGAGGCTGTGTATCACAACCTCCAATTTATACAGGACAGCCGTGTTGATGAGGTTCTCATCCTCTCCGGAGACCACGTTTATACCATGCATTATGAAGAGATGATCAAGTTTCATCGCCAACAGGGAACCGATATTACTATTGGAGTCACCGAGGTGCCATGGAACGAAGCCAATCGCTTTGGCATCATAGTCCTCGACGATAACAACAGGGTGATTGCCTTTGAAGAAAAACCGTCACAACCAAAAAGCAACTTGGCTTCCATGGGCATTTATATCTTCAATAAGGATATCCTCTGCGAGGTCTTAGAAGATGCTCATCGCCGAGGATTGCAAGATTTCGGCAGCCAGATCATACCTGAGGCAATAGCCAAATACCAGATTTATGGCTATAAGTATAAAGGCTACTGGCGTGATGTCGGCACAATTGAAGCCTACTGGCAAGCGAATATGGACCTCGTTGTTGATGTGCCCCCATTTAATCTCTACGACCCTGAGACCGGAGTAAGAACACTTTCGGTGGACATGCCCCCGGTAAAAATAGGACCAAAAGCTCAAATAAGCCGAAGCCTTGTCAGCAATGGCTGTATTATAAACGGCAGCGTGTCTAATTCGGTGCTTTCCCCCCATGTTTATGTGGAGGAAGGGGCTCACGTGATGGATTCCATAATCTTTCATGATACCGTTATCGATCAAGACGCCGTTGTGCACCGCTCCATCATTGATAAGGAATGCTACATTGGTCAAGGATGCTGGATCGGCTATGGCGATGACTACACACCTAATAAGGATGAACCCAATTATCTAAATTGTGGCATCACCGTAATCGGCGAAGCGGCAAGGCTACCCCCAGGATTGAGAATCGGGCGAAACTGCAAAATCGACCCCGGGGTACAGGAGAGCGACTTCTCTACCCTCTCTATCCCCAGCGGTAGTTCCGTCGCTGGCAGAGAAAAAATCCTCCAAGCTTAATTTCAATAATGAAAATCCTGTTTATTGCCTCTGAGGCTTCCCCTTTAGTTAAAGTAGGAGGGTTAGCAGATGTAACAGGTTCCCTAGCCATGGCCCTCCAAGACTTAGGACATGAGCCGTATTTGATATTGCCCAAATACAGCAGCATAAAGACCCCCGTCCAAGACATTCAGGGAAAGAAAGTTGCTATCAGCTTTATGGGGTATTCTGAACCAGCAACCTTGAAAAAGACCATGCTAAAAGGGAAAATTCCCGTGTACTTGGTGGAGAACCAGCGTTACTTCGGGGTGGAGGAAATTTATGCCCAGGGTGAATTAGAGCGCTTTCTTTTTTTCTCGCTAAGCATACCAGATGTCATTTCCCAGCTTGAGCTTCGTCCCGATATTGTTCATTGCCATGACTGGCATACAGCCTTGGTCCCTTTGTGGCTTAAAAAAGCAAAGATAGCCCTGTCCTGTATATTCACCATCCACAATCTGGCTTACCAAGGTCCCTTCGACCAGCAATTTTTCCTGCGCTCTGGGCTTTCTCCTGTATGGCAGGAATATATCCCAGCTGATGCTCCCAGACCATCACTAAACTTCATGAGCCAGGGAATTCTTCTGGCTGACATCGTGACCACGGTTAGCCTCACCTATGCCTTGGAGATACTAACACCACAGTATGGTGAGGGCTTGGAGCAATTACTAAACTATAGGCGGGATGAGCTTTATGGCATAGTTAATGGCATCGATTACGACGAATATAACCCGGCTACCGATCCCTATCTGGAAAGGAACTATGATTCCAACACGATAGAAAGAAGGGTTGAGAATAAACTCGCCCTGCAAAGAAAGGGTGGGTTGCCGCAAAACTCTGACATCCCTTTGTTTGGCATGGTGTCTCGTCTCGATGAACAGAAGGGGATTGACTTGTTGCTCCAGGCTATAGATCCGTTTATTACAGAAACAAGAGCACAACTGGTTATCCTCGGTGAAGGAAGGGAGCATTACCATAAATTGCTTGCCGAGGTAGCACTAAAGTATACCGACCGCATCTCGGTATTTATTGCCTACGATGAACGATTTGCCCGCCTTATCTATGGCGGCTGCGATATATTTCTCATGCCCTCGCGTTTTGAGCCCTGTGGATTGGGGCAGCTAATAGCCATGCGATATGGGGCCATTCCTGTAGTGCGCCATACCGGTGGATTAGTTGATACAGTTAAGGATATGGCTGAAGGAAGTGGGAATGGCTTTGTGTTTCAAAATTATAATGCCCTGGAAATGCTGGAGGCTATAAAAAGAGCCGAGGAGAGCTTCTACCACCAAGCTGAATGGCAAAACCTGATGAGACAGAATATGAAGCTAGATTTCTCCTGGAAAGCCTCAGCTAGAAAATACGAAGAGATTTATCTGCGAGCGCGAAATACGTCTCAAGCTTACTAAGCATATCCACCAGTTAGCAAACTATCCTCCCTTGTTTTGCTTGAGCTTGTTGTCAAGCTTGTCTTTTTCTCTTTCCTATAATGATAAGTAGAGATTCAATACCTGAAGTTGACCATCTTTGCATATGTTCGTTGACAGAAACATACGAATAAGGCAAAATTTCTCTTTCAAGTACAAAGGTTATAGAGCAATAAGGCGAGGCTACAGGACCATGGAAGAAGCGACAGGTCAAGTACGGGTGATCATTGAGGGGCTAAAGCCCGAAATCGACGGCGGCCGCTTTTCCATCAAGCGAGTTATCGGCGAGAAGGTAGTCGTGGAAGCTGACATTTTTGCCGATGGCAATGATTCCATATCGGCTTCGATTCTTTATCGTAAGGAAGATGAACCTGAATGGGCCGAAGCTCCTATGGAACCGCTAGTCAATGACCGCTGGCACGGCTCGTTTGTAGCCGCTGAGCTCGGGCGTTATCGTTACACTGTCCTAGCATGGGTTGACCAGTTCAAGTCATGGAGGCGAGACATAACAAAGAAATTCCAGGCAGACCAGGAAGTTTCGGTTGAGCTTGTGATAGGGGCCCAGTTGATTGCGGAAGCAAGCCAGCGTGCTCCTAAACACGAGAGACAAAAGATAGGAGAATGGGCAAGCACCTTACAAGCTAAACAGATAGCAAGGCAGGCGAAGGTGCAGCTAGCCCTGAGCGAAGAGCTATCGGAGTTCATGGATAAGTACCCTGACAGACGATTTGCCACCACTTACCCCAAAGAGCTTGTAGCGGTGGTTGATAGGGAAAAAGCTCGCTTCAGCACCTGGTACGAGATGTTTCCCCGTTCTTGTGCTCCTGAGTCGGGGCGCCATGGAACTTTCAAGGACTGCGAGACTCGCCTTCCTTATATTGCAGCCATGGGCTTCGATGTACTCTATTTCCCCCCTATCCATCCCATCGGCCACATGCACCGTAAAGGGAGAAATAATAATCCTGTAGCCAACTCGGATGACCCCGGGACCCCCTGGGCCATCGGCTCGGAAGAAGGAGGACACAAGTCCATTCATCCCCAACTCGGCACCTTGGAGGATTTCAAGAGCTTTGTAGCTAAGGCTCACGAATATGATATTGAAATCGCCCTGGATATCGCCTTCCAGTGCAGCCCTGATCATCCCTATGTAAAGGAACATCCGGAATGGTTCCGCTGGCGCCCTGATAACACTGTGCAGTATGCGGAAAACCCACCCAAAAAATACGAGGACATCTACCCCTTCGAGTTCGAGACCGGGAACTGGAAGGAACTCTGGGAAGAGCTCAAGAGCATCGTGCTTTTCTGGATCGAACAGGGTATCCGTATTTTCCGCGTGGATAACCCTCATACCAAGCCCTTCCGTTTCTGGGAGTGGTTAATTACAGATATTAAAATGTCATACCCCGATGTCATTTTCCTTTCCGAAGCATTCACCCGTCTCAAGGTGATGTACCAATTAACTAAGCTGGGTTTTACTCAGTCCTATACCTATTTCGCCTGGCGCAATACCAAATTGGAGCTGACACAATACTTCACCGAACTCACTCAAACGGAAGTGCGTGAGTATTTCCATCCCAACCTCTGGCCAAACACGCCGGACATTTTAACTGAGTATCTTCAGTTCGGCGGATGGTCGGCATTTATGACCCGCTTGGTCCTGGCAGCTACCTTGGGAGCCAGCTATGGCATCTACGGCCCAGCTTTTGAGCTCTGTGAGAATCGTCCCAGGGAACCAGGGAGCGAAGAATATCTCGACTCAGAAAAATACGAGA
>Ga0315537_1004490_pt1 | contig 10148 bp, 5 predicted proteins | sample SalMarSW160270MG_FD_203091 | JGI IMG/M metagenome (GOLD analysis project Ga0315537, IMG submission 203091) | Salt marsh sediment microbial communities from the Plum Island Ecosystem LTER, Massachusetts, United States - Salt Marsh Sediment SW1602-70 ... | reverse complement strand
CGGCGTGCTCGGTGTACCATGTGGTAAGCTGCGTCTGGTCGGGATTATATTCGATAACTCTTTCGCCCTCGATAAGCGGCAGGTCGGGAAAACTTTTATTGGTCGGGTGTTTCGGCCACATATCGTTCGAGTAAGGCAGGCCGAAGTAGTCGTCGAAACCGTGACGCATCGGCAGGAATTTGGTATGATGTCCCAGGTGCCACTTGCCGTAGCAGGCGGCAGCGTAACCGAGCGGCTTGAGGACTTCGGCGATTGTCTGCTCTTCATCGCTTATGCCGATTTTCGCACTCGGGCCGATTACATTCGGCAGGCTCACCCGCTGCGGATAGCAGCCGGTCATCAGGGCCGCACGCGACGGCGTGCAGGAAGGCGCGGCGGCGTAGAAATCCGTGAACTTCATACCCTCGGCCGCCATCCTGTCGATATTCGGCGTCTTATATCCCTTAGCTCCGAAAACACCAACGTCAGCGTAGCCCACATCATCGCAGAATACAATAACAACGTTCGGTCTGTCCACAGACGCGTCTTTAGAAGTCTGCTCAAAAGCACTGCCGCAACCAGGCACCGTAAGCGCCGCTGTTACCAAACCTACACTCTTTAAAAAATCCCGCCTGTTAAGATTATCGTTCATCGTAAAATCTCCTATTTCTCGTTTCTACAAGTTTTCCGGAAAATGTCACTTAGCCTTATGAATCCAGCCGTCACACAGTTTTCGCAGCCGGACAAGGACATCGGAATATTCCGGCTTTTCCACAAGATTATACGCTTCTATAGGGTCGTTTTGAATATCAAATAGTTCTTCTATCATCGGAAGCTGTTCGAAATAGCGAATATACTTCCAGCGTTTGGTCCGGACAGCTTTACACCGTACACTTCTCTCAAGCACCTTCTGGCGCCAACTGCCGGCGTTTGACAGGGCCGGCATAAAGTGCGAAGTAAAATTATTTTCATGAAAAGTCAAGTCGCGCCATTTCTTTTGTTCACCTCTGACAAGGCCGAGCATGCTTTTTCCCTGCATTGTATTCGGTATTTCCACGCCCGCCATATCCAGCATAGTTGGCGCAAAGTCAATGTTCACCACTAATTCCCGGCGGCGAATCCCTCGTTTAGATGCATTGAGCCGGGGGTCGAAAATAATCAGAGGCGTGCGGATAGATTCCTCATATAAAAGGCACTTGCCGCCTAATCCCTTGGAGCCGCAAAAATAGCCGTTGTCCGAGGTATAGATAATGACCGTATTATCATCCAGCTTCAAACGCTTTAACTCATCGCGTATCTGCCCAATCACAACATCGATTCCGCTGATACATTGATAATGTCTTTCCATAAATTGCTGGTACTTGTCCGGGGCGGCTTCATTATTATAAACCCTGCGTCCGCGCCAGTATTCGCGAACCACCTTCGGCAGCTTCTCGAAATATTCATCCCCATCGTTTATCTGGCGGGGAATTTTCACGTCTTTATACATATCCTTGTAGGCCGGGTCCGGCTGAGTAGGGCCGTGCGGGGCCTTAAAACTAATCGACAGGCAAAAGGGCCGGCCCGGTTTACAGTCCTCGAAAAATTCCCGTGCCTGCTCGCCCATAATTTGTGTCAAATGCTTTCCTCCCTTGTCTTTAGGGAAGTATCCACCCTGTCCGGGAAAACCATACCAGGCGTTAAATTTATCAGCGGGCATATATTCCTGCTTTTTCCACAAATGTCCCCTGGAATCTCGACTGCCGTCCGGATTAAGCGGGCAGTTCCGGATTTTGTCCTTGCTAACCGCAAAGCCGAACTTGCCGATAAAGCCCGTTCTATACCCTGCTTTTTGCAAAAGGCGGGGATAACTGTTATCAAATTCGGCGTAAGATATCGTTTTGTTGGAAGGCCGCTCGAAATTGCATTGGTGCCGGCTCTCGAATTGGCCCAACATTACGCTGGCCCGGCTGGCCATACATATCGAGGTGGTCAGAAAAGCATTCTCGAAGAGGACTCCCTCGGCGGCCAACCGGTCCATATTGGGCGTCTTGATTACAGGATTGCCCATACACCCCATTAAGTCCCACCGCTGGTCGTCAGACATCATAAAAATAATATTAGGCCGCTTTTGAGAAGGAGCTTTACCCGTAATTTGCCCGGAATTATTCGAACACCCCGGAATCAATAACGATGCCGTACCCAAACCCATGACCCCTAAAAAGCCCCGCCGATTCAACCGAACGTTCGTCTCCCTGTATCTTTCGAGCAAATCCGTTTGTGCATAATAATCTGATTTCATTGTCTTATCCTTTTCAATATTGTTGAAAGAACAAATGTAAAAAGGTGCCTACCTATCGATTCGGTTTTCCTGTCACCGAAGACCAGGTTGGACCCTCGGCCTGAATCTCCCGATGAATCGCAATTAACCTCTCTTTCATAACCTCGAAGCGTTTGGACTCTCTCGCTGAAAGATTAGTTGTTTCGCCCGGGTCTTTGCGAAGATTATAAAGCTCGAAGTTTTCCAAAGACGCTTTCTTGATGAATTCCATCACAGACCAGCCCTCCGGAGGCCGGGCGTCAGCTATGGACGGGTCCAGTTGCGGCTTCATGCGGGCGAGAATCTTCCAGTCCTCCTCTCTCATACAAACCTGCTTGTCACCACGGGCATGAAACAGCCACCAGAAAAGCGGCTTCGGCCGTTTCAGGGCCCTGCCCTTAAGCACAGCGGGCAGGATATTAACGCCATCGACCACTTTTTTTGTCTTCAGCTTTGTTCCGGCGACCGCACACAGCGTAGGGGCCACATCCGTCCCATTGACGGGTACATCGCAGACAGCGCCCGGCTTGATTTTACCGGGCCAGCGAATCAAACCCGCCACATGAATCCCCCCCTCGTGCATATGTCCCTTTGCCCCGCGAAACGGTCCGGGTGAGCCCCAGGAGGTCGGTGACCGGTGTTCCGGCCCGTTGTCGCTGGTGAACATGACAAATGTATCGTCGCTTAATCCCATATCATCCAGAGCTTTCATCAACCGTCCGAGCTCATGGTCCATCTGGCTGACACAACCAAAGTATGTGGGCCTTTCAGCAGGGTTCGGCCTCGAATGATTCACGCCGGGGCCGCCATAAGGAATATTTTCCGCCGCCTCGTCGACGTTCTTGTAAATTTCCTTGAAAGAGTCCGATGCCCTGACGGGATTATGAGGCTCGCTGAGCCATATAAAAATACAGAAGGGTTTATTGCGGTCGCGGTGGTTTTGCAGCCACGATATTGTTTCACGGACAACAACTTCACAGGCAAAGCCTTTAAGCTGCCCCGCCGGCCGGCCATTACGGATGAGCGTCTTTGGGTCTTTATCAAAATTCCCGGCATTGGCCAACCAATAATCGAATCCGTGGTCACCGGGCTGGGGATGCCTGGGGTCATTGAAAAAACCGCTTAAGTGCCACTTACCGGCAAACATCGTATTGTAACCGGCCGATTGGAGCATGGTCGCCACGGTTACTTCATCCGGGGATATATGCAGCGGCGCACCACCACGTATGAAGTCATACATCCCAAGGCGGTACGGCATTCGGCCTGTCAGCATTCCCGCCCGGGCGGGAGAGCAATTCGGTGACGCGGCATAGCATTGAGTTAATTTGACGCCCTCGGATGCAAACCTGTCGAGGTTGGGCGTTTTAATAACCGGACTGCCGTAACAGCCCAGGTCACCATAACCAAGGTCGTCTGCAAGGACTACAATGATATTCGGCCGCTTGCCATCTTTGTCGCCAGACTGCTGTGCGGCACTAATACATCCCGGCACCACCAGCGCCGCCGTTGTCAGGCTCATCGCCTTCAGGAACTCACGTCTATTCATTAAATTCTCACCTCTTTCCACCAAGCTTTGCTATGGCCCTGCCTTTTATACTTTTCAAGCAGCTTCGTCAGACGCTCCACGACCTGAGGGTATTCGTTCCACAAGTCATTGCGTTCATACGGGTCCTCTTGAAGGTTATAAAGCTGTCCCGGCGTTCCAGGTTCAGGTTTTTTGCCGCTGGGACGAACCCACCCGCCGGATGTTTTCGTATCGAGTATCAATTTCCACTTACCCCGCCGTATAGAAAATACTCCAAAGACAGAATGATGAACGATAGCCGGCCGAATCGGTTCGTCAAGCTCTCTACCTAAAAGGGCAGGAAGAATATTAAAGCTGTCCGGCCCGGCATCATCAGGCAATTCAGCTTCAACAATAGCTGCACAGGTTGCTATCAGGTCGGTCAGGCAGATAACCTCACCACTGGTGCTGCCCGGCTCAATCTTTCCGGGCCAGCGGGCGATGAAAGGAATACGATGTCCGCCTTCCCAGATATGCGACTTAAAGCCCCGCAACTTACCCGACGACTTGTGGCCCTCCCGGCCGTGACGGGGGCCGTTATCACTGGTAACAATTAACAACGTATTTTCCCTCAGCCCCAAACGCTCCAGCGCATCAAGAATTCGACCTACACACCAGTCAGTCCAGACAACCATATCGCCGCGCGCACCGTCCCCGCTGCGCCCTTTAACAAAATCCGGCGGCAGCCAGGGGGCGTGCGGCGAAGAAAGGGGCAGATATAAAAAGAATGGCTTAGCGGGGATCTGTTTACAATTGTTCTCCATAAATTCAATGGCTTTGCCGGTAAATACCGTATCGACCTGCGTGACATCAAACCCATCAGCCATCCAGCCGGGACGCGGACGGTAGTCGGCATGAACGCTTTTGTCTATCGGCATCATCTTATTCGGTATCCCGACTGTATGCCTGTTCTCAATGTAGCAAAATGGGCCGTCAATCGTCGAACAGGCAGCTGTATAATACGCATAATCAAAACCCAAATCCACCGGACCGCCGTTAACCGGCTTGGTGAAATCTACATTCATCCCCTTCTCGGGGTCTCCATCCTGCCACGAACCATCAAAATACTTGGGCCCATCTTTGGCGTTACCCACATAACCGTTTTGCCGTCTCCAGCCTAAACCCAGATGCCATTTCCCGATACAGGCCGTTCGGTAATCCTGTTTCTGCAGGAACGAGCCGACTGTAGTTCGACCCGGCTCTATCAACGGATTGGTATAACCGCCCACGACGCCGCTTTTCAGCCAGGTCCTCCAACAGTATCTCCCAGTCAGCACACCATAGCGGGTGGGGGTGCAAACTGCCGACGGCGAATGGGCATCCGTCAAGCGGATACCCTGTTTAGCTAACCTGTCTATATTCGGCGTGGGAATCTTCGATTCGGCATTGTAGCAGCCCACATCCCCGTAACCCATATCATCAGCCATAATGAAGACAATGTTCGGAGGCCTGAAAGTCCTGCCGGTAACTCGGCTTCCAGCACTAACACATCCCGGCATCGTCAGCGCCGCTGCGGTCAGGCCCGCTGTCCTTAAGAAATCACGCCTGTTCAGATTCCTGTCCATAATACTCGCTTTGTCCTATACCAATCATAAAAATTACGTGCGGTAAGACCACGCCCAAACAAGTTTGAGCGTGCCACCCAACGCAAAGGCCATCACCGCTCTTACGGTCGCGGCTCTGTTTGATGAAGCGCACATACTTGTATGACCCGTATTACTTCTTTCGACCGGGCTTTTTTACAGGCCAGGGTTGAACGCCGCATCTGGCTGCCCAGCTTTTATACATCGCCTTTAACTGTTCAACTCTTTGTGGATACTCCTGTGTAAGGTCATTTAACTCTGTACGGTCGGCCTCAAGGTCATACAGCTCCCATTTGCCCGGATGTCTGGAGACCAGCTTCCACTTGCCCTGGCGTACGGCCCGGTTGCCTTCGTGCTCCCAGTAGATCGCCTCGCGTTCGATGGGCTTATTTTCAAAGGCCGGAACCAGACTCCTGCCCTCCATCGGTATTATCTTGTTGCCCTTGTATTCAGACGGATACCTCGCGCCGGCAACATCGACACAGGTGGCCATAATATCGATAAGATGTCCGCTCTGTGCACGCAGCTTGCCCCGCGCCTTTATACGCGACGGCCAGTGAGCTATCAGCGGCGTGGAGATACCGCCCTCGTGCACCCAGTGCTTGTATAATCTAAACGGAGTGTTACTGGCGTTGGCCCAGGGTTTTCCGTAGGCAATGTAGGTATCGGCCGGGCCGGGCATCACGCCATGGCCGGTACGCACCGGCCGGCCGTCACGAGTAACCTTTGGCTGCATATCGTACTGAAGTGCGTTTTTGTCCATCGGCCTTATGGGATTATCTTCCGATGGGTCCGGCTTGACCGGACCGCGGCTTCCATATTCCTCCGCGCAGCCGCCGTTGTCGGCTAAAAAGATAATCAGTGTGTTCTCAAATTTGCCCACTCTTTTTAATTCCGCAACGATACGTCCGACGCCCTGGTCCAGGCAATCGACCATCGCCGCATATACCTCCATACGGCGCTGGAACCACTGCTTATCCTCGGCCTGCTCCCACGGCGGAACGGCGGAATCACGCGGGGTAATCTTCCACTCGCTCTTGACAATCCCCATTTCAATCATTCGCTTGTGTCGCTCAGCTCTCAGTGCATCCCAGCCCTGCGCGTAGCGGCCTTTGTATTTGGCAATGTCCTGCGGCAGGGCGTGCATCGGCCAGTGCGGAGCAGTAAAAGCAACGTACATAAAGAACGGACTATCCGAGTTGTGCTCACGAATGAAATCGGCAGCGTTGTCACTTATGGCATTCGTATAATAGAAGTCATCACTGCCGGGCGGTATTTGCGTATTGTCACGGGTCAGCGAGCACGGGTCGTAGAAACTCCCGGCCCCGTGAATAGTTCCGAAGAAACGGTCGTACCCGCGCTGACGCGGCCAATTGTGTTTCGGGCCGTCCGGTCCCCGGTGTCTTGTCACGTGCCACTTGCCGGACATATATGTGCTGTAACCGGCCTGTTTGAGCACCTCGGCGATAGTAACGCAGCGGTTATTAAGGTCGCCGCGATAACTTTCATAACCTCTATCATTCATCATATGTCCGACACCTGCCTGATGCTGGTAAAGCCCGGTCATCAACGAGGCCCTGGTGGGACAGCAGCGGGCGGTGTTGTAAAATTGCGTAAAGCGCACCCCACCGGCGGCGAGCCCGTCCAGATTAGGCGTATGAATCTCACCACCGTAACAGCCGATATCCGAATATCCCATATCGTCAGCCATCATCAGAATAATGTTCGGCCGTTTGGCCCTGCCAGAAGTTAATCCAGAGGCACCGCCGCACCCGGGCATCGCCAGTGCCGCCGCTCCAAAGCCCATAACCTTCAGAAAATCACGGCGCGTGTAACTATGTTGACTCATGTTTATTTTCTCCTAATCAAAACTGTTTTTATCAGCTTCAATTCGGTTTCCTTCATTAATTAGTATCTGTTGCGGAAAACGAAAATCGACGATGTCACCCCTGCGAAAGCAGGGGTCCAGAACGAAAAACCGGATTCCCGCTGGAGTTTATCCCGCACACAGTTTACCCCGCACTTCGATGCGGGGATGCGGGGCGGGAATGACAAATATGGATACATACGTTTCTCCATAAGGAGTCCTTAGGACTAACAGGCGTACTGCTCCGACAACAGGAACTATTTATTCAGTCTGATTGAGATTTTGGCGGACTGTACTTTAGTCCAAGCTCGCTCAGCAAAAAAGCATGGTAATGGACACTTTCCTCAATCTGCTCACTCAGCGGAGTGGCCAAGCCATGACCGGTTTGGGAGCTGGTCCGCAATAGAACGGGCCGGCCCGATGAAGTCACCTCCTGCAGCCGGGCAGTCATCTTGCGAGAGTGCATCGGATCAACGCGAGGGTCATTGGCACCAGTGATAAATAATACAGATGGACAGGCTGCTGCTTCTTTGACGTTATGATAAGGCGAATATGCGTAAAGTGCGCGAAATTGTTCAGCATCCTTAACAGTGCCAAATTCCGGGATGTTAAACTCCCCGTTGGGCGCGAGCTCCACCCGCAGCATGTCGTATATCCCAACAGAAGAAATTACGACCTTACACAGTTTTGGGTGTTGGGTGATCATCGCGCCCATTAACAACCCACCGTTGCTCCCGCCAATTATCGCGAGTTTCTCAGTCGTTGTATAGCCGGCATCAATCATATATTGCATCACAGCGGCAAAATCATCAAAAACGTTCTGCTTGCTGGTAAGCATACCTTCCCTGTGCCATCGCTCGCCAAATTCACCACCGCCTCGAAGGTTAGCTTGTGCATAAACACCTCCCTGGTCAATCCACACACGGCGCAGAGAACTGAAACGGGGTTTGATACTGATCCCGTACCCGCCATAGCCCGTAAGCAAAACCGGATTCGAGCCATCCGGCTTTACTCCCCTGCGGCGAATGATATTGACGGGCACCCGGGTTCCATCTTTAGAAGTGGCATATTCGCGTACAACCTCACAGTCGGAAAAATCGACAGGCGGCCGGCTAACAAGAGCCGTCCTGCTGGTTATTTCCTTGTCAGGGCTAAACAGATACCACGCCGAGGGAACAAGGTATGAAGAGTTCTGATAGAGAATATTATCATTCTCCATGGCTACAATTTGCCCTACATTAGAGACCGGAAGAATTTTCGGCCCTTCCTGCTGCTGTCCCTGGTAGTCGAAGACGCGGATCTCAGAAGGTCCACCGAGCTGGTATGTAACGTATAGACGTGCTGCGGCAGCCACTATCGGGGGATGGCCGTAGAAATCGGAAACGATAGTATCTTTACCCTCAGGGACAATTACTTCCGCTTTCTCCAAGGCAAAATCAACTAAGGACACCTTCATCATTTTGCCCCGAGGTGCATCGGCCCGAGATATCAAAAACAGTGTGTCATTAGTACCGAACGTCGCCTGGACGATTTGGTCATCATAATCAGTTATTTGCTTCCATTGTCCCGCCTGCATACGAATATAGTGGGCAAAACGTCCACTGTCACCATATTGAACGGCTGCCAGCAAGTTCCCAGAATCTGCATCCGTTTCGAGAATAATTTCCGCTATCCGGGGGAAGTCCCTGCCAATCTCGTAATTATCTTTATCAGGCGAAGCTCCCATTCTATGGAACCAGACTTGCTGGTAGAAATCCATATCTTCGGGCGGACGCTCACCCTCGCGAGGATATCGCGTGTAGTAGAAACCCGATCCATCCACCGTCCAAGCGAGGTCACCTCCGGCAGTGCCACCGTTGACACGGGGAGTGACCTCTCCAATTTCCCTGCCGCTCTGTGCTTCATAAATGTGTACATCTCCGCTCTCGGAGCCGCCGACCGAAAGTGAAACGGCGACAAGACTACCATCCGGAGATGGTACATACCAGTCGATGGATATTGTGCCGCCCGGGTCGATTTTCGTTGGGTCAACGATGACCCGCTCGGACGCCGGCTCTTCCGCCGACGGCATAACCACCAGAAACGGCTGCTCCAGCGGCGGCTGACGCTTCATAGCAAAAAGTTTTTCTTTGCGCCGGCAAACCGAGTAATAGCTAACTGTCTCTGCAGTTAGTATCTCTGTAATCCGTTCACGAAGCTCTTCGACATAGGGTAGATTGTCCAACACACTTCGGGCGTAATCATTCTGCTTACTGCTCCAGGATTGCACACGGTCATCATCCCAATCTTCCAGCCACTGATATGGGTCGACAACCTCGAGGCCATGATAAACGTTTGTAACAGGTATCCGAGCAGTTTGAGGCGGTCCAAATGTTGCGCAGCCACCGATAACGATAAGCAGAATAGATATGAGTTTCGCATACCGCATCACAAAATCCTTTCACTTGAATGAAATGATTTACACACTCTTCAAATCCAATTCTACAAGGTTGTGTTTCTCGGGACAATATTTAGTTATTCATCAGCACTTCTTGTCCGTGCCTTTCCGCCCTCAGGGGAACCGAAAGTTAGTCTTTTTTTTCAATCGTTCGAGCTCCTTTTTCATCCGCTCTACAACTTCGGCACAGCCGGCGTCCCCAATCAGATTGTCAAGCTCTTGGGGGTCGTTCCTCATATCATATAGCTCGTCGGTCAATTTATCAGCCAAAGGATAGGTGACGTACTTCCACAGTTTCGTCCGCACAGCCAGCACAGTGGGCCTTTTGAATCTGCGGTCCACTTCTTGAAAATATTCGTAGAGAAAACTCTCCCGGCCCGGCCGGCCCTTTAGAACATTCAGCCAGCTTTGCCCCTGCA
>Ga0315537_1004489_pt1 | contig 10151 bp, 8 predicted proteins | sample SalMarSW160270MG_FD_203091 | JGI IMG/M metagenome (GOLD analysis project Ga0315537, IMG submission 203091) | Salt marsh sediment microbial communities from the Plum Island Ecosystem LTER, Massachusetts, United States - Salt Marsh Sediment SW1602-70 ... | reverse complement strand
GATATGGGCACACTGGTTAATGAGCCCCCTTTTGGTGGAAAAATCTCTCACAATTGCCGCGTGATACAGTATGCCTGCAGATGTCGAGGTTGCCTCTGCAAGGGAAGCTAGGTAGTCCGACCCCCCCACTTTTTCCAGGATCCCACCCTCGGTTAAGACATGCGAAAGGGTGATCACATCTATCGGGTCATCCCTGTTATAGAGGGTGAGCATCCCCCTGAAGATGAGGGCATGGGCCTCTCTGTAGAAATCCCCATCGGAAAGAATATCCGCTACTTGGTTGAAGGCATCATTATTTATGAGTATCCCGCCTAATACGGCCTGTTCTGCATCGATATTATGTGGTGGAACCTTATAGGTTGAATAGGAGGTCTCTTCCTTGCTCTTAGACTGGCTCATCTTGTTCTTTTTCCTCACCCTCGACGACTACCTTTATCGTGGCTACCACCTCCGGGTGGAGTTTAATGGGAACCTGAAACTCCCCCAACGACCTTATGGCCTCATCGATGATGATCTTCCTCCTATCTATCTCCACTCCTTGTGCATCGAGCTGCTGGGCGATATCACGAGTCGTCACGGAACCATAGAGCTTTCCCTCTTCACCGGCCTTAGCCTTCACCCTTACGGTGATCTCGGAGAGCTTTTCCCTCACCCCTTCGGCCTCTTCCTTGTCCTTTGTCCTTTTAGCAAGTATCTTCTTTCTTCTCATCTCAAGGGCCTTCAGATTAGCCTCTGATGCCTCTATGGCCAGGCCTTTGGGGATGAGGTAATTTCGAGCATACCCTCTCGCCGCATCCGCTATATCGCCTTCATAACCAAGGGTTTCGAGATCCCCCAACAATATAACCTTCATATCTCGTCTCCGATCCGTATATCGTTCTTGCTATAAACAGAAGCCCAGTCATGACCGCTTCATCGGCTTCTTATAACTCCCACTTCTTCATACCGGTTCAGCAATCCCTCTGCTCAGGTGCTCTGGGTTACCTCTATACCATGGAAATGGATTAAAGGCATGCCCATTGAGAAGTGCTCGTCAAGGAAACTGATTCTTCTTCAGAACAGACCCAAGGCACGTGAATAAAGAGAGATTAACCGGGTGTATGGCAAGCGGCAATCCGTTACATCGAAGAAGGGCGCCCTTTCATTGCCTCATCGGTAGCCCCCCATCTGCCGATTCCGAAAGACTTAATGCTTTTATCTCACAAAATGCTCAATATTCCTTTATTTTTACCTTTGCCGTGGTAAAGGGCAGGAGCGCGATATTCCTCGCCCTTTTTATGGCAATCGCCAAGATCCTCTGATGCTTGGCGCAATTTCCGGAGATCCTTCTTGGTATGATCTTACCCCGTTCCGTAGTGAAAGCCGCAAGGGTCTTTGGATCTTTGTAATCTATCGCAAGGCTCGGATCAGCGCAAAACCGACAGATCCTGTGCTTCACAAATGCACCTTTCCCTCTCCCGTCGTAGGCCATTATGTTTCCTCAATCGCTTGATCGTTGCTTTCCTCAGCCACTGTCTCCTGTTTCTGCTCCTCCCTCATCAGTTGTTCCGGGTCAACGTCCTCATCGATCTTCACGGTGATATATTTTAAAACCCGGTCGTCCAGCTTGAGATTTCTCTCCAGCTCATTCACCGTGTTGGGACCTCCGCAGAAATCGCACATCACATAATACCCCTTATCGAATTTTTTGACCTCGTAGGCCAACTTCCTCTTGCCCCACTCATGTACCTTTAGGACAGAGCCCTTTAGCTTGGCGATAATATCCGTAAACTTGGCAATCACCTCATTTAGGGACTCGGTATCGAGATTGGGATTAATGATATAAACCATCTCATAACGTCTCATTGAACCTTCCACCTCTCAACTGTGAACTCAAATACGATCTGTTAGTAGCTTCTATCCCCGATGCCGCCAATTGTCAACTCAATTTTTTATTTCATCTCTCTCCCCACCCGAAAGCGATTGTGAGAGGTGAAGCTGTAGCCGGTCAATGAGAGTTCGGATTTTCGATATTCATATTCAATGGAGCCATACCGTCATGCCGGGGTCGTGAATTGAATAAGGGCCTGCAGCGAGGTTACCCGGTAGGAAAGCGAGAGAGATCCTCTTTCAAACCGAAAACAATAAGCACATCTTCCTCTTTTATAATCGTAGATGCGTTAGCGAGCCTATAGAAGACCTTATCTTTTCTCTTTTCATCTGCCCTTTTTATGGTTAAGACCGTTGCTCCATAGCGCTTGCGAAGATCTAAAACTCCCAAACTTTTGCCTACAAAACTACTTCCAGCAGGGACTTCCAAGATCTGAAACCCCCCCACCAACGCCACCCTCTGGGAATGGGTCTTTTGTTGGAGTCGAAGAGAGGTTGCCAGGCCTGAGGCCATATCAAGTTTGAAGATCTCTCTATTATATGCCTCTATTACATCACTTCTCCTCACTAGTCCCACCAATTTCCCCTTATCCACCACGGGGATCTCATCGAGTTCAAACTTCCCAAAGAGCTGCATCACCATATCGAGTGATTCCTCTGCTTTTACCACTGTTACGTGTCGGTTCATAAGATCTGATGCAATGACCACATCATAAAGAGATTCGTAACTATTTAGTATAGGCCGTAATGTCTCGAGTGAGATGTAGCCACAAATCTTATTATCATCATTGACCACAAATAGGTGCGAATGGGAACTCGCAGCCATTTTCGTTATGAGTTCGGTTAATAAAGCCGAAGGAGACACGAGTTCTATCTCGGTGAGCATGACCTGGGACACCTTTAGGCGCTTCAGGACATTGAGCTCTTTTCCAGCATAGATGTTCACGCCCCTCCGGACCAACTTCAGGGTATAGATCGACTCTCTGGAAAGACGGGCCGAGACCACCAGACCCGTAGTGCAAGCGAACATCAAAGGGAGGATGATGCGGTAGTTTGCAGTCATCTCGAATATTATGATCATTGCAGTAATTGGGGCTCTGGTCGTACCGGCTACCACTGCGCCCATGCCCACTAATGCATATGCACCGGGGGATGCAGTGGTATATGGGAAAAGGACATGAACAATCTGGCCAAAGGCACCTCCCAACGCTGCACCCATAAAGATGGATGGTGCAAATATTCCCCCTGAGCTACCTGAGCCGATTGTGATGCTGGTAGCCAATATCTTGGCAACCAGGATCCCTATAAGCATAACCCCAAACATCTCACCGCGTAGGATCTGAGTGACTGATTCATATCCTACACCAAATATATGAGGGAAGAAGACTCCAATACATCCAATAATAATCCCCCCGATTGCGGGTTTAATGAATTCGGGGAATTTCCATCGTTCAAAGAAATCCTCCATTCCGTAAAGGATACGAATGAAAATAAAGGCAACCACCCCAGCTAAAACTCCCAATATCAGATATAGAAACAACTCGCTATAATGCAAAAGGGCATAAGCAGGGACTTCAAAGGCAGGGAAGTTCCCCAAATAATGCCTGGATAAGGCAGTGGCAATGACTGAGGAAACTATAATTGGAATAAATTGTAATGCAGCCAATTCACTCAGTATAATCTCTAAAGAAAAGAGGGCACCGGCCATGGGGGCATTAAAGGTAGCAGCAATACCTGCCGCTGCACCACAAGCTACTAAAATCCGCAGGCGGTCCCCAGACATCTTAACCCATCTTCCTATAGCTGACGAAATGGCGGAACCAATCTGCACGATAGGACCTTCACGCCCTACCGAGCCACCGGAACCAATACAGATAGCAGAGGCAAGGGCCTTGGCAAAGACTACGCGCGTTCTCATTCTACCGTTTTTCAGGGCAACAGCCTCCATCACCTCTGGCACGCCATGCCCCTTTGCCTCTTGGGCAAAGAAGTGGACGATGATCCCTACCAGGAGGCCACCCAATGCGGGTATCAAAACCTTTATCCACATAGGCGCGGTGAGTGTCATGCTTAGCATATCTTTCCCCTGCATCCCGGCTACTTTTCCCCACCCCAATTGGATAACCGCATCGATTAGCTTTCGAAACCCGATAGCGCCATACCCACCCACTGTACCTGCAATCCCTCCCATCACGATCATGAAGATGTGATCACGCCGTATGAAGGCACGTGCAGTTTTTTTCAAAGCATGTCGAATTTTTGAGGATACGTTCCCTTCCATCATGGACCCTTATGACTCCTATCGACTCACACTATTCACCGATCCATCACATCAGCTCATAGAAACACGCATCTTGTAAAAAACTAGCCAAACATATATAAAATTCGCTTCAACTTTGACAAACTCGTAAAAAGTCTGAAATCTGCCTCTTTAGTCATTCCGGCGAGCCCCGGATCGGGGTCCGGGCCTGCCCGATTGGGCCAACGGCCAGGGGCAGGTTCCGGAATCCAGTATTTCCAATAGGTTACAGACTCCAGCTTACGCCGGAGTGACGATGTTGGCGACTTTTTACGAAACCGTCAACTTTGAATCAACGTTGATCATTGTTTCGACGCATCGTAATTGAACACTCAAATAACTATTGACTGCAAAACCCAATCGAAACCGTCTGACCCATTTAGGCAACAATCAGCATGTAAGGAGCCTAAATATAGAGCAACGCGTGGAGATGTCTTTTATATAATGGCACGAAAGTGCCATTCGACCTTGAGCTCGAAACCGAAAGGCTCACTGCCGAAATTCTTATGGCCGAGAGGCAGCGAGAGAATTAGTCGCTCATAAGGAAACAAGCTGGGAATGGAGGGCTGACATTGCTTCTCACAAGCAAAGATCCCTGCATTCGGCATGGGCATCGGAGGAGGTGAGCAGTAAGGCAGTAACTCCTCTCTTATGCACCTATGCCTTCATGGCAAGCTCACGTACAGCATTTTAGGGGGGCTGGAAGGGGGTCTTTTATTCGCCTTCACCAGAATGCCCTTTAGTTTATTGCAGGGATGATCGGCCTTCGCATTACGGCTTCGTCCCGACAAGATGGCGAGGCGAACTGCGCCAAAGCTCACAGAGCGATGGTGTGTTCGGCTTCGGCGCAATTCCGTGCAATATAACAGGACGTGCATCCTCCGGGGAGCTTCATCTTTCCTCCCGTTTGAGCACCACATATCTCGTGTGCCCGAGATGTCGCACCACCATAAGTATCTGCTTTTTTGAGGCGGCTTTTTCCATTATCCTCTTATAATCATCCACATTCTCAACGGGTTCACTTTCTATTTCTTGAATGAGATCACCCCGTTCAAGGCCCGCCTCATCAGCCGCGCTACCCCTTTGTATACCCGAGACCACAACACCCTTCTCACCCTGCAGGGATAATGCTTCAGCGAGTTCAGGGGTGAGCTCCTGAACGGAAAAGCCGAACGCCTCTTCGGTCTCTGGAGCGAAGGGAGCTCCTGCCGGGGTTTCCTCTTTGAGCTCTGCAATTACCACCGTAAATCCCTTTTCTTTTCCCTTCCTGATCGCGACTATCTCAACTTCCTTTCCCATCGGTGTTTGCGCAACCATGGGAGGAAGCACGCTCATCTCCGTAACCTTCTTGTCATCAAACCTGATTATCACATCTCCCCTCTGGAGGCCTGCTTTTTCTGCAGGGCTGTCCTTTGCTACCTCAGCAACGAGGGCGCCCTCCGCTTTAGTAAGCTCAAATTTTTCCTTGATTTCAGGGGTAACGTTCTGAATAGTCACACCAAGCCAACCTCTGGTGACCTTGCCCTTGTCCTTCAACTGAGACATTACGGATTTTGCCATGTTGATGGGTATGGCAAAACCAATGCCGATATTCCCCCCTGTCTGAGAAAAGATTGCAGTATTGATTCCCACGACCTCACCGTTGAGATTGAAGAGCGGACCTCCTGAATTTCCGGGGTTGATAGAGGCATCGGTTTGTATGAAATCATCGTAGGGTCCGGCTCCGATTGTTCTTCCCTTCGCGCTTACAATCCCGGCGGTCACCGTGTTCCCGAGGCCAAAGGGATTTCCTATTGCCACAACCCAATCGCCCACCCTCAGCGCATCTGAGTCGCCGAGCTTGGCAGCAAGTATTGGCTTGTTCACCTCAATCTTGATGAGGGCGATATCGGTCTTTGGATCCCTTCCGATGATCTTGGCCTCATATTGTTCCTTTTCGGTGAATGTTACCACGATCTCCTCGGCCTCGGCAACGACGTGGTTGTTGGTTAATATGTAGCCATCCTCAGTGACAACGACGCCGGATCCCAGGCTTCTCTGTCTCATCTGCTCTTGGGGGATCTCGCCAAAGAAGTGTTTGAAGAACTCCTCCCCGAAGAAATCCCTGAACTCCCTGCCGGGAAATTGGAAGAATCTGCCCATGGGTTTCACCACCTTGGTGGAGCTGATATTCACGGCGACATGACCTACCTTGTCAGTCAGCTCTGCAAAGCTCTCAGGTACATCGCCTCGAGCCATAGCCTCTTGGTGCAAGGCAAGGCTAAAAAAAAGACTTACTGCGACTATGAAAACAACCTTCTTCGGTAGAAATTGAAAAGCTCCCCGTTTCATCGAGTGGTTACCTCCTTGCTTATAGTTTCTCATTTTTCTGCTCCTCGAGCCCCTTTACTCTCTCCATTGCGAGATCCAACTGCTTTCTCAAGGTACGTATCTCCTCTCGGAGTTGCGATGTCTCATCCTGGGGAAGCTCATGGAGATCATGGTTTGAGTCGTGGTCCATGCACGGGCTCGCACCCTGAATCTGTCCATTTAAATACAATTGAATTACGCTTTGAACCGCACCGGAGACCCCGGTGACGACCTGAATTCCGTATTGCTCGAAGAAACCAATGGCCTTTGGCCCCATGCCGCCAGCGATTATCACCTGAGCACCGAGCTTCTTGATAAAGGCAGGAACCTCGCCTGGTTCCCCATGGCTTCCATAGAAGGGGCTCTCAAGAGCCTTCACCTCCCCTATTTCACCGTTAACGACATCTACCAGAATGTAGTAGGGGCACCTGCCGAAATGCTGGCTCATGCGTGCCTCAAGGCCCTTATTATCCTCAGTAGCAACTGCAATCTTCATGGTTCTATTCTCCTTTTATCACGGTTATTCTTCGATACCCTTACCTATCAATACAGTCCATCGATCAGATTGGAGATGACATCAGTCATAACGTATGCAAAGTATGGCCGATATGCTCGAAAAAATAATACAGGCATGAAGGTATGTCAAGCCGGGGGATCAGTTCTCGATAAAGAATTGTTAGGCAAGATGTACCTCTAGGCCCTTTCCCCTTAGGTATTCCTTCACCTCTTTCACCCGCAGGATACGGTAGTGAAAAACGGAAGCAGCCAGCAGTATCACCGCTCCCCCCATGACGACCGCCTCATAGAAGTGCTCCAATTTACCTGCACCACCTGATGCCACTACCGGGATGCGAACGGCATCCGAGATGGCCTTTGTGAACTCTAGATCGTAGCCGCTCTTGGTACCGTCACCATCCATGCTGGTAGGAAGTATGACGCCGGCGCCCAGTTCCTGGCACCTCCTGGCCCATTCAACGGCATCCTGTCCCCTTGGCTTGGTACCGCCTGAAACAACCAGCTCAAAGCCCGATGGCATTGCCATATTCCTCCGCGCATCGATAGCCACGGTGATCGTCTCTGAGCCGAAACTCCTGGCCGCATCCTCAACGAGGGCTGGGTTTTGCACCGCTGCACTGTTCATGGAGACCCTATGGGCCCCTGCCTCCAATACCAAACCGATATCTTCTAGGGATGAGATACCACCGCCCACGGTAAGCGGGATATCAATCACTGCGGATACCTTTTTTACCCACTCCAGCCTTGTTTTACGGTTCTCCAGGGTAGCTGCGATATCCAGCATGGCCAGCTCATCCGCTCCCTCGCGCTGGTAAAAGTCGGCATTCTCCACGGGATCTCCCGCATCTTTGAGATCGACAAAATGAACACCCTTCACCACCCTTCCCTCCTTCATATCAAGGCAAGGCATGATCTTGATTGCCATTCTCTCCCCCTATCGTGTTAGCTCGCTGTATGCTCAGATGTGATCAGAAGTGAAACGAAATAAGTATTGCACAGTAATGCCGTAGCAATCAATACCTTTCCGTCTGCTCTAAAGTCTAGCCTCAAATGATATCATATTTCTCATATTCCTAAAGCTCTTAAGCTCTTTTCTTCCCTGCACATGTCGGCTTGACAAGGATATATCGGGTCTTATGTTATTCTTCAAATGCCTTGAAATGAAAGAATCATGGATGGTTACCTATTATGCTGAGAAAACTTGTTGTTGGCCCGTATCAAGCCAACTGCTATATTATGGGATGTGCTCAAACAGGAGAGGGCCTTGTCATTGACCCAGGTGACGAGGTGCTCCGTATTGCAGAGGAACTATCGAGAAACGGACTCAGGATTCGCTACATACTCATTACCCATGGGCATTTCGACCATACGGGGGGAGCTGGTGAGCTTCGAAGGATTACCAAAGCGCCCGTGCTCATCCACGCCCTCGATTCCCCAGCACTCGGGTTCAAGGCCAATGGACATCTCTCAGAAGGGCAACTGCTCCACGTGGGCACCTATGACCTATCAGTGATCCATACGCCGGGCCACTCGCCCGGAGGGGTGTGTTTCCATGCGCCCGGTGTGGTCTTTACCGGTGACACCCTTTTCGCCGGCTCAGTCGGGCGGACCGATTTCCCTGGCGGGAGTCACGAACAGTTGATCCAGGCAGTTCGTACCAAGATCTTTCCCATGGGAGATGATATACGGGTATATCCAGGCCATGGCCCTGCAACCACGATCGGCAGGGAGCGCCTTTCCAATCCCTTCTTCCGCCTGCAGCAAACCGTGTGAGAAAAGGTTACTGAAAAAAATTGCAATGCTCTCCCTTGATCGGAAAAATTCCCAGTAGCTCATCTGCTTATGTTGCACTGGTAAACCACTCAGGTAATGCCTTCACTACTGAACTCACTATGTCACGGTCGTATGCGCTCAAGGCCTCTCGAGCTATGAGGGCCTCGATCGTCTTCTCGAGCACCAGCATCTTTTCGCCCGAGTGGATGATTGCCGGGTAATACTCGTTCGCAAAGAATTGTTTGAGCCTGAGTCGTTTGACCTCGTCATCCGCCATGGACTTGATATGGGCCTCGATTGTGTCATTATCGAGCTCCCGTAACTCGGTTTTAGGTGAGGTCATCAGTCTGGAAGTGACCTCAAAACCCTCGACACACCTGAATTGCAGCTGCCAGTGCTCGACATTTCCCAGGGAGTTGATCATGAGCGTGTGCGTGGTTATGAGGCCTTTTTCCCCGTCTATTTTTACCCCTTCGAGTTGCGGAAGGAAGTAGTTGTCGGATATGGCGCAGAAGGCGCTCACTCCCCCCGCATAGGGTCTTTCCATGAGATCGTTCACCGTGAAAAAGGGCTTCTGCTCGAACCTGGCATCCTGCAAGAGGATGTGCTCCTCTTCGGTGAAGTGAAACCGCCCGTTCCACAACTCCTCCGGTGAGAGATCCTTTCTGGTCAGCGAGCTCTGGCTCGTGATCATCCCAAGGCTTTGACCCCCCCTCCAGACAAGAGGAAGAGCCCCGACCGTCCACTCCGCGCTTCCGCCGATCTCCCCGATCATGCTGTGCAGCCCCCGGCCATCCGGAAAGCGTAACCCCTCCAATCCCAAAACCAATGCTGGAAAGAGATCCCCGTCCTGGTCAAAGGGGGTTGCAATACCGAGCTCATTCAGTCGATCCATGGCTGGAAGGTGACGTGGCCGATCGATAAAGTAGGCCGTCATCTCAGAGAAATCCCTTTCGCCATAGGCATCTGCAATGATCCGGGCCTCTTGCTTCAGGTCCGTGTCCCTGGGGTTGAACTCTGAAAAGGGTGCGCCTGCCATCCACCGCTCGATGTAGATGTCTGGTAGATGCCGCTTGAACCCTGACTCTGTTAGAAAGAGCGCTGTGAGAGAGCTGTGGATACCCTTAACCGACTTACTCGTGCCATCGATCACATCGGAGCCCATGGAAAGCCTGGCAACATCCTGTCCGAGACCGCGTCCATACCGGTTGCAGTGCTCCTCCTTGCCGAAAAGCGCACCAACCGGGATCGTGGGATTACCTCCGGCTTCCACCCCTGGCTTGACCCGAACACCCTCAGTTATCGTGCTCTCTATGATGACTTCCTCTCCTACATCGAAGGTCTC
>Ga0315537_1004484_pt1 | contig 10159 bp, 6 predicted proteins | sample SalMarSW160270MG_FD_203091 | JGI IMG/M metagenome (GOLD analysis project Ga0315537, IMG submission 203091) | Salt marsh sediment microbial communities from the Plum Island Ecosystem LTER, Massachusetts, United States - Salt Marsh Sediment SW1602-70 ... | reverse complement strand
GTTGTAACGGTGCAGGAATCTCTCCAGCGGCGATATTCGCCATCACCTGCTTCATTGCCTCTTGCCCCTCTCTCACAACTGCTTCCAATGACTCTATCTCTACCTTTACTTCGTAGTTCACCACGCCTGACTGAATGGTAGCTGTTGGTGCAATATGGGTGACCTTAGCCGGCAGGCTCATACCCTGCATGGCGTCTACCTCCACCCAGGCTTCTCCATCTAGATTCACCTGAAGAATGTCCATCTCACTGACCAGAATATAAGCTTCAAACTTTTCGGGGTCGGCGATTTGAACAGCAACTGTGCCCTTCAGCACCTCGTCACCGCCCTCCACGTTAACACTGGTAATAAAGCCGTCAAAAGGTGCCGTAATCTCCGGACTCTTGCCTTGCGCCTCTTCCAGGTCTTCCCGAGCATCGGCTAGTGCTTTCTCGGCATCCTCTAGTTTACCCTGGGTCAATTCCATCTGCAATTCCTTGAGAGCCACATCATCAGCCACTTCATCAAGGTCTTTCTGGGCTGCCGCCAGCGACATTTCGGCGGCCTGCACCTGCTTTCTTTTGATGGCTACTTCCTCGGTATCATAGCCCTGTACAAGCGCATTGTATACCTTCTCAGCTGCGGTCAGCTCCGCCTGAGCGCGAGAAATAAGAGTATCCGAAGAACCACTGTCCAGGACATACTCCAAAAAGGCCTTGGCCTTCTCCACCTCAGCCTCCGCAATTTCAAGGTCAGGCCATGTATGAGTTTCTTCGGCTACGGATAGATTGTACTGCGCCTGGTCTAGGCTTATCTGTGCGTTAAGCAGGGACAGCTCCTTGGAGGCCTGGTTGTCTTGGGCGTTTTTCAACGTTTGCTTGGCTGTTTGCAGATTAATTTTCGCCTGGATTAGGTCACGTTCCTTGGCTGTTACTAAATCCTCCAGAGCACTCAGTTCATCCTGCCATTCATCCATATCCAGCGTGACCAGCACCTGCCCTTCTTTAACGGTATCTCCCACTTCTACCAGAACCTCCGACACCGTTCCTTCCTGATAAAAGAGGTCAATAGCTAGGTCTTCAGTACGTGATAACGCCAGATTGCCGGCAGCCGTAATCTCCAGGGTCAGGTTGCCTCGCTGCACCGTTGCTACCTGATTTTCAGTTATTTCTTCATCTGGTTCGGAATTACAGCTTAACAGGGGAACAACGAGTGCACTCAGAACAAGTGTTATCAGTAGTGTCTTAAGAAATTTCATTTCCTTCACCTGTTTCTTTCTTCCCCCTTTCGCTGGTGGCTACAGGAGGATTTATTATTGCTAAGTAGTATCTCAGACAAATGTTAAAATAATCTTAAAATTACTGTATTACTTCGTAAAGGGGAGGGTAAAGGTAAATCGAGTCCCTTTCCCCCATTGGCTCTCAACATCAATCCGGCCGCCGTGAGCCTCCACCAGGCGTTTGGCGATGGTAAGCCCTAGGCCGCTACCTCCGGTAGCCCTGGTACGTGATTTATCCACACGGTAAAAACGCTCAAATATATTGGGTAGTTCCTCAGCCTTGATGCCTTCACCGGTATCGGCCACGCTGATGTTTATCTCATTATCCTGTTCCCATGCCGCTACTGTAATAGTGCCTTCCGGACTGGTGTGAGCTACGGCATTTTCCAGGAGATTATTCAGGACCTGCTTGATGCGGTGTGAGTCCATGCTGACGAGTGGGAGCCTGGCCGGCAGGTCGGCCGTTATCATTAGGCCTTTGGTAGCTGCCTTTGTCTGGGCAGCTGCTACGGCCTCTTTGATTGTACTAGAAACATCTTCCTTTTGATAGACCAGTTTTAGTTCGCCGGCATCAACCAGGCTCAGCTCCTGTAGGTCGTCAACGAGCCGCGACAGCGTGGATGCTTCTTCATCGAGGGAGCGGATGATGTCCGCATCTGGCTCGACGACGCCATCACGAATCGCTTCAAGATAGCCGCTGAGGTTAGACAGAGGAGTCCTCAGTTCATGAGCGACGTCGGCTACCATGTTTCGCCGTAGCTGCTCCATATGCTCCAGGTCATTGGCCATGGAGTTGAAGGATTTTGCGAGCTCGCCTACTTCACCTTTGTCCTCAAAATTCACTCTCTGGGAAAAGTCGCCTTTCCCCAGTTGTCTGGCAGCATGGGTAAGGGCTTTGACCGGGGCCAGGATGCGCCGTGATAAAATAAACGTAAGTAACAGGGCAATGGCCACTGCCAGCAGACCTCCCCAAATGAAGAAGCGCCCTGTCGTATTATAAGCTATTTGTAATGAAGCGCGGTTTATCTCAGACGATTCGATAGGGTCAATGTGAAGTATACCAATAGTCTGTGTTTCCCAGGGTGGAGACATAGGTAACCCCGGTATGTCCGCCGAATATGACGTGCCTAGGAGTTCCTCCTGGGAATCAGCGACCACCGTGCCATTAGTATCCGTGAGTATGATTCGGCGTCCGTAGATATTACCCCACTGGACTATGAAGGGCTGAATACCTTCCCAGTTTCTCTGGTGGAGGTAATAAGCGGATAGCTCAGCTTCGACTCTTCTGGTCTGCATCGTCTCAGTACGGTCGACAAAACGGTTAATCTCAATACGGGTGGTCCGATGAGCAAAGAAGAATGCGGAGCCGATGACAACGATTATCACAAAGGCGAAGGCGGCCAGAAGGCGGAAGTTCAGACTATGTATCACCGGCAACCTCCAGAAGCTTGTAGCCGGCGCCGTACACTGTCTTTATATACTGGGGGTGGCGGGGGTCGGGTTCTAGCTTACGGCGGAGTTTGAGGATGTGGACATCGATGGTACGGTCAAAACCATCGAAATCGTAGCCAAGGGCCTTTTCTATGATTTGTGCCCGACTGAAAACCCTGCCCGGTTCTTTAATGAGAGTCCCAAGAAGCTTGAATTCAACCGGGGTCAAATTCAATGGCTTGCCGTTAAGAAACGCCTCGTGTTTGAGATAGTCTACAGTAAGTGCGCCATGCACAATCTTTTCCGGGCCGCGTTCTCCAGGAAGGCGCCTGAGTACAGCTCGTACCCTAGCAGCAAGCTCTCGGGGACTGAAGGGCTTGGTCACATAGTCATCGGCACCCAGGTCAAGACCGGTTAGCCTGTCCTGGTCTGTCGTCATCGCTGTGAGCATGATAATAGGTACATCTGACTCGCTCCTGAGGATACGGCATATCTCGAGTCCACTAATACCAGGCAACATAAGGTCCAGTACAATGAGGTCGGGGTGTGCCTCCCGGGCTATTTGCAGAGCTTCCGTACCATCATAAGATGTGATAACGCGGTAGCCATCCCGGTTCAGGTAGAGCTTGACCAGTTCCACCGTCTTCACATCATCGTCTACTACCAGTACCTTTTTATTTGCCATCTCCAAACCCATAGCTAATTCGGTATATCTGTTTAATGTTATATCATAAATGTTAAGAAATTGTGAAAATAAGGAGGAGGGGAAATTTCCCCTCCTCTCATATTCAGCCAAAAGAAATAGTAATATGGTATGGCTATTCTACCGTGGCATCAGGCGCTAGCCAGCCGCGTAATCCGCCGCCGAAGCCACCGAAGCCGCGGTGTCCGCCATTAAATCGCGGGCCGAATCGGAATGGGATATCGTCAGGCCTCGACTGCATCCACTCTTTGAACTCATCGGTAGGAAAATCTGGCCTAGACTCCATCCATTCCTTGAATTCATCGGTTGGGAATTCCGGCCTTGACTTCATCCATGTCTCAAGCTCATCAAGCTGCTCCTCGGTCATGATGCCCTCATCAATAAGTCTCTGGCGCATTCTTTCCCGGGCTTCAGCCTGTAATTCGCTTCCGGCTTTGGTGAAAGCATCTTTCAGAGCCTCGTAGTCGATGGGAGCTTCAGGGTTATCCCTGTTGTAGATCTCACAGACTTTTTCCAGGAGAGGGCCGCATTTGGTCTCAGGCTGACTGTTTTCTTCGTCTCCTGTCTGGGCGAGGGCAACACCGCCGAGAGTGCCGGCCAGCACCACGACAGCTATCACCGCAACTAATATAAGTTTCTTGCTTCGCTTCATGTGATATTACCTCCTCTCTTCTTAGATAAGAATAACAGCCGAATATTAAAATCTTATTAACATTCGGTGCAGAGGTCATAAATATATTATCTATTATCCAAAAAGGGAGTGAGGCTGGAAAACATTTAAACCAGCCTCACTTAATCCAGATTAATTTTTATATACCCCGTCTATTCGTATTCTGCTATCATCTGCATCATATCGTTGTAGATAGCTTTGGCATTGGTAAACCCTTAGGCCTCGGATTCGGCTATCCATTGTTCGTGAATCGGTTTAGCGAACTCATACCATTCCGCTATCTCCCCATCGGTAAGGTAAACGATTTGGTTCCCTAATTCCTCGGCCAATGCTATACCTGCCGCTATGGTGGTGGGGTCATCTGTCGTCAGCGCCAGTTCAGCCCACTCGAGGGTGGTGTCCATGAATATCTTCTTGAGGTCATCAGGCAGCTGGGCATAGCTTTCGCGGTTCATAATGTAACCGAAAGTCTGCATCCCGAGTCCGCCCTCTCCAACCACGTTATGATACTTCATCAGTTCGGTAAGACCAAATGAATAAATAAAGAGCCAGTGGACAAACATACCCTGGATAAGACCTCTTTCCAGCGATGTATACTGTTCCATAACAGCCACGTTATTGATGGAAGCGCCCTTGCTCCCCAGTTGCTCGGTCCAGAGAGCGTTAGCGTATGTCTTCAGACCGGCCAGGTCATCGGGCGTCCTTACCAGGTGAAATTTACCGGTGGTATGTATGTGCTCCGCCGGCAGGCCGCGCATGAACAGTGGGAAGGCCTTACCGTACTCCGCATCAAGTTCCGGATACTTGGCCCTTAGTTTAATGTAAATGTCACGTTGTGCTATCTGTGAGGGGATGCCGGTGCCGGGCAAGTCTATTACCCGGTTTATCTGATGTACGCCCGGGCTGCCACCGAGAACGTAGAGAGCGATATCGGCGATACCGGCCTCAACACCCCGGAAGGTATCATCGGCTTTCATTAGAGACTCGGACCAGTAGCCGTCAATATGAATCCGACCTTGGGTACGCTCCTCAATAGCCGCTATCCATTCCTTAGCACGCACGCCGAGGTCAATAAATGGTGGACCCCAATCAGAATATTGATATGTATGGCGAAATCCAGATTATTACCTAATGTAAAAGTACACATGACGCAGTAAAGATTGCGTATGTTGGATTATATATATTTGATTTCAGGAATGTCAAGGTTTTTTGTGCATCTTTTATCGGGATCGGATAAGGCACGTAAGTTTCGTAGAATGTAAAAATGCCTTTGACCGGAAATCGGGTAAATATTATGTCGTGGGGAAAAATAAGCTAGGCGTCAGATTCCTGCAAGCTGGAAGAAATGTCTTGGACTTGACGTGACCTTCTTCGCAACCTGAGCATGATTATAATAGCTGTAGTGCCGGCTACCACCAGTGCCGCAACAAACCACCAGCTCAATATGAATCCTTCCCACCGTGACGGAGGTGCTGAAGGTGATTCCTCCGCAATATCTGAAATCATTTCCTGAATAATGGCAGCTTTGATTTCATCCTCTGGATTCACCTGGCCCTCTGGTTGCTCCAGGGCGGTTGCGGTCGTAGCCGGGGTTTCTGCGGCTGGCTTGGGTGCTGGTGGAGGCGCTGGTGGGATGGCGACGGAAAGGACAACCGTTTTCTCATTATTAGATTCATTAGTTTCAATAATTTCATTATATTCGTCGGCAACCATCCTTATAGTATGTGAGCCTGCTTGGGCTTCCCAGGTGAAATTGCTGGTGGCTTGAATACCGGGTTGTATCGGACCGATTTCCGCCGATGTCAGTAAAACGTTATCAACGAAACAGGACACAGGAAAGCTGTCAGATTGAACGCCACCCTGGTTCCTTACCGTCACCGTGAACGTTACCGTGGTGTTTTCGGTGGGATTTTCTGGTGACCAGGTTATTTCGTCGATGACAAGGTCGGAAACTGGCAGAATGAATGTGTACTCGTTATTATCCTCGTTACTCTCCAGGACAGTATTCTCGGTATCAGCTATTATTTTAATGACCTGCGGCTCGGTCAGAGATGCCCATGTGAAGGTCTTGGTTACCGTAGCCCCGGCATCTATTTCTTCTACGTAATGATTACCTCTATAATCGTCCCCGATGTAGTAGCCAACATACGAATCATTGGCCGGTTCATCACCTTGGTTCTGGATAGTTATGATGAGAACTGCTTCATCTCCCGGCGACGGTTGCGCCAGTGACCAATCTACGTCCTGAATAACGAGGTCGGGTGCGGTGGTTGACAGGACTAATGTCTTTTTATTATTACTCTCGTTAGTTTCATGGATGCTGTCGTAAATATCTATCACTGTCTTGATCATATGCAATCCTGGCTGGGCTGTCCAGGTAAAGGTACTGGTGGACGTAGTATCGGGCTGTATTTCATTAACGTAAGCTGTGCCTAGCAGGGAATCGTCAGAATAGAAAGCGAGATTATATGAACTGGCCTGACTTGCGCCCAGGTGCTTTGTGGTTACGGTAAAGGTCACCACATCGCCGATTGACGGATACTCCGGAGACCAGGTGATGTCCTCAATGATGAGGTCAGATGAAGGGGACGGGTGTGAGCAGGAGACCTGTTTTGACTTTGTGTTGTTGGCTTCATTGCTCTCGTGGACGTAATTTTCTTCGTCAATTAAAGCCCTGATTTCATGCGAGGCTTTCTTTGCCGTAAATGATGTTATTCTGGTCTCCGTAGCCCCGGGGGCTATTGGAGTTAAAAAGTGTGTGTATTTATATACATCATCAATATATAAATATAGATAGCAGCTACCTGATGTGCTTTTACCCTGGTTTTTAAAGGTTACGGTGATGGTCATCCTGTGTAATATCAGTGGACTTGACGGTGACCAGGTTATGTCCTGAATGACGAGGTCAGGAGACGGGGTCGGTAAATCTATAGACTTGGTATTATTATTCTCGTCACTCTCAATAACTCTGTTGCCGGCGTCGGCGACGGCCTCGAATGTATGCAGCTTAGCTCTTGTAATCCAGTCCATGGTTGTCGTGGTTTTAGCCCCAATATCCAGTTGCCCAATGTGGGCAGAATCCCTGTAGATACCATCGACATAAAAATCTACAACTGAGTGGTCGGCTTTGCCATTACCCTGATTCTTGATGCTAACTTTTAGGGTTATCATGGTATTTTCTGAAGGATCTCTTGGTGTCCATGTTATACTATCGATGATAAGGTCAGGGGCGGAGGTGGCATAGGTTACCGTTTTTTCATTATTTGTCTCATCGCTCTCTTTTACCTGCTTTAATATATCAACAAATGCCTTGACGGCATGTGAACCTTGTAAGGCTGTCCAGGTAAAGGTCTGATTCACTGTAGTCCCTGGCTCTATGCCCATGACGAACCTGTAACCTCTTGAGTAATCATCGATACAGAAGTCGACATTGGAGCCTCCCGCTCTGTAATTACCCCGGTTTTTCACCGCCACCGAGAAGGTAGCTGTATCGCCTATTGATGGGCTTTCCGGCGACCAGGTTATCGAATCGACAATGAGGTCAGGAGCGAGGACGGATATAGCGTAAGTCTTTTCATTGTTGGCTTCGTTGCTCTCGGTGACGCGGTTGACCACATCGGCAATAGCCTTAATACTGTAAGAGTCTGCTTCTGCCCGCCAGGTAAAGGTACTAGTGGCTGTTGCGCCCGATTCCAGAGGGTTCATAATTTTGGAAGTTTGATATGTATCGTTAACGAAAAAGGCTACATGGGAGGAGCCAGCCTGGCTATCGCCCTGGTTCTTGATGGTTACCATAAATGTCACTATATCTCCCATTAACGGGGTTTCCGGTAACCAGATTATCTCTTCAACTATAAGGTCTGGACCCATAGGTGATGAGGCAGATAACTTGGCACCATCAACTGAGGCAGGAAAAACGAAGCCTGCCAATAGACATAGCATCACTACGGCGCTTAGCAAAGCCCGGCGTTTATATTTTGCCATTGGTATGACCTTCACGTGTCGGCTGATTATAGGATACACTGATAGACTTGATAGCAACAGGGCTTTAACATGGATTTAGGAATGGTGCTATCACCCATTTTGATAGGTGTTGGGGGGCCTTTGGTTACAGAGGAACTGTGAACTGGATTTTGTACCGCCTGATGTTCGGTTCTAAATGATTCAGAGTCTTCTTCCCGATTCTACCCAGTATTTTTCCCTCAGTTCTCGCTTTAGTATCTTACCGGCCGCATTCTTGGGCAGAGAATCAACAAACTCAACTGATTTAGGCGATTTGTAACCCGCCAGATTCTTTTTACAGAGAGCAATAAGCTCCTCGGCGCTACACTCCATATTCTTCTTCAGAGCCACTACCGCATGAACCTTTTCCACCCAGTAAGGGTCCGGAATGCCAATCACGGCCACTTCCTGAACTGCGGGATGCTTGTAGAGAACCTCCTCCACCTCTCTGGGGAAAACGTTCTCGCCACCGGTGATAATCATGTCCTTTTTACGGTCGACAATGTAGATGTAGCCCTTTTCGTCGTAGTATCCAACGTCGCCGGTGTAAAGCCAGCCGTCGATGATAGTATTGGCGGTTTCCTCGGGTTTGTTCCAGTATTCAAGCATTATATGCTTACTGCGGACAATTATCTCGCCTAGCTCGCCGGCATCAAGGTCTTTTCCTTTTTCATCCACAATCCTGACCTGCACCCCTATATCGGGCTGGCCGGTGGAGGTCAGTATCTTTTGTTCCGGCGTGCCCAGAACAGTGTGTTCTTCTCTCGGCAGGTGGCATATAGCCGGACCGCTTTCGCTCTGGCCGTAACCCTGCCCGAAAGCCGGGCCGAAAGTGGTAATTCCGGCTTTTAGTACCTCCAGGGGCATCGGGGAGCCGCCATACCACAACATCTTAAGGCTGCTGACATCATACGTCCCCACCTCAGGGAGGGCGAGCATGGCTACCAGATGCGTTGGTACGATACTCATGTGGGTGGCCTTCTCATCCTGGATAAGCTGCAATGTGGCTGCGGGATCAAATGACTTCATGATAACATTGCAGGCACCCAGATATAGAATACCCCGGCAGATGGTATCCCCGGCAATATGGAAGAGGGGTGATACCTGAATATGCTTGTCGGCTGGCTGTAGGCCTGTGTTTATGATGTACGTACGGCTGTCCTCCCAGACGTGTCGGTTGGTGTACACCGCCCCCCGAGGCACGCCTGTGGTACCGCTGGTATAGATAATATGCAGGGGGTCATCTTCCTCTATCTGTATATCCGGCTCTGTTGAAGGATAGGAAGTATAAATCCCCTGGATGTCTACCATGTTGTCGGCGGGACTTTCAATAGCAATGAAGTTATTCACATTGGGCAGCTGGGCCCGCAGCGATTCGGCTGTTTCTACGAGTTCGGGCCCGACAAATAGCGTATTGATTTCTGAATAATTGATTAGATAGTTTACCTCCTCGGCTCCCAGCCTGGGGTTGAAGCGCGATAGAATATAGCCACCCTTCATCGCCGCCCCATAGACGATAACGTAATCAAGGCAGTTCCAGGAAAGGAGCCCGATGCCATCGCCCTTGTTTACGCCGAGTTTCTGGAGAGCGTTTACTAGGCTGTTTACCCGGGCATTGTATTCGGCGTATGTTATCCTCTTGTCTCCGTATACATAGGCTTCTTTATCGGGACGTAGTAGCGAGTGCCTGTGGATGATATGGGCGAATGTACCTATTTTATACCGGGCAAGCTCCTTTAGTATTTTCCCTGTCGGCATTCTTATCCTCCATTCTAAGTACCTGCTTCTACCTCCGGGCTGGCATTCAACGGAACTCGCCACTAGCTAACTTGAATATTACCTGGGAACCCGCTGGCAGTTCCAAAGCTATATTAGTTTTTTCCGTGACACTGAATGGTGGGCCATTCTGGGTTCGAACCAGAGACCTCAGTCTTATCAGGACTGCGCTCTAACCAGCTGAGCTAATGGCCCACACGTATTACGACTACTATATTTTAATTGAAGATTATGTAATAATCAAGAGCCAGTTCTGGTGTCTGGTTCTGCCGGCATTTTGCTGGTGAGCTTTAGCCCCCACCCCTTATCCCGCATTTCC
>Ga0315537_1004482_pt1 | contig 10168 bp, 7 predicted proteins | sample SalMarSW160270MG_FD_203091 | JGI IMG/M metagenome (GOLD analysis project Ga0315537, IMG submission 203091) | Salt marsh sediment microbial communities from the Plum Island Ecosystem LTER, Massachusetts, United States - Salt Marsh Sediment SW1602-70 ... | reverse complement strand
TGCAAATGAGTGCCCTCCCTTTAAACAGGCTTTTGGACGAGCAGCCAACGAACATCGGCGATCCTCCAATAGCCTCGCAATGGGTTTGGCTACGCACACGATCCGGCGGGCTTCACCGCTTTTTCCTGGTGCCGCTGGTAGAATTCACTGCAGTGGAAAAGCGGTGCCCCGGAGGTGCGTCTGGGGTTGGCGAAGAGGAGGGCGGGGAAAAATAAATGGAAGCCCGTCGTCCTGAAAGGCTTCCATTAACTCTTTAAACTATAGTCGTAACTAACGCATCTATCAGGAGATCAGCCTTCGCCGAGTTTGTTCCATTCGGCGTCTTCAATCCACTGTTGCGGGTGCTGGACGAAGTCGATGATATTTTCGAGTACGTTGTAGTGGCGTTTTTCTTCGTCCGCGATTTTCAACATCAGTTTCTGCTCGTTTTCGTTCTCCGTCTCCTCCGCTTTGTCCCGGTAGAACATCTCGGACTGTTTCTCTATGTCCTGGGCTTTGCGGTAGAACTGGGGTTGGGTGACGTCGAAGTGGAAGGGCCCCTCGCTCATCTCTGAGATTTCCTGGAAGACGTTTTTCACATCGGCGAGGAGCGTACTCTCGGGGAGTTCGCTGACCGTACCCTCTTTCAATTTCTTGAAGATGTTGTAGTGTTTGACCTCTTCGTCGGCGAGAAAAGTCAGGATCGAAGTCAGGCCGCGGTTGTTGGCTTCGGCGGCCAGTTTCCTGTAGTACGCTTCGCCATCCTGTTCCATCTTCATGGCGAAATCGAAAACATCCATGGTCGCATCTCCTGTTATACACGCGAAGTTGGAGGCGGAGAGCGATCAATTCCCCACCGTCTGATGGCTCAACCGGAGTCCGTATCGATTTAACTGCTTAAAATCTAGCCCGGCCCGTCGATGGAGTCAAGTGACCTTTTTTCCGGCTAAAGCGCTGGTTACGGGCCGTCGCTGCCCGGAAAATTATTCAACCGGTATGGACTCTCCGGCGGTGTCCGCTGGCGCCGCGTTCTCCACAGGGAGAGCTCCTGTCCCGGTTACCACCTGACCAGTGGAGTAGTCAAACGTACTCCCTCCCATGCTGTGGGGAATGGTGTACACGGCCAGGACCACGACCGCTGCGGCGACAGTCCACCAACGTCCCCGCTTTTCCCCTTTCGGGCCCCGGAGCATGATCAACGCGACCACCCAGGCGATTACAGCGGTCAGCGTCTTGTTGTCCGTGAGGTCTTCCCCGAATGGCCAGCCGGTCCAGTAGGCGCCAAAAGCGAATTTCTGGACGAGTGGGCCAAGCACGAATCCTCCGATGACGAGGACAACGAGGGTGGTGATAGCAAGAGGTCGGACTTTCTCTTTGAACAGGGCGGCCAGGGCGGCGCGCATGGAAAAGATCATCACCAGCACCATCGCCAGGATGTGCGGAACGAGCACGCCGACAGGGACGGTGCCCTTGAAGCGGAGCGTAACCGTTTCTGCCGAAGCCGGGATGTCGACAACCTCGCTTCCCCTGTGCAGAGTGATGTGGTAGACCAGCTTGCCAGCCTCGGGCTGATGGGGCAACGCGGCGGCCAGTTCACGGTCCTTGCGTTCCATCGGGACAGCCGTGAAAGGTTCTTCAATGCCGAGGCGCTTGTAGTACAACGTTCCCGCCACCGCTGTATCAGGGAGGGCCAGCCGCACGATAGCGTCCAGGCTGCCGTTCTCGTCTGGAGTCAGTTCGTGTGAGCGCGACAGGCGATAGGGGTAGCTCACGCCGCCGATTGTGGTCTGGCCGTGCAGAGGATAGGTGGGGCCGGTCATCCGCTGGTAGGTCATCATCATGCTTGCGAGCAGAACCGCCAGCACCCAAAGCAGTGCCGATTTCAATACCTTCATCACTCCTCCCGTTGAGATGGACACGGCGGCTAAGGTGGCCCTGTACAACCCCGGGGGTCAAGGACATTTTCCCTGCGCATCGCCTTGGCGCTGCATCGACCTGCGGCGCCAAACAGCTTTACTTGCCATTCCACGGGACCGTATACTTGTGGGTTGCTTCCGAACGGGTCATTTCTTGATCTTACGTGGCCGAAAAACCCCTCATGCAAAAGAGAGCACAGCTGACATGCGACTGTCGAAAGCGTTCATTCCAACATTAAAAGAAGTGCCGGCGGACGCTGTTGTCATCAGCCACAAGTTGATGCTTCGAGCGGGTATGGTTCGCGGTCTGATGGCGGGTGTATATAGTTTCCTGCCCTACGGCCAGCGTGCCGCGCTGAAAGCGATAAACATCATACGTGAGGAGATGGACCGCATCGGCGGCCAGGAGGTGCTGATGCCGGCGTTGAATCCTGCGGAAATCTGGCAGGAAACAGAACGCTACGAGGATTTCGGCCCGGAAATGTTCCGCCTGCAGGATCGCAAGGAGCGGGAGCTGGTGCTCGCACCCACGCACGAGGAGGTAATTTGCTCGATTGCGCGGGGAGAGGTGCGCAGCTATAAGGAGCTTCCCCAGATCTGGTACCAGATTCAAACGAAATTTCGTGACGAGCCCCGTCCGCGGTCAGGCGAGCTGCGCACCCGTCAATTCGTGATGAAGGACTCCTACAGCCTCGACGTTGACGAGGCCGGGCTCGACAAGAGTTACCTCAAGCACGACGAAGCGTACCGGCGGATTTTCCGGCGTGCGGGGCTCGACTTTTTCGTTGTCGGTGCCTCAAGCGGGTTGATGGGCGGCAGCGGGAGCGAGGAGTTCATGGTGGCCTCGGACGCGGGGGAGGACACCTGCGCCGTCTGCGATCACTGTTCCTATGCGGCGAACCTCGAGGTAGCGACGAGCGACGTCGCCGATACTCCCACGAATGAAGATGCCCAGCCGCTGACAAAGGTTCACACGCCCGATCAGCGAACCGTGGACGAGGTGGCGGCGTTCCTCAAACTGAACCCGGACCGTTTCATCAAGTCCCTTGTTTTCATGGGTGATCAGGGGCTTGCGATGGTGCTCGTTCGCGGGGACGACGAGGTCAACGAGTCCAAGCTGCTGCGCGTTCTCGGCGCCGCGATGCGGCCTGCCTACCCGGAGGAGGTCAAGGACGCAATCGGCGCGGAAATCGGTTTCCTTGGTCCCGTGGGGCTGGAGGGGAAACTGCCGATCTACGCGGATCAGCGGCTGCGCGGCGGGCGCAATATGGCCACCGGCGCGAACGAAGATCACTACCACGTGACCGGCGTCCAGGTGGATGAGTCGTTCAAGCCGGATCAATACCATGACTTACGGACCGTCAAGGAAGGAGAACCCTGTCCGAACTGCGGATCGCCGTTGCGGGTGGTCAAAGCGATTGAGCTGGGGCACATCTTCAAACTTGGAACTAAATACAGCTCGGCGATGAACGCGACAGTGCTCGACGCGGAAGGCAGGAATGTGCCGATCGTGATGGGGTCGTACGGTATCGGTGTCGGGCGGATGATTGCAGCGGCGATCGAGAGCCACGCCGATGAGAGCGGCATCGTCTGGCCGGTGACGCTGGCCCCGTATGAGGCTGCGGTCATTGTGCTGAATGTCAAGGATGAAAAGCTGTTGAGTGCAGGAGAGGGTCTCTATTCAGAGTTGAAAAAGAGTGGATATGACGTTGCGCTAGACGACAGAGACGAGCGTCCGGGGTATAAATTCAAAGATGCTGATTTGCTCGGTTATCCTTTCCAGGTGGTGGTCAGCGAGCGTAACCTTGCTGAAGGGAAACTGGAGCTGAAGAACCGGAGCAGCGGCGAAAAGGTGGTTCTCCCGCGAACGCAGGCTCTGAAGAAGTTGAAACAGTGGTATGACGAGGCCTGGAACAGGTTGAGTCCTGAACCGACACCATAAAAAAGCCTCCGTAAACCGGGGACAGGCGCCCAGCCACAAAACGACAAGGACCGGAACGGCCCATGAAAAGAATCCGCGAGAAGGTGAAGGAGTTTACCATCGCCAGGGAGGTGACGGCGCAGGGTCTGAATCCCTATTTCCGACCCATCGAAAGCGAGCAGGGTCCTACCGTGATGATGAACGGCAAGGAAGTGATCATGATGGGGTCCAACAACTATCTCGGCCTGACAAATCACCCCGAAGTGAAAGAAGCGGCGGTCAAGGCGATCCAACGCTATGGGACCGGGTGCGCTGGGTCTCGCTTTCTCAACGGCACACTTGCGATTCATATCGAGTGCGAGGAAACACTCGCGGACTTCATGGGGTCCGAGGCGGCGCTCGTTTTTTCCACGGGATTCATGACGAACCAGGGGGTGATCAGCCACCTCGTTCCCCGGGACGGCATACTGGTTCTCGACCGCATGGTGCACGCCAGCATCATCGACGCCAGCCGCCTGACCTTCGGCAAGACAATCAAGTTCGCCCATAACGATATGGAAGACCTGGAAAAGAAGTTGAAGACGGTCAAGAACAAGATGAAACTGATCGTTGTCGACGGCGTCTTTTCCATGGAGGGCGACATCGCTCCGCTGCCAGACATTGTCCACCTTGCGGACAAGTATGGCGCGGATGTGATCGTGGACGACGCTCATTCGATCGGGGTGCTCGGTCCCGGGGGACAGGGAACCGCTGCGCATTACGCTTTAAAGGACCGGATCCTGGGCACTGTCGGCACTTTCAGCAAGTCGTTCGCGTCCATCGGCGGTTTCTTCGCCGCGGACGAGGACGTCGTTCACTACTTGAAGTTCAACAGCCGCGCGCTGATCTTCAGTGCCAGCCCCCCGCCCGCGAATATGGCCGCGGTGATCAAATCAGTCGAAATCATCCGGAGGGAACCGGAGCGGATCGAACGCCTCTGGTACCTCACCAACTACCTGAAGAAATATTTGATGGAGGCGGGATTCGAGATCGGCAAGCCGGAAACCCCGATCATCCCGGTGTACGTCGGGGAGGACATGACTTCGTTCCGGGCCTGCATCATGCTCCAGGAGGAGGGGGTGTTCGTCAATCCGGTGATCAGTCCTGCGGTTCCGCCCGGACGAGCGCTGATCCGGCTCTCGCTGATGTCGACCCTGGAGGAGTCGCACCTTGACTTCGCCGTCGAAAAGTTGATCAAGGTGGGCAAGACTATTGGCTTCCTCGGCCGCGAGAGAGCGGAGGAGATGGCGGCGGAAAAAGGCAAGGCGCGAGAGTGATGAGTGGAATCGATCGGGTCCCGTTGGGCAGTCGCGCCGGAAAACGATAGCATCAGAGCATCAAACGCCGGGTGATCCGCACCCGGCCTTTCTGTGCAGTCATGGGAGGAGACGAGGATGACGCAACGAGTGACTGTCGTTGAAGCGCAACAGGGAAAGACCTGCAAGGATTTCCTCGAAGTCCCTTTTATTATCCAGGGCAAGAATCCCATGTGGGTTCCACCGTTACGCGTGCAGGCGAAGGAGCTGTTCGACGAGAAGAAGAATCCCTGGTTCAAGCGCGGCAAGCTGCGCAAATTTGTGGCTTATGTAAATGGAAAGCCGGCTGGCCGGATAGCCGCGATCAAGGATGATGGTCACAACCAGGAACACAATGCCAACGATGCGCACTTCGGCCATTTCGAATGTGTTGACGACGAAGAGGTTGCGAAGGCTCTGTTTGCAGAGGTTGAAAAAGCGGGAAAGGAATGGGGATTCGACAAAATGGAGGGACCTTTCAATCCCCATATCAATGAAGACATTGGCTTGCTCGTCGAAGGCTTTGACCAGCCTCCTCAGATCATGATGCCTTACAACCCGCCTTACTACGAAAAGCTGATCCATGCGGCGGGATACCGGAAATCGATGGATCTCTTCACCTATAAGATCCACAAGGAGTGGATGTCCGAAAAGCTGAAGCGCGCCGCCGAGGTAATTCGGAAACGCAGCAAGGTGCGCTACCGCAAACTCAACATGAAAGCCTTCTGGGAAGACGCGGAAAGGGTGTTGAAGGTTTATCGCAAGGCCTGGGAGAAAAACTGGAACGCGGTCCCCATGACAGACGAGGAGTTCCATCACCTTGCGGTGAACCTGAAGCAGGCGGTCGATCCCGACCATGTTTTCTTTGCTGAAGATCCTGAAACCGGAGAAACGGTCGGCTTTTCCCTAGCGCTGCCGAACATCAACGAGGCGATCATCAAGATCCGGAATGGACGCCTTCTCCCCTTTGGCCTGCTCAGGCTGCTCTGGTACACGAGGCCGAAAGCGATCAAAAGCGTTCGTATCATCGTCATGGGGGTCCTGGAAGAATACCGGGGACGGGGGATCGACACGGTGTTCTACTATGACCATTTCAATGAGGCGCCGAAAAAAGGCGTTTTTGAGGGAGAGGCGGGGTGGATCCTCGAAACCAATACGATGATGAATCGTGCAGCGGAGATGATGGGCGGAAGGCGAAACAAGGTTTATCGGATGTACGCAAAACCGCTCTGACAGTTGGGCCACATACTTTTCCTTTTATGATGCGACCTTTTTCCGGCTCGAGCGGTTAGAAGGACGATGACAGGTGATTAAAGAGATGTTTTGTGATTCCTGTACGGAAAATGGTCCACGATGAATGCGAGCGTTCTCGTTACCGGTTCGAACGGATTCGTTGGGAGCCATATTGTTGATGCGCTGCTTCGCGAGGGGTATCACGTTCGCGCGGCGGTGCGCGCCACTTCCGACCTGACCTGGCTGGAGCGGAAGCCGGTCGAGAAAATAATTGCACCTCTTGATGATGCGAAGGCGCTGCGGAAAGCGGCCGACGGAGTGGACGCGGTGATCCACAACGCCGGAGTCGTCAGCCAACCCCACCGCTCTCTCTACTACCTGCACAACACGGAAGGCACCAAGACGCTTTTCAACGCCGTGGCGGATGCCGCCCCGAACCTCTCCCGCTTTGTTTTTATTTCAAGCCAAGCTGCAGGTGGGCCGACAACAGCGGGGCGGCCGCGCCGCGAGGATGACTTTGCCGTACCGCTTACTGATTATGGTCGCAGCAAACTGTTAGCCGAAGAGTGGTTGTTGCGAAAGCGCTCGCGTTTACCAGTAACCATCATCCGTCCCCCTTCGGTGTACGGCCCGCGCGACAGGGCCTTCCTTCCGCTGTTCAAGATGATCGAAAAAGGCTGGTCTCCACGGCTCGGGCGAAGCAGTGAGCTGAACCTGATTCACGTTCAGGATCTCGCCCGGCAGGTGTTGGTGCAGATGACGCACCCGGCGGCTGTAGGCGAGCTCTTCCATGCGGCTCCTTTTGCGCCGGTCACCCACGAGCAGCTCGGCGACGTTATCGCCCACGTGCTCGGAGTAAGGGCGAAAAATCTCCCGGTGCCGACCGCTCTGTTCCGCAATGGCTATCCACTGGTCTATCCGCTGCTTAATACGATTGGCCAGGCGCCGTTTCGTCCCGACAAACTGCCCGATGTGCTGAGCCCGAGATGGACTGTCTCGGGTGATAAGGCGGCGGAACGTCTTGGGTTCGAGGGCAAGCTTCCTCTGCGTGCCGGGATCGGGCAAACTGTGGAGTGGTACCGCTGGAAAAGGTGGCTGACCACTCGCCGTGACAGGATGAAGCGTGGGGGGAACGGGGGAGTTCAGATGCGCCAGACCGCTGGGGGTCCGCGCCAGTACGATCCCTCTTGCGATCTCTGCGGGCTGGTTTTCGACGAAGAGGTTAAAACCCATAAGCACTACGAGGATGACCAGATTATGATCGTCGACTGCCTCATTTGCCAGGTGCCGATGGCGGTGCTGAAGGAGCACAGGGCGGCGTTCACCGAGGACGAAAAAAGCAGGCTGGAAAAGACGTTTTTTGACCTCTTCGGCGAAGACGGGTGTCCCGATTGGGAGCAGCGAAGGATCCCCGAACACGCGCACGTGCACTTTCGTCAGTGCGGGATGCACGCCCCCTGGCAGCGGCGCCCGGAAGGGTAGTGGGACTATTGCCGGCAGTCAACCCAAACACGCATTGCGCCCTTAAACCGCTTAGCCAAGATCAGGTGACCGGTGGCACGCGTGCGTCTTTCCAGCGGATGGCGGCCCGCTTTCGCAGTACGCTGATGATAAGCAGCAGGGAAGCGAGCAAACCCGCGGAGGCCGCGGCCGGGAACGCCGCGGGGTAGCCGAATTTCTCCGCGAGCACCCCGAAGAGGTAGGCCGTTGTCATTGTCGATACGTCCATCATCCCCGTCAACATCGCGATTACGGACCCTCCCGCTCCGGCCGGGGCGAGCCCGTACGCAAGCGCATTCACTGCCGGGAATGCTAGCCCGTGAGCGAGCCCCGCGAGCACGCCGGCCAGCACGACCACCCCGGTGCTGTGCGCGAGGAAAAGGGTTGTCATCGCCATTCCATACACGAAAAAGGAGGGGATCAGCACCCTCCGCAGGCCGAAGCGGTCTCCCCATTTTCGTCCCAACAGACGGATGCCCATTCCACCGGTGGCGTAGCCGGTGAAATAGAGCCCGAACCGGGCGATCTCCCGGCCTCGCGCCATCGGCCCGAGGAATGCGGGCGGCGTCGAGTAACAGGCGGAGAGGAGAAAGGCCAGGGCAAACACCAGCCACAACGGACGTGACCCCAGCAACTTGACCGCGCCCGTGAGCGTCGGCGGCTCCGATTTTTCCTCACGGGAGGGCTGCCTGGAGACCAGCGCGAGAGTGGCTCCGACCAGGCCAAAAAGAGTGACCATCAGGAAGAAAGGCCCCAGTCCGAAACGGTCAAAGACTTCCTCCCCCGCCACGGGGCCGAGCAGGTTCGCCATCAACCCGGAAAAGCCATACATCGCAATTGCTTCGTTTCTCCTTCCCTTGGGAGCGCTTTGTGCAGCCAAAGTAAAGAATGCGGAAAAGTGGGCTCCGTAGCCGAAACCATGAACGAGGCGCAACATCCAGACGGCGGGGACAAGCCCCTGGTCCAGCAACGCCCAATAGCCGAGGGAGGGAAGCGCCATGCTCAGGCTGCCGATCAGCAGCACGGGCCTGGTCCCCCAGCGGTCGAGCATCCATCCGATCAGGGGGCGGGCGACGACAGCGGCGAGGCTGGCGGTGGCCATGAAGGCTCCAACCGTCTCGGCGGTGCCGCCAGTGTGTTTGACGTAAAGCGGATAGATGGCGTTGTTGGTGAAATTCAGCGCCATGAAAAAATTGTAGCTGAATAGTACGACGAAAGATTTTGTGTAGAGTTTCTGAGGAGCCATCCCGTCCTCAATTTCGGGCGCTTCGAGATTTTCCGCCGCAGCAAGGATGAAAAATATATGTAATTGAGTTACATAAGGGAAAAGTCGGCTCCAGCGATTTTTTGGAGCTGTTCGAGTGTTCTGTTGACCTTTCCGGCCCGCTCCTCCATTTTGAGCCCACTGAACGAAAAACGGACAAGAAATTACCTCCCGAGCGTGTGCTTTGGTCTTGTGGCCGTTCCGGGTGTTCGGGCGGATTACTGAAGAAGGAGATGGCTCATGGACATGAGCGTTTACTGGGATAAGCTTCGACCGGACAGGGGGGTGTTTCCGCTCAGCGAGCTGGCCAGGCGCAGCTACGAGGCTTTCGGGGACATCCCGGTGATGCGCACCTGGAACGGAAAGGACGGATACGACGAGATCACGTATGGCACGCTGGTTGAAAGAGTGGAAGCCGTCGCACGATGGTTGATTGACCGCGGCGTCAAGTCCGGCGACCGTATCGCGGTGCTCGGTGAGAACCGCCCTGATTGGGCGACCGCCTACCTCGGGATTCAAGCGTCGGGAGCCATTACGGTTCCTTGCGACAGCCTGATGCCAGCTGCGGGAATCAGGCACATCCTCTCCGACTCGGCATCGCGCATCCTGTTTGTCTCGGGGAAATTCGCCGATATGGTCGAAGAGATGGCGTCGATCAAGACGCTGGAAGACCTTGTCTGCTTTGACGTAAAGAAGCCCTGTGTGAAAATTCCCTTTGCGGAAGTGCTCGAACTCGGCGGGAAGAGCGAGACGGAGCTGCCGAAACGCGAGCTTGACGAGATGGCCGCCATCCTCTATACGTCCGGAACCACTGGCCACAGCAAGGGAGTGATGCTCAGCCAGATGAACATCGCCTCGAACGTTGCCACCGCGAGCAGGATTCTCGATATCGGACCGGGCGACACGTTCCTTTCGGTGTTGCCTATACACCACAGCTTCGAAGCCACCGCGGGATTTCTGCTGCCGATTTATTGTGGCGCCAGCATCACTTATGCCCGCTCGCTGAAATCGGCGGAGATCG
>Ga0315537_1004481_pt1 | contig 10170 bp, 10 predicted proteins | sample SalMarSW160270MG_FD_203091 | JGI IMG/M metagenome (GOLD analysis project Ga0315537, IMG submission 203091) | Salt marsh sediment microbial communities from the Plum Island Ecosystem LTER, Massachusetts, United States - Salt Marsh Sediment SW1602-70 ... | reverse complement strand
TCGTCGCTCACGTCTTTTTCCTTCTTTCCGATTAGTTAGTGCCATCCATAAATGTTCTTTTTGCTTGCACGGTTAAATCCGTATTTAATATTTAACCGGGGCCCACTCTCTGCGTTATGTTCATAAAATTAATTCGCCAAAGTTCGGTGGCGAATAAATCCTCGGGATATTAACCAGATGCCTGCCTGTCCCGTAGGTCCGGCAGATCATACTGGGATGGTTATTTTCTTTACATGCCTTGATCTTGATCAAAAATCCTCATTTATGGATGGAAACTAGTTAAAATATTTTAAAGTCAAACTTCTTGTAGGTGAAGAAACCGGATGGTTTTTTTCCAAAAACCCTTTTAATGTAATTCGGCGCTTTATAATTCAAAATAATTTCCACTCTTCTGTTTTGGGACCTCGATCGCCGGGTATCATTGGAGGAAATCGGCCTGAAACTGCCGGATCCACATGGATTCAGCCGTTTTGGGGAAACCGCACCGTTTGATATGAAATATTTCGCCAATTGAATCGCCATGAGTGACGAAAATTCCCAGTTAGACGCATATCCTATTTCTTTGGACTGGATATTGTCTGTATGCCCGACTATTTCTACCGGATAATTCCCCTTGTTTATAATACCGCATATTTTATCTAAAACAGGGAATACAGAGAGTTTTAGTTCACATCGCTCCCCGTTAAAAAGGATTTTTTCATTTATGGTAATTATTAATTTGTCTCCCGCTTTTTTTACGGTAATGTCACCCGGCCAGGGTGCCGCCTCTTTATTCATGCATGACAAAAGTTGTTCAATGGTTAATTCTTCGTCAACCATGGGCGCCGACGGGGGCATAATATTTTTTCCTGTCTCCAGGGGTGATAGTCCTCCGGGTAATCCTCCAAAAGCACCGATTAGCGATCCTATGGCCATGCGTGACCGGTTTTCATCTAATACCGCAATAGAATTGAGCAAAATAAAGAAGGTTAAAAGTATGAGGAAAAGGGAAACGGTCATCACCATTCCGATGTCAGGCCCGTCATCATCAATCTTTTTTTTCTTTTTTTTATCCATTCTTTATCAACCCTTCTCCTTGACAGGGGGTAGAAATGCCAAAAGTTTCTGTTCCAGGATCCTTGGGTTGTCGCCATTGGAAAGGGATATTATCCCCTGTATCGTCATCTCTTTGGTCAACATCTCTTCTTTGCTGCGGGTTTTAAGCTTTCCTGCTATGGGCATGCAACAGATATTGGCCATAAGCGAGCCATAGAAGGTTGTGAGCAATGCCACCGCCATGGCCGGCCCGATCGTACTCGGATCGTCCATGCTCTGCAACATCTGAACCAATCCTATAAGCGTGCCGATCATACCCATGGCAGGAGCAAACGTCCCCATGGAGGTAAAAATATCCGCACCCAGCTTGTGTCTGTCTCTAACGAAATCGATTTCCGTGTCCAGAATGTTCTGGATCTGTTGGGGCTCCAATCCATCGATAGAAAGCTGAACCCCTTTTTTTAAAAATTCATCCTTAACTTCCTTTATTTCGCTCTCTAAAGCCAGAATACCTTCTTTACGTGTTTTATTGGCAAAACTCGTAAACTTGGATATGAGTTCGGTTGCGGATATATTTTTCGTAAAAAGTGCTTTTTGCACCACCTTGATAACACTAAGAAAATCTTTTAAGGGATAAGCAATCAATGTTACGCCGATGGTGCCGCCCACAACAATACATAAAGAAGGTATGTTTATAAACACATTCAGCCCCGAGCCCATAAAAATGGCGCCAAGCACCAAGCCGGTTGCAGAGAGAATACCCACTATTGTTGCAATATCCATAACATCTCCTTGATGTCGTAATTGTCTGTCAAGCGCTTACAAAATAAAGAGCTTTGCCTGGATATACAGCAACCTTTGTGCCATTCTTCTTTTTGAAAGGATTATTTTTTATAAGAAAAAGATAAGATAGATATTACAGGAAGATATGAAGATGTTATCTGTGTTTAAAAAAGACCTGTCAGTTAAGGGGCGTCAAGTATCGAGGCAGATGTCAATATTTTGACATCTGCCTCTTTAAAAGCGATTCTCTATCTCTTTATATTAATGAGTTCCGAAAGCATCTGGTCCGTCACCGTAATAATTTTTGAATTCGCCTGGAAGCCGCGCTGGGTGGTAATCATTTTGACCAGCTCAGCGGCGATGTCCACATTGGATTGCTCCAACGCATTCGGGGCGATGCTTCCCAGCCCATTGGTTCCCGGCCGATTGGTAATTGCATTGCCGCTTTCCCTTGTTTCACTGAACAGGTTTCCGCCCTCTTTAAACAGTCCTTTAGTGTTCTGAAATTTTGCCAGACCCACCCGGTACAGGGGAATAAGCTGCCCGTTTGAATAGCTCCCTGTCATGATGCCATCCACATCTACATTTATTCCTTCAAGGTCCCCGGCGCCATAACCGTTGGCCGACTGAAATGTGGTTGTGGATCCACTGGCATACTGAGAAGTGGAAAGCGAGCTTTTGATCCAATTGGCACCATCATGGCGTGTTCCTAAATTAAGCTCGATGGTCATGGGAGTGCCTCCTACCAGAAATTCAGGAGCAAAAGCAAAATAACCGTTTGACATGGTGGCAGTCAGATCAAGCGCATCAACTAAGGTTGAATTACCAGTTGCAGGATCTACCTGCCCAAATTCTATATCAGAGATGGACCCGGAAGTGTCAAAATCGATAGTCCCATTGCCCAACAATCCTGCGTAGGAGTCAGTAGCAGGATTGATACCGGTCCTGAAGTCTTCACTCGGGTTACACGTAACGATAAATTCATAGGCTTTTGTCGCCCCCTTGTCAAAATAAATGCTAATATCGTGAGTACTCCCCAAAGAATCGTATACCCGCATTGTGGTCTGATATTCATAGTAATTTTCATCTATCGGTTCAGGTTTCAGGGCATCCCACGCGCCTTTCAGAGAATCATCAGCTCCCACAATATTATCCGTTCCATCGGAATCGAGGTTGACAATAACCTCAATCTGACTGGTCTCTTTAGGAGGCGATGTAAAGGAACTTAGAACAATATTTCTGATCGATCCCACATTATCCCCGTCTTCATCCAGCGCCCATCCTTGAACAATGTGACCTTCAGGATTGCTCAATAAGCCGTTTTCATCAAAACTGAAATTGCCGGCTCTCGTATAAAAAAGATTTTCAGAACCCGCTTCCTTTAACACAAAGAATCCATCGCCACCGATGGCCAGGTCTGTTGTGCTGCTTGTAGATTCAAAGGAACCCTGCTGGAATGAGGCGGTAATATCTCCCAGGGCGGTTCCCCTCCCCACCTGAGATGTCCCGGACAGTGTGGCAACCGACTGGCTTAAAAGATCCTGAAATGTAAACGAACTCCCCTTAAACCCTACGGTGTTGACGTTGGCAATGTTGTCTCCTATGATCTGCATGGCATTACCCAGGGTGCTCAGTCCGCTGATTCCTGAAAAAAGTGAACTTGATAAAGACATTTTATTTCCCTCCTTAGTTTTATGTCGTTGTTTTGTTTATTTCAATAATGTTATCCTTACGGATTAATTTATCACCGATCATCAAATAAGGATCGCCGTATTTATAGGTCACACCGGTGACTTCTCCGGAGATATAAGTATTTGCTGCAACATAATAGCCATTTTCATCTCTGGCCGTAACTTCAAAGGTATAGGTGCCGTCTTGCACGATCTCTCCACTTTCATCCCTGCCGTCCCAATTGATATTGTGCTCCCCTTTATCCTTCCATCCCGAATAAAGGGTTCTGATTTTCAACCCATTGCTGTCATAAACACTCACCGTAGTGTCTGCACTTTCTTCCAGGTTGAAAAAACCGGATAACGCCTCGCCGTCTTCAACTGAAATGGTATTGTCATCAGCCTTAACCGTTTTGCCGATCAACGCGATCAACTCCTGTTGTCCATCCTGGTCATTAAGCGTTTGCTTGATATCGCTTAGACTTTCATTCATACCGTAGAGCTGTTCAACGGTGGTAAACTGAGCCAGTTGAGCGGTAAATTCCGCACTGTCCAAGGGACTCAGGGGGTCCTGATTTTTAATCTGGGCGATAAATAGTGTCAAAAATTGATCTATTCCAATATCTTCGGTATCGGTTCCGGAGGATGTTTTTGTATCCGCAATAGATGTTCCTCCGTAATCTGTATTAATTCCTTGTATGGACATGAATCACTCCCTCCTTTTAAGTTATTTCGCTTCTTTTACACCATTCCATTATTGCATTTTATTATGCTACTAAATTTAATAAATTGTTGCCGACTACCATTTTCAGCGGCTCCGATTGTAAGACTTCCGCATTGTTTTTCGACATGAACGCTCCCCCACCGGAATCCTGATTCCATCTTTTCCTCTCATTCATCCACTCCTCTTTTGAACCTGCCAAGGATTGTCCAAAGCCGGTGTTGATCTGGATATCGATGTTTTCGAGCTTTATCCCCTGTGAAACCAGGGCTCCTCTGAGTTCGTGTACATTGGACAGTAAAAGTTCTTTTACCGAGCTATGCTCGGCGATCATCCCCAGCTTTAACACATTGTCTTTAATATCAATATTGATTCTTACTCTTCCTAAATCCGGGGGCTTTAATTGCAATCTTACGATCCTGTCACCCCTTAGAATAGATCTGGATATCTGCTTCCCAACCTGATCAACAAGATAAGCCGGCAGGGAGCTCCTGAAAGATTTGTCATTGCTCTCAGCTGCATTTATCGTCTCTGAAAAGGTAGAAACGGAAGTCTGTTTAGGGGGTTCCATGATCCTGATTCCGGATTGAATATCATGGCCTTCTTTGCCGGCCATGTTTTGAGACCCCTTGCCACCGGCTGAATTTGAAAACAGCTCGACTTTCTTTTCATGATGCGCATATTCAACATTTTGCCGCCCAATATTATTGATTTTTTCATTTTTATCATTTAAATGAGTCAACAAGCTCTGGTTATCCAAAGATCCGATGGTATCGTTCATTTTTTCTGTTGCAATAGGATCATGAAGTTTAAAATTAGCATCTGCCGGTGAGGAAAATACAAATTTTTGTTTTTCTCCTGATATAACCATCCGATCGAGCAAGCGGTCCATGGTGGATTTCAATTCCGGCGGCGGACTATTTTCTTTGCCCTGCCCTTTTGACATCCGTTCCAGTGACGTGATGAAATCTTCTATGGAAATTTTTCCGGCTTTGGCCTTATCCGTCAGATTCAGACCCATTGTCTCCATTTTATCTGAGATCTGCTTGACTGTATCATGATCTTTAATCGTTTGGATGTTATCCCATACCCGGCTACTGATCTGTTTTAATTTTATTGCAAATATTTTCGGATCAACTCCCCCGCCTTTAACCGTTGCGGCACTCAAGACATTATCAATCTCTTTGGGTGTCAGGCCAAAGTTTCTCAATACCGATTCAAGATGGGGGATAGCAGAGGACTCTATTATGCAAGTCTCTTTATTATTTTTTTCTGATCGTTCCGCCGGATCAAGCTCTGCTATTTTTTGAAAAAAGTTCGCAAGATTTATTTCTCCATCCGGGGTATTATTTTTTAGTTCATTTAAAAACCTTTCCGTTTTTTGTTCTGAAAAACCGCATTGCAAAAGAAATTTTTTCAATAAAAAAAGGTCCTCTTTATTTAACGATATGTTATCCAACGCTTTTCCTTTTGCTAAAAGCCCTTTTCGAAATGATTCAAGGTAAAAGCGGGGTCCTTTTTTATCTGCGGACATTCCCTTCAGGGAATTCTGATCTTGCCCGTTAAAAGGACTTTTTTGAACCTGGTTCAGGCTGGCCAGGATATTGGATAAAAAATCACCCTTATCTTTAGATTTTATATGTTTATTATTATGGACTGTTTGATTCTCATTAAGTAATGAAGCTGTTTTTGAAATCATTGGGTTCATATTTTTTTACCGTGATAAATGTGTAAAAATTCTTTTGCGAAATTTTTAAGCCTTGCCTTTGAAAATATTTTTCATCATTTATTAGCAAAGGTTGTACCAAAAACCAGTGATCTTTTTTTTAATCTTTAATCTCAAGAGGTTATAAAATAATAGGGATTAATCAATTGGAAAGTGAACTCTCAAAAGGAAATATTTTGCCTGATGCAACTGTTCAGAAAGGAAAATTTTGCCTATTTTGAACAAAAACTTGATTTTTTATATGTAATAATATATAGAATTGGGAAATAGATTGATCAAGGAGTAAGAATGACGGTTGATATTATCAATAATTGGCCATTAATGGTGATTCCACCGGCCGCTGATAACGCCCTTCAAAAAGAAGCTTCTCTATATTTCCTCTCTCAAAATCGCCGAAAACCCATAGTCATGGACATCAAAACAGAACGCAACTCTGATGCCTTCCGGGAAAAGGGAGCGTTAATTGATATTTATATTTGATTCCGACCTTATTTTATTATTTTTTTACCAGCCCCTCACTTATTTCTGCGGCCTTTTCTATTTTGACAAACGACAGTATCTTCCCTACGGCGTCTCCCTTCATCTTTGACATAAGTTCTATGGCCAGTTTTATGTCAAGCTTCTCAATCAACTCTGCCGCATTCTGTGGTTTCATAGCGGAATATACTTTTATAAGATGCTTGAACTTTTGATCTTCGGCAGTTTTCTTTTTGTTAACTTCAGATCTGATTTCATCCCTTAATTGGGTAAGTGTTGCAATTTTCTTATTTATCTCGTCCTGAATGGATAAAAGTTCCGCCTTTTTTGCTGCAATCCTCTTTTCTTCTGTTTCTATCTCAAGCTTCTTTGAAATAAGATATTTCAAGTCGATGGTCTCTTCTTTGGCTTTTTTTTCATCTTTCTTTTCGGTTACCTCAATATCTTTCGCTTGTTCCGCCGCTATAGCATCTGCATGGATAAAAAAGGGGTCCAGGCCAATCCGGTACATAAAAACAGAGCCCAATGATAGCTTTATGACAATCAAAAATGTCAGAAGAATCTGTGTTCGCAACTTCACGACCTTTGCCCCCTTCCGGTTATAACAATCTCATCCAGGACCTTTTGTTCCTCTCTTTCAGATAATTCTATATACTTGTTATGCTTCAAGTCTTTCAGAGTCTCTAAGGACTTTTTCTTAATCGATTCATTTGTTAAAATAGCTTTTTTGGATATTACATTCTCCTTTTCTTGTTTTAGGAGAGTATGGGCCGATTTAAGGTCATGCTCTATTTTATACAAATATGCCAGGTATATTTTATATCTGGGGACATCTATCCCTTTAACGCCTTCATCCATGCAGCTTTTTGCAATCTCTTTTCTTTTTTCGGATAACCTTTTAACTTTTTTTTCCCTTCTGATATACTCATTTTTCGCATTAAATAGATCTATCTGTGCAACTTTAGTTAAGTGTTTTCTATAATCAAGTATCTTATCAAGCCGAAATTTAAATGGTTTCATATTTAAATTAGTTCGCTTCGCTCACAATTGGAATGTTGGAATATTGGAATAATGGAGTAATGGGTTTTGGAATAAATGGGAAAGTGGGCCATTGATAAAATCTATCTTGAAAGGAACGCTAAAAGAAATCTACAAATAATAAAACTCCTTTAAAAACCAACATTCCACTATTCCATCATTCCACTATTCCATCATTCCATCTTTCCATGTCCAAGTTAACAATTTAAGCCTAAATATTCTATTATTTTCAATAAAATATAAAATTGCCAAAACATTTAATTATTCTGCAAACAAAGCCTTCAAGCGTTCAACACCGTCTTGAAAAGTTACCTTTTTATTGATATCCTGCTGAAGAAATGTGTTAATTCGGCCAATCATCTTCTTGGCATAATCAATCCGGGGATCACTTCCATCAACATAAGCGCCGATATTAATCAAATCCTCGGCTTCCCTGTAGGTTGCAAGTACCTTGATCAGCTTTTTAGCACTATCAAGATGTTCGTGATCAACGATATCTACCATTACCCTGCTAAGACTGGCCAAAACATCTATAGCAGGGTAATGCCCCTTCTGGGCAAGATTACGGGATAGAACAATATGACCGTCTACGGTGGAACGAACCGCATCCGCTATGGGTTCATTCATGTCATCCCCTTCAACCAAAACAGTATACACCCCAGTGATACTACCTTTTTTTTCGACGGTTCCGGCACGTTCTAAAAGTTTGGGTATCTGGATAAAAACACTCGGGGTATAACCCTTCGCTGAAGGGGGTTCACCTGCAGCCAATCCAACCTCCCTTAATGACATTGCAAATCTGGTAATAGAATCCATAATAAGGATAACATCCCGTCCCTTGTCCCTGAAAAATTCAGCGATTGTGGTGGCCAGATGGGCCCCTCTTATCCTGACAAGAGCCGGAGAATCGGATGTTGCAACCACAACAACCGATTTTTTAAGCCCTTCTTCACCAAGACTCCTTTCTATGAATTCTCTCACCTCCCTGCCACGTTCTCCGATAAGAGCGATTACGATGACATCCGCAGCCGTATTCCTGGATATCATACCCATCAAAACACTCTTTCCCACGCCTGATCCTGACATTATAGCTATTCGCTGGCCCTTTCCCAGGGTTTGCAACGCATTAATGGCACAGATACCCACATCGATCTCTTCATGAATAATCTTTCTTTTTAACGGATTGAGAACATTTCCATATATGGGATATTCCGCTTCCGACGCTATCGGCCCCTTCTTATCTAACGGTCGACCAAGTCCGTCTATAATTCTCCCTAAATATTCCTTCCCAACTTTAACGGAGGGTTTTTTACTTACATCGACAATCCGGCTTCCAGGCTCAACCCCCCTGATTTCACCAATAGGCATCACAATGACTCTTTTGTCATTGAATCCGATTACCTCAGCCTGTACATTTCGGCCTTCTGAATTTTGTATATCACAAAGACCTCCAACACTCAGCCCCGGTCCATTGGCTTCGGCAACAATTCCTGTAACTTTTACGATCTTGCCACACAGTTTTATCGGACTGCATGAACTTACAGCATCTATGTATTTGTCCCATCTGATTTTTGAGGTCATGTCATCCATTTTCTTTTTCGTAGAAGGCCTCTTGCAAACACTGACATATCTTTTCAAGCTGGGTTTCAATCCCGGCATCAATATCACCATATGGCGTTTTCAGATAACACCCCCCTCTTGTAACGGAAGGGTCGGAAGTCACTGTTATTGATTTTAGATCTTTATATTCCTTAAAAAGCTCCGGTCTTAATTTTTCAATGTAATCGTAATCTTCCGGGTTGACATTGAGAATAATTTTACTTTTTTCAATCGCGAGATTCAGTGCATTAAAAACAACTTCTTTAACTCCGCTTTCATCAAATTTTGTCAAATGATGGACAATCTTTTCAGCAATAGCAAAAGTTAAATCTAATATTTCCTTTTCATGCTGCTTTAATATCTCTTGTTTGAGACTGCTCATCTCATCAAAAAGTTTCTCTATATTTTCAATTACCTTGTTTGCCTTTTTTTCTCCTAACTCAAAGCCGTCTTTTTCCCCCTGGACAAAGCCTTTTTCATAGGCTTCCTGCTCTATCAGAGACACATTCCCCTGTGCCTCGCTCGTGGCATCTTTCCCTGCTTTTCTTTTGTTTTGACTGTCCTGGTATCCTTCAAGAGGAATAAATTCCGCCCGCTTTGGCTCTCCGGCCTGGAGGGATATAAAGCCATAATCATCTTTTTTATCAATAATTTCATTATCTTCAAAAGATTTTATATGGTAATTTGTCCAGGATTTTATATGTTCTGATTCATTTTCCGAATTTTTATACATAGACATCATCATCACCCTTGGACAAAACGATCTTGCCTTCCGACTCAAGCCTCTTTGCAGTTTTGATAATCTCTTGCTGGGCCTCTTCAACCTCTTTCAACTTAATCGGGCCCATGACCTCCATATCTTCCTTTAGCATTTCCGAAGCTCTTTCAGATAAATTACTAAATATTTTATTTTTCATCTCTTCAGAGGAGGTTTTTAAAGCCTTTATCAACATCTGGTTATCCACATTCTGCAGGATATCTCTGAAATTTCGATTCTCAACCTGCAAAAGATCTTCAAAAACAAACATTTTTTGTCTTACCATTTCTGCCAGACTATCGTCCTCTCCTTCTATATGGGAGAGGACCGACTCTTCGGTTTTTCCATCGACTTTATTCAATAT
>Ga0315537_1004479_pt1 | contig 10173 bp, 4 predicted proteins | sample SalMarSW160270MG_FD_203091 | JGI IMG/M metagenome (GOLD analysis project Ga0315537, IMG submission 203091) | Salt marsh sediment microbial communities from the Plum Island Ecosystem LTER, Massachusetts, United States - Salt Marsh Sediment SW1602-70 ... | reverse complement strand
AAGTATTCATTACAAACTTGTTCCTCAACGACTGATGAGCAAAGCTCCTTTAATAAAAAGGATGAAGATACAGTCTGAACTGTATGGAGACATACAGAGGGAAGATGAAGAGCTTCCCCGCCCGAAAGATAATCTTCGGGTCATAAAAGTAACAGATTTGATTTGAGCTCGGTCATTTAGATATTGTTGATGTTGTGGACGATGTCCCTGCTGTCGCAATAACGCTTAACACCAATGATTTTGGCGACGTTCGCACACTGGCTACCTTAGCTCAATTAACTCCTGCAAAGAAACTTATGGAGGAAACAGCTACTGATGTTAATGCTAATTTAGTTGTTGTTAGCGGTACTCAACTGGTAGAGACAGATGTTTTTCTACATGGTGTGTCTTTAGCTGACTTTGCTATTGTGTGTGGTAATTTGCCAGGTGTTACTATTTGGGCACCTGTCCAGGATGAATGTTCAATGGGTACATTAGATGATAACATTGACCAAACATTGTTTCTGGACGAAGTTTATATTAATAGCCTGGAGTTTAGTTATACAACCGGTGCTAATGCTACTGAGAATTACGGAGCTGAGACAGACAACAAAATGTGGTTGTTGAACGATGCTAAATTTGTAAATTTTGATAGTTTTACATTGTCAGGTGGAGAGACTTATGTTACTTTAACCATCGCATCTGGTGTAACTATTCCTACACTGTCTACTGGTAAGTTAGCATTTTTGAGAAAAGATGATGATGGAGCTCCAGCGGCTACTTTCTATGATACTAGTGAGAATACAGTTGCTAATGAAGCTGTTGTGGCTGGAAGTGTCCAGTCAACTACTTATGTGTATGATTCCAGTATTCAAAGATTGTATCTACCGTCTGGAAATACTTATGAAGTAGGAGATACTATCGAAGTATGTTATGGTGCTACTGCTTATGGGGCTGGTACGTCAGATAAATATTTTGTAGTATTATCTGATGTAAATAGGCCAGACATGCTTGGTGCTTTAAGACAGGGTCAAGTAGAAGTTTATATTGTAGATCCTGAAAATGACACTGAGTGGGATATTTCTTGGAGACTTACTGGTTGTACTATAACATCAGATCTAACACGTGAAGCTCTTGCCGAATTAGGTCACCTTGCTCCTTATGACCGTCCGCTGACATTGCCGATACCTATTACTGTAACGGTTGATTCTACAGCTGGCGATCTTGAGAGCTGGTCTAAGGTTGCTAAGCAACTTGCCGCATTCGAAGGCAATACTTTAGATGACATAGATTTAGCAGACCTTATGGCTTCTGAAGATCTAAAATTGGTTGTGAAAGTTTATGCTCAAACTGATGAAGAGGCTGGTGGAACTGGAGCCAATAGAACAGTTGCTACCGATTCACCTTTAATTGATCAAAGTTATTGGAATAATGGTACAGAAGGAACATATGCTGCTACTAACAGAGAGTATGCTTTGAAAACCATTGTTGTTGAGCATTTGAAAATCACTGATGAAGGTGCTACATTGGATATGGGTGCTAATATGACTCAAACATTTGGTTTTAGATCAACTAATGATCTATATGTTGTGAAGGGTGATTTTGATATTGCGCACATTACCGGTGATTTTAAAATTAGAAGAAACGGATAATGATTTAAGGTGTTTATTATTGGATGGGTGGTGTTTATAACACCACCCATTCGTAAAATTTTTTATGGGAGGAATATAGGCATGGCAAGTAATAAAAGTAGGGAAAAAATGAACCGATTAGTTGAAGATGAAATTACTAAAATGTTTGAACAAGTTCTTGATTATGCACAAGTTGCCTGCCCTACTGTGGACACATATAAAGTTCTAAGATCAAAAATTCTTAGAGTGGGTAATAATTGTATAAGAAATATTAAAAGAAAAATTGAACATTACGATGTTGAATATAAGGCTGTCTCTGAGGATATAATAGAAGTTCCTAAGAGATAATAAATAAAAAGAAAAGGTAATGGAGGAGGTTTATAATGGCCGAGGAAAAAAAAGACGAAAGAAGAAGTTTTTTAGGACCTGATAGAGTAACTACTTATTATATAGCACCACCTAATGCAGAAGATATTAGAGGTGCTGATTGGCATTATAGTAAAATGTATACTCGCAGTTTAGTGGAAGGGATTACGACTAACGCTGAAATGATGGATATTTTAAGGCAAAGAGGTATTATAGGACCTGAGTTTGAACAGCGTGCAGCAGAATTAAGAAAAGAATTAGATGAAAAACTTTATACTTTAGATAATACTACTGATTTAGAAGAAAAAAGAAAAGTATCTATCGAGGTATATAATGCCAGAGAAGAATTGTTTCAATGGAACCAAAGACTTTCTGGACCCATGAATAATACTTGTGAGCAAATATCTGATGATTCTAGATTAGAGTATTTGACTTCTTGTATGATTCAAACAGAAGATGGTAAAAGGGTTTGGGATTCTTATGATAGTTTTTTGAAAGAAAAGAATGAGAATTTGGCTGCGTTGGCTATAAGAGCTAGGCTTGAAGTAATGTTATATTTACAAGGTTTAGAGTCTGATTTTCTTGATAAGACACCAGAGGCTATGGCTATGCGTGAGGTTGAAGAAGATATTATCAAAAGAGCTGAGGAAGCTTTGAAAGCTGCTGAAGCAATAGTGCAAGAAGAGGAAGAAATAGCAGAAGCAGAAGCTAAATCTGAACCTAAAGCAAAGCCTAAAACCACTAGAAAAAAAAGAACAACCAAGACAAAGAAGAACATTGACAACTAAAAATGGATATTACTCATGAAGAGGTAGAGAAATATCTGTGTAAGATTTTTACAGGTAGTGATTTATTATATATCAAATATGGCGATGAGGATATTCATATTGAGTTTAAGCAGCCAAGCAATGATGTCCGATTAAAAGCTAATATTATGTATAATAAAGCATATGATGAGGCTATCTTTGAAGGTATGTTGTCTACTGAAGATTTAGAAAAGTTGATAAAAGAACGAAACATTTTTACTCAAGAAGAAGAAGATCAGCTTAGTAGATTAGAGTCTAAACTAAAAGGCCAAGAAATTTTATTGTCTAAAACTATTGTTGTAAAAGTTAGGCAAGACAGACTAAAAAAAATTGTATCTGATCTAAAAAGTGAAATAAATATTTTACGCGCTAAAAAAATTTCTAAATTAATGATGTCTGCTGATGCTAAAGCAGAAGAAGAAAGGACTTTGTATTTGTGTTGGGCTTGTACTTATAATGACGATACATGTAAATTATATTGGGAAACTTATAGAGATCTTTTAAAAGAAAATAATTTAGTATTTAAAGATGAGGTTTTATCAAAGTTTTTAAGATTTTATAGAGGCATAGATACTAAACTTATTAGATATATAGCAAGAAGTAATTTATGGCGAATAAGATATATTACTAGCCAAAAGACGTCGGACCCCTTATTTGGGGTACCAACGTCACAATATACAAATGATATGTTAAATTTGGCCTATTGGTCAAATTATTATCAGAATATTTACGAAATGCTTCCAGAAGATAGACCCCCAGATTTAATTATTGATGATGATGATGCATTAGATGCTTATATGCAAAGTTATTATGATGAAAGAAATAGAGAGGATGCGGCCAGGCGAAGTAAGGTAAAAACTAAGGGTAAACTATCAGCATTTGACAAAGAGGAAGTAATCGTAACCCAATCAAATGAATTATATGAGGATATAAAGTACAATAAACCAAGAGAAGCGCAGAGAATTAAAGACAAAGCACTTATAAGGAAACGAACTAGGCGTGGTTAGGAATGAAAGGATAACTAAAGTAGAGTTTTTAATTTAGACTAATGTTTAATGGAGGTGCTGTTCTTGGCTAAAGACGAATATACATTTACTTTCCTCAAAGGATCTACTAGATTTCCAGGCGCTGACGCCGGACCTACGCGCACTCAGGCTGGAGATGCTGCTTTAAAAGGGCTTACTAGAAACCTTGAAAAAATCCTAAAAGATAGCTCTAAAGAAAGCGCAGAAAAAATTGCCAAATCATTAGAGAGTATACTTATTAAATTTGCCAGAGTTCCCGCGCAAGTTAAAGGTATAGCTGCGTCTACTGGTATTAATGCGGCTGACGCTAAACGTATAGCTAAAGAAGTAGCATCTGAGATAGCAAATCAACAAATAAAACAACTAGCAAAAGCATTTCCTTCACAAACTACCACTGCGCCATCTGATGTTAAAATAATACAATCAATAGAAAAGAGTGCTGATAGACAAGCCAAAACCATAATTGCCGGTCTTAATTCTATTTTATCTAGACAGGGTGTACAACTTGAAAGTACTAAAGATTTAGAACGAGCAGTATCTGGAGCTATTAAAAGTGCTATTCCTAAAGATACCGGTGTTGGTATTAAGGAAGCAGGTAAAGCATTAACATTAATAAAATCTAGTCTTGGTGATATTAATAAAATAGCTAATAATATAAGTTCAATGCGTAAGAGCGGAGGTGGTATAGATGTAAAAGAAATAAAAGAAATGATGGGTTCGTTTCAAAAACTTAATAAAGATTTTAAACAAATAAGTGAATCTACTTTAAAAGCTGGTAAAGCAATAGAAAGTATAACTAACGATGTAATTGATTTCAAAAAAGGTTTATCAGATATTAAAAAATCTGCTGTGGCAAAAGTACGTAGTGTCAGAGAAAAAGCAGAAGGTGACCCCAATAAATTTGCCAAAACAACAGCTGTTGCTTTAGGGCAAACTTTGGAAAAAGCACTTCAAAAATCTTCTGGTTTTAAAGGAAGTGATTTAGAAAAGAACATTAAAAAACTTAGTGATGGTGTAAAAGATGTAGGGGATCTATTAAGTAAATTCAAAAAAATACAAGGTAATATTCAGACATCTGTACAAAAGGGTGAAATATCTATAAATACTAAAGTTCTTGGTGATTTGTCCAAAGATTTAGGTAAACTACCAAAAACTATTGGTGTTGCTATAGACACTAAGGGATGGAAAGATTTAAGTAAAGCGCTTGATAATTTTTCTAAAACCGCATCTACAATAATAGAATCTTTTAAAAAATTAAAAGTTGAAGTAGACATAGATACTAGACCAATAGAAAAGAAAGTTGAAAGCGCAGTAAAAAGCGGTGTTGAAAAAGGATTTTCAAATAATATTAAAGCATTAATGAGAGAAGCTGATACTTCTTTTAATAAAATTATAAGTGAAATGAGGGTTATGTATAAAACATTACCCAAAGAAAGTCCTTTAAGACCGCGTTTTGAAAAAGCTGAAAAAGCATTACAAACCGCTAAAGAAAAAGGGGATTATCCAGAGATAGCCAAACGTATTACTGGAATACAAAATGTTATTAAAGCTCCTGCTTTAAATAAAGCTATAGATGAATTAAAAGGTACTATAGTAGAAATTACATCAGAACTTAAAGGTGCTGGTGTAGATGATATAACCGTAGCATTAAAGAAAAGCGGTAAAGCTGTTGATGAGTTGACTAATACCATAATTAAAAAACAAAAGGAAATAGATAGATTCCATAGTGATAAACTTAATGTACCTAGAGCTATGGATAAAGTTAAATTTTTACAAGCCACATCTAGAAAATTTCCAGAAAAATTTATAGAGCCCGGAAAAGAATTTAAATTAAAAGGTACTGAAATAGGGTATGGAGCTGATATTAGAAAGTCAGTAAAAGAAAAGGCTGATTCTTTAGCTACGTCATTAAAAGCTCTTGAGAATGATTTAATAACAGGTTTAAAAAAAGGACCTGGTTTTACAAAAGGTGGTTGGAGATTATTAGATAAAGAATTAAAGAATATTGGTCAACAATGGACTTTACAAATAGCTAATGTGTTTGGTACGGGTGGTATTGAAGAATTATTAAAAGGGTTGGATAAAACTTATGTAAAAATTGAAGATCCTAGAAAAGTATTACAGGAATATGAAGGAAAAAGAAAGCAAAAAATAACTGATCTTACTAAACAAAGAACAATTCAAGCTGATAGAGTTGGTAAATGGCTTATTCAAAGAGATACTAAAGATATAGAAAAACTTGGTTCAACTGAATTAATTAGTAAAACAACCGAAAGTACTCTTAAAGAAATTAAGTCCAAATATAAAGGTACTGAGGTTGGCGAAGAAATGCGTAAAGAGTTGGTAAATAGATTAGGAGATTCTTTAAAAAATGTTTTTAAAGAAACTTTTGCTGCTGAACAAGTAAAAAAAGAATTAATTTCTGGAGAAAAACCACTTGTACGAAGAATAGCTATTCCGGCTGCACAGATTTCTAAAGAAGGCGCTGCTATATTTAAAACCAGATATGGTACAGACAGGGCTTTGCCTAAATTTGCTACTTATAGAACTGGATTTGAAGAATTATATGATATGATGAATAAACAGAAAGCTATGCAGGGAGAAGAATATCTTGATTTTCAAAGTGATATACTTAAATTAGGAATGGCGCCATCTCCGATAGCAGCTAAAAAAGTATCTAAAAGTATGCTGACTAAAATGGCTAAAACTGGACCACAACAATTAGATTTTGTTATAGAACAATATCGAGAAGCAGCAACTATGGTTGGCGCCAAAAGACAACAAGCTGGTGTTGGGTCTATTAAAAATTATGAAGAAAAAATAAATATTGGAATAAATAGTTTTAAAGATAGATATAAAGACTTACCAGCAGTGTTTGATAAATTTGTTGAGGAAATGGAAGAATTAGGAATTTCTGCATATGATGTAGTTAAATCTCTTGAATCTATAAAATTTGAAAATGTTTATGATATTTATAGAAAAGTTCTAAAAGGCGAAGTTCGTAAAGGAAAAGGTAAAGAGGGTAGAGATTTATTTAAAGGACCTATTCCTGAAGTATCACAATACCCAGCCTCTAGACGAAATCTTAGACAATTTGAAAACGCAGTTGGTCAAGTAGAACAATTAATGCCTATAATAGAGAAGTCTAAAGTTAAAAGAGGTAAACATCAAGAGGAAGTTACTACAACTTTTTTCCAAACATCTCCTATGTTTAAAGGATTACCATTTGAAATGGATGCTGAAAAGCAAAAGAAAGACATATTAGCTATAAATATGAATTTAAGAGATATGTTAAAGGAATACGAAATTTTATCAAAATCTAGTACTGAAATGACGGGTCAAACAGCTAAGAGATTAAAACGTTATGCTGGTAATATCCCAGCGGGCGTAAAGACCATATCAACTTTAGGCCCTCCTGAAGAACAAGCATCTAGATATAAAGAATTTCGCGGTGGAAAATATGCAAAAAAAGCTGGAGATTTAGCAGCATTAGAAGCTACAGCTATTAAATTATATACAGAAAAATTATTAGATCAAGCCCCATTTGGGGAGTTTAGTAGGCTTGGTAAGCAAATAGGATATGTAAATAGTGCTATGTCAAGTCTAAGTGATGATGCTAAAAAAGTTTTTGGTGTGAGTGGAATTACTACAGCTGAGCCTAAATTTAGAACTACTAAAGAACGCGATATTATTTCTGCTGGTAGATATGGTACTACTGGTTATGGTTTTAATGTTATAGCAGAACTTAAACATTCTGCTGATACTTTTGAAGATCAGGTTGTAGTGTCTGGTAATTTAGCTAAAGCATTAACACAAGCTGTTGGCACTTTAGTTAAACCAGGTCCTAAAGGTAGATTAGGAACCCTTGGTGGACCTCATGTAACTGATATTAAAGAAGGTCAAGTGTTAAGGGATGTTACACCTAAAGCAGTACAAGAAGTATCAAAACAATTTATGGAAATACTTGGTGTGCCTCAAGAATATAAAAAAGAAGCTGACAAAGCTTTAATACAGGCAGTACAAAAGGAAATAATAGCTGTTAGAGGTAAAGATGTAGAAGTTCAAAAAGCTCAGATAGCTGAAGTTTTCATGAATTATTTTGGTAGAAAATTTACTACAAGATATGGATCTAAAGGTGTTAGTATAAGTAAAGAAGATTTGGGTATGGCTAAAATACCCAAAACAATGGGTCAACTAGCTGCTGATATTTTAGGTAAAGTAGAAGAAGAAGGTAAAATTCCTAAATTTGGAAAGTTAAAAGACGTAGCTGGTATGCAAAAAGCACTTATAGAATCAGGTAATAAATTTATGATTAGTATGTTCAGCGACGTCACTAGCGAAGTTGCTAAAGGGTTAGGTGTACCAGAAGAGATAGAAGAACAAGCTAAAATTTATAAAAATTTTACTAAACTTATAAAAAAAGTTTATGGTGAAGAATTACCTAAAGATATTGAGGGTATAAAAAAATTAAAAGATATTTATAAAACTAAAGTAGGTGGAAAACTTTACGAAGAAAAACCTGTTGATATAAGAATAAGTGCCAGAGGTGCTATCAAACGTGGTTTGCAACCAGAATTTATAGAAACTATGATGGGTAATGTTATTGGTGTTGGTGCTGGTGAAACCACAGTAAAACCAAAAATAGAAAAAAATGTTTATGAAAAAATATTAGGTAAGAGAGGACAAGCAGGACTATTAAGTAAATATAGTAAAGCTTTAGGTTATACAGGTGCAGGTCTTCCAAAAAAAGAAATAGAGGCAGAACTTTTTAAGACATTCAAAGCTGCTGGCAAAACTGATGAAGAAGCCAAAGTTATGGCTGAAAGAGCAGCCGCTTTTGAAGCAGCCTCTAATTATTATACTACAGTTGAAAATGAATATGGAAAAGCGGTTAAAAGCATAGTTGGACCTAAATTTGTTCAAATTATAGAAGAACCGCAAGAGACAGAAAAGTGGAGTGCTAAAGGTGTTAGAGAATTAAAAAAAGGTGCTAAAATAAATGTAGCAGCTTATTCTGCATATGCTGGTGTTTTTGGTGAAAAATCTCCTTTAATGAAGCAAATTAGAGGTGGAACTACTTTAGAATCTAAAAAACAATTTGAATATATAAAAGCATTAGAAGCCATGGCTGTAAAAGGCCCAGGTAAAGAAATGGGCGAAGCTTTAATAAGTGGTCTTAGAAAAGTTCCTTTAAAAGAATTACAAGTTTTTGAGCCCCGAACAGGTAGATTTGATGAAGAAGATGTAGAAAGAAGTTTAAAAAATACTGTTTTAGATATTGAAAAATTTGCTTCTGAATTTATAGTGGATTTACCAGTTGGTAAAGGACCTAAAGGTGAAGTACTAAGAAAACCATTTTATATTCCAGGTCCATTAGCTAGACAAACATATCCAGAAGAATTATTAGCTGGCGAACATGGTATGGATAATGTGTCAAGATATTTACAAATGGTGATTAATAAAGCTAAAGAAGCTGAAGCGGTGCTTTCTGGTGAAGGACCTAAAGTAAAAGATGTAAGTAATGTTATTAGAACTAAAGTTTTAGAAGCTATTGGAAAAGCTCGAAAAGGTGGCCCCAAAGAAAAAACAGAAGTACTTAATCAATTTTGGGAAGGTTTAAAAGATGTTCAAGTTGATTTTGCTTTTAGAAAAGAAATGGGCGCTCCAGAAAGTACAACAGAAAGGCAATATGTAAAAAAATATTTTGAAGACTGGAAAGCTAGATATGCTCAAAAACCAGGTAAAACTCCAGAAGATGCTATGATGTTAACCATCCATAGGATGGGAGATTTATTAGTTGGAGTTAGTGAAGAAACTAAAACTAAAAGACCTGATCTAGGTGCTGCAAAACCAAGATTAGCTAAAGAAATAGAAGCTGGCACAGCAACAGATCTTGCACAAAGATTAGGTATAGATATAACTGATGATGAGGAGATTAATAATAAGTTAAACCAATTAAGAAAAGCTAAAGTAACATATATGAATGCTTTAGCAGAATCTGTTATAGGTAAAAGTGGTGCGATACAGTCTACATTTTTCGAAAGAAAAGCTCCAGCTGTTTTGGGAAAAGCCATAACTGCTGTTACTGATAGAACTTCTGAACTAGAAGAGTTTAGTAATACATTAAGATCTTTATCAAAACAAGCAGGTTTTGAAAAGTATGTAGATGCATTTAGCGAAATTGCTAATGTAGTAGATGAAATTGGTGAAGAACATAAAGAAATTATATCTAAATATAAGAAGTCAGGTGTTCCCGTTTTAAAACAAGAAGAACTTGGAATACCAGAAGATATAGCTAAAAAAATACCAGTTACATTTGAAAAAAGATATGAAATGGAATCTGGTATACCGATGCCAACCGGTAAG
>Ga0315537_1004474_pt1 | contig 10176 bp, 9 predicted proteins | sample SalMarSW160270MG_FD_203091 | JGI IMG/M metagenome (GOLD analysis project Ga0315537, IMG submission 203091) | Salt marsh sediment microbial communities from the Plum Island Ecosystem LTER, Massachusetts, United States - Salt Marsh Sediment SW1602-70 ... | reverse complement strand
TAAGCTCCCCGATGTCGTCGAGACCCGGCTGCGGGAGCTGTTCGACGCGCGGCTCAACCTCGACGACAGGCCGTTTTCACGGGACGAGCTGATCGAGGCGGTCAAGACCGCCAACGTACTCGTGCCGACCGTCACCGACCGCATTGACCGGGCCGTGCTCAGCCAGGCTGGCCCCGATCTCAAGCTGATCGCGCAGTTCGGCACCGGCGTGGACAATATCGACCTCGACACGGCGCGAAACCGCTCGGTACTCGTCACCAACACGCCCGGCGTGCTAACCGAGGATACCGCCGACATGACCATGGCGCTGATCCTCGCCGTGCCGCGGCGTCTGACGGAAGGTGCCGCCATGCTCAAGGCCGGCACCGACGAATGGCACGGCTGGTCGCCCACTTGGATGCTCGGCCATCGCATCTACGGCAAACGGCTCGGTATCGTCGGTATGGGGCGGATCGGTCAGGCCGTGGCGCGCCGGGCCAAGGCGTTCGGCCTTCAGATCCACTATCACAATCGCCGGCGCGTCCAGCCGGATATCGAGAAAGCCCTCGAGGCGACCTATTGGGACAGCCTCGACCAGATGCTGGCGCGCATGGACATCATCTCCGTCAACTGTCCGCACACGCCTGCGACCTACCACCTGCTGTCGGCGCGGCGGCTGGCGCTGTTGAAGCCCACGGCCTATGTCGTGAACACGGCGCGCGGTGAGGTGATAGACGAGAACGCGCTGGCCCGCATGATCGAGAACAACGAGCTGGCGGGCGCCGGTCTCGACGTGTTCGAGCACGAGCCCGCAGTAAACCCGAAGCTGCTCAAGAGCGAGAAGGTTGTGGTCCTGCCGCATATGGGCTCGGCCACGCTCGAAGGCCGCATCGACATGGGCGAGAAGGTCATCATCAACATCAAGACCTTCCTCGACGGCCATGCGCCGCCGGACCGGGTCCATCCCGCGATGTTCTAAGATTGGCGCTATTCGGCCAGCGCCGGTGCCACCTCTCGCGTCTTCACATGCTCGGGGCGGAAGCCCATGCCGATGAGCCGCGCCGGCCAACGCCTGAGCCAAGGGAACCGGTTCAGCAGCTTCGCAGCAAACGGCGGCTTCGGTTCGGTGTTCATGGTCAGCACGTTCGAGATAACGCGGTTCTGGATGAAGACCTGCAAGGCTTGCGTCATCTCGGTCGGCAAGATCCGCCGCTTCTGCACCTTTCGCAAATCCTCCTCGGTGACAGTGCCGTCCCGTAAAGGACGCGCCAGAATATTGGCGGCGGCCACCGCATCCTGAATCGCGAGATTGATGCCGACGCCGCCGATCGGCGACATGGCATGGGCCGCGTCGCCGATGTACAAGAGCCCAGGCCGGTACCAGCGCTTCAGACGGTCGACGCGCACGGTGAGGAGCTTCACGTCGTCCCAGGATGCGATCTCGCGCACGCGGTCTTTCAGCTCTGGCTTGAGCGCGACGAGGGCAAGGCGGAACGCTTCGAGTCCCTTGCGGCGCAGCTCGTTGAAGCCACCCTTGGGGATGACGAAGGCGCATTGCCAATAGTCGCCGCGATCGAGCGTGATGAAGAAGCGGCCGGGCTCGATGCGGCCAAGGCTTTCGGAGCCATCTTCCGGCTTCCTGGAAAGACGAAGCCACAACACATCCATGGGTGCGCCAAGATCTTCCACCGCAAGGCCGGCAAGCGCACGCACGGTCGAGTGCCTGCCGTCGCAGGCCACCACGAGGTCGGCGTTGACCTCCAGATCGCCGTTTGGAGTCGCGGCCTTCAGGCCAACGACATGGTCGCCATTCTTTAAGAGCTCGTCGACCTCGGACTCCATGTGCAGGTGGAAGGTCGGGTAGCGCTTGCCCTCTTCGGCAAGGAAATCGAGGAAGTGCCATTGCGGCATGAAGGCGATGAAGCCGCAATGGGTCGGCAGGTGAGAAAAGTCGGCGATCTGGACCGTCTCGTCGCCGATCTGGGCGCCGAGCTCACGCACCTCTTGGTGGGGCCGCTTCAGGAACTCATCGAGCAGACCGAGCTCGTACATAACCTGAAGGGTCGAGGGGTGGATGGTGTCGCCACGGAAGTCGCGGAAGAAATCGGCATGCTTCTCAAGCACGACCACGTCGACGCCAGTGCGCGCGAGCAAATAGCCGAGCATGACGCCGGCGGGGCCCCCACCGGCGATCGCGCAACGGGTTGTGAGAGTCTCGGTGCCCATGCGACCAGTGGTAGCGGAATTTGGTTAACGCGAGCCTGTGGCCTTTCTAGCCGTTCGCTGTTGCCATGGCATTACGATGGTGCGACAGGTCGCGAAACCTGGGTTTTCGGCCATTTAGCGGGTTCTCCGGGTCCCACCCGTAAGCGACCGTTGCGATCCGCGCCTGGAGTGCATCGTAAAGGAGGAGCCGTCCCACGAGCCCCTCGCCGATCCCAAGAAGCTCCTTCACCACCTCGACCGCCTGGAGGCAGCCGACCACGCCGGCGACCGCGCCGAGAATGCCCGCTTCCGAACAGGGCGGCACGGTGCCCTCAGGCGGCGGCTCGGGGAACAGGCAGCGGTAGTTGGGGCACGGGTTGCCGGCGGCGTCCATCTCGAAGGCGCGGAAGGTGGTGAGCTGGCCGTCGAACGGGCCGACCGCAGCGGTGATGAGCGGCACCTTGGCGAAATAACAGGCGTCGTTGACGAGATAGCGCGTGGCGAAATTATCGGAGCCGTCGGCGACGATGTCGAAGCCGCGGATGATGTCGAGCGCATTCTCCGGCACGAGCCGCGTCGAATAGAGCTTCGTCTCCACATGCGGGTTCAGGCGCTCGATGGTGGTGGTGGCGCTCTTGGTCTTAGCCCGCCCAACGCTTGCGGTGTCGTGCACGATCTGCCGCTGAAGATTGTCGAGACTGACCCGGTCGTCGTCGATGATGCCGATCTGGCCGATGCCTGCCGCCGCCAGATAGAGAATGAGCGGCGAGCCGAGGCCGCCGGCGCCGATCACGAGCGCGCGCGACGCTTTGAGCCGCTGCTGGCCTTCGCCGCCGATCTCCTTCAGCACCAGATGGCGCTTGTAGCGCGCGATCTCGTCAGGGGTGAGCATAGGTTCAATCTATGCCTTGCGACCGCCCCCTGCCAGGGTGGGTCATTGGCCCGTGGAGCCGAAGCCGCCGGCGCCGCGCGCCGTGGTCGCGAGCGCGTCAACCTCGACGATGTCCACATGGGTCACGGGCGCGATCACGGCTTGGGCGATACGGTCGCCGCGCTGGAGCAAGAACCGCTCGCTGCCGAGATTGATGAGGAGCACCTTCACCTCGCCGCGGTAGTCGGCGTCGATGGTGCCGGGGCTGTTGAGCACGGTGACGCCGTGCTTGAGCGCGAGGCCGGAGCGCGGACGCACTTGCGCCTCATAGCCCTCCGGAAGCTCGAAAACGAGCCCGGTCGCTACGAGCACGCGGTCGCTCGGATCGAGGGCGATGGCGCCGTCCTCAGGGACGGCGGCAATCAGATCGAAGCCCGCGGCATGGGCCGACTGATAGGCGGGGAGCGGCAGCCCCTCGCCATGGGGCAGTCGCAAGATCCGAAGCGTCACGCTCATTCAGCGGCCGAGCGGAGCGAGGAGAGCGCTTCCGCGGCGCGGGCAAGCAGACGCGCCGCCATCTCATCCTTTCTCATGGGCGGCCAGTCCTCGACACCGGCCCCCGTCACCAAATGCACGGTCGTGCGATCGCCGCCCATGATGCCGGTCTCGGCAGACACGTCATTGGCCACGATCCAATCGGCCCCCTTGGCGCGGCGCTTTTCCATGGCGTTGCCGATCACGTTTTCGGTCTCGGCGGCGAAGCCGATGACGAGGTCGGGGCGTTGCGGACCTCTGACGGCGATGGTGGCGAGAATGTCCGGGTTCTGCGCGAGCGTGAGCGTGACGTCTGCGCCCTTCGTCTTCTTGAGTTTCTGCGCGGCTTGCGCGCCAGCGTGCCAATCGGAAACAGCAGCGGCACAAATGGCGATGTCGGCAGGGAGCGCATCGAGCACCGCGTCGAGCATCTCTTGCGCGGTCTCGACCTTGACCACATCCACGCCTTCCGGGTCGGGCAGCGCCACGGGCCCGCTGACCAGCGTCACATGCGCGCCAAGGGCATGTGCTGCGCGGGCGAGCGCATGGCCCTGCTTACCGGAGGAGCGGTTAGCGATATAGCGCACCGGATCGAGCGGCTCGTGCGTCGGACCCGACGTGACCAGAACATGCCGGCCTGAGAGCGCGCCTTTCTGCTTGTCTTCTAGTAGGTGCGCGATCGCCTCGACGATCGCCCCCGGCTCGGCCATACGGCCCGGCCCATACTCGCCGCAGGCCATCTCGCCTTCGCCAGGCCCGACGAATTGGATGCCATCGGCGCGGAGCGTGGCGACGTTGCGGCGCGTCGCCGGGTGCTGCCACATGCGCACGTTCATGGCAGGCGCCACGAGGACGCGCTTGTCGATGGCGAGAAGCACTGTGGAAGCGAGATCGTTCGCGAGCCCCGTCACCATCTTGGCAATGAGGTCGGCGGTCGCCGGCGCCACGACCACGAGGTCGGCCTCGCGCGACAGCCGGATATGGCCGATCTCCGCCTCGTCCTTGAGGTCGAACAGGTCGGTATAGGTCTTGTCCTCGGAGAGCACAGAGAAGGAGAGCGGCGTCACGAACTCCGCGCCGCCTTGGGTCAGGATCACGCGCACGTGCGCGCCCCGCTCCTTCAAGCGGCGCACAAGCTCAAGGCTCTTATAGGCGGCGATGCCGCCGCCGACGATCAAGAGGATGCGCTTTCCTTGCACGGCCGTGTTTCCTAGCTCGGCGGTCACTTTAGCACACGGTGGTTACTAGATTGCCCGGTCAAACCGGGCAATGACAGGGAAATAGGGTTAGCGGCAGGCTCAAAGCACCAGCGCTAATGCGATGGCGACCAGCGCAATCGCTGCGACCCAGATGCCGGCCCGGCTCCAGCGGTCTTGACGGCGTTGGGCTTCGGCCAGACGCTCCACGCTGTCAGAGTCGAGATGCAGGCCCCCCTCTACCATGGCGGTAAAGGCATCGACCGTCCGCTCGGCCTGGACAAGCAGTTTCGGGATATCGCCGACGAAGCGGCCCACTGAGACGGCGCTCTCGGCCGCCTGCCCGATGCGGGCGCCGGCGCCGAACTGGCTCTCCATCCACTCCTTCACCACAGGCTCGGCCACGATCCAGATATTGAGGTCTGGATCGAGGCTGCGGCCCACGCCTTCGACCACCACCATGGTCTTTTGCAGCAGGATCAGCTCGGGCCGCGTCTGCATGTCGAAGACTTCGGTGTATTGGAAGAGCTGGCCCAAGAGTTGGGCCATGGAGATCTCGCTAGCAGGGCGGTCCATGATCGGCTCGCCGATGGCGCGCAACGCTTGGGCGAACTGCGCCACCGAGTGCTTGCGCGGCACGTAGCCAGCCTCGAAATGTACCTCTGCCACGCGTGTGTAGTTGCGGGTGATGAAGCCGTAGAGAATTTCGGCGAGGAAGCGCCGCTCCTTGAGGCTCAAGCGCCCCATGATGCCGAAATCGACAGCGACAATGTTTCCGTCCTTGTCGACGAACAGATTTCCCGGATGCATGTCGGCATGGAAGAAGCCATCGCGCATGGCGTGGCGCAGAAAGGTCTGCACGAGGCGGCGCCCAAGCGCCTTCAGATCACGGCCCGCAGCGCGAAGCTTGTCTTGATCGGCGATGGGGATGCCGTCGATCCATTCCAGCGTCAGCACGCGGCGGGCGCTGCGCGTCCAATCCACCTTGGGTACGCGGAAGCCTTCGTCGTCCTTGGAGTTGTCGGCCATTTCGGAGATGGCGGCGGCCTCCATGCGCAAATCCATCTCGATGGCGACGGACTTGGCGAGCGTGTCCACCACGGCGATGGGGCGCAAGCGCCGCGACGGCGCATGGAAGCGCTCGATCATGCGCGCGGCGAAAAAGTAAGAGTCGAGGTCCTTCTGGAAACGCTGCTCGATGCCGGGACGCAGCACCTTGACGGCGACCGGCTTCAGCGTGCCGTCCGGCGCTTTCACTTGCGCTTTGTGCACTTGCGCGATGGACGCGGCGGCGACGGGTGGGCCAAAATCGGCAAACAGCTTGTCGATGGGCGCTTCGAGCTCCGTCTCGACGGCCTTCACCGCCTCGCTTTGCGAGAACGGCGGCAAGCGGTCCTGGAGCGTGGAGAGATCGCGGGCGAGCTCGCGACCGATGATGTCGTCGCGGGTGGCGAGGAACTGGCCGAGCTTGATGTAGGACGGGCCGAGCGAGGTGAGCGCGGCGGAGAGCCGTGCCTCGTTGCCGCTCGCCGCGCCGTTCTTGCGCAGCGGCGCAGTGACCCGGCCGAACACGGCAAGCGGCCGCGGCAAAGCCGTGTTTTCGGGCAACACGCGCGCGCCGCTCCAGGCGAGCGTCGCGCCCGCCTTAGTGAGCCGCGTCATATTGGCGATGGCGTTCACGTCCCCTGCCTCATCTAAAGCCGCCAGCCGGAATGGATCGCCGCGATGCCACCGGTCAGATTTCGATAGCGCACGCGCTCGAAGCCCGCATCTCTTATCATCTGTGCGAAGCGTTCCTGATCGGGGAAGCGCCTGATGCTTTCCACTAGATAGCGATAGGACTCCGCGTCACCGGCGACAAGCCCGCCAAGAGCAGGGATGGCATTGAACGAGTAGGCGTCATAAAGCGTGTCGAGCAGAGGCACCTCCACGCTGGAAAATTCGAGGCAGAGGAACCGTCCGCCGGGTTTCAGCACGCGGAAGGCTTCGCCAAGCGCCTTGTCGATATGGGTGACGTTGCGAATGCCGAAGGCGATCGTATAGGCGTCGAAGCTGCGGTCCTCGAAAGGCAGCGCCTCGGCATTACCTTGCACGAAGGTAAGACGATCTCTACCGCCGGCGCGCGCCTTACCCTCGTCGAGCATCTCAGGGCTAATGTCGGAGATCACAGCGCTCCCGCCGGGACCGGCTGCGTCGAGGAACCGGCGGGCGACGTCGCCAGTGCCGCCGGCAACGTCGAGCAGCGCAAACGGCGTGGCGCTCTTGGGCGGGGCCAGGGCGTTGACCAGCTCGGCTTTCCACAGACGGTGGAGCCCGCCCGACATCAGATCGTTCATCAGGTCATAGCGGCGGGCGACCTTGGCAAAAACGTCATTGACTAGACCCTGGCGCGCGCTTTCCGCGACGCGGGCGAAGCCGAAGCTCGTCTCGCTCTCTTTGGAATCCCGGTTTTTTAGGTCCTCGGACATTTCGAGCGGACAATAGCCTAAGCCCTAAGATCAGGCTATTGTTGCACTGCAATGAGATTTCTTCTGCACTGCGGTAGGCTAGGACGTCATGCCAGAGCTGCCTGAAGTCGAGACCGTGCGTCGGGGTTTGGAGCCCATTCTCGTGGGCAACGCATTCGCGCGCGTGGAGCAGCGGCGCCCGGACTTGCGCTTTCCGCTGCCGAAGCGGTTCGGTGAGCGGCTGCAAGGGCGGAAAGTGCAGGCGCTCGACCGGCGCGCCAAATACCTCCTGGCCCGCCTCGATAACAGCGAGGTGCTTGTCATGCATCTCGGCATGACCGGCCGCTTCTCCATCGACAAGGCAAACGGCGTGGCCGCCGCACCAGGCCGGTTCGTCCATCCGCAAAACCCCGCGCCGAAGCACGAGCACATCGTCTTTCATCTCGGCGACGGCACGTCGGTCCGGTACAGCGATGTGCGCCGTTTCGGGCTGATGGATCTCGTGCCCGCAAGCGACCTTGAGAGTTACGCCCTGTTCAAAGGCCTCGGAGTCGAACCGCTCGGCGATGCGCTGACGCCGGCGTGGCTCGCGTCCAAACTCAAAGGCAAAGCCACTTCGATCAAGGCGGCGCTGATCGATCAGCGGCTGATCGTCGGACTTGGCAACATCTATGCCTGCGAGGCGCTGCACCGCGCCCGCATCTCGCCGCTCAAACTCGCCGAAACGCTCGCCACGAAATCCGGCAAGCCAACAACAAAGACGGAAGCGCTCGTCGAAGGGATCAAGGCGGTGCTGGAAAGCGCCATCAAGGCTGGCGGGTCGTCGTTGCGCGACTATCGCCACACCGACGGCCGGCTGGGCCGTTTCCAGCACAGCTTCAAGGTCTACGGCCGCGACGGCAAACCCTGCAAGAGGGCCGGATGCGACGGCGTGATCCGGCGCATCGTCCAGAACGGCCGCTCAACCTTCTACTGTCCAGTCTGCCAGAGATAAGGGAATAGAACACATGTATGTCGAAGACATCGCAAAGGGCGAACAAGCCGCCGGGGGCACACCCTTCGAGACGCTGATTGTGACGCGCCAAGGCAAGGTCGGGCTGATCACACTCAACCGGCCCCAGGCGCTGAACGCGCTCAACACGCTCCTCATCAAAGAGCTCAACCGCGCGCTGAAAGCGTTCGACACCGATCCAAACATCGGCTGCATCGTCATCACCGGCAATGAGAAGGCGTTCGCCGCCGGTGTCGATATCAAGGAGATGGCCACCAAGACCTTCGTCGAGGCTTATGGCAGCGATTTCCTGGCGCCGTTCGACATGATCAGCACCATCCGCAAGCCGATCATCGCGGCGGTCGCGGGCTACGCGCTTGGTGGCGGCTGCGAGCTCGCCATGTCGTGCGACATCATCCTTGCAGCCGACAACGCCGTGTTCGGCCAGCCCGAGATCAATCTCGGCATCATGCCGGGTGCAGGCGGCACGCAACGGCTGACGCGCGCGGTGGGCAAGGCCAAGGCCATGGAACTCTGCCTCACGGGCCGGCAGATGCACGCCGAAGAGGCCGAGCGTGCCAACCTCGTGAGCCGCATCGTCCCGGCCGCCGAGTTGCTCGATGTGGCGATGAAGGTCGCCGACAAGATCGCCAACCTATCGCAGCACGCGGTGATGATGATCAAGGAGGCGATCAATCGCGGCTTCGCCACGACGCTTGCCGAAGGTACGCGCTTCGAGCGCGGCCAGTTTTACTCGCTGTTCGCCACCGAAGATCAGAAGGAGGGTATGGCCGCCTTCATCGAGAAGCGGAAGCCCGAGTTCAAGAACCGCTAGGATCCCGGTTCGCGGATAGAGAGTAGCCGGGCTTCCTTTTCGCCTAGTTGACGCTTTCAGGGCTGCTCGGTATAGAGCACGTCAAATCTACGCTTTTCCGCGCCTTTGCCTGCGATACCGGCGGCCGAAGGCGCCTCCAAGGATCCTAGACATGGCCAATACCAAGTCGGCGAAGAAAGCCGTTCGCCAAATCACCCGCCGTACCGCCGCCAATAAGGCGCGGCGCAGCCATATGCGCACCTCCGTGCGTAAGGTCGAAGAGGCGATCGCCTCCGGCAACAAGGAGGCTGCCCAGGTCGCCTTGCGGGAAGCCGAGCCGGTCATGGTGCGCACGGCGCAAAAGGGCTTGCTCCACAGCCGGACCGCGTCGCGCAAGGTCTCACGCCTCGCCAAGCGCATCAGCGCCATGGGCGCCTAGGGCGCCCCAGCCTCCCGCCAAAGAACGGAAAAACCTCCGCTGTTGCGCGCGTGCCACAGGGGCTGCGCATGGTCTTGCGCGCTCCATGTCAATTTGACGAATATTTCAATTGTTTGACAGGCTACAGGCAGCACGGCCTGCGCGCGCTTATCCACCGACTTCCCCCCTGGAAAAAAAAATTTGCGGCGTGCGCTGCGAAGAAATCCTCGTCCGGGGCCGGTTTCGGCGCCAACCGTGATCGATTCACGCTTACCACACAGAGGCTTGCCAAAGCCGGGTCGGCGCTGCGCGTACAGATCAATACCACATGACACCCCCGGTTCGTTCGCTTGATTGGCGGAGTTTGCGTGTGTATAGTCCAATTATCCGAACGGGGAAGTCCCCTCCTTACAATCGAGTATCTTGGACTTGGCCTTTGCCGGGACAGGTTTTCTTTGTCTTCGCAGTAAGGGGGCATGAAAATCTTGTGGAATTCTTATGCGTAAACTGTGAATATTGCATGTGTAGATCGCGTAAAGTCACCACGTATTGTGGTCAGCAAAAAAACAGTTCTTACGACGTGCTCACAGTTTCAAGGGAGGAGGCTCGATTTTGGGCGCGCAGCCGGACGAAAACGCGGTTGACGAGGTTGATGTGGCAACGGCCTGGAAGGGCCTTCAGGCGACCCCTCGATCGCAGCTTGTCGACGTGCGCACCCGCG
>Ga0315537_1004472_pt1 | contig 10177 bp, 10 predicted proteins | sample SalMarSW160270MG_FD_203091 | JGI IMG/M metagenome (GOLD analysis project Ga0315537, IMG submission 203091) | Salt marsh sediment microbial communities from the Plum Island Ecosystem LTER, Massachusetts, United States - Salt Marsh Sediment SW1602-70 ... | reverse complement strand
GGACGTCGGCATCCCGCCCCGGGTCTGGTCAGACCTGTAGAAATCCCCGTGCACAAACCAGGATTAGAATGCCAAGCCTTTCGGTCGGGGGAACTGCACCAACCTAAATCAGGAATACACTTTAAAAAGATTTAATTAACAAATAGTCAGGTGGGGATTGTATTCAGCCTTTATTTGTTCCTTTATATTTCTCCAGTGCCATGGAGAATGTTTTCCGGGCCAGGGCAATGCAATGTACTTTGGGTTGGGGGACATGCTCGAGGTGATTATAAATATCGGTTTCCGAAATGGTCAGGGCTTCTTCTACCGTTTTCCTTTGTGCCATTTCAGCAAGGGCGGATCCGGCTGAAAAAGAACCGGCACATCCGATGGCCTGAAACTTTACCTGCCTGATAACTCCGGATTCAATTTCTACAAAGAACTCCATGGTATCCCCACAGGAACCGGTATAGGTAGCAAATGCATCCGGATCTTTCATGGTCCCGACATGTATCTTTTCCAGGTAATACCGGATCGCTCTGTCTGAATAGCCCGATTGCTTCAGTAATTTTTCCTGTGATCGTTTCGTTTCCATGGTTTTGAAATTAAAGCAGTGAAAAACGGTCAGCCAGCCAGGTCATCAACAGGCTGAATGCAAAGGCAAACAGGGGAGCAATCAACCAGATCAGGAAGAACCGGTTTACCTCCGTTTTCTTGAAAATGTTCTTGAATCCCAGCCTGGAGACACCGATTCCGATGATGGCTCCGGTATTCAACTGCACCAGGGATGAAGGGATTCCCTTCCAGATGGAGGCAAAAAGAAGCAGGCTGGCTGTAACAAAAGAGATGATAACGGCTTCGACGGGGCCAAACAGAAAGATCCCTTTCCCGGTTTTTTTAACAATTTTCTGCCCGAAAATTGAACTGCCTATGCCAAAGCTGGGTGCCACGACAAGGGTTGCAAGGATTAAAATCAGGATCCTGTTTTTCTCTATGTCCTGAATATTCAATTCATTGATGGTCATAGAGGCAATGGGACCTGAGGCATTTGCCACATTGTTTGCTCCGATGGAAAATGCTACGTAGCATGACATGATGATGATAAGCCACCTCAGAATCGGATGCTGTGTGATGCTTCGATAGGTAAAAATACCCGTCTTGCGTATTGGAATGTAAATATACTTTCCGACGAAATAGCAGATCAGAAAGGAAACCACCGGCAGGATGAACCACGTCGGGATAATCTGGATGAATAGTTTTTCGGTGTTCAACAGGTGAAAATAGACTGCTGAGCCTGAAACGGAAAGTACCGTTGCCTGACTGGTCGACTGGGGAATGCCCAGCAAATTTGCGCCAAGCAATGCAAGTGCTACGGACAGAAGAATGATAGAAACGAGCGTTAAACTTAACTTTTCGGCAGGAAACAGGTCCTGTCCTACAGTCGTTGCTGTGGCTTTCCCTGCCAACAGGGCTCCGATAAACACGAAGAGCCCAAACAATCCGGGAATTACACTTTTTTTCAGGATGTTGGCACCGAAAGCTGCCGAAAATGCCGGGGCAGTTCCACTTCCTCCCATATTTATCGCCAGGAAAATAGCAATCAGAAACGGAATCAACAGGTGGTTGAAGAGAGGTGAAACCATATCAAATCACTTTATTTAAATCAGAAATCTAATGTAGTTAAAATTATCATTTCATTTCCTGACTTTTGGCAGAATAAATCTACCAACTGCGTCGGTGGACCAACAATCTCATTTGTATTCGGTAATGTTCCGTTAGCCGACGAAGATAAGAGGGTGATAGAAGTGTGTAAAGAATTAATCGATTGGTAATTAAAATTACTATGAGTTACTTTCTTTTTGACTATTTTTGAACATCAGGTTATGAACCCGGAGAAAAAACATATTGAGATCAGTGTACGGAATCTGAATAAAAATTTCGGGGACCTTGTTGCTGTTGATGATCTGTCACTGGATATTTACAAAGGAGAGATCCTGGGTTTCCTCGGCCCGAACGGAGCCGGTAAAACCACTACAATAAACATGATCTGTGGACTGATCCCTCCGACCTCCGGTAAAGTACTTTTTGGGAATGGATTACCGGCTGTCGGGAAGGATATAAAAAGCCGGCTGGGAATTTGTCCGCAGGAAAATGTTTTCTGGCCCAAGCTAACCTGCCGGGAACAGTTGATCTTTATGGCAGAAATGTACGATGTGGACCGCAAGACAGCCCATACACTGTCTGACCGGTTGCTTGGTTTTATGGGGCTGGAGGAGAAGGCAAATGTGCTGGCAAAAAACCTGTCCGGGGGGATGAAACGGCGACTGAGCATCTCGCTTGCCCTGGTGCATGATCCGGATATCCTTATCCTGGATGAGCCTGAAGCAGGACTTGATCCCCAAAGCCGAATCCTGGTAAGGGATTTTATTAAAAGCATGACCGGGGAGAAAACCATTATTCTTACAACCCATAATATGGATGAGGCAGACCGTCTGTCGGATCGTGTTGCCATCATTGATTATGGGAAGCTGCTCCTGCTGGATACACCGGATAACCTGAAAAGATCAGTCGGGGAGGGTGATCTCCTTGAATTTACTTTCGAGGAAGTTCCGGAAAATACAGGTGAGCTCATAGCCGATCTGGAAAGCATTGGCTGTGCAGTGACCTTCAGCAATCATATCCTGTTTGTGCAGTCAAAAGAGATCATCAAAAAGGTCACACAGGTTACGGAGAAGATAAAATCCCATCGATTCATGATCCGGGAAATGATCCTGCGTGAAAATACACTGGAGGATGTTTTCATTCATTTAACGGGAAGGAAACTTAGGCAGTGAAACTGTTGAGTGTCATAAAAAAAAGTGTGAAGGAACAGATCCGGAGTTTCTGGATGCTGGTGCTGACCGTCTCCATGGCTCCCTTTTTTGTGGGTATCTATTACCTGATCAATGAATCTACACAACCGGAATACGATATTATCATTCTGAACCAGGATGAAGGGATCCTTGTTCAGGCAGAACAGATCAACTATGGTGATCAGATCCTTGAGACCCTGGAATCGCTGGAAACGGATACACTCGCCATACCGCTGGATATTAAAATAGAATCGGACAGGCAGGCAGGTATCGATCAGTTGAAGAACAGGCGGGCTGATGCAATGATCGTTATCCCACCCGATTTTTCAACCCTGATACACTCCATGATTGAATCCGGCTCGTCACAAAAGATCCAGGTTGAATTCATCGGGGACCTTACCAGTGTTAACTATATGATCAGCGCTATCTGGGTGGGTGAGATCATCGACCGGACTGCTTTTTCACTTTCAGGGAGTGAAAGACCCTTTGCCATAAAGGAAACCAGCCTGGGAATCTCGGGAGATATTGATGAATTCGATATCTACATACCGGGGATTCTGATCATATCCATAATCATGCTGATGTTCACCGCCTCCATAGCCATCATAACCGAAGTGGAAAACAGGACCATCCTGAGGCTCAAGCTATCCCGGGTGGGATCCTTCCGGCTCCTGGGGGGCATCAGTGTCGTTCAGGTAGCGGTGGGTATACTATCGGTGTGTATTACGCTGATGGTGGCCATATGGATGGGATTTAATTATACCGGTTCCCTGTTCATCCTGTTTATCGTGGCCCTGCTTACCTGTTTGTCGATCATTGCGTTCAGCCTGATCATAGCGGGATTTACCAAAACGGTAAATGAGATACTGGTGGTTGGGAACTTTCCCCTCTTCCTGTTCATGTTTTTTACCGGTGCAGCTTTTCCGTTGCAGGGGAAGGAGATTTTTTCTGTTGCCGGCTATTCCGTTTCACTGCAGGGACTGATGTCACCCACCCATGCCATTTCAGCCCTGAAGAAGACACTGGTTATGGATCTGGGAATGGGGGATATCATGCCTGAGATCCTGTCGATCGTGCTCCTGACCCTGCTCTATTTTCTGGTTGGCGTATGGTTTTTTAAGAGACGACACATGAGGGTGAGGTGAGTGGGCATAGGGCATGGAGATGAGAGCAAAGGGGATGAAGCAAAAAAATTATGATTGATGATTGATGAGTTATGACTGGCTAGAGTGAACAGTGAGCAGTGAACAGTGAGCAAAAAAAAGGTGCAGCCCGCCCGACTGAACGTCGGGTAGATATTCGGTTCATGAAACGATTTCCCGTTGATCAATAGGCCGGTTGAACCGGTTTTATAGCAGCATTTTCTCCAATAATCACTATTTTCGTACTTCATGGAACCGGACTATCCAAAATACCGAAAGATCATCCATATCGACATGGATGCGTTTTATGCATCCGTGGAACAGCGGGATAACCCTGACCTGAGGGGCAAACCGGTTATTGTCGGTGGAGAATCGGACAGGGGTGTTGTTGCAGCGGCGAGTTATGAAGCAAGAAAATTCGGTATCCATTCCGCCATGCCTACAAAAATAGCCCGCCAGCGATGCCCCGACCTGGTCATCGTAAAACACCGGTTCGATGTCTATACAACTGTCTCAAAACAGATCCGGAACCTGTTTACGGAGTATACCGACCTGGTGGAACCGCTCTCACTCGATGAGGCCTTCCTTGATGTTACATCCAACAAAAAGGGAATCCCATCGGCAACACTGATCGCAAGGGAACTCAAGAAGCGGATCAAACAGGAAACACAACTTACGGCATCAGCCGGAGTATCCTGTAACAAATTCCTGGCAAAAATTGCCTCGGACATAAAAAAACCGGATGGACTCTATGTGATTCCTCCGGAGAAGGCGGAAAAGTTTATTGAGAAACTGGAAATTGAAAAGTTCTTCGGTATTGGCAGGGTAACAGCAGCGAAAATGCATGAGTTAGGTATTCAGAATGGGGGAGATCTGAAGAAATGGGAAAAAGCTGACCTGATCCGGCTATTTGGTAAAAACGGATCCTACTTTTATGATGTTGCCAGGGCTGTGGATAACCGGCCGGTCAATCCGGAGAGGATCAGGAAATCGATCGGAACAGAATACACCTTTGAAAAGGATCTCGAAACCGTCAATGAAATTGAGTCGGAACTCTATTCCATCGAACAGGAGTTGATCAGAAGAATCACCAGAGCAGGCAGGTCCGGAAGAACCCTTACCCTTAAAGTAAAATTCTCTGATTTTCAGCAGATTACCAGAAGTATCACAATTCCGGAGGAGATTAATGAATTGGATACTTTGCGAAAAATATCAAAAGAAATCCTGAAAAAAACCGATCTGTCCGGGAAAAAGGTCCGCCTGCTGGGACTAACGGTTTCGAACCTGGAAGAGGAGAATGACCGGGAGAATGCGCAGCTTACGCTAAATTTATGAAATCCACGGGGCTTTTATTTTCTATTCCATTCATGCTATTGAAAAATATCCTGTCTCCAATCGCCCAAAGGGCTAGAATCAGCCTTTTACGATAGTTATCCCATAAACACTCGAAGAGTGTTAAACCGCCTCATAAGAATTGCGTAAGAAAACCGGGACGCAGGGTAGATCAAAAGATAAAATGCTGTTTGAGCCCTCCGATTAACTACTGTACTCTCCCCTTCAACCTTCCTTACCAAATTGAAAGCCTAAGGTTCATTTAGGGAAGACCATTTAAAACAAATAGTGGGCGAGTTCATTTTATCTGTGGCTGGAGAGTCCCTGGTTTTCAAGCAATTCTTATGCAGCGGAGATTTCTTTTGCCATAGGCATTCCTATGGAAGGTAACTTTCTTCATCATTGGAAGAAAGTTACTCGTTCGCTTTGGGAGCGAACGATGAAATGGATGGTGGTTGGATGTACTGTAAATATGGTTTCCCCTTATTTGTTTTGTGATCAATACAAATCGTTATTTATATCGTGCCCTCAAGCCGGGCGGGCTCTTACTTTTTCCTAATTGATGAAAAAGTAAGCAAAAGATCATAAAATGCAATTTGAATTGTATGATATCAAAGCAGTTTTCAAAGAACTTTTATTGACAACAGTCAAATCATAATTCCTCTGGTTCTAAGGCTTTGACTACTTCATGATACACCCTCTCAGACAAGGTTGCTGGAATAGCCAAAAGGGCTATGCCAACCTAGATATTTTCTTCACCTTGTTTTTTGCACACAAAATTTTTAGAGACCATTCTCTCGCCCTTTGGGCGATTATCAATCCAGGCCTGTGAAACAGGGTTAATCCCAAATATGCTACTGGTAAGCAATAATTAACAGGTCCGGAATGTGCATTAGCTTGCGGGGAGCAAAGTATGCAAATCTCAAAAACCGGTCAAACTGCCGAAATACCTCAAAGGGAAAGACAACCGTTGACCGGAACGAGCCAGGTGTTATTCAAGGCCATCGGCCTTGGATTATTGTTGAAAAGTTTAATCCAGATTTTTACAAAACTCCATCGGGGATTTCAATTCATCGGAACAGATTAGGGATTCATTAGCCACGTAGTGGCAACATGTTTTTAGGAAATATCGATTAGTAAATGATCGGTCCAACTAAAACCCTTCTTTAACGGGAAAACACTGCATGGACCGTACATCTCCAGACCATTTTCAGAACCATAACGAACTAGGTAACCCTACCCGCCCTGTTAAATACTGCAAAATAGGAGCGGCTATGCCTCAATTTCACAGGGCAGGCTTCGTAACCCTGACTACGGCAGGCAGACGAATATCCCGATTTTCTTAGAAGTTATGCTTCTTGAGAAAATCGAGGATCCTCGATAAAATACAAAATCGCAGATTTTTGTTTTTTCGGGACCGGTTTCCGTTCTCCCCTATTTCCACCCTACCAGCTTGCCATCCTGAACGAACAGCACGCGGGTTCGGTAATACCACTCCTCCTTGACGCTTGTTTGGCCGATGTACCGGTCGATCTGCCGGGGTTTCCCCCAGCTATCAAGGATCATATCCTTGGTCATTCCTTTCCAGATCTTCCTTGCGATGATCTGATTCGCATCCTCCTGCCCGTATTTTTGTACCAGAAAGGTATATTTATCCTGCTCTGCAGGAAGAGGCCCGGGGGTAACCTGGAAAATCTCCGGATCAAAATTTACCGGGTCCACCTTCGAAATGAACAGGTATCCATACGATCCGTCAAAAAAAGCAGAGTAGTAATCGCCAATGGGTTCGAAAACCTGGACTTCAATATTCTCGGGGATCATCTGGATCACCGAACTCAGGTTATCCATATCACTGAAAAAACGCGTGGTGGATTTGGTCTTGACGTAATAGTATTCAGCACTGTCCTGTTGATTACTCAGTACAGGATGATCCTTCCCGCGTGGAAAAAAAGTTATGCTGTTTCCTGCTGTGGAGTTCAGTATTGGGAAGGTGATCAATAAGCCAATGATCAATAATTTTTTCTTAGTCATCTGATAAAAATATTTGTTGAACGCTTTTTAACAGTTGTATAAAAATGAAGTATTGAAATAAAGACAAAAACTATACCACATTTTTTTTATAACTTTGTACACTTTTTATTGAAAATTGATTTTATTTTAATGAACGCATAATAGTATGACAACCATGGAAAATAAACCACCGAAAGATTTTGAGACCAGTGAAAACCTTCAGAAATCGGTTCTGAACATCATGTATGTAATGCGGGAGAAGTACAATAAATATCCGGAATATAAGACGATCATGATGAGTTTAACGACCGTTTCAAAAGAGATAAATGCCATCCGGATAAAGGAAATTACCGGGGAAATGGATGTGCAGACCAATACCAAAGAAGAATAGGGAACAGATAATTGTTGAATTTACCTGCAAGGTCCGGTAATTACCGGGCCTTTTTTGTTTTATATTGGATATTCGTTATTTCTTTTCCAAATAATCATCAATCCATCACGTACCGGTAGCAGAACATTCATAACCCTCATATCCTTTGTAACCATTTCATTGAATGCAAGGATACCTTTTGTGCTTTCATCCCTTTCGGATTCCGGGTCAAGTATTTTTCCACCCCACAGCACATTGTCGGCAAGGATGTACCCTCCGGGTGTGACCTTATCGAAAACCACATGGTAATAGGCAACATATTCTGTCTTTTCCCCATCGATATAGACCAGGTCGAATGGTCCCGGAATACCGGGAATCAAAGCAAGCGCATCACCTGTAAGCAGGGTAATCCGGTTTTCCATCCCGGCTTTCTTAAACCACGTTGTGCTAACCCCGGAGAGTTCATCATTCCGGTCGATGGTTATCAGTTCTCCACCTTCCTGAAGCCCTTTTGCCAGGCAGAGGCATGAATAGCCGGTATAAGTGCCGATTTCAAGGATCCTTGCCGGTCGGACCATACGGCTGATCAGCTCCAGTATTTTCCCCTGGAGGTGTCCGGATAGCATATTGGGATTCAGGATATTGACATGCGTATAGCGATTCAACTCCTCCAGCACATCCCCTTCCGGATCGGTGTGGTTGAGGATGTATTGTTCGAGTTTGGGATCAAGGCTTAGCATTGTTTTGATTTTATACTCACCGGGTGACTCGAAGTCACCCGGTGAGTTCAACATTTCTAATCGTACTGCGATTTGTTGATTTAACTCCTTTTTATGTATATATCAACGTCGATAGCCGGTCAAAGTCAAACAGGTCGTTGGTTATTTCGAGGACCTGGTTTGCGGTAACCGAATTCACTTTTGCGGCGATCTCCTCCATGCTATCCACAGTATTGTAGACAAGGTGATTTTTTGCCATACTGAGCATCAGGCTTTCGTGGCTTTCGGCACCCCGGGCCAACTGACCGATCATCTGTTTTTTTGCCCTGGAGAGCTGGAGGGAACCGAGCTTTTGTTTTTTCAGCTTATCGAATTCCCTGTATGCCAATCGGATACTTTTATCCAGGTTCTTCTTGTCTGTCCCGAAATAGATGCTTAGCACTCCCGTGTCCACGTATGGTGAATAGCTTGATTCAACGCTATATACATAGCCGTTCTTTTCCCGTAACGACATGTTAAGTCTTGAGTTCAATCCCTGTCCTCCAAGGATGTTATTCGTAAGGTATAACCCGATTCTTCTCTCATCCTTCAGGTCGTAGGCAAGGTTTCCGATAATGCAATGGGACTGGTATGTTCTTTTCCGGACGATCTTATTTTCCGGGCGATAGTCCGTGAACTTTGTCCGTTTTGACGTTCTCAGGTTTGCTCCAACAGACCTGAAGTATTTTTCAAATAGCCGTTTGATTTTGGTGAACGGGATATTACCGACAGAGCAGAAAACCATTTGATCGGTATGATAATTCTGGTGCATAAACCGGAGGATATCGGTTTTCGAGAACCGTTTGATGATGGAAGGTGTACCCAGGATATTTCTTCCGATGGGCTGGTTTTTGAAGACCAGCTCCTCGAATTCATCAAAAATCAGTTCTGCCGGGTTGTCCCTGTAGGAGTTGATCTCATCGATGATCACCTCTTTTTCCTTTGTCAGTTCGCGCTCGGGGAACGTGGAATGAAAAAGAATATCGCTGATCAGCTCAATGGCTTTCTCAAAGTCTTCCTTCAGGAAAGAAGCATACACACAGGTTTCCTCTTTGGTGGTATAGGCATTGAGTTCCCCCCCGACATCCTCCAGCCTGCTAAGAATGTGGTATGCTTTTCGTTTAGCTGTTCCCTTGAACAGGACGTGTTCGATAAAATGCGCCAGTCCGTGCTCATCCTTTGATTCATCCCGTGAACCGGCATGGATGATCATTCCGCAATAGGCTACCGGTGAGGCGGTCTGATGGTGGACCAGCCGGATGCCGTTATCCAGCGTGTATGTCTTATACTCCATTTGTAAAAAATAACGTACAAACGTAAGGAAAATTTTTAATACCAATAAAGGTACGATATCGAGATTAATTCTTTGTAAATATTATCCGTCAGACCGGCCAATCCTGCCCGACTGTGTCATGCAGGCGGGCGGTCTGACGGATAATAGAAAAATCGTTTGAAAATATCATTTTTTTCGAGTAAGTTTGCACACCTTAATCGGGTTGGTGCCATAGCTCAGTAGGTAGAGCACAGGACTGAAAATCCTGGTGTCCGTGGTTCGATTCCGCGTGGCACCACGTGAAAAATCCACGGCGGATGCCGTGGATTTTTTGTTAATGGTAAAAAGTTACGAGTTAATGGTTATTAGGGAACCAGGATTTTCAGTCACAAGTATGTCCGTGGTTCCCTGCCTGCCAGCCACAGGCTGGCGGGTCGGCAGGCAGGGATTCCGCGTGGCAC
>Ga0315537_1004470_pt1 | contig 10180 bp, 10 predicted proteins | sample SalMarSW160270MG_FD_203091 | JGI IMG/M metagenome (GOLD analysis project Ga0315537, IMG submission 203091) | Salt marsh sediment microbial communities from the Plum Island Ecosystem LTER, Massachusetts, United States - Salt Marsh Sediment SW1602-70 ... | reverse complement strand
TTGGCCGTAGGCCATACATTATGGTAGATCTATTAAATCAAAAATCAACTTATTCCCTGTAGGGGATTGATAGTTTACATTGATTTTTATTAATTTAGAGAGTAAATTGCACTCAGAACCAACTAAACCAAATAACTATTGCATGCACAGGGACATAAACACAATGCGTTTATGCCAAAGGTAGCCACTGCAATTGACTGAAAACAAAACATATTATTTGAGATATCTTTTTAATTCATATGTTTGCGATTAACTACATTTTTCGTAGTTTTGTGCAAACGAATGACTATGAATAAAAGGCCTACCAACAATTACATTGACAGCTATCTCACCGAGGTAATGTCTAAAGGTAGATATTCTGTGACTCTGGACGAACTTAAAACGAGATTTGAGGTTTCGGAAAAGGCTATACTACAAAACATTTATAGACTTAAGCAAAGAAACCAATTAGCACAGGTACGGAAAGAATTCTACGTAATTATACCTCCTCAATACTCCAATAGAGGTATGCTACCGACAACACTTTTTATTTCAGATATGATGGAAGCACTAAATAGAGATTATTATGTTGGGCTTTTTTCTGCTGCGGCCTTACATGGTGCTGGGCATCAACAACCTATGGAATTTCAGGTAATAACTGAAAAGCCTGCGCTGAGAAAGATTAAAACAGACAAATTATCAATCGTTTTTTTTACAAAAAGTCAATGGGAGCAAGACAATATTACGAAAAAGAAAACGGAAGCTGGCTATATTAATGTTTCTTCACCAGAATTAACTGCTTTCGATTTGATTAATTATCATAAAAGAATTGGCGGATTGAATCGTATAATACCCATTCTGGAAGATTTGACCGAAAACATTAATTCTATTAGATTAAGTAAAACAGCCCGGGACCAAAGCACAAGAACAATACAACGATTGGGGTATATTTTGGAAGAGTTAGGTAGTGAGCCCTTGTCAAATGCATTATACAGTAAAACAAAACATAAATTAGCGAACCGAATACCACTATCGCTTGCTCATGAGAACCGATTGGGTGTTGTGAATAAGAAATGGGAATTAATCATCAACACAACCCTTGACTTTTAAATGGTACCAAGACGCTATATTGAAGAATGGAAAGAATTTGCATCCTGGCCAGAGGATGCCCAGGTAGAACAAGACCTCGTAATTGAGAAAGCACTTCTGCAAATATTTTCAGATCCATTCCTTCAAGAACGTTTAGCTTTCAGAGGAGGTACGGCATTACACAAATTATTTCTAAAACCGCAAGCAAGGTATTCCGAAGTCATAGATCTAGTTCAGATTAAAAGTGAACCAATAAAAGACACATTGAGTGCTTTACGAAGGCAACTTAAATTTCTCGGGAAACCAAAGATTAAACAAAATTGAGAGCCTTATATCAACGAAAAAAGGGACGTGATCTGTTTGATTTACACTATGCACTGACCAATATCGATTTAAATATAGAAAACATAATGAAATGCTATAAAGAATACATTGCATTCTCTGTCAAGAATCCACCGACTAAGAAACAATATCTAAGTAACATGGAGGAAAAGATAGCTGATCCAGATTTTCGTGGAGATATCTACGGGCTGTTAAGACCAGGTATCGAGTTTGATCAAGATGCAGCTTATGAGCTGATAAAGAATGATTTAATTGCTTTTGGATTTAAACAAATTCTTCAAGCAAAACATATGAAGGATTTTGAAGAATTGAAAGACATCTTATTGAAAGAAGGTAAATTAGTTGAGCCTTATGAACTTGATATTAATAAATTGGGAGAATTCATTTCATAGATTTATATGAAAAACAAAAAGAAGAACCTATTGAAATAAACGAATTATTAAAACGTAAAAAGTTTGATCTTGATCAGAACACAAAATATCATGTACATCCAGCAATAACTAAAAAACACTTGAAGGAGACTTTCAAATACGGAGAATTACAATCGCATTACCCTCTGCGCAGCAGAAATCCCTTCGCCAGCTTCCTGGCTTTGGGGCTGGGACTGTCAAGCTGGGCTTTGACAAAGTCCAGAATGTCTTTTTTGTTTCCACTGGTTTCAAAGTACCTGTCAAATGTTTCGATCGCTTCACCTTTTATCATGGCGATCTGTTTTCCGGGATGTATTTCATCCAGCCGAAGCAGCAGGTCGGTTATGTGGGGTTCAAGATGAGGTTTAGCCTGCACGATTTTCCATGAGTTCCTGACAACATAGGCAGGTGCGATGGTCACATCTTCCTTCAGGATCCCGAAATAGTTATCAAAGGCTTCTTCAAACAATCCCTTGTTATCAACCGCGACAAGGTTTGCCAGTAAATTGATCCCGATGAATTTCAGGTAGTTGTTTTTATGAACCAGCAAATCCTCCAAATCTTGCCATTTCGGATATAATTTATCGGGATTTGTTTCACTCACAACACGTAATGTTTCGAAGCTATTAAATCGTATCTTTTCTTTCTTCTCATGGATTAGCACGAGCAGATCGTCAAGTATTTTCTCACTACCGGAAGCTTCTATAGCAAATTTCTCCGGTGTAAAATCTTCAGATAGTATGACTTCTGATGTTTCAGGCATTGGGATTTGAAATTTATTTGAGATTTGGTGTTTGTAATTTGTTATTTGCTTTTTTCTCTTCGGAATTTCACCCGTTCCTCCTTACTCATCTTCTCCGTAGCATACTGGAAAATCAACCGGGCAGCTGAATCTTTCCATTTCATCAGAAAGGATTCCACGGGTTCGGGATACCTTTTCCATGCTTCCCTGAGGAACCATCCGAGTCCCTGGTGGACCACCCGTTCCGGATCGGGCATCATCGGATCGACAAATTCAAGCAAACCGTTGGAATCACCTTTTGCCCTGAGGATCTCGATCATGGCAACGGGGACTGCACGTCGCTGGTACTTGTTTGATGCTTTCCTCCAGGGTGAAAGATCCTTAAGTGAAATGATCTTTCTTTTGAAAAATTCACGAAAGAAGTAGCCACAGAGTGCATCGGTATGTCCCCAGTTAGTGATTCCAATATCAAACCATTTTCCGATCTCAAGAAACGTGGTTTTATCAAACTGCTTCGAAAAAGCATTCAGCAGGACGATGGCAAAGCTGGTCTCTTCATACTTTCCAGTTTTCAGTAACAACGGGCTGGTTTGATATACCAGCTCAATGTCAACGCCTTCCCGTTTTATGATTTCGTCAACCTTATTCTCCAGCAATTCCCGTGTGAGTCCATAGGCATCGTATCCCTCTTTGAAATACTTTTCGTATTTTTTTACAATGACCTCACTGGCATTTTCCTGGCAATAGGCACGGATTTCATCAAAAAGTTCCTGTGGCGTCATTTTGAATGTTTTTTAGATGCATAATATAAGGTATGATTTTTTTATTTCTGGATTTAGCAGTAGTAACAAAAATTATAGTCGAGCGGTTACGGTAACGAAGCCCGTTTCGAAATTCGTTATTCGGTTACGTTAAAATTGTATTAAAGAAATGACCAATTACGTAACCGATTCACGATACGGGCATCGTGACCGTTTACCGAAAAACGAAGGATAACCAATCATTTGTAAATGAGTCTTTCTTTTGTTGCCGGGTAGCTGGTTACTAAAAATAGTCGTGATACATACTCCACAGCTCATCTCCCAGAAGCCAGTATCGTTCAACGGCACCATTCGCCATATCGATGGAATACTTCGTCAGCAATTCTTTGACTTTCTCAGGATCCGTTTCATAGAGTTCAACCATTTCCTCCTCAAATGCTTTCTGTCCGGAGAAGGCGCTGTCTTCAATTTCTTTCCATACCTTCTCAACTTCCATGCTCATGACCTGGTACCGGAAGCCGGTGAGTTTACTGACACGGCGAAATGACCACCAGGCACAATCGCGCCGGAATTTTTCCCTTCCGTCGATGGTATAGGACTCCGGCATGGCACTGATACCGCAATAGAAGGGCAGGTGAGGAGTTGTTGCCGGGTTATCGTATCCCAGCCAGACCACACCACCGATGGGATCAGGCAGCCAGTTCCGTGACTGTGTAACCTGTACATAAGTTGCCCGTGAACAGGCAATGGTACGTTCATAGGGGACTTTGAGTAATGCCCTTGTATCATTATCCATGAAGGGATTTGCCACCGGGCTTTTTACTACATTGCCGGTGCGGTCGACAGTTGTAAGTGATGATGTCATATCAAACGGTGTATCCTGGTAATAATTGCGGAACATTTCCACCACATCCTGCACCGAAACTTTTTTATCCGGTTTTACGGAGAGAGGGAAATTTTCCCCGTTTGGATCGAGGTTCAGCGAGGGTGCAACCAGGCTTAATACCCGCCATTCCCGCCTGCGGCATGCCATGCTTCTGCGGTCTGCATAGGCATAGCAGAACTTGAAGGGTTCTCCGCTATCCTTACTCCACCAGCCCAATTCTTCGGCCAATGAAAAGACATTCTCTGATGCCATGTAATTTTCCGGATCCTCCAGGTTAAGATAGCGAATGCGGCTTAAGTTTGCCGATACACCGACTTCATCATCCGGAATTCGCACAGCTGCCCAAACAGCCCCGATATTCCCCCGTCCGGGGCCCAGTATTTCAAAATGCCAGGTTTCATCGGGATCGGCAAATGTAAAACATTCACCCCAGTCATTGTATCCATATTTCCGCGTCAGTTCATCAATCACCCGGATTGCTTCACGGGCTGTTTTTGCTCTTTCAAGAGCCAGCCGGTAGAGTTCAGGACAATTCAGCAATCCCTCCTGCGATCGTAATTCACGCTTTCCCCCGAAAGTTGTTTCGCCGATTGCCAGCTGGTATTCATTCATCACCGGGTATGCAGTATTGATGAAGGCATAGGTTTCTGATACCTGTGGAATAAACCCTGCTTCAATAACATCAGCGTCATCCGGACCTTTGGTTCTTTTTGGTTCGAGATAAACAGCGCATTCATCTCCTTGCTTGTGCTGTTTGCGGGGGACGATATTGATCCAGGTCCTGTCCGTCCGGCTATCGCATGAATGCGAGGTTATGGTTGAACCATCCACGGAAGCTGCTCTTCCGACAATGATACTTGTGCAACCATCGAATGCTATCTCTTCCTGGGAACTTGTTATTTCTTTCTCCGGGCCTGTGAATTGACTGAATAGTAACAGTACAGCAACAGAGAGTAATAAAACAAGGACTGGCTTTTTCATGGTCAGTTTTTTAGTATTCTGTTATTAAATGAACGCCCTGCTTAAAGCAGACGGATTAAAAGCCCCTTCCGAACATATGCCAGAACTCATCGCCCAGTTCCCACCATTTGTTCATGGTTGCCCGGGCAAAATCTTTTGAATAGTTTGTAATGAATTCCCGGTATTTTGCCGGTTTTGGATTTCCGTTTTCATCCAGTTCGGGCTTTTTATCTTTTTCTGCATTGTACAGTTCAACTGCTTTTTGATCGATCAACGGGAGTTCAGCAAGTGCCTTATCTTCAAACTCTTTTACGGCTTCTTCAATGTAGCTGCGGGAATATCCCCATTTGACTTCAGCCAGTCGGTTTGTTCTCCTGAAATACCAGCAGGCAGCATCTTCCCTGTACCTGTGCTGTGCACATATTTCAAAGCTTGCCGGAAGGTCCAGGGTTCCGGCATAGATCGGTATCCTGGGGCTGCAAGCCGGGTTGTCGAACGAAAACCAGGCAACCCCGCCAATTTCATCGGGCAGCCAGTCGCGGCATTGAACAATCTGCGAATAGGAGCATCCACTGATCGCTATGGTTCTGACGCTTTGCACGACTCCCGGTTTCAGTGCATTCAGTAAAGAACGCTCCTCATATCCCATGAAAGGATTGACCAGGGGGCTTGTAATCATTTCAGGTTCTTCTCCTTCTTTCCGCTGTTCACCCCATCGCATGCGCCTTTCCACCTTCAGGTCCTTCGTCATATCAAACGCTGTTCCTTCGTAGGTTTCCCGGTAATACTTCATGACATCCCGGACATCCACCTTTTTATCCGGTTTAACCGAGAAGGGCAGTTCATCCATATCCATGGTAAGGTTCAGGGAAGGAGCCATGGTGCTGAGAACATAAAATTCGCGCCATGAATAGGGTTTATTTCCGCTATAAGCTTTCCAGAATTTAAAGGGTTCCTTGCTTTCCGGATCCCGGTAGCCCAGCTCTTCGGCGAGTGAAAACACATTTTCCGAAGCCATATAATAATCGGGATTATCAATATCCAGCGTACTGATGCGTGGTATGTTTGCTGAGATACCAACATGGTCATCCGGTATACGAACCGCAGCCCATACCGCTCTAGGCTCATCATAAGCAAAACTGGAGCCGAATATTTCAAAATGCCAGACCTCTTTTTTATCAGCAACGGTCAGGCATTCACCATAATCTGCGTATCCGTATTCATAAGCAAGTTTACCCATCAGTTTTATCGCATCCCGGGCATTGGTGCACCGCTCAAGGGCGATGCGCTGCAGTTCCTCGATCACGAAAAGTCCATCATCATTGATCAGTTCCCTTTTACCTCCAATGGTGGTTTCTCCAATGGCAAGCTGTTTCTCATTCATGGCGGGATAACAGACATTGAAGTAGGAGTAGGTCTCTTCCACCTGCGGGATTTCACCCTTTTCAATCAGGTTTCGTACATCCCAGGAGGTTTCCGTATGCATGGTCCCCCAGTATACTTTCCGCATGGAGCCCGGTTCATGTTTTTGATGCGGGACAATGTTCAGCCAGGTGCGGTAGGGACCATCACAACTGTGACAGGTCATGACGGATCCATCCGTTGAAGCCAGCCGGCCAACCATTATACTGGTGCAGAATCCCGGTTCTTCATATACCGGGATAGAGGACTTAAAAGAGGACTGTGTGAATACACACAGAAAAAGCGTTAACAGCAATGCAATTTTAACGATGCGATTTGGTTTCATAAATTTTGTTTTTATTTGATTACTCATAGATTACGTTATCCGGATCTGCCTTATCCGGATCTTTCAGGTAATATCCGACCCCGTTTTCAATCAGATCAGCATAGCGTGGGACATTCTCACACAGGATCTCTTTGTCGGGATAATATTCATTCCAGCACTCCATGGTTTGCAGGATGGTTGATGTGTGTCGTCCAACCCGTACCTTTATGGGCCAGCCATTTTCATCGATGGGAGCGAAGAGAAGGCCATGCTTTCCTGCTTTTACAACAAAATCATCCTTCCCTTCCAGCAATTGTTCACGGCTGGTAATGCCCCGGGTTGCATCCAGGAAGGGTTCCGGCGCTTCAAAGAGCAGGGAAATGGCATCGGAGTGATCTCCGATTTCGCGATGGGACAAACCGTGCAGGTTCTTTGGCGAGAATTCAGACCCCATGCTGAATCCCTCCATGTCGGACAGCATCATGGAGACCAGTGTTGCCATTTCGAGACCTTTATCATGTGCCACAATGGTGTTAATTACCGGATATTGCAACTCTGCTTCGTGCAGGTCAATCACCAGGTCAACTTTCTCTTCCCTGATAAGCTCCATAAAGGCGTAACAGGTTTGTTCCGTTATTGTACCGTTTGCCCTGCCCGGCCAGGTGCGGTTCAGGTTTCGGATATCCACATAAGCCAGATTCTGACCGCTGGGATAGTGTATGTATACTTCCGGATCCGGCCATTGATCCAGCGGGTTCGACCAGCGATCACCCATTCTGAATGTCTGACCACCCCAATCCGTGGGAATGGTAAAATCCGTTGGATAAGCTCCGCTGGGCCGTGTAACGGTTGTTGCACTCCTGTTTGCCGAAAGAACCAGGATGAGCCTGCCTTTCCGCATCCGGGCGTTTTCAACCAGGAGCCAGGGTACCAGCCGGCCTGCCGGCTCTTCCGGATGAGTGCCTCCCAGTATCAGCAGAGTTGCACCCGGCTCTTCCCCTTCCAGGAAGTAAAGGTTACAATCGTTTATCGTGCCTTTGATATCAGGAAAATAATCACCCAGTTTCTTTACTGCTGTCACTCCCTCACCGAGTACCACCGGTTCCGGAAGATGCCTGTGCTGATAAAAACGGATCCCTGATAATACAAAAATTGCAAGGCCGCACAAACCCAGTAAACTCTTGCGAATGATATCCCCTTTTTTCATAGAATTTTTTTCTTAAAAAACACCTATTTCAACCTGAATAACCGCAACAGGAAAGGAATCAATATTACAATGTATAAAATTTCTTCTTTCCAGTTTTTCGATTTTGCCAGATTATAAATCAATAATAGGGCAATGTATCCGACGAAAACATAATAGATTATTGAAATCAAGCTATTTAGAATGTCCATGATCATGCATTTTTTTATACACCGGTTAAAAATCCAAGTTTACTGCTGTAGATTACCATCAGTGTTCCGATCACACAGATGATGATTGCAGGAATGATACACTGTTTCAGGAACTGCATGTACGATTCCTTACCGCCGACCACGTCTACCGTAAGCCTTCCGATAATAGCTGTCGGAGGCAGGGCATCACCCAGCGGCCAGATAACACTCATGCCAGCGAGAGCAATTATCGGGTTCAACCCCATCGTATTGAATAAAAGCACCAGGGGTACTCCAAATACTGCTGCTGATCCGTACATCAACACAGATTCGGTGATGGGCAGGAAAAAAAACAGGCTGCCGATCACCAGGAAGGCAGGAAGTGTGATGAAGGATATCGCCAGCAACCCCCGTACACCCGTAAGGGTCATGATCTGCACCAGAATACCCACACAGGTTAACGTACCGATAAGCGGCAGGAGCTGCCTGATCGTATCCGATGAAATTTTTAAAATATTGAGCTTCCCGGGTGACAGCAGCCATGAGGAGGCAGCAGCTACAAGGAACATGAGCGGTAACCCGACAATAGGCGTCTCAGCAGGCCATTTCCTGCCGATAAACACCAAACCGAAAAACAGGATGAATGGAACAGTGATCCGGATCCAGCTCATTTTCTCAGGTGGTACCGGCAATTCAGAGAATGCTTTGTCCACATCGACCGGTGTACCTTTCCATCCCAGAATAAAAATGGTAACAAGGGCTGCGATGACACAGGGAATGAGTAAAGGCAAGAAGAAGCCAACGTATGGCATGTTCACGCCTGCTGCTGCCATCATCGCCCAAAGGCTGACCGGCGGGGCAGCTGCACTTAATCCCGCGATTAAAAAGATGATGGCGGATACTTTTATTTTCGGAATACCCATGTAGTAGAGGACCACTGCAACCATCCCTCCCATTATAAGCACCGTAACGCTTCCGGCACCCGTCAATGCTCCGGGGATCAGAAGGAGAATCGTCAGTAAAATCAGCAGCAACGCCCGGTTTTTATGAAACCGTTTAAGGATTCCCCGGACGGCAAATGCCACTCCTCCCGATTCTTTCAGGATATTCATGAAAAGGGTCGCCGAGATAAAGATCAGGTTAATATCAAGATAGGTCATCGACCCTTCGGCGATATGCCTGACAGGGATCCATTGTCCTGCAGCCAGCGCTCCTGCAAGGGCAGCAGCAAGCATGGATAATTCGGTTGAGAATTTGAACCTCAGAGCAACAATGTACACCAGTACCATTACCCCGAGAACGATTCCTGTAAATAGGGTCATCTCCACGACAAAATCGCTTACTTGGTAAATACTTTTTCCAGGACTCCGGTGATATCGAGATTTTTCTCGAAGAGAATGAGTGGAATGTTTTGCCCGTTTGAAATGTTCGTGAACCGGCTGTCTTCATCACCCTCTTTCTTTACGATCATAAAGGATGAATTCGGACAAACGGCATCGATGGACAACTCATCCGAGTTGTCACCCGGGGCTGCACCTTTGGCACGCCGCTCCATCCCTTCAATGTGCGATCCGATAATCGTAATTCCCTGTTTCTTTGCCTCTGCAATAAGTCCCTCTATCCTTGCCAACTCATCATCTATCGAAACACCGGCAGCTCCCATCCCTTTCAGGCTTGCCCCCGTAACAATAATGATTGACTTGTAGGGATCGCCCTCGTTCTTTTTGGTGATCAGGTCATCTGCCGTGGCAAACAGGTTGTAATCAAAATCCATCTCAAGCCTAGACATGAAAATTTTTAACCTTACCGGTCCGGGACTCTGGCCACAGGAAGTGAGCATTACGGGTTGCCCGGCTGTCTGGGCTGATACTTCATTCACTGAAAAGGATGTAAGGATACACATCAGGGCGA
>Ga0315537_1004467_pt1 | contig 10184 bp, 5 predicted proteins | sample SalMarSW160270MG_FD_203091 | JGI IMG/M metagenome (GOLD analysis project Ga0315537, IMG submission 203091) | Salt marsh sediment microbial communities from the Plum Island Ecosystem LTER, Massachusetts, United States - Salt Marsh Sediment SW1602-70 ... | reverse complement strand
AAAATTTTCGGCAAAATTAGAGAAGGAAGAGATATAGAAAAAATCTCGCCTGACGAATCGGAGTCATGGTTTACCAATGGTCTAAGATTATGCCGACGAGTTTACGGAGCAAATTTTGAAAATTTAAAAAACCGCTTCTCCGATGTCTCGCCGGAAATATTTCGCTGGATGGTCATTGAAGGTTATGGTAAAGTATTAAGTCGTCCGAAAATGACGCACATTGAAAGAGAATTGGCCGAGGTCGCCGCCCTGATTGTCGACGGGCGGGAACGGCAGTTGCTGTCGCATATTCTGGGAAGTCTTAATGTCGGTGCGGATATGAAGCTGCTAATGCAGGTCAATCGGGATATTAAACCGCTGGCGGGTGATGAAAATTCCGCCCTGGCCGAAAAGATCATGGCGAATATCATAAGTAAATATGAAACGAAGAAATAAAATATTAATATCGATTCCTCTGTTGATATTAATCCTGGGTTTCGGACTTTATCTTTGGTTGTTTCATTTTGGTCTGGCCGAAAAAATCGCCACGAAAATTTTAAATGATCAGGTCGGCCGCAATCTGGGAATTCGGTTTCATATCGAAAAAATCTCGGGTGATTATTTCTCGGCGCCCGTTATAAACGGTATCGATGTGATTTATGAAAACGGTGCCGAGTCATACGCGATGGCCCACGTGTCAAAACTGACGGCGGAATATTCCCTTAAAAAGCTCTGGAGTGGGGAATTTATTTTCAACAAAATTGAAATCGACTCGGCGGCGTTTACGCTCAAAAAAACCGATCAAAAATGGTTGCTCCCGAAGCCGTTGAAAAGTTCGGAACGAAAAGCCACCAGTCTTGATTTCGAAATTCAGGAATTGACTTTAAATGATCTTATTTTCAGCATGCAATCTCCCGATGATACATTGACCTTTGAAGATATTATCCTCGACGCACGCGTCGAGGCGCGCGATAAAACCTATTCGGCGATTATAGATCGCCTTAGTTATCGCTCATCCGACACTCGCTTCAGCCTGGTATCCGCCGGCGGAACGGTTACATCAACCGGCAATCAACTCATGTTCCAGGATTTCAAAATAGTCACCGATTCTTCCGATATCCTTGCGGGCGGCCGGATAATCTTTGAAGATAAACCTCAAATTCAGATCGTCCTGCAGGCGAAAAATATTAATCTGAATGAGCTTTCTTCGTTTATAAATACCGGCCTGGACGGTAATATCGCCGCAAACGGCAATATTAATTTTTCCTATGGCGACCTTTCCGGCGACGTAACTATCTCGGGTACCTTGACCGGGCGGTACTTTGATTCATTGAAAACCAGTTTTCATTTTGCCGACAAGATACTTGTTTTTGATACCCTGAGTGGGTTCATATTAAACCGGTGTCATATCGAGGCAAAAGGCGATCTTGATTTATCCCAGGAACCGGTATTATATCATATCATTGGTGCCATTGAACATTTTAACCTTAATAATCTTGCCTCCGATACGTACAAATCGAATTTGAACGGCCGGCTTAATCTGAGCGGTCAGGGATTGAAATCGGAAGAATTGATGCTTGATATCGTTGCCGAACTGGATGAATCATGGTTCGATGAATATCATATCTCTCAGGCGATGGGGGAGATGACCATTTATTCCGATAGTATCCAGCTTCATGATAAATTCGCCCTCAAGTATCAAAACAACAAATTCATAATATCCGGTAAACTGGATTACCACGGTCCGGTGGAGCTGACCGGCTATACTGAGTTGGACGATCTTTCAGCTTTTAATGGGCAGACATTTGTCGATAAAATGGGCGGGCGGGCGGATCTCAATTTTATGGTTAGCGGCGAACTCTCCAATCCCAATATTGCCGGCCGATTCAGTTCCGATTCGCTCTGGCTTTATAGTATTATGGCCCGAAATGCGGTAATGGATTTCCAGGTTGAACATTTTCTTTACGATCGGCTCGGGAAAATCGATCTTTCCTTGTATGATGGTACTGCCTATGATGTGCCGTATGATTCAATTTTATTGAAGATGCAGGTCGATTCACAATTTGCCATAATAGACGATGCACTGTTTGCCAATGATGATGCGGTTGTCACCGCACGCGCGGATCTGGATTACGCGTCATATCCCCAGCGATTGAGCATGGATGATGTCTTTATTGATTTCCTTGGTTTGACATTCAGAAGTGACAATCCGATTACAGTTGAGATAGATTCTTCGGGATATAATATTCTAAGTTGCCGTTTGCGTCGCCCGGAAGGATATATTGAAGGCTCCGGCCGAATAAACAACAATGATTCAATGGATGTTCGTTTATCAGCTGAGAATGTCAACATCGCCCCCTTGGTTAAACTATACAATAATGAATATGACGTTGGCGGTATTTTGTCTGGCGAAGTCCGTATCGCCGGTGATTTCAAGTCACCGATTATCGATTTTCAAGGTGCAATAGATTCCATGACATATCTGAATTTAGTGCTTGGTGATTTGACCGCCGATTTTAACTATGCCGATAAGCAGGTTGTCATTAATAATATATCCTTAAAAAGCAAAATTGGTAACTATGTTGCCACCGGTGTATTCCCTGTCGATTTGACATTTGCTTCCGTCGCCGACCGGTTCTATCAGGAGCGTCCTCAGAATATCCGCATAACCGCCTACGATAAACGCCTTGACCTGGCCAGCCTGCTCGTTGACGAAGTGGAGGATTTTACGGGCGAGTTTAACGCCGACATCAATGTGACCGGCACCACCCGCAATCCCGAGATCGAGGGTTTGGCCAGTATAAAAAACGGCCGGTTGAAGATTTATGACTTGATACTCCCGCTTGAAAACCTGAATGTCGATATGAAAATGAAAAACAAGACTATCAAGTTCGATAATATTTCGGCACTGTGTAAAAACGGAAAAAATAAACCCGGTCGAGTAAATGGCAGCGGGACCGTTATCATAAATGCGATTGATCAATTCGATTATAATCTTGCTATAAATATCCGGCAATTCCCGGCGAAATACGAAATGGGCGATATTTCCGCCGTCGTCGATGCCGATCTGAAAGTCCGTGGTGCCACGCCGCCGACCGTTAGCGGCGATGTGACCATTCTCTCGGCCAATTATAGCGAGAATTTCGCTGGCAAGGACGAGGGGTGGATTTTACTCTCATCATTCCAGGAGACGAATAGTTGGAATATCAACCTGAATGTGGAAGCAACCTCGAATCTGTGGATAAAAAATGATGATATCGATGCCGAATTGGCCGGTCAAATTAATTTCGTTCGAGAGAACGACCGGTATCATTATTTCGGAACGATGGAAATTTTACGCGGCAAGGCTTATTGGGCGGATCGAAGCTTTAAAATCGAATCCGGCGGTACCGTCAGCTACCAGGATATCGAAATCCCTAATCCGCAGCTTGATATCTGGGCATCAACCAATATCAGAACCGCCACGCAAACCGGTTTTAATAATGAAATCGAATATACGAACGAGGACTTGAGAGTGCACGTTGGCGGTACTCTCGATGAACCGATAATTGAAACCGATGAAAACTCGCCAATGGGCAATTCAAGTATACTGTCGGCGCTTTTGTTAAATTATAATCCGAGTGACACCGCCGGAAAAGTGGAGCCGACGGACCGCGTTATTTCCGGGGCATCCAATTTCATCAGCCAGCAGGTCGGTCGTCTCGGTTCGCGATATATCGGCGTGGAAACGCTGGAAATCGACCCGGTCTATGGCGACAAATTCGACCCTCTGGGAACGAGGTTTACCGTCGGATCATATTGGGGATCGAGTTTTTACTGGTATTATCGTTCGGCGATATCATTCGAGACCGGCCAGGAATACGGCGTTGAATATCGCCTTAAGCGATTTCTATTGATGGAGGGGCATCGCGATGAAGATAACCTGTACCACTTGAACCTTAATTTTAACTGGAATTACTAATTTGTTAAGGTACGCAAATATTCTTCTGATATTTTTCCTGACCATGCTGGCGGCCGATGTGACCGGGCAGGTTTCCCGCGGACTCGATCAAAGGCGGTGGCTAAGCAAAAAGCCGGTAATTGATAAGATTATAATTGAAGGAAACACCGTTTTTCCCGACTCCAAAATTAAAAACGGTCTCTATTCCCGTGAAAGCAACATCTTCCGCGCCATTAATAAAGACAGGCGGCGCCGGGTCCAGCGAGAAACGATGATGAAAGATACATCGGAAGTAAAATTTCTTTATCTTTCATCCGGTTATCTCGGGGTCCAAATCAAGGAAAGTTTTGAACCATTACCCGATGATTCCAATGCTCTGGTTAAGATTTATATTAATGAGGGGCGACAGTTTTATTACGGCAATATCAATCTTAAGGGGGAAAATGCTCTTAGCGGTCGCTGGGAATTTCGTCAGATTATCAATCGCTTCAAAAAAGGCAATCCGGTCGATCCCTTTTCGCTTAAGCAGGCCCTTTATGATATAAAGTCGGTCCATGCCAACAACGGTTATCCGTATGCATATGTGGAATATAAGATTGATACTTCTCTGGACAACGACTATGCTGATGTTACTTTCGATGTTCAATCCGACTCGCTCGTTCATTTCGGTAATACGAGAATAACCGGCGTCAAGAATTTCGATACTTCCCTGGTCTGGAGGGAAATGACCTTTCAGAAGGGCGACCTGTATCGCCGCAAAGATATTATCGAATCCCAGAAGAGGTTATTGAATACCGGCCATTATATCACGCTTCAATTAAAAAACGTTGTTTATGACTCAAATACTGCTTATAATCGCCTTAATCCTGATTTTATTCTGGGGCTGGATGAAAAACCCCCACACTATGTTTCGATTAAAACCGGTGCGGCGCAGGACTCGGTAAAGGATTTGATCTGGAATTTTTCGGCCTCCTGGGGGAAAAGGAATTTCCTCCGCTCGCGGCAGATCGAGTTTACCGCTCGAACGACGTTTGAGGTTTTTACCGAATGGCGTCTGATGGAACATAGTTATCGTGTTAGACTCACCGAACCCTGGTTTCTCGGTTTACGAATGCCGCTGACCTTGACGGGGCAGTACGAACCGGGCGTTCGCTCTCTGATTCAGGATTATCGGATACAAACATGGTCGGTTTCGGCAACGACCACCCGTACAATTAAGGAAAAACTCCAGTTCCTGACCGGCTTCCAGTATGAGGCGGTAAATATTTACGGGGTGAGCAAAGCCGCAGAAGAACAAACGCGGCAGGAACAAGGCATATCTATAAGAAGGAAATTGCATCTAAGTGTCACCCGCGATGCACGCGCAGATATATTTGTCCCGAAAAGCGGATCGCTTACACAGCTTGGATTTGAATATATCGGCGGATTTTTGGGCGGCGACGATAGTTTTTTCCTGCTGGAGGGCAGTTGGTCGCGATACCAGCGGTTCTGGCCCGGCTGGATATCCGCGACGAGAATTAAATCGGGTTTTGTGCATCCCTTTGGAAAGTCGGCATCGGTGCCGGTAAACGATCGGTACTATATTGGTGGGGCCAACACGATTCGCGGCTTTTCCGAAAAGGATTTGGGACCCAAATCGGAATTGGGAACACCAACCGGAGCCGACATCATATTAATCTTTAACCAGGAGTTCAGATATCCCATAATCAGCAAATTTTGGGGGTCAATATTTACGGATATCGGCAATGGCTATCGAAATCGCGCTGACATCAAATTTAACAATCTGGCCGTATCGTATGGTCTCGGCATTCAATTTCTCTCCCCGGCGGGGCCGATCAGGCTCGATTACGCCCGGCGCGTTAAAGTCAAGGGGATTAACTCCGGATACAAGTTCCATTTCACAATTCTTTACGCATTCTGATTCCATAATCGTATTTAGAGCGATGGCCTGGAATATTGACAAAATAAAATAGTTGACTATATTAATGCGCTTTTGGACGATTACTAAAATACAGGTGAGTAATTGAAGCAAGTTTATCTTGACTATAATGCCACGACACCGCTGGATGAGCGAGTTCTGGAGGCGATGCTGCCGTATCTGAAAGAAAAGTACGGCAATGCCAGTTCGGTGCACAATTTCGGCCGCGAGGCCAAAACGGCTCTTGAAGAAGCCCGTGAAAAGGTCGCCGCTTTGCTTAATGCCGATCCGTCGGAAATTTATTTTACATCGGGCGGAACCGAATCGGACAATATTGCCCTCAAAGGTGCCGCCTATATCAATCAGAGTAAAAAAAATCATCTGATTGTCTCTTCCATTGAACATCACGCCATCCTGGAATCGGCGAAATTCCTGGCGAAAAACGGTTTTAAAGCTGACTACCTGACCGTCGATAAATATGGAATTGTATCATCCGAGGATCTAAAACAGAAAATTACCGAAAATACTTCGGTCGTCTCGGTGATGCATTCCAATAATGAAGTCGGGACGATTCAGGATATCGCCGCTCTGGCAGGAATTGCCAAAGAAAAAGGCGCCCTGTTTCACACCGACGCCGTGCAATCCGGCGGCAAAGTGAAACTCGACGTTAAAGCGCTGAATGTCGATTTACTTTCTATGTCGGGTCATAAAATTTACGGTCCGAAAGGAACGGGGATTATTTTTATTCGAAAAGGTGTCAGGATTACCCCCTTATTTCACGGCGGACACCATGAGAAAAAACGTCGAGCCGGGACCGAAGACGTTCCCGGAATCGTCGGATTTGCCAGGGCGCTGGAACTTGCCGAAAATATGCGCGAACAGGAACATAAGCGCTGGACGGAACTGGCCGAATTCTTTATCGATGGCGTACAGTCGAAAATTCCGGATGTGTTCTTAAATGGCCCGCGCGATGAACGACGAATTCCGTCGACTGTGAATCTGTCATTTAAAGCGGTCGAGGGCGAATCCATAATTCTGTCGCTTGATATGAAGGGTGTCGCCGTGGCTTCCGGGTCGGCCTGTACGTCCGGATCGCTGGAGGCCTCGCATGTATTAATGGCGATGGGAGTGTCGGCTGAATTGGCTCAAGGATCGATTCGGTTTTCGCTGGGGCGTTTCACGACCAAAGATGATCTCCAGTATACGATTAATGTCCTGCCGGAAATAATCGATCGGCTTCGCGCCATGTCGCCTCTGTACAGCAAACAAAATTAATAACAGCCATTTTTGGGCATTTTAAATGACGCCAGTCGGCGATTTTGAGTATTAGCATGGCAAAGAAAGTTCTGGTTGCGGTTTCAGGAGGGGTTGATTCTTCTACGGCAATGATGCTGCTCAGGGAGGAGGGATACGAAGTTGCCGCGGCTCATATGAAATTGTGGGATTATGGGCGGGTCGGCGGTGATAGTCATAAGGATGGCCGTTGTTGTTCGCTCGAGTCGATTAACGATTTGCGCTCTATCTGTAATCGGCATTCCATTCCATTTTATGTTCTTGATTTCAGTTCTCGGTTCGAAGAAATAGTCATCAAAAATTTTGTTGATGAATATAAAGCGGGCCGGACGCCCAATCCGTGTATCCTGTGTAATACGCACTTGAAATGGTCGTTACTCCTGAAGAAGGCCCTTGAAATCGGATGCGACTATATTGCCACCGGCCATTACGCGACCGTGGATTACGATAAAAATAAAATCAGATACGTTTTACATAAAGGACTTGATGATACTCGCGATCAGTCCTACGCCTTATGGGGATTAACGCAGGAGGCCTTGTCGAAATCCCTGCTGCCTCTGGGGAAATATAAAAAGAGTGAAATTCGAAACAGGGCGCGCAACTGGAATCTGAAAACCGCCGAGACCAAAGAGTCTCGGGAATTATGCTTTATCGCGGATGACGATTATCATCGATTTCTGACCGAATGGGAGCAGCAACGGGGGAAAGCATTCCGGCGGGGAACGATTGTCAATACCGACGGAAATGTAATCGGGGAGCACAGAGGAACCGTTTTTTATACTATTGGTCAGCGCAAAGGACTGGGGATTGCTCATCCGACACCGCTTTATGTCCTGGATATAGACGCGCGGTCGAACAGGATTACAGTCGGCTCAGATTCTGATTTGTATACGGATAAAATGAATGTTACCGATATCAACTGGGTATCAATCGACAATCCCGGCAAAAAATTCAGGGCAGATGTAAAAATCAGATACCTGCATTCACCGTCGCCGGCAATTGTTGTTCCGGGCAAAAGTAATAATGCCGAAATTATCTTCGATTTTCCCCAGCGCGCCATAACACCGGGTCAGTCGGCCGTTTTTTATGAAAATGATGTCGTTCTCGGCGGCGGATTCATAAGCTTTTAAAAAATAGTTGGACTTCGCTAATTTCTTTTAGTTATTATATTCAGCAGGCGGATAAAAAATAAGGAGAATGATTTATGCTAAAAGCGACCTTTCTCGGACATAGCTGTGTGATGGCCACCGACGGCAAATATAAAATCATTATCGACCCTTTTTTAACCGATAACCCCGTGGCCGGGATGAAGGCTGATAATGTTGAAGTCGATTATATTCTGGTAACTCACGGACATGGCGACCATCTCGGGGATGCCGTCCCGATTGCCAAACGGAATGATGCCACCATTATCGCTCCCAACGAGCTGGCAATATACGTCGCCAATCAGGGTGCCAAGGCGCATAACATGCACATCGGCGGTGCTTTTAACTTCCCTTTTGGCAAAGTCAAACTGACGATTGCACATCATGGTTCGGGCGCCGGCGATGGACTCATTTATACCGGAAATCCCTGCGGATTTATCGTCAATATGGGCGGTAAAACATTGTATCATGCGGGCGATACCGCTTTGTTTTATGATATGAAGCTCATCGGTGAGATGAATTCAATCGATATCGCCTTTCTGCCAATCGGCGATAATTTCACCATGGGTATCGATGACGGTGTCAGAGCGGTGGAATTTCTGAAACCCAAAAAAGTAGTCCCGATGCACTATAAGACCTGGCCGGTGATCGATACTGATCCCGATGAATTTGCCGATAAATTAAAAGGTAGCGATACCGAGGTAGTTATAATAAAACCCGGTGAATCGGTCGATGTTTGACAGTTTATGGATCTTACATAATTGGTAATTTGAAGGAAACGGGCAGGGAATAATTGATTTAAAGTATCGGTTCAATGAAACGTTTTAAGAAAATAATACTCTGGGGAATAATAATAATCATTATTGTGATTGTTGTCGGCGTGGGCGGCATAATTCTGTTTTTTCCTAAAGAAAAAGTAAAGCAGATGGCCATCGATAAAATCTCGACGAGCCTGAACCGGAAAGTAACCATCGATGATATTTCGGTATCGTTTATGGGCGGTATCGGCGCCTATCTCGAGGGGATAAAAATCGATAATCCCGACGGCTTTAAAGAACCTTATTTTCTTAGGGCGGAGGCGCTCGATATTAAGCTGCAATTCTGGCCGCTTTTGAAAAAGCAGGTACAGGTCGACAAACTGATTCTGGTCAAACCGGAAATCTCGCTTCACAAGCTCTCGAATGGGTCGATTAATTATCATTTCGGGACCGCCGAGGCTGCGGCCGCGGCGGCTGCGCCGGACGTAATGGAAAAACTGCCGGAAGAATCCAAAGTGGCCCTGGCGGCGATTTCATTTGATAATTTGGCCGTGAAAAAGGCCCGCTGCGATTTTGTCGATGATTCCTCAAAAATGAATATTTCAATTATCGGCCTTGATTTGGAGTCGAAATTACAAACGACGGAAAACATGGCCTACCACGCATTCGGTGATTTCACAATTGATTCGCTTCTGTTTTCTCTGGACACGATGGCGCTTCCTGAGTTTTCGGCCAAAGCCGATTATGATGTCATCTATGACATGAATAAAAACAGCCTCGAGCTGACCAGGCTTGATGTCGATGTCAATGGAATTAAAGCATCTGTCAAAGGTAATGTACCTGATTTTGATACTTTTAATGGCAGTAAATTCGATGTCAGTACCGATCAGATAACGATAAAAGATGCCCTGACATTGGTTTCCGAAGAGCAAAAAGCTCTTATTAAGGATTATGCCATTGATGGAAAATTGTCGCTTAAAGCCTCGTTTGAGTACAATAATAGAACCAAAGATACGATCTCGTATAACGCCGATATTGTACTCGGCGGGATAAAAATCTCCGGGGCGGAGATTCCGGTAAAGGTGGCGGTCGATTCGGCCGGATTGCAGATTAAAAACAACCATGCCGAGGTCGATATTTATAAGGCATCG